>Ga0172374_1001601_pt1 | contig 15000 bp, 9 predicted proteins | sample LakKiv3m_FD_114536 | JGI IMG/M metagenome (GOLD analysis project Ga0172374, IMG submission 114536) | Freshwater microbial communities from Kabuno Bay, South-Kivu, Congo - kab_092012_10.3m | ecosystem: Environmental > Aquatic > Freshwater > Lake | place: Democratic Republic of the Congo... | reverse complement strand
TGTTAACCGTGTATACACGCGTGCAACCCACGCACACAACGCCAAGGGGGAACAACGATGAAAAGGAAATTGATTCTGTTTGTCTTGATTACTTTTCTGACGTTCGGTCTCGCCGGTTGCGATCTCCTCTCGATGCTTTTCGGCATGGCGACCACCACGGTAACCACGACGATCGAGTCGACCGACACGACGGAATCCACCGAAACCACCGCTACCATCGAAACGACGACGGACTCCGGCACGACGACCACCGCGCCGACGACCACCGCCGACACCTCCGTCACGACGACTGCTGTCCAGTTCACGATCACGTTCGTCGATCATGACGGCACGGTCCTGAAGACGCAGGTCGTCACTTCGGGTGGCAGCGCCACCCCGCCTGCCGATCCCGTGCGCATCGCGACCGCACAGTACACTTATGCCTTCGCGGGATGGTCGGGCACCTATACGGGCGTCACGTCCAACGCGATGGTCCTCGCGACCTACACCCAGACGCTGCGCCAGTACACCGTCACCTTCTACGGCGACGACGGCACGACGATGATCGGCGCGCCGCAGACCGTCGCCTACGGCAGCGCCGCAACCGCTCCGGCGAGCCCCGACAAGCCGGACACGGCGCAATGGGACTACGCCTTCACGGGCTGGGACACCGCCTTCGACAACGTCCAGGCGAACCTCTCCGTCAAGGCCGTCTTCAGCCAGACGCTGCGCCAGTACACCGTCATCTTCTACGACGACGACGGCGTCACCGCCATCGGCACGCCGCAGACGGTCGCTTACGGCTCCGCCGCCACCGCTCCCGCCAGCCCGGTCAAGCCGGACACGGCCCAGTGGGACTTCACGTTCAACGGCTGGGACACCGCCTTCACCAACGTCCAGTCGAACCTGACGGTCAAGGCGACCTACGTCGCCGTCCTGCGCCAGTACACCGTCACCTTCTACGACGACGACGGATCGACTCAGCTCCATACCGCGACGGTCGCTTACGGCTCGGACGCGACGGCACCCGCCAATCCGACGAAGCCCTCGACCGCGCAGTTCGACTATGCGTTCGCCGGTTGGGACGTTCCGTTCACGAACATCACCGGCCCGCTCGCCGTGCGCGCCACTTATACCGCGACCGAGCGTGAATACACGGTGACCTTCCTCGACGTCGACGGCACCCTGCTCGGCAGCGAAGTCGTCCTCTACGGCGACGGCGCCACCCCGCCTGCGGATCCCGTCAGACCGTCGACGCCGCAGTTCCATTATGCCTTCGCCGGCTGGGACGTTTCCTACGATCCGATCAGCGGCGACACGACGGTCAATGCGACCTATACCGCGACGCTCCGCCAGTACACCGTCACCTTCTATGACGACGACGGATTCACCGTCCTCGGCGCCGATACGGTCGACTGGGGTACCGCCGCCACGGCTCCCGCCGATCCGACGAAACCCGCCACGCCGGAAGCGACCTACGTCTTCTCCCATTGGGAAGGCGACTTTTCCGCCGTCCACGGCACGCTGTCGGTGATCGCGGCCTACACGGAAACTCGCATCGCCTTCCACGTCGCGTTCGTCAACCATGACGGAACGCTCCTCGACCATCAGCTCGTCACCGCCGGCGGCGACGCCGTCGCACCGGCCGATCCGGTCCGTCCTGACACCGCGCAGTACACGTTCACGTTCGCCGGCTGGGACGGCACGTATGTCGGCGTCGATTCCGACCGCGTCATCGTCGCCGTGTACACCGCCGTCGTGAACGTCTACACCGTCGAATTCTACGATGAAGACGGTCTCATCCTTCTCGGTACCTCGACGGTCGAGTACGGCCAGCCCGCCGTACCGCCCGAAAATCCGGTGAAAACCGACTGGTACTTCGTCGGCTGGAGCCAGGGCGTCGCCTTCATCACCCGCGACATGGTCGTCCATGCCGTCTTCACCGACGTGCTGTGGGACCGCCAGGTCCTGCTCGACTACCTCGCCGGATGGCACGACGAAACGCCGACTCCCGAACAGCTCGAAGCCGACGTCGTCTTCCTCCTCGGGTTGCTCAATGCGGATTCCGAATATGAAGCCTATCAGCTCACCCAGGTGTTCGAGGGGCTGGTCGAGAACGTCATGGCCGCCGAAACGCTCGTCCAACTCCAGGAAGCCTACACGAACGCCAAGGCCTCCGGTTTCGACCGCGACCGCGTCATCGGCATCCTGATGACGGTGATCGACCGCACCATCGCCGAAGACCTCGCCCACGGAAGGTACGCGGACATCCTGAACCAAATCGCGATGATCGAACAGCTGATCCTCGATACCGAGGCGATGATCCCGTCTGCCATCCAGCAGGGATACGATTATTGCGTGAATACGCTCGACGAGCCGTGGAAAACCACTTGCCAACTTTCCTGGCAGACATTCGTCACCGAAACGGACCTCTACCACGCGTTCGCCGCAATCAGGGATAACATCTGGGCCGTCTACGGAGACGCTTGGGACTGGGACGTTTTCTACAACATCATCTGGAATCTCGAAGAAGTCTATTACTACACCTATGTCGAACCGGATGCCTATCGTGCAGAACTGTATACCGACGCCTACAACGAATACCTCCTGCTCCTGACGCCGGACGAAATCGCGATGTACGATACGGTCGTGCTGCCGTGGTCCGCCTGGACGCTCTTCAAGATGACCTCCGGCGATCCCGCCCGCAACATTCTCGGCAGTCTTTGGGACCTGGAAGGCAATTACGTTCTTGACCGTCTGATGGATCTGATGGCCGAATACGACCAGCTGTTCTGGAGCATCAACGGCTACCGCTGGCACCTCGTCGAACTCGGCTGGCAGCTGGAAGACGCGTTGCGCGAACAGCAGTTCCTGCTTGCGATCCAGGCCTGGTTCGCCTCCCCCGAAGGCGCCGCCGAAGCCGAACTGCTCGCCGGCACGGTCTACGACATGCTCGAATCGGTTCTCTACGGCGCCGACGAAAGCACGTTCGACCTGATCTACGGCCTCGCCACCGGCACGATCGACCCCGCGACCGATCCCGCCTCATTGCTCGGCTACGTCGACCGTTCCGCCACGTTGATCCGCCTCTTCATGTCGACGGTCGGAACCGACGACATCGACAACCTGAAGGCGGTCGTGAAGGACCTCCTGTCGATCTACATCGCCATCCAGGGCTTCGACGAAGAGACCACGGCCTCGATGATCCTCTGCATGGAGGGCATCGTCGACGACTACGCCCTCATGGCCGCCGACCTCTACGGCGAAATGCTGACGCTCCTCGACTCGCTCGACGAGACGAAGATCCAGATCATCCTCGACCAGCTCGCCTTCCTGATGGACGGCGGCATGATCGTCACGGCCCGCGCCGAAGAAGGCATGGATGTCCGGCAGATCATCGCGATCGCGAAGATCGTCGACACGCTCGCTTACGAAAGCGGCATCGACGTCGACACCCTCACCGGCTACTTCGTCCGCATCTACTATGACACCAACTACCACTTCGTGTACGACGAGGTGGAAATGCTCGCGGTGACCGCGGCCCTCGTCGACAGCATCCACCGCATCCTCCAGCTCGTCCACATCGTCGCCTCCTGGGACGTCACCGCGTTCCCGTCCGCGGCGCAGATCGAACTCCTGATGGAGCTGAAGATCCGCATCGAGACGATCGGCGAGGCGTTCGGTTGGGGTTGCCCGACCATGCTCCTCGTGGCCGACTACACTGTCTACGAACATTGGATGTTCGTCGAACTGATTTACCGGCTCGAAGGCTGGGATACCCCGGACGCCGAAGCCGAGGCGATGATCGCGATGTTCGTCGCGACCTTCGAACTGTCGGAACAGGATACCTACTTCCTGATGCTCTCGTTCATGAACGCATTCATGATGATCGGCCGCAATCCGTCGCTCTCGGCGATCTCCGATTTCTACTTCGGACTCGCGGCGATGGGTTACACCAACGAAGCCATCGCCCACTACATGACGAACTTCGCCGTCAACATGATCGACTTCAAGCTCCTCTACAGCGACGCCGGCGACGACATCGACGACTACCTGATGTGGATCGCCGAGTATGAATCGTACATCCTCGCGCTGACGGGGGACTACGACGCCGGTCTCGCGGCCATCTATGCGGAGATCGAGCTGCAGCCCGATCCCGACCTCCGCGCCGCCGCGTATCAGCTCGTCGCCGCCCGCGCCATGAGCGACGATCTGTGGCGCCTCTACAACCAGATCTACGACGGAAACCGCTACTCCGACGCCTACTACGGCGCCTGGGATGAATGGATCTACGGCATGCTGACGACGTACCGGAACGACATCGCCTACTATTCGGCGCCGAACCACGCGCTGGAAGGCGATCTTGGCGGCGTCATGGCCCTCTACGACGGACTCTGGACTTCGCTCACGCCCGAACAGCAATCGATGTACGCCGGCCCGATCAACGCCTATGGAAACCACGTCGACTTCTTCTGGATCACGTATCAGGACATCGAGGAAGACATGTGGGCATCGTATGGCGGCGTCTGGACGTCCGACGGCTACATGCCGCTCATCGACTTCATCCAGGGCAGGATGACGGAACTCGGCTGGATCGAGGACGAAATCCTCTGGAAGCAGCAGCAGATCGCCTCCTGGTATGATGAAATCGCCTACCTCGAAGAACATGGGGAAGACGAGCTCCTGATGTTCCAGGGATTCCTCGCCGACCCGGCGAACCGCGCGCTCGTCGAAGCGTCGCTCCTCATCGTGCTCGACGAAGCCGCCAACCTGCTCGCCGTCGCCGACATCCCGACGATCGACCTCATCATCGGCATCGCTTCGGGCTATCGCTGCCCGTGCGAGCTCGACCTCACCGCCGCCGGCATCCTCGGCTACACGCAGAGCCTGTCGACGATGCTCAAGTCGCTCGGATCGACGATGACGGAAGAAGAAATCAACACCCTCGTCGATCTCGCGATGAACATCATCACCCTCCTCTCCATGAACAACAACGACTGGACGGAAGCGGAACGGCTCGAATTCCTTGCACGCATCGAACTCTTCATCGGCAAGTACCTCGTCGCCGCCGACATCACCCGCGACGACATCACCGACTTCCTCGATTCGCTCACCGTCGAGAAGATCCAGGTCGTCCTCGAACAGCTCGCCGTCCTCGGCATCTCGTTCGATTACCGCGAGGTTGATCCGATCGCCATTTTCGGCGGCGAGATCGAAGAAGGTCCGTCCGAAATCGAGTTCGCGATCGCGATCGCCAAGATCGTCGACGCGCTCCTCTACGACGGCTCGCTCGACACCGACAGCCTCATCACGACGATGATCGAGATCTACTACGACTTCGTCATCGGCGGTCCGTACGACTATCTGGTCAAAGCCGATGTCGTCAGCGCTTTCCAGCGCCACGTCGATGAGCTCATCCTGCTCGCCCACGAAGTCGCCGCGCTCGATCCTTCCATGATCACGCCGGACGCGATCGCGCTCCTCACCGAAGTCCGCCAGCGCATCGAATTCCTGATGGGCATTCTTCAGAGCGGAAATCTCCAGGGCATCCTCGAACCGATCAGCTTCGGTTACGAACGCTGGATGTTCGTCGATCTTCTCTGGAATCTCGACTGGCAGAGCAACTGGGATGACGAAGCCGTCGCCAACGCGGCCATCACCACCGTCACCCAGGTGTTCGAATCCACCGAAGAAGAAGCGTATTACAACCTCATGGCGATCATGAACCTCGTCAGGGACAAACTGAACAGTCCCGATCCGGAGGATGTGCTCGAAGCGCTCGCGATGCTCGAGTCGATCGGGTTCACCGACGCCGACATCGCCCAGTACCTCGGCAACCTTCCGCTCGCCGTCCTCACCTACCAGCAGTTCATCGGCGAATACTACTATGATGGCAATCCGTACGAATGGGACCTCCAGTGGGCCCTCGCGGACCTCGCCTACTGGCAGGGTGTCTTGGAGAACGATCTGCTTTATGCTCAGCAAGAAGTCGACTACTGGCAGGACCAGCTCGACATGATCCTGAACGTCGGAAACGAATCGATCCCGTTCATCATGGATGCGGGTGCCAGAGACGCGACGCTCGCCTACTGGAACCTGCGGATCGACAACAACCAAAAAGGCCTTCTCTATTATTGGACCTTGGAAGAAGCCGAAGCGTATCCGGAATGGAACTATGGCCTCTTCTACGACCTGCAGTACGACCTCGACAACTCGATCCTGTTCACGAGTTATTATTACGATGTCAACGGCTGGAGCGACCCGATCACGGCCATGAACTACCGCATCGCGTATGACGCCGCCTTCGCCCTTCTCACGCCCGACGAGCAAGCCCTGTACGGTCCGATCCTCGCCCTGTACGAAATCTTCTACACGCAGAACGTCAACGATCTGGCGGAAGCCGAAGACGTCTTCAATGACGCTTTCTGGTCCGCCTCGGTCGATGATCAGATGCTCATGAACAGCATCGCCATCGCTCTGTCCAATTACTGGTACACGCTCGACAGTCTGCATGGCGCCCAACAGTGGCTGCTGGACGTGGTTGACTATTATGCCACCGACATCCTCGCCGCCCAAAACCACCTCGCCGAGGTTCAGGCGCTCTACGATTCCTACGAACCGGCAAACTTCGACTGGCTCATCACCTTCTTCGCGGATCCGGCCAATGACGCCCTCTGGAACACGATCACCGTCGCCGTCGTCGAGGAAATCGGCAATCTCGCCGTCAACATCACGCCGGAGATGGTCGATCTCGTCCTGTCCTTCATCAAGTATCAGGATCTTCAGAATCGCATCGGTCTATTGCAGGATTATATCGAGGAGATGGACTGGACTCTGAACGATTTCATGTTCCAGGCGTCTGAAGCCATCGCACTCCTCGACGATCCGGTTTCCGCCCAGTACGCGCAGACCTGGTGGGACGTCAACCTCGCCAGTGCGGCGCTCTGGGTGGAATACAACATCCAGATCGAGTCCTCCTGGAGCAACCCGTTCTTCAACCCCGACGTCTATTTCAATCTCGAATCCCTGCTCGACAGCGCCCTCTATGAGGAAATCGTGAACATGAACCCCGCGGGTGGCGTCTGGTACAGGGAAGAAATCTCGCTCCAGCTCTCCTGGCTGACGCCGGACGAGGCGACCTACATGATGTCCCTCCTCGCCGCGTACGAAGCCTGCCAGTCGCATGAGTATCAGTTCGTCCTTCCGGCCGCCTATGATTATTACGGCCATCAGTCCACCGGCGAGGATTACACCAGTGAGTTGAACTGGGCGCTCGAATCGCTCTACTTCACCCAAATGTACAAGGATGAAGTCCTCATGAGCGGGAACTACGAACTCATGATGATCGTTGATCCGGTCGCGCTCGAACGGACGCAGGCTCACTGGAACTGGTCGATCACGATCGCCGAGGCCTACCTGGCCTACTATGCAGCCCTCACTGAGGCTTCAGAGAATCCGCTTTGGTGGTCGGATACGTTCTATTCGCTGGTTGACCCGCTGCAATCGTCGATTTACTATGACAGTTACCTGTCCGACAGCATCGGCTACACCGACGTAGAACTGGCAGGCTACTACCACGATCTGTACATGGCCAACCTGTCGATGCTGAGCCCGGAGGAACTCGACCTCTACGACGACGTCCTCTCCCTTTTCGCCTATTTCTTCTCGATGGATCAGAACGAACAGGCGGAAGCCCAGGACCTTTTCTGGTGGTACTACTACGCCGGTGCGACTGCGGAAGACCAGATGCACATGACGAACGTCGACTACCTCGGGAGTTCCGTGTACGAGCCGGCCATCTTCGATGTCTACTGGACGCTCCAGGACGTCGAGTACTGGCAGGCGCTGGTCGATGCGGCCGGCGAGAACGCATGGGAATACTACTACGTCGATTCGCTCGTCTGGTGCTATCGCGACGCGCTTGAGGAACTCCGTTCCGCCGAGATCCAGCTGGATCAGGTACAGTCGGACATGGTCGGACTCCTCGATCTGACCCCGGCGGGACTCGCGGGTTACGCGCAGACCGTCTCCGCCTACCTCGGCATCGTCTTCGACACGATCGACGAAACCGAAGCGCAAGCCCTTGCCGACTTCCTCTACAGCTTCACGGCAGCCCACGTGGCCGCTTCCGGCCTCTACACCGAAGAAGAGCAGATCGCCCTCATGGCCGAAATCGACGGCGTCTTCGAGTACTACGTCGACAGTGTCCTGTATGCTCCCGAGATGCTCTCGACGTTCCTGGCCAACCTTACGGAGGAAGAAATCGCTGTGATCCTGAATTCGATCGCCGTCATCAACGCGCTCGACGGCATCGATCCGGATCTTGACAACATGGTCCGCGCCGTCGCGATCGCCGACCTCATCCTCGCCGTCGCCGGCGACGGCAATCTCGATGTCGCCTTCCTGATCGACATGGTGGTCTACGGCTACTTCGACGGTACGTATCATTTCCACTATGAGGGCGAAATCGTCATCGTCGACCGCGCCACCCTGATCGCGTCGCTCGTCGGCCAGATCCTCGTGCAGGCCGACGTCATCGACGGCTACGACCCGTATCTCCTCACGGAGGAAGAGCGCGGTGAGATCAACGAGTTCCACCTCCTCGTCGAAGAACTGATGCCGTACCTCGAGTACGGTCCGGAATACGATCCCATCGCCTGAATCATCGCTTCTCCATCCGGAGCCGGCGCAACTTGCCGGCTCCTTTCTTTTTTCCAAGCCGATGTGATATAATGAAAGACGGGTGAATCGACCGTGCAGATCACGTCCCTCCACAACGAAAAGATTGCCGACCTGCTGAGGCTGGATCGGAAGAAGGTCCGCGACGAGACGGGCCGCTTCGTCGTCGAAGGACCGCATCTCGTCGGCGAAGCCGTCGCGTCGGGACTCTGCGAGACGGTCTTAGCGACCGAAGCTCCGGACTTTCCGGGAATCGAGACGGTCCTTGTCTCCGCATCCGTGATGGCAAAGATCTCCGCGACCTTCGCGCCGCAGGGCATCCTCGCCGTCGTCCGCAAGCCCGCCGCGCGTCCGGTCGCGGACCGCATCCTCCTGCTCGACGGGATCCAGGATCCCGGAAACCTGGGAACGCTGCTTCGCAGCGCGCTCGCGTTCGGCTTCGGAACCGTCGTCGCCGACGGATGCGTCGACTATTACAACCAGAAAACCCTTCGCGCGACCCAAGGAGCGATTTTCCGGCTCAACCTGATGGAAGCCCCGCTGGAGGCGTTCCTCGCCCAGAACGCCGATGTCGCCGTCTACGGCACCGATCCCCACGACGGCATCCCGCTCGACTCGTTCATCCCCGACCCGGGCCGTTTCGCCCTCCTCTTCGGCAACGAAGGCGCGGGCGTTCGTCCCGAACTGCTGGCCAAGGCCAGGCGCAACGTCCGTGTCGAAACCGCGGACGTCGAGAGCCTCAACGTCGGCGTCGCGGGCGCGATCGTGATGCATCGCCTGCGCGCCAGAGAATAAGGAGGAACCCATGGACTTCAAGATCGAGAACAACCGCGTTTTTTCCCTCTCCCCCGAAGGCAAGCTGCTGGCCGAGCTCACCTTCCCGGCGCGCGACGACAAGCGTGTCAACGTCGACCACGTGTTCGTAGACGAATCGCTCCGCGGACAAGGCATCGCCTCGCATCTGATGGATCTCGTCTGCGCCTACGTGCAGGAACACCGACTCATGATCGTCGCGAAATGCCCTTACGCGATCGAGTGGTTCAAGAAACATCCCGAACGACAGGACGTCGTCATCAACGTCAAGACGCAAAAGCCGTCCGACCTTTGAAAATGCGGCCTTTTCCGCTTGCGTTCCATCCCTTTTCGTGCTATAGTATTCATGCATAAAGCAGAGAGAGGGTCGGACCCTCTCTCTTTCAATTAAAACACCCCGGAGGAACCCATGGACCTGACGACGCTCAAGGCGGCGATCCAGCCCGCCCTCGACCAGATCGGATACGAACTCTACGACGTCGAGCTGACGAAGGAACGAAAGACCCTCGTGCTTCGGATCACGATCGAAAAGAAGGACGGCATCGACATCGACGACTGCGTCGCCGCGACGGACGTCCTCAATCCCCTGCTCGACGCGCTCGATCCGATCGCCGGCGACTACAGCCTCGAGGTCACCTCGCCGGGCGCGGAGCGGAAACTCCGCAACTTCGCCGAGATCGAGGCTTCGGTCGGACGCTTCGTCCACGTCGAAGCCGACGGCGTCAAGCTCGAGGGCGTGCTCGAAAGCGCCCGCGAAGACGGCATCACCCTCAAAGTCGGAAGCAAGCCGACCGTCATTCCGATGGCGGTCATCACCCTGATACGCCACGCGATCAAATTCTAGGAGAGAGATATCATGATCAGCAAAGAATTCTTCAAAGCACTGGACCAGATTGCCATCGAACGCGGACTCGACCGCGCGAAGATCCTCGACGTGTTCGCCAAGGGTCTCCTCAACGCCTACAAGAAGGATTTCGACGGCAACCAGAACGCCGAAGTCGTCTACAACGAAGAAAAGTACGAGATCCAGATCGTCACGACGTCGACCGTCGTCGAAACCGTCGATCCGGAAGCCGAGAAGGGCACCCAGATCACCGTCGAGGAGGCGCAGCTGCTCAAGAAGAACGCGCACGTCGGCGACGTCATCGAACAGCGGATCACGCCGAAGGACTTCGGCCGCATCGCCGCGTCGTCGGCGAAGCAGATCCTCACCCAGGGCTTGAAGCAGCTCGAACGCGAGCACGCCTACGACCTGTTCGTCGAAAAGACCGGCGAAATGGTGATCGCCGAGGTCGTCGCGATCACGGAGGATTTCATCACCCTGAACGTCGGCCACGAGACCGAAACGTCGATCCCTTCGAAGGACTTCCCGCAGAGCGACCTCTCGCTCGGTTCGCAGGTCCGCGTCTACATCACGAAGGTCGAACAGACGACCAAGGGACCGAAGGTCTACGTCTCCCGCACCGACCGCAACCTCGTCAAGCGCCTGATGGAGAACGCCATCCCCGAATTGCAGGAAGGCACGATCGAAATCATGGGACTCGCCCGCGATCCCGGCGACCGCTGCAAGGTCTGCGTGATGTCCAACAATCCGAAGGTCGACCCGGTCGGCGCCTGCCTCGGCCGCGGCGGCGCCCGCATCAAGAGCGTCATCGACGCCCTCGACGGCGAGAAGATCGACGTCTACGCGTGGAACGAAGATCCGCGCATCCTCGTCGCCAACTCGATTTCGCCGGCGAAAGCCGTCGACGTCATCGTCGATCCGAAGGAGAAGACGGCGATCGCAGTCGTCCCCGACGACATGCTTTCGCTCGCCATCGGGAAGAAGGGTCAGAACGCCCGGCTCGCCGTCCAGTCGAGCGGCTGGAAGATCGACATCAAATCGGCGACCGACGCCCAGATCCAGGGGCTCAAGTCCGCCTGAAGCGGAGGATTCCGATGAACAAGCCGAAGAAGATTCCGCTCCGCAAGTGCGTCGTCACGAACGAGCGGTTCGAAAAGAAACAGCTCCTCCGCGTCGTCCGCAGCCCCGAAGGCACCGTCTTCGCCGATGCGACCGGCAAGGCGAACGGCCGCGGCGCGTATCTCAAGAAAGATCCGTCCGTCATCCTTCTGGCGAAGAAGACGAAAGTGCTCGAACGGCATCTCGAAGCCGCGGTACCGGACGAGGTCTACGACGACCTCCTGAAGAAGGCGGCGCAATGAACAAAGCGAAACTGAAGGGGACGCTCGGGCTCGCCCGCCGCGCCGGCAGGCTCCTCGTCGGCGAGGACATGGTCCTCGACGGCCTCAAGAAAGACGCCGTCCTGATCGTCTTCCTCGCCTCCGACGCCGGCCCCAACACGACCAAGCGCGTGACCGACAAGACCGGCTCGCACGGCGTCGCCCTATCCACCGTGCTCACCGGCGAAGACCTCGCCGGCGCCACGGGCATGAAGACGCTCAAAGTCGCCGGGCTCTCCGACCGCGGCTTCCACACCCTGATCCTGAAAGCGCTCAACGAAACGGAACAATCCTGAAAGAGGTGGTATCATGCCAGCACCGAAGAAATTCTACCCCAAGAAAAAACCCCAGCCCGCCAAGAAAAGGGTGTTCGAGGTCCGCAAGTCCAACGTCCCGGTCAAGCAGGAAATCCTCGCCAACACGATCTACTACAAGGAAGGCATGACCGTCCTGGACCTCGCGGAAGCGATGGGCAGGCCGGTTTCGGAAATCATCAAGAAGATGATGTTCATGAAGATCATGGCTTCCCAGACCCAGAAGCTCGACCGCGAGACCGCCGAACTCGTCACCATGGAATACGGCCTCGAGTTCAAGGACGAACTCAAGACCGACATGACGAAGTTCGAAGAAATCGACATCGTCGACGATCCGGCGACGATGAAGGAACGTCCCCCGGTGGTCACGATCATGGGACACGTCGACCACGGCAAGACGACCCTGCTCGACACGATCCGGCACAGTCGCGTCGTCCAGAGCGAAGCCGGCGGCATCACCCAGCACATCGGCGCCTACCAGGTCGTCCGCAACGGCCGTCCGATCACCTTCATCGATACGCCCGGCCACGCCGCTTTCACGGAGATGCGCGCCCGCGGCGCCAAGGTGACCGACATCGTCGTGCTCGTCGTCGCCGCCGACGACGGCGTCATGCCGCAGACGAAGGAAGCCCTCGACCACGCCCGCGCGGCGAAGTGCTCCATCATCGTCGCGGTGAACAAGATGGACAAGCCGCAGGCGAATCCCGACCGCGTCAAGCAGGAACTGGCCGATCTCGACCTCCTGCCCGACGACTGGGGCGGATCGACCCCGTTCTGCCCGATTTCCGCGCTCCGCGGCACCGGCGTGAACGAACTGCTCGATACGATTCAGCTCGTCGCCGAGATGCTCGAACTGAAAGCCAATCCGAACCGCCTCGCTTCCGGTTCGGTCATCGAAGCCAAGCTCGACAAGGGCAAAGGCCCGGTCGCGACCGTGCTGATCAACGCCGGCACGCTCAAGATCGGCGATCCGCTCGTCGTCGGGTCCACGTTCGGAAAGATCCGCGCGATGGTCGACGACCTCGGCCGCGCCGTCATCGAGGCGAGGCCGTCGATGGCCGTGGAAATCCACGGTCTCAACGACGTGCCGATGGCCGGCGACGCCTTCATGGTCTTCGCCGATGAAAAGCAGGCGAAGGACATCGCCCTCAAGCGCACCGAACGCCAACTGAAAGAAACCCACGGCGTCGCGAAATTCATGAGCCTCGAGGACTTCTTCAAGAAGGCCGAGGGCAACGCGAAAGAACTCCGGCTCATCATCAAGGCCGACACCCAGGGATCGATCGAAGCCTTCAAGGGCGCCGTCGACAAGATCAAGGTCGAAGGCGTGACGATCGACATCGTCCGCGCCGGCGTCGGCGCGATCACCGAAACCGACGTCTCGCTCGCCGAAGCGTCGAAGGCGATCATCATCGGCTTCGACGTCCGCCCGCAGGCCTCCGTCCGCGAAACGGCGAACTCCAAGGGCGTCGAGATCCGCCTCTACGACATCATCTACGAAGCCCTCGACGACATCCAGGCCGCGATGAAGGGCCTGCTCGAACCGGTGTATGAAAAGAAGCTCATCGGCGAAGCCGTCATCCGCGAGACGTTCGTCATCTCGAAAATCGGCACGATCGCCGGCTGCATGGTCTCCGAAGGCTCGATCAAGCGCGATTCGCTCGTCAAGGTCGTCCGCGACGGCGTCGTCATCCACGAAGGCAAGATCGCCTCGCTCAAGCGCTTCAAGGACGACGTCAAGGAAGTCAAGCTCGGCTACGACTGCGGCATCATGATCGAGAATTTCAACGATCTCAAGATCGACGACGTCATCGAAGCGTCGATCATGGAAGAGGTGAAGTGACGTGGCGAAGGTCGACCGGCTGGAAACGCTGGTGATGAGGGAACTCACCTCGATCATCCGCACCGAAGTGAAGGAAGACCTCGGCTTCATCACGATCACCGGCGTCAGGGTCACGAACGAGCTGTCGTTCATGTACGCCTATTACACCATCCTCGGCAAGCCCGAAGAAAAGAAACGCGTCGCCGACGCGCTCGAGCGCGCGAATGGGTTCATCAAGAACCAGATCGCCCTCCGCGTCAAGATGCGCAAGGTGCCCGAACTCGTCTTCCGTTACGACGAAAGCTACGACACGGGCATGAAGATCGACAGCCTGATCCGCAAGATCCAATGAACGAACCCCGGAGCGATCCGGGGTTTTTCATCGTTTCCGCCGCGGTGATGGTATAATGGAAGGGAAAGGGGTGATGCGGATGAACGACGTCCTCGCCGCCAGACTGGCGTCGCTGCCCGAACAGCCGGGCAGCTATCAGATGCGCGACGCTTCCGGCGGGATCATCTACGTCGGGAAGGCGAAGAATCTGCGCAACCGCGTGAAGACCTACTTCGTCGGCAGCCACGACGCCAAGACGACCCGACTCGTCGCCGACATCGCCGATCTCACCTACATCGTCACGAAGACCGAACTCGAGGCGTTCCTCCTCGAACTTTCACTCATCAAGGAGCATCGTCCGAAATACAACATCATGCTGATGGACGACCGCACCTACCCCTACATCGAAATCACCGGCGAGAAGCATCCGCGGGTCGTCATCACCCGCCGGATCGACCGGAAACGCAAGAACGTCTTCGGTCCCTTTCCCGACGCCGGCTCGGCGCGGGAGACGCTCCTCCTCATCCACCGCATCTTTCCGCTCCGCAAATGCGACACGCTGCCGAAGAAAGTCTGTCTCTATTACCATATGGGCCAGTGCCTCGGCCCGTGCGTCCACCCCGTCGCCCCGGAAACCACCGCGGAGATCGTCGCCGACATCGTCAAGTTCCTGAACGGAAACGATCAGGACCTCCTCCGCGACCTGCGGCGCAGGATGGCGGATCACGCCGAAAAGACGGAATACGAACGGGCGAAGGAGTACAAGGACCTGATCGCCGCCGTGATGAAGACGACCGAACGCCAGCAGGTGATGTTCTCCGATTTCTCGGACCGCGACG
>Ga0172374_1001600_pt1 | contig 15003 bp, 15 predicted proteins | sample LakKiv3m_FD_114536 | JGI IMG/M metagenome (GOLD analysis project Ga0172374, IMG submission 114536) | Freshwater microbial communities from Kabuno Bay, South-Kivu, Congo - kab_092012_10.3m | ecosystem: Environmental > Aquatic > Freshwater > Lake | place: Democratic Republic of the Congo... | reverse complement strand
TGTCCGCCGAAGGCGGGCTTGCCCATCCCCGACTCCCCTGCTACCATGACGGCGTGAACGAATCCCGTCTCATCCAACTGCTCGACGCCGTCCAAGCGGGCCAGATCAAGACCGCTGACGCCGTCCGTCAACTAAAATCTCTTGGCACCCACGACCTGAAGTTCGCCCGCGTGGATGGCCACCGCGCGTTGAGAAAGGGTTTCCCCGAAGTCATTTACTCTGAAGGCAAAACGCCGGCGCAAGTCGTCAAGATTGCCCGCGCTATCCTCGCCCACAACGACAACCTCCTCGCCACGCGCTGCTCACCCGAAGTCGTCCGTGCCTTGCGCCGCGCCTTCCCGAAAGCCAAGCACCATGCCGACGCCCGTGCCGTCACCGTCACTAAACGCGCCCTGCCAAAGCGTCCCGGCACCATCGCCATCCTCTGTGCTGGCACGACGGACATTGCCGTCGCCGAGGAAGCCGCCGTGACCGCCGATATCATGGGCAACACCGTGAAACGCTTTTACGATGTCGGCATCGCCGGCCTTCACCGGTTGCTTGCTGTCAACGAAGAGCTTCTCGCCGCCAACGTTCTCATCGTCGTCGCTGGCATGGAAGGCGCGTTGCCGAGCGTCGTCGGCGGTCTTGTGGACAAACCTGTCATCGCCGTCCCGACCAGTGTCGGCTACGGCGCCAGCTTCGGCGGCATCGCCGCGTTGCTGGCGATGCTCAACAGTTGCGCCAGCGGTGTCACCGTCGTCAATATCAACAACGGTTTCGGCGCCGGCTACGCGGCAAGCCTAATCAACCAGTTGGCCCGCCAATGAAACTGGATCTAGAGAAGTTAAGCAGCAGCGAAGTGTTGCGTCTTTTTTCCGAAACGATTGAGGAACTTGGACGCCGAGGGTTAACACGTAGTAAGAATAATCCGGTCGCTGATTACGCTGAGCATCTTGTTTGCAAAGCGTTCTCGTTGAGGTCTGCCGAGAACTCAACGAAGGGTTACGATGCAGTCGACGACGATGGAAAGAAGTACGAGATTAAAGCACGACGTCATAGTGCGGGGAGCAACCCGACAAGGTTCAGCGCCATCCGCGATCTCGAGTCACGACATTTCGACATACTCGTCGGCGTTCTCTTTTCACAGGACTTCTCAGTCAAACGCGCCGCATTTATTCCTTTCTCCGTCGTGCGAAAACTCGCCTTTCTCCAAGAACATGTCAACGGATGGATTCTGCCTATTCGGGAAAGCACGTGGACGGCCGATGGGGTCACCGATGTTACATTAGCCCTCAAAGGAGTTCAGGCAAAAGAATCATGAAACTTCTCTACCTCGATTGTTTTGCTGGGATCAGCGGCGACATGCTACTGGGAGCGCTGATTGACCTCGGCGTCTCGGAAGACCTTTTGCGGAACGAATTAGCGAAGCTTCATCTCCACGGTTACCGGATCGAAACGCGGCGTGTCACGAAACAACACGTCACGGCGACGAAGTTCGATTGCGTCGTGGGACACGAGCATCATCACCGTGGATGCTCCGACATCGTGGCGATGATCGAAGCCAGCGCGCTGGCAGAAAATGTGAAGCGGAAAGCGGTGAGCGTGTTCCGACGCATCGGCGAAGCCGAGGCGAAAGTCCACGGGATTCCGCTGGAGAAAGTCCATTTCCACGAGATCGGCGCGGTGGATTCCATCGTGGACATCGTTGGTGCCTGCGTGGCTCTTGAATCGCTCGGCGTCGAACGCGTCGTCGCGTTGCCGCCGCCACTCGGGAGCGGATTTGTCGAGACGGCGCACGGTCGCTTCCCTATTCCGGCGCCGGCGACGCTGGAACTGCTCAAAGGTTTGCCAACCGGAACATCTCCGGAACACGGCGAGTCGGTGACACCAACAGGCGCGGCGTTGCTGGCGGAGTTCTGCGCGGCGTTCGGCCCGATGCCGGCGATGTCGGTCGAGAAAATCGGTTACGGCGCAGGAACGCGGGAACTGGAGAAGACACCGAATGTGTTGCGGGCGCTGCTCGGTGAGGCGGCCTCGGCGGCGGAGTCGGATTCGGTCGCGATAATCGAGGTGAACATTGACGACATGAACCCGCAGTGGTTCGGCGACGTGATGGAACGCTTGCTGGGGGCGGGCGCGCTCGATGTGTTCCTGACGCCGGTGCAGATGAAAAAGAACCGGCCGGGGACGTCGTTGACGGTGTTGTGCGAGCCCGCGGACGCGGACCGGTTTGCAGAGTTGGTGTTGACGCACACGACAAGTTTCGGCGTGCGCATCCACGAGGCGCGACGACGGAAGTTGGACCGCGAGATTGTTCGCGTGGCGACGAAGTTCGGCGAGATTGAGGTGAAAGTTGGACGGTTGAACGGCAAGGTCGTGACGCGCTCGCCGGAATACGAGTCCTGCAAGCGCGCGGCGGCGTTGGCGAATGTGCCGGTGCGCGAGGTGTATGACGCGGCAAAGGAGAAGATATGATTGACAAGGAATTGCTGGAGATTTTGGCCTGTCCGAAATGCAAGTCACCGGTGAAGTTGGAAAACGAAAAGCTTGTTTGTCAGAACCCGCAGTGCGGGTTGAAGTATCCGATCCGCGACGGGATTCCGGTGATGTTGATCGACGAGGCCGAGAAACCGTGACCGAACCGATCCTGTCGGTGATCGTGCCGGCGTGGAACGAGGAGAAGTGCATCGCGCGGGCCATCGAGTCGTTGAAACGCGCCGCTGCGGTTTATGAGCGCGAGCGAGGCGCAACGGCCGAGATCATCGTTGTGAACAACAACAGCTCCGATCGCACAGGCGCGATTGCGCGAGAGTGCGGTGCGACGGTGGTGTTTGATCCGGTCAACAACATCGGCAAAGCCCGCAACGCCGGCGCGAAGGCGGCACGCGGGAAATACATCGCGTTTTGCGATGCCGACAACCAAGTCACGGAGAATCTGTTGGTGCTGATCCACGATCATCTGGAGAATCCGTGTATCGTCGGTGGCGGGACGTGGATCCAACCCGAACGCCGCAACCTGAAGATCATCTTTTTCTACGCACTCTGGCGCCTGTATGTCACGTTCAGCCGGGTCGGCGTGGGATTGATGCATTGCCGACGGGCCGATTTCGAGACGATTGGCGGCTACAACGAAACCATATATGCGGCCGAGGACCTGCAACTGGCTTATGACCTGCGCAAGTTGGGGAAGTCGCGCGGCCAGAAATTCAAACTGTTGAAACACGGCTGGATCATCACCTCGACGCGGAAACTCGACCAAGCCAGCTTTGGCGAGTTGTTCGTCAAGCTGATCGGGTTCGGGTTTGGTCTCCAGAAAAAGATCCGCAGCAAGGATTACTGCGAACATTGGTACGACAAGGCGGCGCGTTAGGCGTCTTTTTTACCCCGTACCTTGTCCACGGCGGCTTTCGTCGTGTCCTGAATCTTGGTCTTGAGCCGGTGCGCCCAGACGAAATCCACCGCCAAAATGCTGAGGCCGATGAAGATCACCAACAACCCTGGTCCCGGCACCCCCGGAATGACCATGATCAGCCCGGCGATGAGGACGATGACGCCCGCCGTGATGCGGGCGATTCGTTTGGCGTGCTGAATCATCCAGTCCATTGAGGCACGCACCTTAGAGGAAACTGCGCCCGTTGACAAGCCTGCCAACGCAGACTACGTTCCGCCGTCGTTGAAACCAAGAAAAGGATAAGGAGAACCATCATGGTACATCAACTGCCGAAATTGCCGTATGCACAAGACGCGCTGGAGCCCCACATTGACGCCGTCACCGTCGGGATTCACCACGGGAAACATCACCAGACTTACGTGGACAACCTCAACAAGCTCGTTCCCGGCACCGAGTTTGCCGATGCGACGCTCGAACAGATCATTGTGAAGGCGCCCGCCGGGCCAATCTTCAACAACGCCGCCCAAATCTGGAACCACACGTTCTACTGGGAAGGCATGACATCCAAAGGCGGCGGCGAACCGAAGGGCGAATTACTTGCTGCCATCAATAAATCGTTCGGCAACTTCGCCGGCTTCAAGGAGCAGCTTTCGAAGATGTCCGTCACACAGTTCGGTTCCGGCTGGGGCTGGCTCGTCAAGAAGAAGGACGGTGCGCTTGCTGTCGTCCAGACTGGCAACGCCGTCAACCCGATGACCGCCGGCGACGTGCCGCTGTTGACTTGCGACGTCTGGGAACACGCGTACTACTTGAAATACCAGAACCGGCGCGCCGATTACGTCGCCTCTTGGTGGAACCTTGTGAATTGGGACGTTGTCGCCGCGCGCTTCGCCAAGGCGAAATAGTTCTTGAACGTCGTCCTAGTCGAACCTGAGATCCCGCCGAACACAGGCAACATTGCGCGCCTGTGCGCAGCCACGGGCGCGATGTTGCATCTCGCAGGCCCGCTCGGCTTCCGCCTTGACGACCGCGAACTGAAACGCGCTGGGATGGATTACTGGGAACACGTCACGTGGAAATACTGGAACTCGCTCGACGAACTACGCGCGCAAGCCGCACCGGATGCTCGTTTCTTCTACGTCACCACGAAATCGAAACGTCCATACACGAAGCCGCGTTATCAATCGAGCGACTACCTCGTGTTCGGTCGCGAGACGGCAGGACTGCCGGCCTCGCTGCTGGAGGCGAACGCGGATTGGACAATCACCATCCCGATGTTCAATCCGCAGGCGCGCAGCCTGAATCTCGCAACCGCAGTCGCCATCGTGCTCTACGAAGCCGTGCGACAGGTCAAAAAATTCTGAGATTCAAAGAATCTCGTAGTCGCAGGCTTCACGCCTTCGCCTCTTCCCCCGGCGCGCCCATAAAGAGCGCGGCTACCAATGCCTACTTCTTCTTGAAGGCGTCGAAGAGACCTTTCGTCGTCTTTTGGAGAGTGTCGGTTGCGCCTTTGATGGCTTCGCCCGCACCCTTAATCATCTCACCCGCAACCGCGCCGACCTGTCCGAACACCGTGTCCATGATGAGCTTCGAGATACTGGTGGATTCGGTAATGTTCTCGAACTTGGCGTTTGTGTTGAGGTTGATTTTGTTCTCGCTCGGCTTGCCGTCGCTGCTGTACGTGCGTTTGATCACGGTGCCGACGTGAACCTTCACCAAGTCCACGCGGTACGGCATCGCCTTCTTCTCTTCCTTCGGCGCGCCGCCACCGGGCGTGCCACCGCTCGGCGTGCCACCGGAGGTGTCCGCCGACTTGCTGGTCCCGCCGCTGCCGCCGATGGATGAGGCCCTATCCTGAAGGACATTGGCGTTGGTCTCGCCCTTCTCGTTCTTCACCAGATCAACCTCCGAGACCTCAACGACCAGTTCCTTGATGTGCGGCGACTTGCTCAGAAAGGACATCGTGTCGTAATCCACCTTCAGCAACGGCATGATCACGAACGTCCCGCCGTGAAACTCCGGTGGATTCGACAACTTCAAGTCGCGCACCTCCAGCGTGCCGTTGAACAAGCCGATGTCCACAGAACCGATTTCCAAAGGAAATCCCGTCAGTTCTTTCGCGGCAACTTCGACAGCCCTGCGGGCCACGATGTTGCGCGTGAAGTAGAGAACGACAACAAGCACTACCACCAACACCAACAACCATTTGATGATCTTGAAGAGTGTTTTCATGGTGATAAGAATACCCATATGGCAACACGGAATCAAGCCACTCCTAAACTCGGCGCTCACATGTCCATCGCCGGGGGTATGGATCTCGCTATCGAGCGCGGCACCTCGATTGGCTGCGAGGCGATCCAAATCTTCCTGAAGAATGCAAATCAATGGTGTGGCCGGAACATTTCCGGAACAGAAGCGCGACGGTTTCAGAGCGCACGAGGCGCACTGCCTGTGTTCGCGCACTCCAGTTATCTCATCAACCTCGGCGTGCCGAGTCCGCGTTCGGTGTCGGCACTCGTGGATGAAATCCGACGGGCGGACTTGCTCGGTGTCCCGTTCATCGTCTTGCATCCCGGCGCGCACCTCGGCACGGGCGAGGCCACCGGGTTGGCATCGGTTGCGCGCAACCTCGACACCGTGTTCGCCGCCACGCCGTCAAGCTCCGTGCACATCGCGCTGGAAACAACTGCCGGACAAGGCTCGTGCCTCGGCCACCGGTTCGAACATCTCGCCGCCATCATCCAGTCTTCCCATCATCCAAACCGCCTCGCTGTTTGTGTGGATACGTGTCACCTGTTCGCCGCCGGGTACGACATCCGCACACGGCGCAGCTATGAGGTGGTGATGAGACAATTGGACGGGTTGTCAGTGGTCGCATTTCACTTGAACGACTCGAAGAAGCCGCTTGGCTCGCGCGTGGACCGGCACGAACACATTGGGAAAGGCTTTCTCGGCTTGGGGGCGTTCCGGTGTGTGCTGCAAGATGCCCGGTGGCACGGCTTGCCGATGGTGTTGGAGACCCCAAAAGGCAAAGACACGCGCGAGGATGTCGAGAACTTAAAAGTATTGCGTGCGTTGCTGTAGGGGCGACGCATGCGTCGCCCCTACCGGGCAAGCGTCATTTTTCCTTCAACACCACGAACGTCGAACTGCCGCCGCGCTTCAGGTAGAGAAGAACGCCTTTCTTGACGTCAGCCTTAGCGAGGGCGGACTTGAATTCGGAGGCGTTCTTCACGGGACGACGATCCACGTTGAGGATGATGTCACCGCGTTGCACACCTTTCTCGGCGGCAACGCTGTCTTCGGCCACTTCCGCGACGACGACGCCGTCTGTCTCCTCGATGTTCAACTCCTTGGCCAACGCTTTCGTGAGCGTTTGAACGGTGATGCCAAACCCAGATTCCGTCTTCGGTTTCCCGCCCGGCTTGCGCGTAGCGACAACCACTTCGTCCTTCATCTCGGCGGTTTGGACCGGCAACTTCATCGTTTTGCCGTCGCGCACCACATCGAGCATGACCTTCTGGCCAACTCTCTTGTTGAGCACTTGCTGCTGAAGCTCGCGCAGCGTGTTGACGGGAACGCCATCCACAGCGGTGATAACGTCGGCTGGCTTGAGATCGCTCTTGGCGGCTGGCGTGTCCGGGCGGATCTCCTGAACGACGACGCCATTCTTGAGCTTGGTCAGTTCCTGCATCTCTTTGTTCTGGCTGAGCGACTCGATGCCGATGCCAAGCCATGGACGAACTACTTTGCCGTTCGCAACCAACTGGTCCGCAACGGGCTTGGCCATGTTGATCGGGATGGCGAACCCGATACCGCGGTTCAAGCCGCGGATGAGCGTGTTGATGCCGATGACACGACCTTCGATGTCGCAAAGCGGACCGCCGGAGTTGCCGGGGTTGATCGAAGCGTCGGTCTGGATGTAGTCTTCGTAGGCGTTGCCGGTGCGACTGAAAACGGCACTCCGACTCTTGGCGCTGACGAACCCGACGGTGAAACTGTACTCCAACTCGTACGGCGCGCCGATGGCAATGGCCCACTGGCCGACGCGGATCTTGTCGCTGTCACCGAGTTGCGCGGCGGGCAGATCATTGGCCTCGACTTTGATGATCGCCACATCGGTCCGTTCATCCACGCCGATGATCTTCGCCGGAAACTCACGTCCGTCCCTGAGGCGGACCTTGATCTTGTCAGCGCCATCCACGACGTGCTGGTTGGTGAGAATGTAGCCGTCCTTGCGGTAAACGATACCCGAGCCGGCGCTGTCAATGTCCGGCATTGGCGCTGGCATGCCGCGGCGTTTGAAGAAGTACTCGAACGGCGTCCCCTCGAACTCGCGCGGCACCCGTCCCCCACCCTCCTCTCCTTCCACGGCAGCGCCATACTTGCGCGTGCACGTGATGACGACGACCGACGAACTGGCCTGCTCGGCGACCTTGACGAAGGCGTTTTCCAACCGGCGGGCGACGTCGAGGTCACCGTTATCCTTGGCCCAAACCGGCGCGACCAGAGCGAGAAAAGCAAAACACAAAATCTTCATAGCGGCGCAACTTAGCAGATGGACGGCGCGTTGACAAACCCCGCGTTTCCGCTACGCTGCCGGTGTGATTGAGAAACTGCTAACCTTAAAACGCCAGCGCAACGCCGTCATCCTCGCCCACAACTACCAGACCGGCGACATCCAAGACGCCGCTGATTACGTCGGCGACTCCCTCGGCCTCTCGTTCAAGGCGAAGGAAACCAATGCCGACGTGATTCTCTTTGCCGGCGTCCATTTCATGGCCGAGACCGCCAAGATCGTCAACCCCGCCAAGCGCGTCCTCATCCCAACGCTCGAAGCTGGTTGCTCGCTCGCCGATTCCTGCGACGCTGCCGCCCTCGCCAAATGGAAAGCCGAACATCCCGGCGTCGTGGTCGTCGCCTATATCAACTGCACCGCCGCCGTCAAAGCGCAGACCGACATCATCTGCACCAGCGGCAACGCCGTCAAAGTCGTCAACTCCATCACGCGCGACAAACAGATTCTGTTCTGTCCCGACGAGAACCTCGGCCAATGGGTGATGGAACAAACCAGTCGCAAGATGATCCTCTGGCCCGGCGTTTGCCACGTCCACGTCAAATTCACCGCCGAGTCGCTGAACAAACTCCGCGCCGCTCATCCCGACGCCAAAGTCGTCGCCCATCCCGAATGTTTGCCGATAGTCCGTTCGATGGCCGACGAAGTCTGCTCCACCGAAAAGATGCTCGCCTACTGCAAAGCGTCGCCCGCGAAAGCATTCCTCATCATCACCGAGAGCGGGATGCTCCACCGTCTGAAGAAGGAATTGCCCGACAAACAGTTCTTCGCCGGCCCGACCGATACGTGTAGTTGCAACGAATGCGAGTATATGAAGAAGAACACGCTGGAGAACTGCGTCGCCGCGCTGGAGAACCTCGCCCCCGAAATCACGCTCCCCGAAGACATCCGCCGCCGCGCGCTCGTGCCGATTGAGCGGATGATGGCGTTGGGGAAATAGTGGTCTCGTAGTCGCGGGCTTTATGCCCGCGCGGGCATGAAGCCCGCGGCTACCCCGACACGATGTTCCGAAGGTGCCGGCTTACTTCAATTCAACTGTCTTCAGGAGTTGCTCGCGCAACACCTCTCGGGCCACGGCGCGACGATGATGCGTGTCGTGCGGTTTGGGAATCCAGAGACAAAACGGACAGCCAAATGTCACGGTGATTTCCGCGCGGCGAAGCCAGTTGCGCCATTGATACGTCCTGCGCGCGTCGCGGATCACGACCGGCAGGATTGGCACGCCGCCCATCAACGCAATCAGGCCAGCGCCGGGTTTGAAGATCGGATCACCGCCGAGCACCGACTTCTCAGTCAGTCGGATACCGGCTTCCGGGAATATCGCGACAGACCGCCCTGCACGTAATCGTCGAACCGCTTCGCGCGCTGCCCCGGCATCCGCGCGCGACCGGTCGACGGGGAAAGAACCGGCTGCCCGCGCTATCGCGCCCAAGACCGGTTTCCGGAAAATCTCGACCATCGTCATGAAGTCCACCGGTCGCGGCACCCCCACAGCTAGCAATGGCGGATCGGCAAAGCTGATGTGGTTCGACACGACCAGTAAACCGCCGGTGCGCGGAACCCGATCCCGCCCAACAAAACGGGTGCGAAAGAACACCTTGAAGATGACGGTGAACAACAGCTTTCCAGCGCCGTAAACGATCCAATGGGTGAATTTCACGCTACAGTTCTACCATTTCCCCCGGAACTTTGCTATGAGAGTCTCCATGAATGCGATTCCGCTCGCTCTGTTTTGCTGTTGTCTGCTCAGCGCCTGTGCAACCGTTCCGCAGATGGAGCGAGTTCAAATCTCACCTGACCAGCACGGGTTCGTGCTAGGAGGTAAGGTGTTTCATCCGTGGGGACACAATTATTGCGGTAACAACGGACGATTGATCGAAGATTACTGGGAGACGGAGTGGCCGACGGTCATCGAGGATTTCCGTGAGATGAAGGAGTTAGGCACTAATGTCGTCCGCATCCATCTCCAGTTCGGCAAATTCATGGATCGTCCCGATAAACCAAACGAGGCGGCGCTGCGACGACTTGCACGCCTCGTCACGCTGGCGGAGCAAACGGGACTGTATCTCGACGTGACCGGCCTCGCCTGTTACCGGACAAAGGAGGTGCCGGCATGGTACGACAAACTCGATGAGGCGGGGCGTTGGGCGGCGCAAGCGCGGTTCTGGGAGGCGGTGGCTGAGCGTTGCGCAAAAAGCCCGGCAGTTTTCTGCTACGATTTGATCAATGAACCAATCTCCCCCGTGACCAAGCGCGAGAAGGGCGGTTGGTACTCGGGCAACCTGTTCGGCGGGTATGATTTCGTCCAGTGGATCGCGCTCGATCCCGGCAAGCGCACCAAAGAGGAGGTTGCGCTCCGCTGGATCAACACGTTGACGACTGCGATTCGCAAACACGACCGCGACCATCTCATCACGGTCGGGTTATGGATGTGGTCGGGGTTTACACCGGCGAAGGTGGCTCCCGCGATGGATTTCCTTTGCGTGCACATTTATCCCAAGACCGGGCAAGGCGAGGCAGCGATGAGGGAGTTGCGGCAATATGCGGTCGGCAAGCCGGTAGTGATCGAGGAGACGTTCCCGCTGAGTTGCTCGGCAACGGAGTTGGAGAAGTTTCTTCTCGCCTCGCGCGAGTATGCCTGCGGTTGGATCGGCCACTACAACGGCAAGGCCATCACGGAGTACGAGGGAAAGAAGCTTACCATCGCCGAGTCTCTCCGTCTGTCGTGGCTGAAGCTTTTCCAGAAACTCACCGCGGAAATGACTGAGCGGTAGCCGGGAGGGCCTCCACAAGCTGGTTCTTGACCGGCTGAATCGTGGCGCGGTGGCACTCGACTTCCTTTGCGAGGTCGGCGAGCACGTCGGGATGTTGCGCGGCAACATCGTATTGCTCGGACGGATCGGCCCAAAGGTCGTAGAGCAATGGCGGCTCGTGTTTCTGTGTGTCATCCTTGCCGTAGCTGGAGCGCGTGATGAAGTGCGCCTTGAACCGTCCCTTGCGCGCCGCGAAAAGCTGTGCGCCCCGATAGTAAAAGAACACTTCGCGCCGGCTGGCTCCCCTACCCGTCAACACCGGCATCATGTCAACGCCGTCAATCATGCGGTCTGTTGGTATTTTCGCACCGGCGATGCTCAGCGCAGTGGCGAACAGATCCATCGTGCAAGCCAAGTCCCGTGTTACGACCCCAGCCGGCACGCGCCCCGGCCACCATGCGATGCCCGGCACGCGCATTCCGCCGTCGAACGTCGAGCCTTTGCCGTCGCGCAACAATCCGGCGGAACCACCCGCCTGATTCATGATGAGCCACGGACCATTGTCGCTGGTGAAGAAAACGAACGTGTTTTTTTCCAGCTTCTCACGGCGCAATGCGTCGAGGATTTGGCCAACGCTCCAATCCAGTTCCTCGACGACATCACCGTAAAGGCCGCGCGGACTGCCTTTGCGGGAGGCAAAGAGCGGCACGTGCGGGAAGGTGTGAGCGAAGTAGAGGAAGAACGGCTTCTTCCTGTTATCACGAATAAACTTCACGGCTTGCTCGGCGTACCGTCGCGTAAGCGTTGTCTGGTCGGCGGGACATTCGATGCGTTTCTCACCGAGCCAGAGCGGAGCGGCCCACCACTCGGGATTCTGGTCGAGGCGCGCGGTTGCACCTTTTGGCGCGGCGGGCGTCGGGTTCATATCGTTGGAATGCGGCAGGCCGAAATAGAAATCGAACCCGTGCCGCATCGGATGATGGGTGATGACGTTCTCGTAGTTGCCAAGATGCCATTTGCCGACCATGCCGGTGGTGTAACCTTGTTTCTTCAAGGCTGCTGCCAGCGTGATCTCTTCCGGCGGAAGGCCACCGAGGGAATTGCGGCGCAAAACGCGGAAACGGTCGTGGCACATCCCGTTGCGAATCGGGTAACGGCCTGTCAACAACGCCGCACGGCTCGGTGTGCAGACCTCAGCGGTCGCATACAAATCGGTGAACCGCATTCCTTCCGCCGCCATGCGGTCGAGGTTCGGCGTGCGGATGCTCGGATGCCCGTAGCAACCGAGGTCGCCATAGCCGAGGTCATCGGCGAAGATGATAATCACATTGGGCCGCTCGGCAGCGAAACCGCAAACGGCGACGAAGAGCGCGAGCAGAATCATTTTCATGTTACTTGGTTCCTTTCGACTGGTTGGTGTGACGCAGGATGAACTCGACGATGGGCGTCGGGTCTTTCAGGCTGTGTGGATGATGGTCGCAGTTCGGTTTGGCGATCACTTCGATGACGCCCCAGAGTTCTTTGTAGCGTTTCTCGACAAGCTGCGTGTTCTCCTCAATCGGCACCGTTTTGTCAGCTTCCCCGCAGACGCTCAGGATCGGAATCCTCGCCTTCGCCAACGGCGCGAGGTTGTCCACGGGATTACGAGGATACGCCATCGCCTGTTCCTCGGTCAGGTTGTACACCGCCAGTAATCGTTTCCAATCGTTCGTCGAACCCTTTCCCTTCCCCTTGCCACCGGGCCAACTCTTGAAGTCGAGTACCGGTGCGTCCACGTAAATCGCCGCGACCTTCTCCGGGTTCCGCGCCGCCCAGTTGAACGCGAACAGCCCGCCCCGGCTGAATCCTTCCAGCACCGTCTTCTGCGACAGGTCGAATTCCTTCGTCAGGTGCGCGTGGAACTTGTCCATGTGATCGAGCGCGACGGGCGCGCCGTACATGTTCTGCACGTTCATGTAGGCGACGTGAAATCCCTTGCCGAGCAACGCGATGTCGCCCTGCGGCTCGTGACCGAAGAACTCTGTCCGCCAAATCCACGGCTTGCCCGGCGCCGGCGTCTTCGGCAACACCAACAGACACTGTCGTCCGTCCACCTCGAACTTGAGTTGCTCGTAGCCGCTCCACTGCGCCGCGGAAACGTTGCCGACCAAACAAACAGCCAGCAGAATAGGAGATGCTCTCATGGCACACGTTCATATCATGCCGTGCCCGCCTGTGGCAACCACAGGTAGGGACGGCGCGGCGCGCCGTCCGCGTCGTTGAAGTCCCGTCTTCATGCCCGGCGGACGCCTCGGCGAGGCGTCCCTACCTTGCTTCTGGAATTGTAGGACAACCGCCTCGATTCCGGTCGTGCTTCGCCGTGGCAGGCGGAGCGCCTGCCGTACAACATTTATGGCTGCGTGACGGTCAGCGAGAAGTTGTCGAGGTAGAAGGCGGTCTTGTTGGTGGCGGCGCTGGTGAAGCCGAGCCAGTTCAGTTTGTTGAAGTCGACTTTCAGATACGACAGGTTCGCAAACTTCTTCGGCGGTTGGCCGGGCAACGTCACGGTCAGCGTCCATTGGCCGGTGCTGGATTTGCCGAGGTTGCCGGTGAGATCGAAGTGCATCCATTCGCCGACGGGTAGTTCGATGGCTTTGCCGGGGGCGAGGTTCAGTTTGGCGTCGCGGATGTCGAAGCGGGCGCCGGTGTTGTAGGGGGAATTGTTGTCGCGCCATTCGAAGCCGAGGTGCGTCGCTTTCTCGATGCGGAGGTCGAAGGTGTTGTGGACGGTGCCTTCGGTGTGGCGGACTTGGTAGTCGAGATACGGATAGAAACTTTGTTTGAGGCCGGGAGCGTCGGTGATTTTCAGGCTGTGTTTGCCGGTGGCGGCGGTCTCGTCGGTGACGACGATGGAGTCGCCCTTGCCTCCGATGTGCGTTGTGAAGCTGCGCGGGGTCGAACCGACTTTGTCGCGCTCGAAGGTGTCGTGGATCGGCAACGGTGCCGGTTCGGGCGCGATCTCCAGCGGCGGGTAGTTGACGCTCTTGGCTTCGTCAATCCAGTCGGGGTCGCCATAGACGCCGGCTTGTTTCGGGTCGAACGGCTTGAAGCCGAGGGCGAGCGCGGGCGAGTCGGGTTTTAACCTGAAGTTGTGACGGGCGGCGTCAACAAAGCGCGGGTCGGCGATGACGGAGCCGACTTCGTTGGTCCGGGCCTGCCAGTCGGCGAGGGATTTGCCGGCAAAGGTGACGTTGGAGCCGGCGGCGTTCCAGTAGAGGTTGCTGCGGGTGACGGTGCGAATCTTGTCCCACGGGCCGGCGAGCGCGGGGCCGGTTGTCCAGCAGACGATGTTGTTCTCGAAGGTGAACGAGAGGTGCGGCTCGACGCGGGTGGCCTGAAGCTGGTGCTGTTTGCTGAAGGCGAGGATGTTGTTGCGGATGATGTTCTCCTTGCCGTAGTGCTGGTGGAAGCTGCCGGTTTTGGTGTCATAGACGAGGTTGTTCTCGAAGAGGATGCCGGTGCTGCCTTCGTCGGTGTACATCCCCCAGCCGCCGTAGCTGTAGGCGTGGATGTCGTGGAAGACGTTGTGGCGGAGGACGGTGCCCTCGGAGGGGCCGAGCGTGTAGATGCCGCCCATGTCGCTGAGCAAGCCCCAGCCGAGGTGGTGGACGTGGTTGAAGGAAATGTTGTTGCGCTTGCAGTTACTCTCGGCGTAGCCCCAACGCCAGCCGGCGCTGATGCCGGTGTAGAAGAGGTCGGCAATTTCGTTGTGCGTGATCTGGTTGTCGGGGCTGAACCCGATCCAGACGCCGACAGCGCACGGGAAGATGTAGCCGCCGTGGCGAATGATGTTGTTGTCAACGATGTTGTGGCTGGTCTGCTCGGCCTCGGTCTTCGGCATGGCCATCTCGCCGATGCGCACGCCACCCGCGCCGAAATCCTCGATCAAACAACGCCGCACCACGTTCTCGCGGCAGCCCTTACGGAACCAGATGACGTAGGTGCCGACGTGGGAAAACTCACAGTCCTCAAACGTCACGTGCTGCGCACCGTCAACTTGCACGACGCCTTCGATGCCTGCTGCCGCCTGCATCGGCTCGAAGCCGCCGGGCGGCGTGAGCCACTGGGCATGGCGGAACGCCAATCCTTTGAAGCTGAGGCGCTCCGCGCCGTTGATGACGATGAACTTCTCCGTGACGGGCGCGACGACTTCAGCGCGGCGCATATCTTCGCCGGGGCGGGGCTTGTAGTAGAGCGTGCCGTCGCGGCTGAAAAACCATTCGCCGGGGGCGTCAAGAAAGCGATGGGCGTTTTCGAGGATG
>Ga0172374_1001599_pt1 | contig 15004 bp, 16 predicted proteins | sample LakKiv3m_FD_114536 | JGI IMG/M metagenome (GOLD analysis project Ga0172374, IMG submission 114536) | Freshwater microbial communities from Kabuno Bay, South-Kivu, Congo - kab_092012_10.3m | ecosystem: Environmental > Aquatic > Freshwater > Lake | place: Democratic Republic of the Congo... | reverse complement strand
TCGCTGTTCCGCGTCGGCCAGATCGCGGTGGCGCGCGGACGCGAGGAGGAAGCGCGCACGGCGTTCGCGGCGACGGTCACGAAGTTCCCCGACAGTTCCTGGGCGAGGGAAGCGTCGCTGGCGATCGGTGAATCGTATTACCGCGAGGGCAAGTTCGACATGGCGCTCACCAGCTTCGATGCGCTCATTGCCAACAGCCCCGACTCAGAACTGGCGCAACGCGCGTTTTTTCAACGCGGCCTTTGTCTGGTGAGGAAGAAGCAAGCCGACAAGACGCTGGCGGAGTTTACCGATTTTCTCGCCAAGCAGCCCAATGCGCGACTGGCGCCCGACGTGCAGTTCTGGATCGCCAACCAGTATCTGGAGAAGAAGGATTACCTCAAGGCACAGGCGCAGTTTCAGGAGCTGGCAAAGAACTATCCGAGGAGCAAGCTTGCCGATGTCGCGCAATACTACGCCGGGCAGACAGCGTATCGGCGCCAGGATTACAAGGGCGCGATTGAATTGTTCGAGTCGGTCTTGAAGACGTTCACGAACTCGATGTGGAGCGCCGACGCGCGGTTCGGACAGGGCGACGCGCTCAGCGAGCTTGGCCAGTTCGGCGACGCACTGACGGTGTTCGAGAACCTGATCAAACAATTTCCCAATCATCCGTTGGTGGCGGAGGCGGAGGGACGCAAAGGCGATTGCCAGTTCACGCTGACCCGGTACGACGAGGCGCTGGGCAGTTACCGCAAGGCGCTCGACGGCGCGCGCGACACCGCCACGCGAAACCAGGCGCTTTTCAAGCTCGGCCAGTGTTACGAGAAGCTGAACAAACCGGACGATGCCGTCCAGTTCTACGCCCGCGCCCTTTACGAGGCTGCTGCCACGCCGGCCACCAACGAGCCGCCGGAACGTTTTTGGGCGTCGAAAGCGGCGCGGTCTGCCGCCGCGCTGAAGGAACAACAACAACAGTGGCGCGACGCCATCACGTTGTACCAGAAACTCGGCGAAGTCTGTCCCGACCTCAAAGCGATGGCCGAGGACCGGATTCGCCGGATCCGCATGGAACATGTCATTTTATTCTGAGTTGAAAAAAGTATCTGCGTCCGTTACACGAGGAGAGCGCGCATGTTGACGTTGATGATCAAAGGCGGGCCGTTGATGTGGGTGATCGCCCTACTCGGGCTGATCGCCCTGATCGTTTTTCTGGAACGGCTCCTGTTGTACCACCGCTCCCAAATCCACGCGCTGGACTTCGCCAGCGGCGTGCGCAACGCGCTGCGCCGCGGCAACGTTCCCGAAGCCATCGCCATCTGCGACGAGACCGCCGGGCCGGTCGCATTTGTCGTCAAGACCATCGTCACGCTTCATCACTTGCCGGTGGTCGAGATCCGCGAGGCGGTGCAGGACGCCGGGCGTGGGGAAGTCACGCGCTTGGAGAAACGGCTCGTTGTGCTCGCCACCATCGCCCAGATTGCGCCGCTGATTGGTTTTCTCGGCACTGTCATGGGCATGATCCAGATGTTCCGCGAAATCCAGGACAAGGTCCTGCCCAGCCCCGGCCAACTGGCCGGCGGCGTCTGGGTCGCGTTGTTGACGACCGCGGCCGGGCTGGTGGTCGCTGTGCCGGCTTACGTCGGCTACAACTATCTCGTCAGCCGCGTCCAACATCTTGTGCTCGACATGGAGAAGGCCGCCAACGAGATTTTGAATTATCTCTCGCGTGGTGATGACACTTCCGCAACGCCGCCATCATGAGGCTGCAAACCCATTGCAAGATCGCCAAGGGGCCGATTGACTCGGCGCCGTTGGTGGACGTGATGTTCTTGCTGTTGATTTTCTTGGTGCTGAGTTCGCCGCTGGTGTTGCAACCCGGCATCGGCATGGTGGAACTGCAGGAGTCCAGCGCGCCGTCCACGGCCTCCTTTCAGGGATTGGTGGTCACCGTCACGCGCGACAATCTCATCTTCTTCAACAATCAACTCACCTCGCTGGAGAATCTCCGCAACTCCCTGCGCGCCGCCGCCGGGCAGTTTCCGCGGCAGGAGCTCATCATCAAGGCCGACCGGCAAGTCCCGCACGGCACCGTCGTGCAGATCATGAGCCTCGCCCTCGAAGTCGGCATCAGCGCCGTCAACTGGGCCACGCGCCCCGAAATCCCGCCGCCCACGGCGGGGAAGTGACGCATGAAACTGTCCCGTCTGCGCGTCAGCGAGCGGCAGGCGCTGCATTTCATCATGGCGGCCTGCGTCACCGGGTTTGTCTGCACCTTCCTGATCGTATTCCTGCGCCGGCAGGCAACGCCGACCAAGACGGCGAAACGTCCTCTTGTCCGCTGGATTTCGCCGCGCATCGGCAGTGATTTGCGGCCCTTCGTTGCCGAGCTGGACGATCCCAGTTTGATGTCGTTGCCCAGCCCGCGCGCATTCTCGGCGGCGCTGTGGCGGCAGCAAGCCCGTCTGGAAGCGCAACCCATTCAACCATCCAATTCGATCGCCTACCTCGATGGGGTGCCGCCGCGCGGACTGGCGCCGTTGCTCCCGCCGGTTCCGCTTCACGAGACGGTTCGCGCCGCTGCGGAGAAGTCCACAGCCGCGTTTGACGAGCCGGTCACCGCGGGAACCGCCGCATTGCCCGGCGTTTCCACCGTCCAATTCGACGAACAACTCGAATCCCGCCGCCTGCTGCGCCCGCCCGCATTGCCGGTCATCGCCAGCGAGACGGCGTTGCGGCCGACCGTCGTGCGTCTCGCGGTCGGTACCGACGGCACCGTCGTCCACGCCATGCTCGACCGTTCCTGCGGCAACGAGAGCGCTGATGCCCTGGCGCTCGACGTGGCGCGTCAGCTTCGTTTCGCGGCGCCATCGGAGACTGACCGCCGCGGCCTGCTCTGGGGCATGGCGAGGTTTCTGTGGGCGACGAAGATGCCATGAGTTGCATTTGAGCATTGCGTTTGGCGGACGAACGCGGTAAAGAGAGCCGAAGCGAGTTTGCGATTTCAACAACCAACATTTGTCAACAACGGAGGTATTGTAACCATGGGAATGTGGATTGGCCGTAATCGAAAAGCACGAGTCACGTATGGTTTCGATGACATCGCCTTGGTGCCGGGCGACATCACCATCAACCCGAACGAGGTGGACACCACCTTCCAACTTGGTCCGCACAAGATCAAGGTCCCCATTCTCGCCAGCGCGATGGACGGCGTCGTGGACGTCAATTTCGCCGTCGCGATGGGCAAACTCGGCGGGGTCGCCGTCCTCAACCTCGAAGGCGTTCAGACTCGTTACAAAGACCCCTCCGAGATTCTCGACAAGATCGCCAACGCTTCCAAGGAAGAAGCCACCCACCTCACGCAGAAGATCTACACCGAACCGATCAAGGAAGACCTCGTCGCCCAGCGGGTCAAGGAGATCAAGCAAGCCGGCGTGATTTGCTCCGTGAGCGCCATCCCGCAACGTGCCGAGAAGTTCGGCGCCATCGCGCAGGAAGCCGGCGGCGACATCTTTGTTGTCCAGTCCACCGTTTCGACGGTCCGCCATATCTCCACCGAGTACAAGACGCTCGACATCGCCAAGTTCTGCAAGAAGATGAAAATTCCGGTCATCGTCGGCAATACCGTCACGTATTCCGCCACGCTCGAACTCATGCAAGCCGGCCCCGCGGCCATCCTCGTCGGCGTCGGTCCTGGTGCCGCCTGCACGACGCGCGGCGTCCTCGGCCTCGGCGTCCCGCAAGTCACCGCCACGGCGGACTGCGCCGCCGCCCGCGACTACTACCACAAACAAACCGGTCGCTATTGTCCCATCATCACTGACGGCGGCATGAGCCGAGGCGGCGACATCTGCAAAGCGTTCGCCTGCGGCGCTGACGCCGTCATGATTGGCAGTGCTTTTGCCCGTTGCAAAGAAGCTCCCGGCCGCGGCTACCATTGGGGCATGGCTACCCCACACGCGAATCTCCCGCGCGGCACCCGGGTCAGGGTTGGTGTCACCGGCACTGTGAAACAGATTCTTTTCGGCCCTGCGGAACTCGATGACGGCTCGCAGAACCTCATGGGCGCGCTCATGACCTGTATGGGAAATGTCGGCAAAAAGAACATCAAGGAATTCCAAGAAACCGAGATTATCATCGCCCCCGCCATCAAGACCGAAGGCAAAGTTTTCCAGACCGTCCAAGGCGTCGGCATGGGCAGCAAGTAGCGCAGGAAGAAGGCGATTGGGGAACATGTCACAAATTGTGATATCCTTTCAGGCTGCCAAGGAAGGGAAGGTGCCCTGTTTCGCTCAAGCATATCGAAAACCTGATTTATCTCATTCGCGGCCAGAAGGTCATGCTGGACCGGGATTTGGCGGAGCTTTACGGCGTCGAAACACGGGTGCTGAACCAAGCCGTTCGACGGAACAGCAACCGGTTTCCGCCGGATTTCATGTTCAGCCTGACCCGGACGGAGATACGGAACATATCACAAATTGTGATCTGTCCGGACATCAAGCACGCCAGAAACGTGTATGCCTTCACCGAACAAGGTGTCGCCATGTTGTCCAGCGTGCTCCACAGTGACCAGGCCGTCGCCGTCAACATTGCCATCATGCGGACGTTTGCTCGCTTGCGGCAGTTCCTGGCCGAGCACGCTGAACTCGCCCGACAACTCGCCGCAGTCATCCGCCACGTCCAAGACCACGAACAGAAGATTCAAGCCATCTTCGATGTGATTCGTCGCCTGACCACTCCCGTTGAACCACCCCGCAAACAAATCGGCTTCCATGTTCGCGAAAGCCCTGCTACATATCGGGTGCGACTGGAGGGAGTGGGAAAGTGAATCCAAACACCAAGCTGAAATCCAGACCGAGTCCGGTGTCACCTTCAAAACCTGTGCAGCCAACTTCAAGTAGCTGTGTTTTATGTCCAGATTGCGGGCACCAAATCTCACGTTCGGCCAGAGCATGCCCAAGTTGCGGTGCCAGAACTGCAGAGGACAAGCGCGCAAGTGAGGCGACAACAGTTAAAGTCGTGTTATTCGTGATTCTCCTGGCCGCTGTTATCGCGCTGATTATCTACGTTGTTGGAATGGCAGGGGATACAGCGCGGGAGTGGAATGCTTCATTCCAAAACCGTTAGATGTAGCAAGGAAGAACAACTAATAGATATGGAACAAATCATCATTCTCGATTTTGGTTCGCAGTACACGCAAGTCATCGCGCGGCGGATTCGCGAGTGCCAGGTGTTCTCGCAGATTCTGCCGTTCAACACGCCAGCGGCGAAACTGGCGGAGTTGAAACCGAAAGGTCTCATCCTCAGCGGCGGACCGTGCAGCGTCTATGACAAGAAAGCGCCGCATTGCGATCCCTCCCTCTGGCAACTCGGCGTCCCCGTGCTCGGCATCTGTTACGGCATGCAACTGCTCGCCCACCAACTCGCCGGCAAAGTCCAGCCCGGCAAGAAACGCGAGTACGGCCCCGCTGAAATTGACATCGCGGCAGGCTCGCCCCTGTTTCAGGGGATGGAGCCGGTCCAGAAAGTCTGGATGAGTCACGGCGATCAGGTGACGCTGTTGCCGGAGGGCTTTGCGGCCATCGGACGCACGGAGAACGCACCGCATGCCGCCGTCGCGGATGAGAGACGGAAACTCTACGGCCTCCAGTTCCATCCAGAAGTTCATCACACGCCGAACGGCAAACAAATCATCTCCAACTTCGTCCACTGGGTTTGCGGCTGCGGACGCGAGTGGACAATGCGCTCGTTCATCGAGCGGTCAATCGAGGAAATCCGTGCCAAGGTCGGTAAGGACAAGGTCGTTCTCGGCCTCTCAGGCGGCGTGGATTCAAGTGTAGCTGCGGCACTGGTTCACAAGGCCATTGGCAACCAACTGACCTGCGTGTTCGTCAACAACGGGGTGCTTCGCAAAGGCGAAGCCGAAGGCGTCCAGCGCGTGTTCGGCAGGAATATGCGCATGAAACTGGTTTATGCCGACGCGACCCGGACGTTTCTCACCAAGCTGCGTGGCGTGGCCAACCCGGAACGCAAGCGCAAGATCATCGGGCGCACGTTCATTGAGGTCTTCGACAAGGCCGCCCACAAGGCCGGCAAGGCCCGCTTCCTCGCGCAAGGCACGACGTATCCCGACGTGATTGAAAGTGTTCCGATCGCCGGCAATCCGGCGGCGATGATCAAGTCGCACCACAACGTCGGCGGCCTGCCCAAGCGGATGAAACTCGAACTGCTCGAACCGCTCCGACAACTCTTCAAAGACGAAGTCCGCGAAGTCGGCGCGCAACTCGGTTTGCCGAAGGAAATCGTCTGGCGCCAGCCGTTCCCAGGGCCGGGACTCGCCGTCCGCATCCTCGGCGAGGTTACGCCGGAGCGGATCGCCGTCTTACAGGAAGCCGACTGGGTCGTGATTGACGAAATGAAGAAGGCCGACTTGTACTACAAGATCTGGCAGACCTTCGCTGTGTTGCTGCCGGTCAAGTCGGTCGGCGTGATGGGTGACGAGCGCACCTACGAAAACGTCATCGCCATCCGCGCCGTTGACAGCGTGGACGGCATGACGGCCGACTGGGTCCGGCTGCCTTACGATCTGCTGGCGCGGCTCTCAACGCGCATCATCAATGAAGTCAAGGGCGTCAACCGCGTCACGTTCGACATTTCCAGCAAGCCGCCCGCCACCATCGAGTGGGAATAACCGGTCGGCAAGAGGTTAATTGTGCTTGGGTGTCTTTGTCGTTGCTTTTCGCGGCGGCAGCAGGCTGATCCGGTTGGGAATCTCACCCAAGTGGTAGAACTGGTGTTCAATTCCCGCGTCGCGGACGATGACAATTCGCAACCCGGAAACATCTTTCCGCAGTGGCTTGCCAATTGCTCCGCTCGTGACCATCTCGATGGATTCATACTTGGCCGTTTTGTTGGCATGGTGATGACCCGCAAAGATGTGTGTCACGCCATGCTGCCGAAACAGATCGAGAAAACGCCGTCGCTCCTGTTTGGGTAGGTTGTGGTATCCGTCCGGCTCGTCAATGTTCTCGACGAACCAAGGATGGTGCTGGAAGACGATCACGTGGCGGACTCGTTCCTCTCTTGCTTTCGCCAGCTCGGCCTTCAACCATGTCTCCTGTTGCTCAGCCTGTTGAGATACGTTCTCCGGGGATTTGATGAGACAGGAGTTGAGCACCAGTCCCATGATGGAACCGCAACGAAAAGAGTAATGGTCGGGACCGAAGCGGGCCGCGTATTTGGCGATGCTCTCCGGTGTCGGATCGTTGCCCAGATCGTGGTTGCCCGGCAGTTGGTAAACTGGGATGGATTTGTCCAGCTTGGCGATGATTCGTTGGTATTCCTCGGCCTGTTCCTGTTTCTCCGCCTTGTGGACCAGATCGCCTGTGACGATCACGAAGGACGGTTTGAGACGGTTGGCCGTGGCGATGGCAAACTCGAAATTGGCTGTCTCCTGTTGCGTGTTGGTGTTCTGCGCGTAGAAACCGAACTGCGAGTCGCTGAGTTGAATGAAGAACAACGGTTCCGCAGCCCCAGCCGCCACCAAGCCGATAACCAACAGCGAGAAACAAAAATCGCGGAATGCAGAACGATTACTCATCGTTGTTACCTTGCCGACGCCGGGTGATGGGCGTCGAACGTTTTCTGGTGGTGGCGCATGATGTCGTCGCCTTTCACGTCGTAGCTGCCGGTGGCGGTGTGCGGCACGTCGGGAATGGAGAGGAACTCGTGTGCGATACCGAGTTCCTTGAGATAGGCGGAGTATTTCCGGTTGAATTCGTAGTTGAAGCATTTTGTGCCGTCCCAGATGAGGATGCTCAACGCGGGGCGGTTCTTGCGTGCCGCGTAGGTTTTGGCAAGGTCCCACGCGTTGTAGCCGATGGGCAGGAAACGCAGGTTTGGGGACTCGTAGCCGTTGTTCTCCTGAATCGTTTTCTCCGGCTTGTATCCCGAGCCACCCGGCGCGACGGAGAGGAACAGTTCCGGATGCTTGAACATGATGCGCGTGGTGCCGCGTCCGCCTTGCGAGTAACCCTCCATCGCTCGTCCTTCCCGTGTGCCCCACGTGCGATACGTGGCGTCAATGTGCGGGATTAGTTCTTTCACGAAGACCGTCTCGCCCATGCCATGTTTCATCTCCGGCATGTCATACCAGCTCACGGGACCGCCGTTTGGAAAAACATAGATCGTGGGTTTGATGGTGCCTTTCTTGATTGCCGTGTCAACGTAAGCCGCCAGCCGCACAGCTTTGTTCTCCGCGCCGGGACGTCCGCCGTGCAGATGATACACGACCGGGTATCGTTTCTGGCCGGTCTCATATCCGGGCGGCAGGTAAATGTAATAGCCCACCTCAATTCCCATTGACGCGCTCTTGAACGTGGCGTGCTTTACCGTCGGCGGCAAAGACTTCTTCGCCCAGTCCGCATTCGTCACCGGCGAGACCCATAAAAACGGCGGTGCCTTGACGGTCATCGCAGCAACAGCAAGACAGACAAGACTGAAGCATATTCTCATTGTTATCGTGCCTCCCTCGAGAGACTCACTGGATTGCGCTGAAACCACAGGTACGCGAGCGCGAACAGCGCGAACCAGACGAGGTAGCCGTAGTCCAGCAAGATGTTGCACGGTCTGCCGCCGGCGACGCCTTTTGTCAGCAGCCCGATGCCGACGGCGACAGCAAACCACAGGATACTCGCCCAGTGTTTCGGCGTGCGCACCGCGCGGGCCGTCAGCAACAGAATCGGCAGCAGCATCGAGCAATAGTGCGCCTTGCTCGTCTTCGGGGAGAGCAGCAACATCAAGATCATCACCACCGCGGCATCGTGACCGCTTGATCCCGTTCTCACCCATAGCGCGCGCGCCATCAACGCCGCCGCGAGCGCCACAAAAATGCCCGTCACCGTTTTCGGCTCCAGCCGTACCAGCAGCGCATCGGCGCTGTAACTGCCTTTGCGGAACAACCGGCTCAACAAGCCGCCGAGCGATTGATTGAGCTTGTCGTCGGCGCTCCACACGCCCGCGCGGTTGGCCGCCGGGCCGGTTTTCAGGGCGGGACGCGCCATGCTGTCGAGCCACAAGCTTGCGTGCAGGCGTCCCGTGGGACTCGGAAATTGAATGGACGGCAGGATGTTCAAGGCAATCACCGCCGCGCCCATCGCCACCGCCGCGCGCCATTGACGCCAGCGCGCGAGGAACGGCAAGAACAACAGCGGCACGGCCTTCATGCCGGCCGCCGCCGCCAGCAGGACGCCCGCCCACGGGCGTGTGCGGGCCTCTGCCAGCCAGAGCACGCCGCCGAGGCACATCGCCGTGATCATCAAATCCGTTTGCGAATTTTCCAGCGGCGCGCTCAAGTGCCGCACACTCATCAGCGCCACAAGGGCCGCGAACCACCGCCTCTGGGCGGTCGTCAACGCCTCCCACTCGCAACGGCTCAGTCGCACCGCAAAATGAACCACCAACACCAACAGGAATCCTTGCAACGCCGCCCAACACCATTGGGCCGTCTTCAGGGGTGCCAGCGTCAATGGCGCGAATACCCACGCGGCAAATGGAGGATAGGAAAACGCCCCCTCCGGGCCGCTTTGATACAAGTCCCCGATGTTCCGAAGACGCTCGGCAGCCCGATAGTACACTTCAAAATCCTTCGGACGGGGACGAAGTCCAGTAAACAATGCCGCGTATAGGAACAACCCCGCCAACAGCAGCTTGTACGGGGAGAGCTTCACGCGCCCCTCGTCACTTGACGTTGAAGAAACGCCTGGCGCGTTCAAGCCAGGAACGGCGTTGTGGGTAGGCGTTGTCGTCGCCCAGCGCGGCAAACTCCTCCAGCTTCCCGCGCTGCGCATGGCTGAGCCGGCTCGGCACCTCGACAAACACGCGCACCAACAAGTCGCCGCGTCCGTGCCCGTGGACATCGGGCATCCCTTGACCGCGCATCCGGAACATCGTGCCGTGCTGCGTGCCGGGCGGAATCTTGAGTCGCGCCGCGCCTTGCAACGTCGGGACCTCGATTTCCCCGCCGAGCGCCGCCGTGATGAAACCGATCGGTACCTCGCACAGCAAGTCGTTCTCCTGACGCGCAAAAATGTCGTGCGGCCGGACGTGGATGACGACGTAGAGATCGCCGCGCGGCCCGCCGCGGATGCCGGCTTCGCCGTTGCCGCTGCTGCGCAGGCGCGAGCCGTCGTCAATGCCGGGCGGGATGCGGATTTTGATCTTGCGACGCTGCTGGGTGCGTCCTTCGCCGGCGCATTGTTTGCACGGGTTGGTGATGTTCTGCCCGGCGCCGTGGCAACGCGGACAGGTGGTGGCGACAGTGAAGAAACCGCGCGAGTGCGCGACTTGGCCGCGTCCGCCGCAGGTGACGCAAGTCTCGATCTTCGCGCCGGCAGCGGCCCCGCGACCGCCGCACGCGGGACAGGTGTCGAGGACGTTGAACGCGACTTCCTTTTCAAGGCCGTGTGCGGCGTCTTCGAGGTCAATTTCCAGATCGTAGCGGAGATCGTTGCCGTGTTGCGGGCCGCCGCTCGGTTCGCCGCCGCCGCCGAAGATGTCGCCAAAACCGCCCATGCCGGCGCTGCGGAAGAATTGTTCAAAGATGTCGCGCGGATCGTGGAATCCGCCCCATTGCGGGCCGGGGCCGCCCGGCGCGCCGCTCGGACGCGGCCCGCCGCCCATGCCGCCGCCGAGGGCGAAGGCAGCGTGCCCGAACTGGTCGTAGGCGGCGCGTTTGCCGGAGTCGCTCAGCACTTCGTAGGCTTCGCCAAGCTCCTTGAATTTTTCCTCGGCCGATTTGTCGCCGGGATTCTTGTCAGGATGATACTTGATGGCGAGTTTCCGATACGACTTCTTGATGTCGTCTTCCGAGGCGTTGCGGTTGACGCCGAGAATGTCGTAGTAGTCGCGCTTGGTCATTTCGAGAACGGGGACTTGAACCACGAGTTCTTCTTCTCCGGTACGGCCGGTTTGTCAGCGGCGTTGCCCGTCTTCGCTGAAGCTTCGGCGGGTAAACCTTTGCTGACGACGACGCGGACGGGGCGGAGAAGTTTGTCGCCCAGTTTGTAGCCGCTCTGGATTTGTTGGATGACGGCGCCGTCGGGTTGGTCGGCCGATTCGATGTGGCTGATGGCTTCGTGGAGGTTCGGGTTGAAAATGTCGCCGGGTTTGACGGTGATTTCGGCGAGGCCAAACTCGGCGAGGGCGCGCTCGAATTGCTTTTGGACTTGAAGAAGTCCGTCGTGCAACGGCGTGCCTGCGGGACTGTGGTCGAGGGCGCGTTCGAGGTTGTCAAGCGCCGGCAGGAGGGTGTTGATGACGGCTTCGCGGGCGCTGCCGGTGAGTTCATTTTTTTCGCGGGCAACGCGTTTGCGATAGTTCTCGTGGTCGGCGGCGGCGCGGAGGAATTTGTCCCAATTCTCGGCGGCCTTGGCGGCGTCGGCCTTGAGCTGGGTGAGTTCGGTTTCCGGCAGCGTGACGGTTTTGGGTGGCTGCGCCGGCGGCGAGGGCGGTGGTGTTTGTTGTTCCGGTTTCGGGCCGGGCGCGGAGACGACGGGGTCTTGTGGATTTTTGTGGCTCATACGAGGGCAGTGAGAATGCCGGAGAATCAGGATTTTTTCAAGTACTTGACGAGGCGGAGGATGTTGCCGGTTTCGTCGTCGGATTTGTACTCAATCTCGTCCATGAACTGTCGCATGATGGCGATGCCGTAGCCGCCGCTGCGCATGGCCCGGATGCGTTCGAGGAGATTGACGGGGCGGTAGGAGGCGAAATCGAAGCGTCGGCCGTCATCGTTGATCTGGATGACGAGACGGTCGGCTTCGGTGTGGATGGTGAGGCGGATTTCGGGGTTCAGGCGTTTCCAGAACCAATCGCGTTTGGCTTCGTAGGCGTGTTCGACGACATTGGCGCAGGCTTCGTCCACGGCCATCTCGATTTTGGCGACTTCGTCTTCGGGAAAACCGACCTGACGGGCGAGGTCGGTGATGATGGTGCGGATGGGACGCAACGAACTGCCGTGGCCAGGCGCCCGGACAAACAGACGACTGGTGGATTTCTTGATGTCAATGTTCTCGGCGGGATCCATCCACAACTCTCGGTTACGGTTTTTGAAAGCTGGCGAGAGCGGTATCTTCGGTGGCGTACACCTGAAGGACCTTGGTGAAGCCGAGCAGCTCGATGATCTTGTAGATCCGTTCCGGGACGCGGAAAAGTTTCAAGTCGCCATCGTGTTCGCGGGCTTGTTTGGCGAAACCGATCAGGGCGCCGAGGCCGGCGCTGCCGATGTAGTCGAGCAGGCTGCAATCGAGCATGATGGCGTAACGGCCCTGTTGAAAGAGCGTCTGCAACTGCGATTCGAGGCGCGGAAACGAATACATGTCGAGCGAGCCTTGGAGGCGGATGAGTTGAACGGCGCCGCGCGATTCTAGTTCGATGCGGAAGTCTTTCATGAATGGGTCTCCTGAAACGCAGCTATGGTTGGGGGGTTGGGCTGCTGGGTTGGCCGCCGATCTTGTCGCGCAAGAACTTCGTGAGGTCCTGGAACTTCGGGGCGTTGCGCGGGTCGGCTTTGATGAGGTTGTTGTGGGATTCGAGCATGAAATTGGCTGTGTCGCGTTTGTTGAGGCTCTTGGCGGTCTCCACGAGATCGGAGTCGGGCAGCATCTGGAAACCGGCTTCCTCCGGGAACACATGGTGGGTGTGGTCGCGCCCGACGAGGTTGAGGTCGAAGAGCCGGTCCAAGCCGAGCGTCTGCAACAGCTCGACGTTGCGGGCGCTGACGTTGAGGACGTGGACTTTGCCGGCGCGTCCGCTTTGGCTCAGGCGCAACCCGATGCCGGCCAGCACGCCGAGGAACGTGCTGTCCATTCCCTGGCATTGGTTCAGGTCCACGAAAAACTGGTCGCAACCGCGTCCCAACATCTCCATGGCGTACCGGCGCAACGGCTGGCCGTTCTGAAACGTGCCGCGTCCCACGATGCGGATGTGGACTTCCGCGCCGGTGTTGTTGAGTGAAATCCCTTTTATGGTTCCGTCCATATCGCCTTCGCTAGTGCCCTATCAGATTACAGGCGCATCCCCGGCGCGTCAAGGGCGCGTTCAGAACGCATGAAACGGCGCATCTGCTTGATTTCCCATCGCCCACAGTGCATCGTGGCGCTCATGAGAGCTTTTCTCAAACTGCTCATCGCCGCATTGCTGGCGGCCTCCGCGGCGCGCGCCGACGACATCACCGCCCGCGCGTCGCTGGCACGCGACGGAGCGCGGTTCCGCGTCACGGTCGTCATCGAGATGGCCGAGCACTGGCACATCAACGCCAACCCCGCCGCCGAACCGGGACTGATCCCGACGACGGTCACTTGGAACGTGCCGCTCGACCGCACAATTTATCCGCCCGGGAAAATCTACACTGGCCGCGTCGAAATTGTCACCGAAGGACGCGCCCCCGCCGGGCCGTTGCGCCTCGACGGCACGCTGAAATACCAAGCCTGCAACGGCGACGTTTGTTACCCGCCGAAAACTGTCGAGCTCAGCGTCGGCGAAGGTCCCGCCGCCGCGCCCGCAACAACTGCGTCAGCATCGCTCTGGCTGATGTTGGTAGGCGCGTTTGTCGGTGGACTGCTGTTGAACCTGATGCCGTGCGTGTTACCGGTCATCTCGCTGAAGATTCTCGGCTTTGTTCAGGAAGGCGCGTCGCGCCGGCTCGGCCTGCTCTACGGCGCGGGCGTCGTTGTGTCGTTCTGGCTGCTCGCGGCAGCGGTCATCGCGTTGAAACTCGCAGGCCGGCAAGTTGGCTGGGGGTTTCAATTTCAGGACCCACGCTTTGTGCTGGCGATGGCGTTGTTGTGCACGGTCATCGCGCTGAGTTTGTTCGGCGTGTTCGAGTTCGGCATCGGCGGCAAGACGATGGAAACCGCGTCGCGGCTGGCCGGGCGCGGCGCGTTCTTCAACGGCGCGCTCGCGGTGTTGCTGGCGACGCCGTGCACGGCGCCGTTTCTCGCGCCGGCGCTCGGTCTCGCGTTCGCGCAGTCGCCGCCGGTGATTTTTGCGGCGCTGACGGCGGTCGCGCTCGGTCTCGCGTTGCCGTACGTCGTGCTCTCGTGGAACGAACGCTGGCTGCGCTGGCTCCCGAAACCGGGCCCGTGGCTCACAGCCTTCAAGCAGTTCATGGGTTTCCCGATGCTGGCGACGGCGTTGTGGTTGACGGGGATTGCCGGCGTGCCGCATGGCGCGCTGATGTGGCTGCTGGTGTCAGCATTCTTGATTTGGATCGCGGCAACGCTTCGTCCGGGCCGGTTCGCGTGGATCGTTGTCGCAGTCGCATTGGCCGCGGGACTCGGCTGGTGGAAATTGTCGCCGAGCAAGGAATTGATCGCGTGGCGACCGTATTCGAAGGCCTCGCTCGCGGAGGCGCTCAAGACGCCGCAGCCGGTCTTCGTGGATTTCACGGCGGACTGGTGCCTGACTTGTCAGGTCAACAAACGCGTCGCCATCGAAACGAAAACGGTCGCGGCGCGTTTCGCGGAGCTTGGCGTAATTCCGTTACTGGCCGACTGGACGCAGCCAAACACCGAGATTGCCGAGGCGTTGCGCTCCATTGGCCGCAGCGGTGTCCCGGCGTACGTCTTCTACCCCGCAGACCGCTCGAAACCGCCGGTGATTTTGTCGGAAGTGTTGACGCCGCAGATCGTGCTCAACGCAGTGAAGTAGTGGAACGGGCGAGACGCCCGTTCCGCTAACAGCGCCTAACAAAACCAAAAATCCTCGCGCCGTTGAGGTAGGGGCGACCCGCCGGGTCGCCCGCCGGTCGGCACGGGAACGACACGGACGAGCCGGCGGCTCGTCCCTACCGGCGGTTTTGTTCGGCGCTCTTAGCCGATAACGAAGCGCTTCATTTGCGTGCGATCCTTGTGAGTGCCTCTTCGAGTACGAGCCGCTCGTCAAGTTGCGTGCTGACAAGCTGGAGATTCGCTTCGAGTAGCAAGTCCATCGCGCGGATAAGCTCAGCACGAGAGAATTTGTTCGC
>Ga0172374_1001597_pt1 | contig 15026 bp, 13 predicted proteins | sample LakKiv3m_FD_114536 | JGI IMG/M metagenome (GOLD analysis project Ga0172374, IMG submission 114536) | Freshwater microbial communities from Kabuno Bay, South-Kivu, Congo - kab_092012_10.3m | ecosystem: Environmental > Aquatic > Freshwater > Lake | place: Democratic Republic of the Congo... | reverse complement strand
CGCCCGTACGCCCTCGGGTAACGGGTCGATTCGCACACTCCCGCCCCCACCAGTGGGGGCGGGAGTGTGCTTTCCGACCCGTTGCCGGCGTCGGCTGGCGCGGACCGTCGCCCGGTCTCGGCTCCCGGCCCTCAGCCGGCTCGTACGCGGGCCGAGCGAGGCAGCAGGTACGGAGCCAGGTCGTCGATCGAGGTGCCGAAACGACGGCAGGTGTCCTCGAACTCCCGGGCCATCCGGCGTAGCGCGGCCCGACGCCCGCCGTGGCAGTCGTGGTGCGTGACCCGCGAGGCGCCCAGCTTGAACCCGGACAGGAAGTCCTGACGCTCCTTCTCCTCCAGGAGCGCGGCCCTCGGGTCCTCGTCGTACTTCAGCAGCCCGTCGACCTCGAACACGTGGCGACCCACGCGCATGTCGCACCACGCCCGACGGGTGCCGTCCGTGATCCCGAACTGTGTCTGCGGCACGCCGACGCCGAGGTCGAGCACGAGACCCCTCCCCAGCGACTCCAGATAGCTCTCCGCGCCCGGGTCGGCCAGCTCGACCGCGCGGTCGACGCGCCGCTTGTGGGGCCACCCCCGCATCACCTCGGCCGCCAGCGCCAGGTCGGCGCGGGTCACGCCCTGCCTCAGGGCGGCGTCGCAGGCGGCCATGCCGGGCCACAGGCCGTGCAGGCGAGTCATGTCGAGGGCCGTACGGGCTGGGTCGAGCACGAGGAGGCCGTCGACCCGCTGCACCTGCTCGGGAGCGAACGGTGCGCCATGGGTGACGATGCCGCCCGTCGTACGCGTCGCGCGGTGGTGCGGCCGCACGACGTGCGGGCTGCTGGCGCGCGGGTCAGGCACACCCAGCCGGTGGACGATCGCCGCGGAGTCGTGGCTGAACACGGGCTCGGAGTCGACGCTCAGCACCACCGCGCGCAGGCGCAGCAGCGGTGCCTCGCGGAACGGCTCGAGGGCGGCGTACGCCTCCCCGTCGGCGTACACGCCCTTGCGCAGTCGCACCCACTCGCCGCTGGCGACCAGCCGCGCCACGTCGCGTGGCAGGAGGCCGGCCGCCAGCGCCTGACGATGGGTGAGGAGCCCGTGCTGGGCACGCGACGGCAGGTAGCTCTGGAGGTCCATCGCTCGAGCCTCGGACGTACGCGACGACCTGACGAGGGTGCGCTCTCCGGCCTGTGGAGGAGCGACCGCCGCGCGGGTGTGTGGACACCTGGTGGCCCGGCAGCCGCGACGGTCCCCCGGCGGCAACTGCCCGAAATGAGCACTCCCGCCCCCATCGGTGGGGGCGGGAGTGCTCGTACGGACCCGTTACCGGGGCGCGGGCGCCGGAGGTTCCGGAGCCCGTACGCCGGGCTCAGCGCGCCGGCGCGTTGCCCGGGACGTCGTCCGGGTCGCCGTACGGGTCCTCGTGGTGCGCGTGCTCGGCCAGGTCCTTCTGCACTCGAGGGTCGTCGGCGTCGGCGAAGTAGTCGAACGGGATCGTCTCGTCGCGGCCGTTCGACACGTTCGCCGCCCGCAGCGCCACCGTCAGCACGGTCGCGACGACCACGTTGATGACGAACGCCGTCATTGCGATGTAGCCCATCTCGCCGATGCCGGGGATGTTGTCGAGCGAGCCGCCGAACGCCTTGCCGGTGACGGGGTTCTTCACGTTGTAGGCCCCGACGGTGCCGTAGACCATGCCGACGGCCCAGCCGACGAGCAGGCCGTAGCGGTGGAACCAGCGCGTGAACAGGCTGAACACGATCACCGGGAAGGTCTGGAGCATCCAGATGCCGCCGAGCAGCTGGAAGTTGATCGCGTTCTGCTTGTCGAGCGTGAGCACGAAGATGAGCGCGAAGGCCTTGACCAGCAGCGACATCAGCTTGGAGACCTTCGCCTCCTGCGCCGGCGTGGCGTCCTTCTTGAGCCACTCCTTGTAGATGTTGCGGCTGAACGTGTTGGCCGCGGCGATCGACATGATCGCGGCCGGCACGAGCGCGCCGATGGCGATCGCGGCGAAGGCCACGCCTGCGAACCACGCCGGGAACATGTCCTCGAACAGCTGCGGGATGACCAGCTGGGCGTTGGGCTCGCCGTCGAGGCCGATGGGCTGGGTGCCCGCGGCGATGGCGACCCAGCCGAGCAGGGCCAGCAGGCCCAGCACGAACGAGTACGCCGGCAGGATCGCGGCGTTGCGCCGGATCGTGTTGCGCGAGTTCGACGACAGCGACGCGGTGATCGAGTGCGGGTACATGAACAGCGCGAGCGCCGATCCGAGGGCGAGGGTGGCGTACGCCCAACCCTGTCCCGCGCCGGGGATGAAGGAGCCGGTGGGCCCGCCGGTCGCCTCGTTGGTGGCGGCCATCTTGTCCTCGGCCGCGCCGAAGATCGCCTCCCAGCCGCCGACCTGGCCGGGCAGGTAGACGATCGCGACGATGATCACGAGGTAGATGAGGATGTCCTTGACGAACGCGATCACCGCGGGCGCGCGCAGGCCGCTGGAGTAGGTGTAGGCCGCGAGCAGGGCGAACGCGATGAAGAGCGGGGCGTCCTTGGCGACGATGTTGTCGCCACCGCCGAGCCCGGCCACCTCGAGCACCGCCTGGATGCCGACGAGCTGGAGCGCGATGTAGGGCATCGTCGCCACGAAGCCGGTCACGGCCACGGCGAGCGACAGCCCGCGGTCGTCGTACCTGCCGCGGACGAAGTCGGCCGTCGTGACGTAGCCGTGGCGGTGGCTCACCGACCACAGCCGCGCCATGAAGATGAAGATGATCGGGTAGAGCACGATCGTGTAGGGCACGGCGAAGAAGCCCGCGACCGCGCCGGTGGCGAACATCGCCGCCGGCACCGCGACGAACGTGTACGCGGTGTAGAGGTCGCCGCCGAGCAGGAACCAGGTGATCCAGGTGCCGAACTTGCGACCGCCCAGGCCCCACTCCTCGAGCGACTCCAGCGAGTCGGCCCGCTTGAACCGGGTGGCCATGAAGCCGGCGATCGTGACCAGGGCGAAGAGGGCGATGAGCACCGACAGCGCGACACCGTTGATGCCGTCGGTGTCGGCGGCCAGCACCGTGACCTGCGGCGTCATCGGTCCTCACCCACCTTGTGGGAGGTGAGGCCACGGGCCGAGAGGGTGAGCTTGTAGGCCGTCCAGGTCAGCGCCGAGCAGATGAAGACCCAGAGGAACTGGTACCAGAAGAAGAACGGGAAGCCGAGGAGCTCCGGCTCGACCCTGGCGTAGTGCGGCACCCACAGGAGGACCACGATGGGGATGATGAGCAGGACGGCTGCGAGCGCCATCTTGCGCTTGTCGGTCGGGGGGACGCCCGGGTCATCAGGGCGCGACTGAGGGGGTGTGTTCCCGGAATTCACCCGCGCGACCTTACCGCCGCGGTGACCGTCGTCACCCCTCCCTGCGGGTGGCGCGACCAGCGGTCGGTCTCCGGCGACGAGCGGTCAGAGCAGCTGGTCGGCCGCGGTGGCGCTCGAGTCGCGCAGGAAGGTCGAGCAGCGCTCCCACTCCGCGGTCTCGCCGATCGCGCGCGCGGCGAGGGCGAGCAGGGCGAGCGAGCGCAGGAAGCCGCGGTTGGGCTCGTGCTCCCACGGGACGGGGCCGTGGCCCTTCCAGCCGTTGCGGCGCAGCTGGTCGAGGGAGCGGTGGTAGCCCACCCGCGCGTACGCGTACACGGTCACGTCGTCGGCGCCGGCCTGCTGGGCCTGGGCGGCCATCGCGGCCCACGCGGCCGGCGACTCGGGGTGGCGGCGTACGACCGCCGCCGGGCTGTCACCACCGGCGAGCTCGGCGTCGGCGGGGTCGGCGGGCAGGTGGGTGGGCGGGGGACCGGCCATCAGGTCGCCGCCGAAGGGTCCGGAGGTCATGGACCAACCCTAGGCGGGCGTCCGCCAGACTTCGCCCATGGCCCAGACCTTCACCACCGAGATCCAGGCGCGCTACCGCGACATCAACCTCGCCGGGCACGTCGACAACGTCGAGGCCGTACGGGTGCTCGACGAGGCCCGGTACGAGTTCCTGAGGTTCGCGCGGCTCCCGGGCCTGCCGGACGGGGCGACGGGGCTGCTCCACGGGGTGGACGCGGGCGTCTCCGAGCTCGTGGCCTCGCAGACGATCGAGTACCACGCGGAGATGCGGTTCGTGCCCTACCAGCCGTTCCTCGCCTCGCTGTGGGTCTCGCGGATCGGTCGGTCCTCCTTCACCGTCGCCGCCGAGCTGCGGGTCGAGGCCGGCGGCGGCCCCGCTGCGGTCTGGGAGTGCGTCAACGTCCTGTGGGACCACGGCGCGCAGTCGGCGTGGTCGATCAGCGAGGCCGTACGCGCCGACCTCGTCGCGTACGCCGGGGACCCGGTCGGCTTCCGGCGCTGACCCGCGTCAGGGCGCCGTCAGGACCGCGGCGGCACCCAGCCCTCGGGCGGCCATGGCGTGGGCCGCGGGTCCTCGATGTCGGGCGGCGGCTCGGAGGTGACGAGCGCCTCCTCGACCTCGTCCTCGAAGCGCTCCTCGGAGCGCCGGACGAACTCGCGGAACAGCTCGCTTCGCCCGTCCGTGCGGCGGACGAAGCCCTCCCAGTCGGCCCGGCCCTCGTCGACCTCCCGGGCGAACTGCTGCATGTCGCGGCCCATGTCGCCGCGGGCGGCGATCTCGGTGAGCTCGCGCTTCTCCTGCTCGGTCAGCAGCGGGCGTCGGCGTTCGGCCTCGAGGCGCTCGCGGGCCGCGGCCAGCTCGGCGTGCAGCCGGGTGCGCGCCGTCGCGATCGCCTCGCGGCCGTAATGGTCAGCCATGGCTGGGCGCCGCGGGGAGGTTGACGGGGTTGAGCTTGTCGTGGAGGACCTCGAGGTAGCCGACGATGAGGCCGAGGGCGTCGAGGAACATCTGGATCTTGTCCCACGCCTCCTTGACCTTGTGGAAGGCGTCCCAGGCCTTCACGGCGAACTTCGCCTGGCCGTAGATCGGGATCCACTGGCTGGCCCACGCGGCGGCGATCAGGTCGACGGCGAACTTGATCAGGTCGATGGCGAGCTGGGCCACCTCGACCGCGTCGCCGGCGATGTCGGCGAGGTGCTTGCCGATCTGGTCGAAGTCGGTGCCCTGCTGCTCGAGGGTGGTCTTCCACTCCTCCATCCGCTCGATCGTCGAGGTCGCGGCGTCTCCGGTCCAGGTCTTCGCCACGATGATGTTGGCGTTCTGCAGGGACCACGAGTAGCTGGAGGTCGCCGAGCCGACCATGTACCAGGCGCTCGACTGCTTGGACACCTCGACCACGTCGCCGACGAGCCAGTCGGTCACCTCGCGCCGCACGTCGTAGCCGCAGATCTTCTCCAGGGCCCACGCCAGCTGGTCGAACGGGAAGCCGAAGTCGACCTCCGGCAGCTCCGACTCGTCGGGGGACGGGCTGCCGAGGTCGGTGAGCGGGTTGTCGTGGTAGGTCGTGGACTTGCCGTCGTCGGTGATCGTCACCCGCCCGCCGTGCCGCTCGGCCTCCGCGGCGTCGGTGGTGCGGAAGTCGCGCAGCGTCCGGTCGATCGCGAGGGCGCTCGCCTCCATGAGCTCGACCTGGTCGGCGAGCAGCTGCTTCATCTGGGGGAGCAGGGCGACGTACTCCTGCGCCAGGGGGTCGAGCAGCTGGCCGAAGTCGGTGCTGACGCAGTGGGTGTCGGCGTAGCCCGACACCCGTCCGAGGTAGCGGGCCACGTCGTCGACCACGTCGGCGTACCCCCGCAGGTCGCTGAGCTCCACCGTCACTTCGCCCGCCATGGGTCCCCTTTGTCCGTGTGCCCGGTGTCTTCCCGCGCGACGCCCTCGCCAAACGCGGCGGGGCCGCCGGGCCTCAGCCCAGGCGTACGACGACGGCGAGCAGCGCGCCGCAGGCCAGGGCCGTGCCCACGATGAGAACCCACTGCAGGCTGCGCCGCCACGACTTCAGCTGCGACATCAGCAGGGCGAAGGCGGCCAGGACGCCGAGCACGACCGCGGCGATGCGCGGGGCAGCAGGGGCGTCGACGCGCAGCGCCGCCACCGTGGCGCCGAGCAGGGCGATGATCCCGGCCAGCCGGAGGGCGTAGGAGCGCACGATCGACTCCAGCATCCACCCGAAGACCCCGGTGTCGGAGGTGTCGTCAGGGATGTGGAGGGGGTGGAGGGGCTCTTTGCTCATGATCCGTCCGAGGGTGGGGTGAGGAGGCGGCGCACCTTCTCGGGTCCGAGTGCCACCACGAGTGTAGGCAGGCGCGGACCCCGCTCGGCGGAGACGAGCAGCTGGTAGAGCAGGCGGAAGAAGTCCTTCTGGTCGGCCTTGACCTGCTCGGTCGGCGGGTCGTCGAGGCCGAGGCCGCGCGCGACCTTGGGCACGCCGTAGACGACGCTCGTGGCGGCGTCGAGGTCGAGGTCGTCGGGCAGGCGGTCGAGGAAGATCCGCAGCCAGAGCTCCTCGTCCTCGGTCAGCGAGCCGAGGCGGTCGGCGTCGGGGTCCTCGCGCACCGTGGTGCGCTCGTCGGCGGGGACGTGCTCGACGGTCCACTGCATGGCCTTGGACAGCCGCGGCTCGAGGTCGGCGACGGAGTCGTGCGGGAACCCCGAGGACTCCATGACGCGCGAGATGAGCTCGGCCGACCCGGCGGTGACGTCGGCCACCGAGGAGAGGGTGCGGAAGGGGACCGGCACGGCGGGGGTGGGCAGCCGGCCGGCCGAGGCGGTCTCCGAGGCGCGGTGCCAGGCGAGCGTGGCGACGTCCGACTTCGCGGGGTCGGCGGCCTTGCGGCCCAGCGCGTCCCACTCGTCGTAGAGGCGGACCACGGCGGGGCCGAAGTCGATGTCGAAGGCCTGCGTCGGCGCGCGCCGGACGTAGAGCCAGCGCAGCATCGGCGCCTCCAGGATCCGGAGCGCGTCGGTCGCGGTCGGGACGCCACCGGCCGACGAGGACATCTTCTGCACGCCGGCGAACCCGACGAACGCGTAGATGACCCGGGCCGGTGCGCGCCAGTCGAAGATCGACGGCGCGATCTCGGTGCCGACGGTGTAGGAGGAGCCCGGCGTCATGTGGTCGCGGCCCGCCGGCTCGAAGTTGACCGACTCGTAGGCCCAGCGCATCGGCCAGTCGACCTTCCACACGAGCTTGCCGTCGGTGTCGCTCGACAGGTCGGTGGTGCCCTCGAAGCCGCACGAGGCGCAGGTGTAGGACAGCGTCGTGGTGGCGTCGTCGTACGCCGTGGTGGTGACGGTGTCGCGCCCGCACTCGCGGCAGAAGGGGCGGTAGGGGAAGCGGGCGATCGCGTCGGCGGACGAGGCAGCCGACGGGTCGCCCTCCTCGTCGTCCTCGTTGGCGACCGAGTCGGCGAGGTCGGCGGCCTCCTGCGCGGAGGCGTCCTCGCCGGCCGTGACCTTCCTGGTGCGGTGCTTGGCGAGCACCGCCTCGATCTCGTCGCGGCGCGAGACCGCGAGGAGGACCTGGTCGCGGTAGGCGCCGGAGGTGTACATCTCGGTCTGGGAGATCTCCTCCATCTCCACGCCGAGCTCGCGCAGCGCCTCCTGCAGGGGCGCCTTGAAGTGCTCGGCCCAGCTGGGGTGGCACTCCCACGGGTCGGGCACGGCGCTCAGCGGTCGACCGATGTGCTCGGCCCACTCGGCCGGCACGCCGGCCGGCACCTTGCGGAACCGGTCGAAGTCGTCCCACGAGTGGAGGTGGCGCACGGGCACGCCGCGGCGGCGCAGCTCCTCGGCCACGAAGTGGGGGGTGATGAACTCGCGGAGGTTGCCGAGGTGGATCGGGCCGCTGGGGGAGGCGCCCGAGGCCACGGTCACGAGCGCGCCCTCGCCCGCGTGGCGTACGGCGTCGTCCGCCGCGCGCGTCACCCAGTCGACCGGCTCGCCCTGTCCCTGACGTCCACCTCTAGCCATGCGCGCAAGGCTATCGGTGGGTCAGGCGGCGACGATGACCGGCGCCGGAGCCGTCCCCCGCGGCGGCTCCGACGCCTTCTGCTCCTGTGGAGCTGGCCGGTCCGCACACCCCCGCGGCGGAACCGGCGCCCCAGTATCCGTTGGCCGTTCGCTGCCACGCGGGTCGCGAGTGCCGGTGGCACTAAACTGCCACCATGTCGGGCGACCCCTCCTCCGTGCTCTCCGCCCTCGGCCTCGACCGCCGGGCCGAGCGCCTCTACTTCCAGCTCGCCCCCGTCTCCGGCCACACGGTGGCCGGCGTGGCCCAGCTGGTGCAGGCGCGACCGGAGCAGCTGCTCCGCGACATGGGTCCCCTCGTCGACCGGGGGCTCGTGGTCGTGGTCGACGACCGGCTCCACGTGCCGCCGCTGGCGGAGGCGGTCGCCGAGCTCGTGCTGCGCGAGGCCCGCTCGGCGGCCTCGTCCGCGACCGTGCTCGCGGGGCTGTCCAGCGCCGTGCCGCACCTGGTCGCCGCGACGACACGGCCCGACCGTGAGGACGTGAGCGAGGTCCAGCCGCTCGACGGCGAGCTCAGCGCGGGCGGCAACGCCCTGGACCTGCTGCGGCTGATGCTGCGCACCAGCCGTGGCGACATGCTCTGGCTGCGGCCGGACGCCTGGGCCATGCCGCGCGAGTCGCTCGTCAGCGAGATCCTGGCGGAGGCGATCGCGACCGGGCGTCGCTCGCGGGCGATCTACCCGGTCCGTGCGCTGTCCGAGGCGCCCGACGCGCTGCGCACCCGTGCCCAGCTCGGCGAGCAGGTGCGGGTGATCTCGGAGGTGCCGACCCGCATGTTCATCCTGGGCGAGACGCACGCGGTCCTGCCCGAGCCGATCGGCTTCGCCGACGAGCCGAGGGTGCACGTGCGGCAGCGCTCGATCGTGGCCGCGCTGACCCTGTGGTTCGACTCCCTGTGGGCGCGGGCCGCCCCCGTGCCTGCGCTCGAGTCGGGCGACGCGGACCCGGACGGTCGCCAGTTCCTCCTCGAGCAGCTCATGGCGGGGGCCACCGACGAGGTGATCGCGCGCAAGCTGGGCATCGGCCTGCGCACCGTACGGCGCCGGGTCGCCGCCCTCATGACGGAGCTCGGCGTCGACACCCGGTTCCAGGCGGGAGCGGAGGCGGTGCGCCGCGGCTGGCTCTGAGCCGCGTCAGGGCGTCCGGACTCGCAGGCCGGCTCAGGCCGGCTCAGGCCGGCTCAGGGCAGGATCATCGAGTACGCGGCGCGCTCGAGGCGCCAGCTGCGGCTGCGCTCGGGCCCGGAGATCTCGCCGTCGGCCGACAGCCAGAACTCGTCGCCGCTGACCTTGACCGAGGTGCCGCGCACGCTCACCACGTCGTCGCGCTCCTCGTGCTCGCCCTTGCGGAGTCGGGCCACGTAGCCGAGCTTGGCCAGCGGCGTCACGGCGCGCGAGACCATCACGTCGACGAGCCCGTCCTCGGTGTCCGCGTCGGGGTTGAGCTCGGTGCCGCCGCCGACGTTGCCGCCGTTGCCGATCGCGACCATCAGGACGGGGCGGTCCACGTCGTTGACGACCCGGCCGTCGACCTCGACCCGCATCCGCCAGCTGGGCGGGTGGAAGGCGGAGAGCGCGGCGCCGATGGGGTAGCCGAGCTTGCCGAGGTTGACCTTGCCGACGCCGACCGCGCCGAGCCGGCCCTTCCACTTCGCGCCCTTGCGGCTGGCCTGGGCCCCGACGCCGACGTGGACGTTGTTGACCACCACGTTGCCGACCTCGTCGACGAGCAGGTCGACCCCGCGTGGTTCGCCGTCGAGGACGAGGCGCGCGGCGTCGGCCACCTCGAGCGGGATGTCGTTGCCGCGGGCGAAGTCGTTGCCGGTGCCCATCGGCAGGAGGCCGAGCGTGGTGTCGGCGAGCTCGTGGCGCTTGTGCAGGGCGGTGACGACCGCGTGCAGGCTGCCGTCGCCGCCGGCCACCACGACCGTACGGCCGCCGGCGCGGTGCAGCACGCCGTCGAGCTCGCCCGGGTTGGACGTCTTGGCGACCTCCACGGACGCCTGCTCGCGCAGCACGGCGAGCGCTTCGGCGAGACGCTCCTCGTCGGACGTGCCGGCCTCGGCGTTGGTGATGACCAGCAGGGAGCGCACGAGCGAACGCTAGCCCACCGGGTCACGCCCGCGTCCCACCCCGGGGGACGCGGGCGGGCGGGCGTACGGCCCCGGTGCGGTAGCGTGGCGCCGCAAGAGCCCCGGTGCCTTGTGCCGGGGCTGTTCCCATTTCTGCACACACATGACAGAGGAGGGCTGAGATGCCCGCGATCGTCGTGCTCGGCGCCCAGTGGGGCGACGAGGGCAAGGGCAAGGCCACCGACCTGCTCGCCACCACCGACCCCATCGACTACGTCGTCCGCACGAGTGGCGGCCACAACGCCGGTCACACCATCGTGGTCAACGGTGAGAAGTACGCCACGCACCTGCTGCCCAGCGGCATCCTCACGCCCGGCGCCACGTCGGTGATCGCCAACGGCGTGGTGGTGTCCCCGGAGGCGCTCTTCCGGGAGCTCGACGGGCTCGTCGCCCGCGGTGTCGAGGTGGCCGACCTCAAGGTGAGCGCCAACGCCCACGTGATCGCGAGCTACCACGCGACGATCGACAAGGTCACCGAGCGCTTCCTCGGCAAGAACCAGATCGGCACGACGGGTCGCGGCATCGGCCCGGCGTACGCCGACAAGATCAACCGCGTCGGGGTGCGCATCGCCGACCTGTTCGACGAGAAGATCCTCACCCAGAAGGTCGAGGCGGCCCTCGACGTCCGCAACCACCTGCTGAGCAAGGTCTACAACCGTCGCGCGATCGAGGTCGATGCGGTGGTCGAGGAGCTGCTGTCCTACGCCGACCGGCTGCGGCCGATGGTCTGCGACACCTCGCTCCTGCTCAACCAGGCGCTCGACGCCGGGCAGACCGTCCTCTTCGAGGGCGCGCAGGCGACGATGCTCGACGTCGACCACGGCACCTATCCGTTCGTCACGTCCTCCAACCCCGTCGCCGGCGGGGTCTGCGTCGGCGCCGGCGTCGGTCCCACCCGCATCGACCGCGTGATCGGCGTGATCAAGGCGTACACGACGCGCGTCGGCTCGGGTCCCTTCCCGACCGAGCTCTTCGACGAGGACGGCGTGCAGCTGCAGCAGCTCGGCGGCGAGATCGGCGTCTCGACGGGACGGACGCGCCGCTGCGGCTGGTACGACGCCGTCGTCGCGCGCTACGCCAGCCGGGTCAACGGGCTCACCGAGCTCTTCCTCACCAAGCTCGACATCCTCGGCTCCTGGGAGCGGATCCCGGTGTGCGTGGCCTACGAGGTCGACGGCCAGCGGGTCGACGAGATGCCGATGACGCAGACCGAGTTCCACCACGCGAAGCCGGTCTACGAGTTCTTCGACGGCTGGCAGAGCGACATCTCCGGGTGCCGCTCCTTCGACGAGCTGCCCAAGAACGCCCAGGCCTACGTCCAGGCGCTCGAGGAGATGTCCGGTGCGAGGATCTGGGGCGTCGGCGTCGGTCCCGGCCGCGAGCAGACCGTGGTGGTGCACGGCTGACGCGAGCTGCACGCCCGGGTCACCCCCGGCTCACTCCCGGGCGACCAGGCTCGCGCTCTCGGACTCGCAACCGTCGGTGGTGCAGGGCACCTCGCCCCAGGTGACGGGCTCCTGCACCGTGTCGCCGTCCGAGACGTAGACCTCGACCTCCGCGGTGCCGGCCGCGTCGTCGTAGGAGTGCAGGCGTACGACGTCCTCGTCGCCGTCGCCGTCGACGTCCGAGGCGGCGACGTCGAGGTAGGGGAAGTCGGGTCCGCCGCTGGTGGGCGCGACCAGCTCCTGCGGAGTGCCGAAGCTGCCGTTGACGAACCGCTGGACGGCCAGGGTGGCGCCGTACTCGTCCTCGCCCCACCGGTCGGTGATCAGGTGCACGAGCTCGTCGGCGCCGTCGCCGTCGACGTCGGCGGCGGTGTAGTCGGCGACGCCGTAGCGGGCGTCCTCGAGGCGGGTGGTGGGCGTCTTGCGGAAGCGGTCTCCGGTGCTCAGCAGCACCTTGAACCGGACGCCGACCGCGTCGCCGCCGTTGACCACGCGGGCGGCGAGGTCGTCGCGCCCGTCGCCGTCGAAGTCGCCGACGGCGAACAGGTCGTCCTCGTTGGCGCGGCCACCCCGGGCGGCGAACTCGACCGGCTCCTCGAAACCCTCGCCGTTGCCGAGGGCGACCGAGACGACCATGAACTTCTCGCCCCGGTTGCGGGTGAGCAGCAGGTCGGCGCGGCCGTCGCCGTCGAAGTCGCCGACGCCGTAGAAGCCGAAGTCCGTGCGCCAGCGGAACGTCTGGCTCGACAGCTCCTCGACCTCGCCCCCGGCGGTGGAGCGCCACACCGTGGCGGTCACCTCGGAGTCGTCGTCGCTCTCGACGACCTCGACCAGGTCGGGGCGCCCGTCGCCGTCGACGTCACCGGACTTGGGTCGCTCCATGATCCCGGCGTCCTCGACCGCCTCGCCCAGGGCCGCGCCGTCGGACCCGAGCAGGACCACCGGCAGCGACTCGAAGCCGTCGCGGAAGACCGACCGCGCCACGCGTACGTCGCCGAGGCCGTCGCCGTCCCAGTCGCCCGCCACCGGGTCCTCGATCGGCGCCGCACCCGCGTCGTCGCTGCCGGCGCCCGCGGAGCTGTCGGCGTCCTCCGCGTCGTCGCCGCCGAGCGCGCGCACCCCGAGGGTGCCGCCGACGACCGCGACCAGGGCGAGGGCCGCGGCGGCGACCACCGCACCCGTACGCCGTCCGCGCGCCGGTGCCGCGTCGGCAGGGAGGGCGGTGGCGGGGGAGGATGAGTGGGGCGGCGCGGAGCCCTCCGGGTCGGAGGCGCCGGTGGCGTCGTGGGTGCCGCGGACGAGCCCGACGAGGTCCGCGCGAAGCTCGCCTGCCGAGGCGTGGCGCTCGGCGGGGTCCTTGGCCATCGCGCGCCGCAGGACCCGGTTGAGCTCGAGCGTCGCGGCGTCGGTGCCGGGCAGCTGGGGGACCGGCTCGTTGACGTGGGCGACGGCCATCTCGACGTCGGAGCCGGCATAGGGCGCGCGGCCGGTGACGCACGCGTGGAGCAGGCAGCCCAGTGCGTACACGTCGCTCGACGGGGTCGCCGGGGCGCCGTGCGCCCGCTCGGGCGCCAGGTAGGCCCAGCTGCCCGCGACGCCCCCGGCGCGGGTCAGGCCCTCGCCGTCGGTGCCGGCCTGCGCGATGCCGAAGTCACCGAGGTAGACGAAGGGCTCGGCGGCGTCGGGGTCGCGGACCAGCACGTTGGCCGGCTTCACGTCGCGGTGCACGATCCCCGCGGCGTGGGCGTCGTGCAGCGCCTCGGCGACCTGCGCGCAGATCATCGCGGCGAGCGCGACCGGGACCGGGCCGCGCTGCTTGAGCTGCGTGCCGAGGTCGCCGCCCGCGACGTACTGCATGGCGAGGTAGGGCGTGCCGTCGACGTCGCCGTGGTCGAAGATCGTGGTGATGTGCGGGGAGTCGAGTCGCGCGAGCGTCTCGGCCTCGCGGTGGAACCGGGCGAGGAACTCGGGGTCGTCGGTGAGCTGCGGCGACATCACCTTCAGTGCCACGCGACGCTGCAGCTGCGTGTCGAGGGCGAGGTGCACGACGCCCATCCCGCCCGCGCCCAGCCGTCGCTCGATCTCGTACCGGCCGAAGCCGTCCCCCGGGTTCATGCCCACCACTCCTGTGTCCTCGTCGTCCGACCTTGCGCGGATACCCGGCCAGGCGGTTCCTCACACCTGATCACGCGACGTCCACCTCGCGCCTGCCGGGGTCGCGCCGGTCCTCGCGCGGATAGGCTCGACGCCCGTGAAGACCCTCGTGATCGGAACCGGAGGGCGAGAGCACGCGCTCGCCCTCGCGCTCGTGCTCGACCCCGCCGTGGAGGAGGTGCACGCCGCCCCCGGCAACCCCGGCATCGGCGAGGTCGCCACCCTCCACGACGTCGATCCGATGGACGGCGCGGCCGTCGCCGCCCTCGCGACGTCCATCGGCGCGGACCTGGTGGTCGTGGGTCCCGAGGCACCGCTGGTCGCCGGGGTCGCCGACGCCGTGCGCGAGGCGGGCATCTCGGTCTTCGGACCGTCGCGGGCCGCCGCGCGGCTCGAGGGGTCCAAGGCGTTCTCCAAGGACGTCATGGCGCGGGCAGGCGTGCCCACGGCCGGCTCACGCACCTGCACCACCCCCGACGAGGTGGCCGCGGCGCTCGACGCGTTCGGCGCGCCCTACGTCGTCAAGGACGACGCCCTCGCCGCCGGCAAGGGCGTCGTCGTGACCACCGACCGCGACGAGGCCCTCGCCCACGCGGCCGGGTGCGAGCGGGTGGTGGTCGAGGAGTTCCTCGACGGCCCCGAGTTCTCCGTCTTCGTCGTCTGCGACGGCACGGTCGGCCGGCCTCTCCTGCCGGCCCAGGACTTCAAGCGCATCTTCGACGGCGGTCGCGGCCCCAACACCGGCGGCATGGGCTCGTACGCCCCCCTGGCCTGGCTGCCCGAGGGCGTGGTGGACGCGGTGATGACCGACGTGGTCGCCCCGACGCTCGCCGAGATGCAGCAGCGCGACGCGCCCTTCGTCGGCTGCCTCTACGTCGGACTGGCGCTGACCGAGTCCGGGCCCCAGGTGATCGAGTTCAACTGCCGCTTCGGCGACCCCGACGTCCAGCCCGTGCTCGCCCTGCTCACCTCGCCGCTCGGCACGCTGCTGCGCGCGGCCGCCGACGGTGACCTCTCGAGCGTCCCCGAGCCCACCTTCGCCGACGGTGCCGCGGTGTCGGTGGTGATGGCCAGCGCCGGCTACCCCGAGGGCTCCAGCACCGGCGACGTGATCATCGGCACCGAGACGCTCGCGGTCGAGGACGACGTCGACGTCATCCACGCCGGCACCGCGCGGGTCTCGACCGGCTCGACCGGCTCGACCGGCGAGGGAAGCCTGGTGACCGCCGGGGGTCGGGTGCTCGCGGTCCGCGCGACCGGCGCCGACGTCGCCGACGCCCGCGCCAAGGCGTACGAGGGCGTCTCGTCGATCAGCTTCCCAGGTTCCCAGTGGCGTCGCGACATCG
>Ga0172374_1001596_pt1 | contig 15028 bp, 12 predicted proteins | sample LakKiv3m_FD_114536 | JGI IMG/M metagenome (GOLD analysis project Ga0172374, IMG submission 114536) | Freshwater microbial communities from Kabuno Bay, South-Kivu, Congo - kab_092012_10.3m | ecosystem: Environmental > Aquatic > Freshwater > Lake | place: Democratic Republic of the Congo... | reverse complement strand
TGCTTGCGCGCTGGCTTTAACTAAGGCTTTTAGAACGGCGTTAAACCTGCCATTGTTTTACCACAGCGCAAAGGGTGGAGCAGATTTTATTGCCGATTTTGTCAACAGAAAAGTTGTTTTGGAGCTTGGGTTTGGTTCCAACAAAGACGAAAGGCAGGCAAACTTTACCTTAAATGAGGTTGGTGGAGCTTACGGTTTGGTTGTTTGCGACAGTAAAACTGAATTGATGGAGCGTGTGGTAAAGGTGCCGTTAAAAACATTTTTGTTGCTTTAACTTGCCTCTGGTGTTCAGTACGACCTTTCTATTGAGTACCGCACCCCAAAACCTTTACTTACTAAGTAAAGCTTTGTATAATAACCGTTACTTACTAAGTTATAGTTTGGTAGACCTTTCGATACGGAGTCATCAAGAAATTCTTATTAGCTACCCCAGTTCAATACCCCCAACTGCCGAGAATTCCTCGGGAGTTGAATCTTGTCGCCCGAAACTTAGTAATTGTAGTAGGTGCTTCCAGGTCATTCTTCATCAGCACTGATCCAACATACTCTTGGTTATATTTACCGTTCTGGAACAGTTGGCGCTCATGGCGTTATTTACAAGGTTACTAAAGCCCACATATACCACTTCTTTTCCTGCTTTTCTTGCCTCCTGAATGGCTGGGATTATATCCGTGTCGGAAGTTATCAGATAGCAGGCGTCGTACTCATCCTTTAAAGCGCCTTTTAACAGATCTACAGCAATTCTCACATCCACACCTTTTTCGTGGAATTTACCTTGGATCTCCATCATGAAACCCTTTTTAATTATCACACCCCGCTTTTCAAGGTTGTAAAATAACGCCTGCTGATTTTGATAAAGCTTTTCTGAGACGAGGCTTCTGGAATTTCTCCTTATCTCTCCAACGCAATATTCTATGGTATTTTTTGGACTCTTTGTTATAAGCTCCACCAATTGTTTGTAATCAAAGTCTGTTAGGTGTTTTTGGGGAGACAGAGATTTTGCTCTGTGATAAAAATTACTCCCATCAAAAATGACAAGATTTCGTAGCATAATAGAAAAAAACCCCTAGATCCTGTTACAGAGCTAGGGGGAGTTAGCTAATTCAACACATGCAGGTTAGCATAAACACGGATCAAAGTCAACCTAGTGTAAATGTAAAAAAACCACCCACAAAGGGGTGGCAGAGCCTAGATCTTACGATCCCCCGCCATACGGTCGGATTTCGGCTCGGATTTGATGATTTTATACCACATTTTTATCAACAGGTCAAAATTTGTTAACCCTCTTGCTAGCCCTTCCTCCCACCAACCCCAGTCCAAATCAAATACCCCACACACAAAGCAAGGGTGGCTAAGGAAAAGCCCTTCGTCTTAGACTCGCGGTTTTTGGGACTCCAATCTTTTGACTGAAGGATCGCCCAGTAAAGACTGCATTTGAGAAATAGCTATTTGGTTTAATCGAGATAGCCTTTCAGGTTGTGGAAGCTTTTGCTCAATTAAATGGGCGTTGATTCCTTCAAGATTCGCCAGTACAACAAGTTGGATTACATCTGCATAATCGCGAATATTTCCTTCTTTATTTGGGTTTTAATCTCGCCATTCTTTTGCTGTTTTGCCAAACAGTGCCATGTTAAGTACATCTGCTTCCGTTGCGTAAAAAATGCTTGTTGTTTGTTTGGAAATATACGGAGGAATAAGGTGAGTTTGGATAGCGTCGGTATGAATCCGGTAATTAATTTTGGTTAAGGCTCTTTTGAGATCCCAGCCTAATGCCAGGCGTTGTTCCTCGTCTTTTTTTAGCCGTTGAAATTCTTTAATAAGGAAAAGTTTAAACTCCGGGCTAATCCATGAAGCAAATTCAAAAGCAATATCCTTGTGGGCAAAGGTTCCTCCGCCATATCTGCCTGATCTCGACCTTATACCGATAGCTCCCGTTGATTTTATCCATTTTTCAGGACTCATAACAAAAGAATTTACCCCAGCTTGATTTTTAAACTGGTCGAATTCGACCATGTTAAAGTTTGGGTTGTGCATTTGCTCCCAAATACCCATAAAGTCTATTGTGAACCGTGCTTTTAACCAGTTCTTCACTACATCGGCGGGAAATTCTGCGTTCCTTGACTTGGCCATATCGGTTAACGATAGATAATCATCTCCGTCCCCGGAGACAAAAGCCACCGTAATATTTTTTACAACAAGTTTTGAATATCTTCCCATAGCAACAGCCATTATATACCCAAATAAAACACGAAGTCAAGGGGATTTGCGTTGCATCTTTTAATTCTTATTACAAAAGCTAAGCAAAACTTATAACCGTCAGAAACCCGTATTTAAAGGCTAAAACTAGTGTTCTATAAGAGACGGGCTAAACTTATAAACATGCAAATCCCGTTACGGAGGGATAAAAGCCACCTTTTATAAGTTATTACGGACAAAACTCCAAACCAAATACCCCACACACAAGGCAAGGGTGGCTAAAGAAATCCCCGCACCCAGGTAAAACAGGCGTTGAGGCCAAAATTCTATGATCAGCTCCATATCGTAAGTGCCATCGGGATGCTTTACGCACCACTCGCCCGATTGACACAGCTCCTCCGCGTTGATCAGCCAGCCGTTGGCGTAGCCGTTTGCTATAAAATGATTTTCTTTAGGTAGCTCTTTGACGCGGGAAGGCAACCATGTTTCCCAAATCGGTTCGGATGATAAATTAGCGTTTTGTATTGTACCGTGGTTTTTGGAGTTAATCTAGCAGGACGACTTGGGAACAAGGCAACGATTTTATTTGGGCAGTGAGAAGATAGAAAACCCCTTGTAATGTATACTATTCAGTATGACGGGCACTTGGAAACGCGTCAGAGTTTTGTTAGCAAATAACTATCTTATCAATATTTTGACCTTTAGTCTTTGCGCATCAGTAACCTATTTAGTTGCATTAAGCTACTACGATAAGGAAATCAAGGTTGGCGAACTTTTTTATCTTATCTTAGGTTTATCGTTTGCGTTGGTATTATTAGCATCATATTTTGCAAAGAATCTAAAAGATTTATCCACTCCAGTATTTGTTTTTCTAACTACTATATTCGGTTTAAGTTTGCTAAACCATTTAATATGGAAACATCCATTTTTAAATTACGGGGACGCTGTCCCCATTCTTCAATATATCGATAACCGGACTGTATTTCCGCGTTGGCTTGTGGGAATGGTAATTATAAACACCGTTTATTGGGCGGTTTGGAAATTTCCACCTTTTATATCCTATTTTAAAACAATACCTTTTCTAAAATTTTTTTCTACTATCTTTATGGGTATCACAAGCCTACTTATTGTTAAGAAATACGGTAAAAACTTCTCAGTTATTTTAGCCGTTACCAATGCTCTCTGGTTTTTGTTTCTGATCGGTTACAACGAATACTATCCATTTATAATCTCGTTGTATCTGTTGTCGCTAATTCTTATTTTTGACGACAGTATTGTAGACAACCCCCAAAAATCATGGTTACTTTGCGCCTTCTATTCCGTGTTGCCGTTAGTTTACATTGGCTTTGCTCCGATAAGTGCGTTCGTGTTAATTTATTTATTTGTAAGGTACAGACAGCAGTTACCAAAACTGATTTTAACCACTATCGCTGTATTTTTTTTGACGCTAAATCTCACATGGGGTAGCAACTATCCTGGATTTTTTAAGCAGTTATACATCGACATGAATTTTGGCGACCAATGCCTTAACATTCCAAAATTCATGGGAAAGATGGCTGATGATACTTCTATATATTTCAAAACAGAATACGCTCTATCAAGTGAACATCTCAAAGACCTTTTTTATATGGTATTTTTTGGCGGGGGAGTGCTGGGTCTGCTACTGTTAATTCTTTCTTTATGCATGGCGGTGTTTGTTTTAATCAGAAGGCGCATGTTTCCGTTTGTACGGAACTGGGGGAAGTTTGCTTTATTTATAGCAATAGTATTGCAGCAACTGTACTATCTCGTCTTTCTTGTACCAAAACTCGGGGTTAGAGCCGACATTGATTTATTTGTTTTCGTTTACCTTACATCCAGCTACTTTGCGGGTTTTATTTTGGATAGGTTGTTGTTGCGCCAGTCACAAAACAGAGCATCGACTATTAAAGCGTACACTCTATCGGCGATGTTGGGTTATCAACTCGTTATTTTCTTTTTCTTGGCCGTTGTTGGCATACCTAATTCACCACTATGAACGCAATCGTGGTAACAACAATATACGAACCCACTAAAGCCATTTTACGGTTGGTAAAAAATAGTGGCGTCCAACTGGTAGTAATCGGAGACACTAAAACCCCAATAGACTGGAAAGTTGAAGGATCGGTTTTTCTTGGCTTAGAAGCCCAAAATAGGATATATGGAAAACTATCTAAAGCAATGCCGACTAAGAGCTATGCAAGAAAAAATTTAGGATATCTTCACGCTTTTAAAAATGGAGCTGAAATGTTATTTGAAACTGACGATGACAATTATTTATACAAATACGCTCAGCCTTTTCCCCTTGAGTCTACAATTACCACAAACACCGTGTCCTGTGAAAAATGCCTAAATATTTATAAGTTGTTTACCAAGAAAAAGATATATCCAAGAGGCTATCCCCTGGAGCTTGTTAAGCAGGGTATGCCTGTTCATTTCTCTATTAAACCGATACACAAGAAATATAAAGTGATTTACACTCTAGCTAATGGTAATACCGATGTTGACGCAATCTCCAGGCTTATAATTAATGGGGATGCCCCCGTTAGTTTTGACAAAAATAAACAGTACGGCATTGAAAAGGGTACATTTGTTCCATTTAATTCCCAAGGTACATATTGGCACAAAACACTATTACCTATTATGTATCTTCCCTTTACGGTGTCTGGGCGTGTAGCTGATATTTGGCGGGGTTATATCAGCCAAAGAATAATGTGGGAGTTGAATGAAAACATTTTGGTAAAGAGTCCGATTCTCTACCAAGAAAGAAATGCGCACAACCTCATCAAAGATTTTGCAGACGAGATTGACCTGTATTGTAAAGGCACCCAAATGCTGGAAAACCTACGCGAATTGCATCTCAAGGGCTCAATTGAAGATATGCTGATAAGTACTTACGAGGCGCTGGTTAACAAAAAGCTGTTTAAACCGCAGGAGTTGAATATTGTCGAAGCGTGGTTGAAAGAAGTTAATAAGGTTGCCAAATGAACCCAAAGCCATTAAAAATAGGAGTTGTAATACCTGTTGCCAACGAGAGTCCGACGATTATTGACTTTACGAACGATCTGATAAACGAACTCGATAAAACTGATACCATTTACAAAATCTATTTTATTATCGATAAAGTATCCAAAGATGATACGGCTAAAAAAATAAAAGTATTAGAGCGGACACATCCCGAGGTTGAGCTGCATTTTGTACCCGAAAATAGAAATGTGGTGGATGCTTACATAAACGGCTTTAAAGTTGCAATTAAAGATACGCCGGATGCAGTCATAGAAATGGATGCAGGTTTTTCTCACAAACCTAAAGACATGTTTAAGTTTATTGACGGCCTAAAACAGGAATATGAGTGTGTTTTTGGTGTGAGACCGTTGTGTTCCCTAAAATACCGTGTTCCACTTAAACGCAGAGTACTAAGCCTGGGAGGCACAATTTTGGCAAACATCTTATTGGGAACAAAGCTTAGTGACATGACATCGGGGTTTGAGGCTTTTAAAACCGACGTTTTGCAAAAGGTAATTGAAAAGCCGTTTGAGTCCAGGGGGCATTTTTATCAAACGGAAATGCGGTACAGATGTAAAGGACGCAAGAGTCTAGAGGTTGCTATTGACTACGAATTCCCTTCTAAATCTGTCAGCAGTAAATCCATAAACAACTCCTTTTTTGTTTTGCTTGACCTTTTTAAACAACGGTTAAAGTTTTAGGCTGGGGACACAATTCATTTAGAGCAAGTTAACTTTATTACTAGACCCTCTAAGGGTTCATGATTTTCATTAACACCCGCTCCTAGTAAGAAGAAAGTAAATATGTCTACCCTCGTATTTAGAGTAAATACACGACTTCCTTGGCAGAAAGATTATGTTTTTTAGCTCAAACAGATTTCTAGAGTAATTCTTTTTAAGATCCTCTGCGGTGGGAGAGACTTCCCTCAGCACATATCTGTTTTCGGGTATCCTTTTTAATATTTCCGCGAATTTGTTCATATTTCTGTACCCGTAAATAAAAGAGGTTGCTACATAAAGCAAAGTTTTAATATACGATATATCTCTTAACATTATGGTGTGGATCAGTGATTGTGTTAGTAATGCACAAATGAAAAGAAAGGCCCTGATTCTCCATTTTATAGCTATATTATTTTCAGTAAAAATTAATATAAGTAGGGATCTGGTAGTTAGGAATGTATTTTTGTTTTGTATGTTTTTGGGTTTAAATACTGGGTGGTAGAATAAGACATCTTGGTTTACCAATACCCTGCCTGCAGTCAGCAGTTTAGAAGTTATTGATGCGTCGTCACCACTTAAGAACATGTAGAAGTTGTGTAGTCCTGTTTTTTCTAACACGCTTACTCTAGTGAAAAAATAATGGAGAGGGAAAAACCCTCTTAACTCCCTTATTCCTTTTGTAGAACTGGATGATAACTCTATATTCTGCGGTACAACACCGACAACATCGGCGTTGGAAAAAGAATTCGCCATTTCAGCCAGACCCCCATTATCCAGCAAAACAGCATCGTTGTCAGTTAGAACTATAAAATTGTATTTATATTTCAGCGCGATCTCTATCCCTATCCTCTGTGCACCTCCACCGCCAGTGTTTTCTCTTAGAACAACATAATTTATCAGTGGGAAGTCTACTTGCAGTTTTTTATAATCCTCGCTGGCATTATCGATAACCAATATATCAAATTTTATATTTTTTTGAGCTTGTAGTTTATATATTGTGTTTTTAGTAACTTCGTAGCCATTGAATGTAGGAATATTAACCTGTATGTCGCTTCTCTTATTTATTTTTGAACCAACAATATAGTTTAAATAATTCATATTCTCTCAAGAATTGCAAAATTCCTAATTGCATATCGCTCATCAGGTACTATATCGAAAATAGCACCAAATAGGTTAGTTACTAGAAAAATTATGGGGCAAAAACTGAAAAAGATTATTTTGGTTAACAGCTTGCCCTCTAAAACCTTTCGTATCAGATATGTGTTTATCAAGATGCAGACTGTTGTACCAACTCCTGTATTGGAAAGCAATAAATTACACTTAAAACCGAATTTGTTTGCCAGCAGTCTAAATGAGTTTTTAGTAAATCTTAGATAGTCGTCGTGATATTCTGGAGAACCATGCTCTCTGTACAGAAAAGGAACTGAAAATATCATGATCCCACCAGGTTTTAGGATTCTTCGCGCCTCCTCGAAGTACTTGTATGGGTCTGGCAAATGCTCTAGAACTTCAAGGCTTATATGTGTATCAAAGGAATTAGCTGAATATTTTAAATGGAGTGCGTCTGTGTAGTCGTCTACAACCATGTTCCGATTACCTGTTATGTGGTGCGTACCAATGTAGTCCGTTGCCACATAGTCCGTTATATTTTTATTTATTCTCGTTACAAATTTTTTGGTGTTGGTATTACCACAGCCAACTTCCAGGCAGGTACCCTTAGCGTATTGGAATACTATTGTTTCTGCATTTCTGGATTTTAAAGATTCTAGCCAGAATGGGTAAAATGGTGTATTTCTCAAAATCTCATATATCATAGAGCCGATCATACTACTCCTATTCTATCAAACAAATCTAGAGCATTTTTAAACGCCTGATCCATGTTTATATATTTATAGTTTGCCAAACGCCCTATGAAGTATATCCCACGGGGAATCAGTTTATCGGCTTCCAGTCTATACTTTTCGTATATTTTATCATTATTCGGATTTGGGATCGGATAATAAGGATCATCACCCCATGTAGGATATTCTTTAATAATCGTAGTTTTGCTGTTTTTTTGACCAGTTGCATGCTTTGGCTCGGTGATACGGGTGTACTCGTGGTCATTGGGGTAGTTAATTACTGCTTTTTCTTGATAGTATTCTACATCCAAATTTTTATGCTCAAATCTAATAGACCTGAAGGGTAATTTCTCTATTTTCTTATCCTTAAAATATTTATCAATTCTGCCAGTAAAAAATACATTCTCGAAATTTTTTAAATCTTCCTTTACTTCAAAATAATCCGTGTTCAGTCTGACTTCGATATTTGGGTGTTTTAACATTCTCCCAAACATCTTTGCATACCCCTCTTTTGGCATCCCCTGGTATTTGTCGGAAAAATACCTGTCGTCAAAGTTTGTTCTCACTGGTATTCTGTTCATAACCAAAGCGTCGAGTTCTTTTGGCCACAGATCCCACTGTTTTTTGGTGTAATTTTTAAAGAGTTTTTCATAAAGTACTGTACCAACCCTAGATAAGGCCGATTCCTCGCTATTTTTAGGATCTTTAATCTTAATGATGTTTTTTTCCAGCCACTCCCTCATCTCTCGTTCGTCTGTTATGTTTAAGTTCAACAATTTATTAACGGTAGTAATATTTACAGGTACGGGAACATGTTGTCCATCCACATAACTTAAAACTTTGTGTTCGTAAGGACGCCAATCAGCAAACCTGTTCACATATTCCCATACATCCTCGTAGTTTGTATGAAAAAAATGTGGACCATACTTTGGTACTAATGTACCAATATCGTTGATAAAGTCGTAGCAGTTACCTCCAATGTGGTTTCTTTTTTCTATTAACAATACTTTCCTGCACCCCTTGTTAGCAAAACGCTCAGCTAATACTGCCCCCGATATACCAGCACCAACTATTAATATACATCTGTGTGCATGCATCTGTGTTTTCATTAAAACGGTTCAATTGTGGCGGTGCGCTCACGATCCCGTCTTGAAATTAGTAAACCAGCCACCGTCAAGGTCACTGCTCCTAAAAGTAGACCTACCTTTAACAAATACTGCGGAAGATATGCGACAGTAAAATTTAAGCTGTAATGGCCGTCAGAGCTTTTTGTGCAAAAAGTTTCATGGGTGCATAGTCTTTTAGTTTCAATTATCCACCCGTTGGCGTAACTATTTACAACGAAATGACTGTAATATTTTTCTAGACTCTTGGGTAATAGAGTTTCCAGTAATGTTTCATCACTTTTTGTTATCTGCCAGTAGCTATCATAACTATCCGTAAAAACAAGGGGTACCATATCACCTGCGTTTTTAATTTCTATTTTATACTTTGTAGCATTGATTTTAGTGAATTTTATATCAACTTTTTCAGCATACTCTCTTGTTGGAATTGTGTCTGCTAGTGCTAATTTATTTTCAGTGTTATCAAATAATGTCATATTAATGTTATTTGTATCTACTTCTAAAATTTTGTCGGGTGAGTATATAAGTGGGTACGGGTTTAAAATTTCGTAAGTTCTGATATCTTTTCCGTTGTAATATAGCGTAGCTTTGTTTTCTGAAACCAACCCGTCAAGGTATTTGGTTACGATGTCTCTGTTAGGAAATTTCACAGTTGTTCTTAGGACTATGAATCTGGTTGAAGTGCTTATTAGATAAGGGTACAGGTTAGGATTATTTTCGTTTCTAATCTCTTTAGTTAATGCCTTAATAAAGACCTCAGTATTACCAAGGTACCTATCATTCACACCCAAAGTACCCGGTAGGGGAGAATATACCGCAAAGACATCCTGTATTTCGCGGTACGGTCCATGAAATAACTGGTTGGCGTTAATATCGAGTACCCCGATAGGCAGATATAAAACACGGTAGGCTTTCATCTCCCCGCTCAATTTTTCTTCGTTTTTGAAGTAGTCTTCGGGATATTTTAAGCTTCGTAGCCTGACATCGGGACCAATCTTATTTGGCTGGTCAACTAAATTACCGTTTACCCAGGGTAGCACCATCACACCGATCCAGACTGTTACTAGGGTGTATATACCCGCTTTTACTTTCCGGTTAAGAGTTTTCAGACAGTCGAAAAAGACTCCCAACAACACTGCGGATGCATAAGTGGACACGAAAGAAAATCTCGCAGTATCCCTAAATATCACAGCTCCTGGAATTTTGGACATAAGTTCGCGATTGCCACCAATTATATATGCAAACACTGGTATAAAAAATAGCAAGAAGAACCCCTTCACTGTACCGTCTTCATACTTTCTGCGGGTTATCAATAGAGTAATTATTAATAGTGTCACAATGAATGATGCAAATGCAAAAACCACCCCTTCTTGCGAAACTTCGTATTGGCTATTGTACCCGGAACCTAGAAGACGGATTAAATTAATTGGTGTCGCGTTTACGGAGGTTCCTATACTTACGCCCGATTTTAAAATGCCGTTATTAAAAAGTGTGTTGTTTGGCAGAGCCACAAGAGCCAATACCGTAGGTGCGTTTAATACGACACCCGTAAGTAGGAAAAGCACAATGGCAAGGACTTTCCTCTTTAAACACACAGCTTTGAAATTTCCAAATAAGATGTGTGATACAACTACCAACGGGATCCATAAGATTGCTTGTGATTGTACAAAAGCCATACCAAAGAACACTCCGGCAAGAAGTATGTGTGATGTCTTTTTGCTCGTAAGACCACTACGAATAAATAATAAAGACAGGTTTAGTAAGGAAAAATCCACTAGTACATAGATCCATCCCATAAGTAAGTAATTGAAAAATATTGGAGAAGTTGCTAAAAAAATTCCTCCTAGTAGTGCGCTTAATCTAGAGATGTTTAAATCTTTTAGAAAGTGGTATGTTGTTAAAAAAGCAAAGAGTTGTATTAATACAATTAATACAATAGGTGTCAAAGATAAATCCGTAATGATGTGTGAAAGGGCGATTGTAAACATTATAAACCACAGGTTCGTGTGTGTACTGTTTCTAAAACCTAGGTACAAGCCGTCGGACCAAGTGCTGGAGAACATTTCCAGCGCTCTGCTATACTGCTGTTTTGTTGCTGGGCTGTTCCAATCTGCGCCCGCAATAAAGCCACCTTTAAGGGATGAGCGTAGGGTTATCACATAGAAAATGGAAAATAACACTACAGTAATATAGAGTAGAGTATCAAATTTTTTTAGGTTTATTTTTTTCATTAAAAACCCATTTTCCGGTGGTCTTTTATGTCTTATGACCAGTAACTAATAAATAGTGACAAAAAGATCTAGCTAACTTGCTTTTAGGATACTCTACCAAATTAATATTCAGTACAGGAAGTCCAAGATATAAGCTTTTAACGGCAACTTCTACAAAGCCCGCTTCTTCCAATAGCATAGTAATATCGTTAGCGCTGTATTCCTTAGTGTGGATATAATCTCCTATGCCCTCCGTGTAACCGATTCTGTTAGGGAAACTTAGCATACCCAGCAGTAGTTTGCCGACATTTGCAGGCCTGAATAGGTTTGGTGTAGTAAGTGTAAGCCAACCTCCGTTTTTAAGAACCCTATGCTGTTCTTTTACGAATAGGAATGGTTTTTTGACATGCTCTAAAACATCGTGATGATAAACTAGATCAAATTCCTCGTTCTTAAAAGGTAAAGCCGTCTCCTTTTCTACTTGGGTAAATTTCCACACACCTTTGTTATTTAACATGACTTGATCGCCAATGTTCACAGGGTTTGGGACAACATCGGTTGCGTCTATTCTCACAATCCTGGGTTCCTTATCAAAAGCTAAAAAATCCCAGCAACCGTCTCCTGTAGATACCGATAAAGCCTTAGTATTAGTTGATAGTTGCAGTGCGTTCAGGGAGTTGATGAAGGCCCGTCTTTGTACCTGTTCTACCCTTGAGGTTTTACCATCATCCAGCCTCTCTGTAATTCCTCTAAGTGCGTTCGGCATCCGCCCCTCCTTTATTTTTGTGTATCGAGATATGTGATAGGAACAAAGCACGACCATTCTGATAAATTTTGTCAACTATATTGTTCATAACTGAAAGCCTATTTTTGGCAGTTTCTTAGCTAAAAAGTTGTTTTTAATAAGGTCGGCAATCTTTGTACTTACTCTTTTCGGCATTAGATACAAGCCCGCAGTTATCAGCCAGAACTTCAAACTCCCTCTATTTTGAGGGTATTTGTCAAGCATTATCTTTACCTCTTTTTCAAAAACACCCTTTTTAGCGTAATTTTTTAATTGTACAAGTCCCAAATAATTTGTGAGGATATGCTCATAGCCCCACTCTCTTTGTTGTCTATATTCCTCGCCACCAAAAACGACATCATACATTTTTAGCCAACTTAAAGTTGGAGAATCGTCGTAAATGGAGGAAATATGCCTGGTTTGACTGTCCTGGATTCCTACCGCCACCGTGTAATTTTTTAAAAATACACACATGTGTTTTCTTAATATTCCTGCAAAGGGATATATGTGAGCAGGGAAAATCTCGTCATTAAAAGGTGTCTCCAAGTACTTCCTCATATACGCAAGTCCCGTTAACTGTCCAACAGATTCAAAAATTTTCATAAACCCATCTTTGTTGTTCATAATATCTATTAAAGAATCTTTTTCTGGGTCGTATGGGGTTACGGCTCTAACTGGTTTATTTATATCGTTGTTAAACCAAAAATAGGGTCTAGTTACTACGCCAACATCCTCATCGAGAAAAAAAGCATCGTGCGTTTGTTGCAAGGAATTTTTTGACAATATATCATCTTGTGCCATAAGAAAGAGAACATCCCCATTGGCATTGTTTGTGATATTTATGAGATTTCTGGCATAGCCTAAATTTAGTGTATTTTTTATGTAGAGCACCTCCTTAAAGCCAAAAGATTCAACAACCTTCTTAGTATTCTCTGCTTCATCGGTATCTTGAGGTTGGTTATCATCCCCAATAACAATTTGGTAATTCTTGAAATCTTGTTTAGCGACACTCTCTAAAGCCGTTTTTATTAGGTGTGCGCCCTTATAGACAGGTATACAGACGCTAAATTTTAGATTTTTCCTAGACATTTCAAATATAGTTCTGCAACACTATCCCACGAATGTCTTTTAATATACTCTATGCCTTCCTGTGAGATTTTATCACGGAATGGTGGGTTTTCCAGCAATCTTACTGCTTCTTGGGCAAATTTATCAGAGTCGTTTTCTTGCACCTGCACAATTTTATTTCCAAAAACTTCACTGTAGACCGGCAAATTCCACGCCACCACAGGCGTGCCACATGCCATTGCCTCTGCTATTGCTATGCCAAAACCTTCCTCGTGGCTTGGGAACAGAAAACATTTTGAAGATTTTATTAAACCAAAAGCTCGTTCATTCTCCAGGTAGCCTAGGATTTGAATATTTTCATTAAGGTTATATTTAGAAAGCTCTTGGTTTAAAGCACAGATTGTATCTTGAGAACCCCCGCCAATAATTGCTAATTTGGCCTTGGGCATGTCCTTACAAACTAAAGACCAGATTTTAGGTAGATCATAAATACCTTTACTTGGGTTAAGCCTGGCAAGAAATGTGGCCTCGTATGTTTGAGGTGCCTTTTTTACCTCTGCAAGCATGTTATAATCAATGCCAGGATGAATTAATACTAATTTATTTTCGTCAAAACCACTTTTAACTAACTCTTGTTTTACTTGCGTGTTTATACATATTACTTCGTCTGCTTTCTTTGCTAAACAATGAGAGAACTTTTGTAAATAATAGCCAAGAAAGGCTTTTGTTTTGCTTCCGGGTCTAGTTTTCCATTGGGGGTATATGTGAAAAACTGCTTGGTACCATTTAGCCCTTCTGTGGGTTAGTTTATAAATAAAGGCAGGTATTGTATCGGTAAAAAAGTCAGATCCAGCATAGATGATGCTACTGTCCAACATGTTAATCTTAAAAACCCCGGCTACTGTTCTGTATAGGTAGGAAATCCCAAGTCCAAATTTATCACAGTTGAACAGGTATTTTATGTGAGTTGCGTTGGGTATCTCATTGAACAATTCAAAACCACGCTGGCTTGTTAATATATAAATCTGGGAGAATTTGCTAGATAGGCGTGCAAATACCTGTTTTGCTATCTGGTCTCCGCCACTCATGCCTTTGCCAGTGGTCCAAAAAGAATTCAGCGTTACTATAATACTTTTGTCAGGTGGATTTTCCATGCCGTTTATTTAACAAGAAACTAAATCCAACCAAAAACCTTAATAAATACATGCCAAAGGTTAAATACGGGTGAGTTAGTAGCCTTTTCCATTTGTCATTTTCTAAAAACACGCCAAAAAACCGGTATGCCATACCGAGTTGCTTTTTTATCTCCGGATCGTCTTTGCCCCATTTGGCAACATAACCGTCAAAACTTTTTGCATAATAACTCTTTTTAGTTAGATATTTTTTAAGGTCAAATTCCGATTCATTGTGGTAAATTACACACCCGTAAGTCTTTGACTCTGCGCCTCTTTCTTTGATGAAGTCATATAAAACCCATGCTGTAATATCTTGCGGGTGGTTTGTTTTGTCCAGCATGCCTATTTTACCCAACTGCTTTAGCTTTTTGTCCAAATCCCAATCCTCTGGGCCACTCATGGTCTCATCAAACCCGCCCACTTGTTGCAGAACGGCTTTTTTAAAGAATCTGGCGCCGTCAATAACCGTACCGTCGTAAAAACTGCGTTCAAATCTGCGGACTTTGCTAAAGTATTTTTTACCTAACACCACCTCGCTAATATGTAGAGCGACAAAATTGGGATTGGTTGTTACAGTGCGCATGCAGTTTTCTATGATGTTAGGAGCAAGAATCATGTCTGCATCCAGGTACAGCAGGTAGTCGCCCGAGGACTTTTCCAGCAAGCCGTGATTTCTTTGCGCGGAGCGCTCCGGCCCTTTATTAAAGACTTTTTGGGTGTACTTTTGCGCCAACTCTTTTGTTTTGTCGGTGGAGTTATTGTCCACCACAATAATTTCTATACTTTCCTGCGGGTAGGTTTGCGCCAAAACGGATTTAATGCAGGTTTCTATGTTTCTTTCTTCGTTTTTGGTGGTAATGATAACGCTTACCAGCGGATTAGATGCG
>Ga0172374_1001595_pt1 | contig 15029 bp, 16 predicted proteins | sample LakKiv3m_FD_114536 | JGI IMG/M metagenome (GOLD analysis project Ga0172374, IMG submission 114536) | Freshwater microbial communities from Kabuno Bay, South-Kivu, Congo - kab_092012_10.3m | ecosystem: Environmental > Aquatic > Freshwater > Lake | place: Democratic Republic of the Congo... | reverse complement strand
GCCCGCGGGAGAGAAGTCGTCGTTGATGCCGGCGACGTTCGCGAGCCCGTCGATGCGGTCGCCCGCGGCGGCGAGGACAGCGTCGATCGCGTCTTGCTTGGTGAGGTCGCCCGCGACCGTGACGATGTCGGCGTCCGGGAGCTCAGCCTTGAGGGCGTCGAGCTTCTCGGCGGCGATGTCGCTGGCGATCACGCGACCGCCTTCCCGTGCGATGCGCGAGGCGGTGGCCTTGCCGATGCCGGAGGCGGCGCCCGTGACGATCACGGTCTTGCCGGCGAAGCGGCCCGCCGTGACCTTCTCGGTCCAGCCTTCGGAGGCGTCGTCCTCGGGGATCTCGCCGTTGTTCGCGGTGCGGACGAGGTCGTCGACGACCGACTGCGGGAGCTGGCCCTGGCTCATGGCGACGAGCTGCTGCAGGGGGAGTCCGAGCACGGGGGTGAGGAGCTCGGGGTCGGCGCCCGTCTGCTCGAAGAGGCCACGGATGAGCGGGCCGCCGGTGGGGTCGTTCATCCAGTCGCCGATGGTGGAGTGTGCGGTGAGGGCCATGCTCTTTCTCCTTGCTCGGGTTTCGCAACGGTGCGTCTACTTATGTTCCAGTGTACGCCTCTGTACGCTCGAATGGTGCCCCGTCCTCGCAGTGAAAAGGCCCGCCAGTCCGTGCTGGAGGCGATGCGTCGTGCGCTCGCCGCAGACGGCTACGAGGCCGTGACGATCGAGGGTCTCGCCGAGTCGGCGGAGGTGTCGAAGCAGACGATCTACCGATGGTGGCCGTCGAAGGCCGCGATCCTCGGGGAAGCGCTGCTCGAGGGGACCGTTCCCGGGTCGGACGCGGTGGTGCCGATGACGGATGATCTCGGCGCGGACCTGCGTGCGTGGTTCACGGCGGTGTCCGCGGGGTTGGCTCGGCCGGAGGGTGTCTCGCTGGCGCGGGCGCTCATCGAGGTGACGGCGGCTGATCCGGAGCTGGGGCTGGTGTTGAACGAGCGGCTGGCGGCGCCGATCCGGGAGTGGGTGGCGGAGCGGATCTCACGCGGACGCGCGGACGGAGACGTGCGGGCGGACGTGGATGCCGCCGCGGTCGCCGACGAGTTCATCGCGATCGCCTCGTACTCGGCCTTGATCGGGCAGCCCTTGAGTGCGGAGCGGGTGGATGAGACCGTGGTGCGGTTGCTGCGGGGGATCGCGGGGTAAATGCGGGTTCTCGCCGACGGGCGCTGATTCAGCCGGGTTGGGCGCGCGAGGTATGCGGGGAGTTGGCGACCAACGCGGAGGTTCGCCAGCAACTCAAGAATATTGCTATGTCCTCATATGTGTGATTAGTTCCTCTGCATGAGAGCAGTGCGAATCGCATCGTCGAAACGGACGTATCGCTCCGTAGTCATGGCCGGGTTTGGCCATCAGCCTTCTGACTGCTGCTTCCCTCGGTTCTCTCCTCGGCCGAGCAGCTGGTCCTTCTCGCGGAGTGGGAGAGTCACCGGCGCTGTCGCGTAGATGGAGATGGATTGCGGGTCGTTCGTCTACACGAGCGCCGGATCCTTCGGACTGCCCTAAGGAGTCGGGATTGTGGATGCATCGCTCTTCAGCTGGTGGGGTCTCGTCGTCAGCGCTGCCGTGGTTGTCGCGATTCTCGTCAGCGCCTGCTTCCTCGTGCGCGGCGTTGCCCGATTCGTCCAGCGTCGGACGGATGGGCGCGTCCAGCAGCGTCCACGTCGCGATCGGTGAGCGCCGCCAGGAGTGGACGCTTCGGACAGCCGTTGAGCGCGGAGCGGGTGGAGGAGACCGCGGTGCGGTTGCTGCGGGGGATCGCGGCGCAATCCCCGTCTTTGCGTGGTCGGTGCGTGAGCCTGATCTCATTTGTTGTGCGAGCGCAGTGAGTGGAACCGACCGCGTCGCAGCGCCGCCGGTACCTATGTTGAGGAGTCCGACTGCCGTCCGCCCGCCGGTTTCGTGGGTGAGGAGCGTTGTCGGAGGGTTGTGATCACGATGCGTGCCACGAGGATGGTGCCGCCGACGACGAGGGCGACGATCGTGAGCCAAGCGAGTAGCGCCACGATGTCGAGGCCGCTTCCGAACATGAGTGTCCTTTCCGATTCAGCGCGTGAGGTTCAATAGGTGGTCACAGTGGTGCCGCTGACTCGGATGCCAAAGGCGCCCTTCGTGGTGACCCACCCTGCGTTCGCCGAGTACGAGAGCTCGGCCCAGGCCGGTCCGGCGCTGCTCTGCGTGGCCCTCTTGATGCTCCCGGAGCGGGTGCAGGAGCCGGCGACGTTGTCGCAGGTCAGCGACCGCATGTCACGCACCTTCGCCTGTCCTCGAGAGCTCGTCTGATAGTCGATCACGAAGGTCGCGCTGCTGATGATGTCGTAAATGCCAACGCGGCACCCCACCTTCCAACCTCCGGCGTTCTGGCACCCGCTTATCGAAGAGCGGGGTGCCGGGCCAGTCGGTTTTGCGGAGGCCGTCTGGATCTCGGTCCAGCTTCGTGAGCCGTCGGCGAAGATGTCGATCGTGCGCACGCCCGTCGCGGTGCGCTCTCTGACGGTTTCGACTGGTGCCTTTCCGCTGAGTGAGTCAGGGGCGATGCCTGCCTCGATCTTCTCTATGAGTGCATCCTGGGTCCCGGAAGCAATGCCTCCGCTCGTCATCTTCGCGCGGATCGCTGTCTCCTGGCTTTCCGTGAGAACGTCCGTACTGGCCGATGCCGCGGATGCTCCGGCGAGCGAAACAGTCGCCACGACGATCGTGGCCAACAGCATTGAGAACGGAGAGTACATCTTCATGAGTCCTCCTGAGAGCGTGTCCCTATCGCACGTATATGAGATATTTAAGTCCCCATGTGAGGTCTGATGCAATATATTCGACGACGTCGTGTCAACTCCGGCGGCTGCTCCGCTGCTGACGACATGAGGAGAAGGACGATGACTCTCGGAATCGGCAACGAGCTTCCGGCCTACGCGTTGACAGTTGCCCTAGGGTCCGAGACCCGTGCGCAGGCTCCGGCCGTGAGGATCGAAGGCCACGAGGAGCCGGGGGGCTAGGTCGATGCCGAGGCGATGTCGTCAGCGTGCTGGGCGTATGACCGTCGCTCGCGTTCCGTCGGAGCGGCTCGAGCAGCATCGCGAAACGCGGAACTGGCTTCTTCGACGCGCCTGAGGCGTTGCAGGAGATCTCCCCGAACCGCTGAGTAGAGGTGGTGTCCTCCCAGCGAGCTCTCGAGCGCCTCCGTCAGCGCGAGAGCTTCGGCCGGTCGTCCCGCGTTCGCGACGGCGACCGCACGGTTCAGGCGGACGAACGGCGATCCATCCACCTGCTCCAGCACCCCGTAGATGTCGGCGATGCGGGTGTGGTCGATCTCCGCCCCCGGGGCGGGGCGGACGTATTCGGCCGCGACGGTGGCGCGGATGAGGTGCCGCCCGCCGTGGATGCCCGCCCGTGCCGCCTCCTCCACGGCGTCATCGAGAAGCCGTAGCCCCTCCTCGATCTCGGAGACATCCCACAGTTCGCGATCCTGTTCGTCGAACGGCACGGAGAGGCCGTCCGGCGTCGTACGCGCCGCGCGGCGGGAGTGCTGAAGGAGCAGGAGGGCGAGAAGCCCCGTGAACTCGAGTCGAGCCGGGGAGCCCGCGGGGAGCAGCTGCCGGCACAGCCGAGCAAGTCGAATGGCCTCGGCGCCGGGATCGGGCTGCAGGGTCGGATCGGAATAGCCGATGGTGAACAGGGCGGACAGGACCTCGCAGACGCTCGCGCTTCGACTGTCGAGCTGCGCGGCATCCGGAACGCGGTACGGGATGTTCGCGTGCGCGATCTTGGCCCGTGCCCGCACGAGTCTCTTCTCCATCGTCGCGGGTGAGACCGCGAAGATCCCGGCGAGCTGTGCGATCGACACGTTTAGGACGGTGCGGAGCGTCAGCGCCGCGCGGGCCTCCAAGGTCAGCGCGGGATGGCAGGCGGTGAAGATCAGCTTCAGCCTCTCGTCCCCATGCGGGAAGGCGTCGTCGTTGTCGTCGGCTTCCTGGGCCATGTCGGCGCCTTCGTGCGGCTCGTGCTCCAGTCGAGCCACCGCCCGGCGCTCGGCGTCGGCGTGCCGGACGAGGTCGATCGCGCGGCGGCGCGCGACGATCGTGACCCAGGCGGCGGGGTTCGCCGGAACCCCGTCGCCTGGCCACCGCTCGACCGCTCGAGCCAGAGCGTCCTGCACGGCGTCTTCGGCGAGAGTCCAGTCGTGGACCGTGCCGATCACGCTCGCGACCACACGGCCGTACTCGATCGATGCCACGTGCCGCACGGCGGCCATGGCATCCGGAGGCGTGCCCGGCGGCTCCTCCGGCGTGGTCACATCGTCGACCCGAGCGGCCACACGGGGCGCACTTCCACCAGGCCGAACCGGGCCATCGGGTGTGCGGCGGCGATCTCGATCGCGGCATCGAGGTCGTCGGCGTCGATCACGTCGAACCCGGCGATCCATTCGCGGCTCTCAGTGAACGGTCCGTCGGCCACGATCCGCTCGCCGGCTCGGACGCGCACGGTCGTGGCGTCTTCGACAGGCCGCAGGCGGTCGCCCAAGACGTAGGAGCCGCTGTCCTGCAGCGACGCCACCCACTCCCCGGCGTTGTCCTCGGCCTCGACGTAGGGCTCAGCGGTCGGGTCGGTGCAGATGAAAAGTACGTAGCGCATGTGTTCTCCTCAAGGTCTTTCTACATCCACTTACCCAGACGACGGACGACCACCGGCGCACAGGACACCGATCCGGAAAACGGATTGCGCCTCAATGCTCTGAACTCTGACGGCGGCTCAGAAGTCCCCTTCGGCCACCTGGAAGCAGACCAGCCCGCGAGACCGCCACATCTCGACCACGCTGCGGCGATCGTCGACGACGCCGATGACGGAGAAGTGCGGTTCGATGCGGGCGTCGTAGATCTCGGCCTTGACGATGTTGTCTGCGCGCTGGTCGCCCGTGCGGCGGAGCAGGAGGCGGTCGAACGGGATCTCGTTGAACGTCAGCCAGGCCTCGGTCGCACGCCGGGCTGTCTCGTCGCGGCCCGAGACCACGATGAGCGCGTCGACGTCGGGGTGCGCGGCGAACGCCTGGGCTGCGATGACGACCGGGTGGTTCGGGGTGTCGATCGACACGTTGCGCATGTCGTACGGCGAGCGGTCGCCGATGAGGGCGAGGGTGCCGTCGACGTCGAAGATCCAGGCGCGAGGGCGATCGGTGGGCATGGTGCGAGGGTAGTGGGTCGGGGTGCTGTCGGTCTTCTCTCTGCGGCCGCTCCGCGCGTACGACCGAAGCCACCCACAAGGGTGGGAGCGGCTTCTATCGAGGGGCTGCGCGTCAGCTCAGCGTGAAGGTCGCGCGGCCGATTTCGCTCATGCCGAGGTCATCCGACGCAGACAGCTCGACCGGGGTGATCTCATCGTCCAGTTCGTACGCCACGGCGTTCGCGACAGTGCCGCCTGGCTTGATGTCCTGGATCTGGGTGTCGAGGAACTGCGGGTCCGGCAGCATACCCACGTTGAGCTCATTCACGGTGTTCGGGTCGTTGTCCTGATAGGCGGTGAACGTGCCGATCCAACTCGTGCTGGGGTCGATGAGCTCATCCGAAGTGTTCGTAACCTCGTACCAGAAGGCGATCACGGGCTTCTCGCCGTACTCATTCCCCGGTTCGCCGACGCCGATCTTCTTTGTCTCGGTGATCTTGATCGTGTACTCCGGAAGAGTGAGTACGTTGTCGACGAAGGACGCAGTCGTGTTGGCTTCCGTCGCCGGACCCGACTCGACCTCCGTGGTGGACTGAGGCGCTGGCGTCGAAGCTTCCGGTGCGGAACACCCGCTCAGGGCCATCATGGCGATGGTGCACGTGATCACGGCAAGCTTCAGTGTGTGTCGTCGCATTGGTCGGTCCCCTCCGGATGCTGAGTGACCGGCCTGGTTTTCTCAGCAATTGTTCGTTTGAGGCTCACTGTATCGGCTTCTCGCGGCCCGGCTGGGCCACGGTCGACGTGCTGACTTAGCTCTCCAGCGGTGCCGACGACGGCGTGCCCGTCCGTCCATCAGCAAACCGCGCCTGCGCCCGGTCGTGTCGCTTGCCGACGGGGACGAGCTCCGTGGCCTTCGGCAGCCCCATCGGCTTCGTCGACACGTACACACTCTCGGCGGTGTCGACGCGGAAGGTCTCGTGCCAGACGCCCACCGCTCCCGGAGCCTTGCGGGCTGCGCGGTTGAAGGCGGTCCAGGCGGGGCGGTGTTGCTGGTTCGGGCTGGATGCGTAGGCGTAGAGCTTGTCGACGGAAGACCAGTACTGCACGACGTACGGGCCGCCCGAGCCGAAGAGCAGGTGGTAGCCGAGCATGCCCGAGTCGGGCTCGGTGCTGAGTTCGCGCAGCATCCCCGGCATGGCGAAGAAGGCCGGCATCCACAGGTCGGGGCGCCACCAGCGGTTGATCTGCATCCCGATGTGGAACACGACGAGCTCGCCCGCGTGGCGGTGCGTCATGCGGCCTGTGATGACTTTCGACATGATGTCTCCTTGATTGGATAGCTTCACTATCCATAATGGATAGCGCTACTATCGAAGTCAAGAGGTGGCCATGAGTATTTCCGAACTGTCAGCCCAGACCGGCGTGTCCGAGCCGACGATCAAGTACTACCTGCGCGAGGGGTTGCTGCCCGAGGGCGAGCGGACGGCCGCGACTCAGGCCGCGTACGGCGAGAAGCACGTGGAGCGGCTGCGCGTGATCCGGGCGCTGCTTGACGCGGGCGTGAGCATCGCCGAGACGCGGCGGGTGCTCGGGGCGCTGGATGATCCGCCGGCGAGTGCGCACGAGCTGCTGGGGGCAGCGCATGCGGCGATCACTCCGCCGGTGGATGAGTCGCTGGATCTGACGGACGCTGAGGCTCTTGTCGCGGGGCTCGGGTGGAAGCCGGGGATGTGTGACGAGGCGGTGCTGCATGCGGTCGCGCGGGCGCTGCAGGGGTTGGAGCGTGTCGGGTTCACCGTGCCGGATGCGGCGATGGCGGAGTACCTTGCGAGTGCGCGGCGGATCGCAGATGCGGAGATCGCCGGGGTGCCGGGGGAGTCTGCGGAGGCAGCGGTGCGGTACGTGGTGCTGGGGTCGGTGTTGGTGGAGCCGCTGTTGTTGGCGTTGCGGAGGGTGGCTCAGCAGGTGAGCTCGGGGGAGCGGTTTGGTGGGGACGGAGCTAGAGCATGAGCGCCAGGCGCTCCCTCAGGGCTGGATCACACACGTAGATGTACGTTCCACGCATCCCGCGCGTCAACAGCACCCCATAGATGTTCCGGATGAACGTCAGCAGGTCATCGTCTCCGAACGCATCCTTCAGGTGCCCGGTGTTCTCCTTGCCCTTCTTGTCCCGATAGCTCTCGCGATCCGCGACGACCCGCCCCGTCGCCGGGTCGAGGCGGAGGTCCGGCCCGATGATGACACCGGCATAGTTCAGGTCGTACCCCTGAACGGTGTGGATGGAGCCAACCTCTTCGAGTGACCCTTTCGAGTTGATCCAGTCCTTGTCGGTGCGGTTCCATCGCATCCGCTCGCCATCGAGTTCGATGTCGAAGGCATCCGGGTCCTTCTTCGACACCCAATCCCACGCATAGCCTGCGACGAGGCGCGAAAGACCGACCTCAGCATCCTTCCGCCGGATGGCGTCGCGCATCTCTCCGAGGTCGTCGAAGAGGCGGAGCTCATACTCGCCGAGGTCAGGGAGCGACCGCGCTTCATCCCGCAGGACGGCGCGCACGAACTCGACATAGTTTGCGCCGGCCTGCACGCGCATCTGGGTCGTCAGCCGGAAAAAGCGGTGAGCGTCCTTCGCTCCGACGATCTCTGTATTAAGTGTCGCCGGAGAAAGATCATGAGGTCGCACACTCTGCTCCCCATCGACGAGCAGGAGTTGATGCTTGCTCCGAGCCTTGATCCAGTCGAGCTGGGTGTAGCGAGGATCATCGCTTCCGAACAGAGCCTTGTTGATCTCGCGGAACTTCTTGTTCTGCACCCCCGACGCCTGATTGGCTCGCTGCCCGAGTCGGTGGGTCTCGTCGACGAGCACGAGGTCGTAAGCCTCGTCCGATTCACCGAGCTGGAACGGCGACATCACCATCGCAGCATCGAGCTTGGGCGTCTTCTTGAAGACCTTCTTCACCGACATCCGCAGAGACTGCTGTGGGACTACGAGCGCCATACGAAGCGTCTTGAGCAGCTCGCGATTCTCGGGGACGAAGAACTCCGAGAACATCGAGTCCGGTTCCACCCCGTCGCGGTCGTCGTAATCGCGGATGTCGGCGAGCAACTTCATCAGGAAGATCGCGATGATCGTCTTCCCTGTTCCCGGGTTGCCCTGCACAACGAGTGTGGACCGAGCCCCGGGATCCTGGAGGTCTTCGAGCAGACCCTCCAGGATGTCCATGATCGCGATGCCCTGGTCGTCGGTCAGCGCTTTGAAGGGCGAGAGCTTGAACAGGTCGGAATTCTCGATTTGCGGGATGCTGCGCGAGAAGAGTCCCTCTGCTCGCAGGGCCTCGAACACGTCACGGAAAGATTCGCGGTAGAGGGCGCGGTCGTAGTACTGAGCATCTGTCAGACCGTCATTGCCATTGAGGATTCGGTATTGGCCGTCGCCCGAGAACCAGCGAATGAGATGCGATTCAAGATCGAGACAGACTGACTTGTTGAACGTGTGATCCACGACGACGCGGATCGATTCAAAGGACTCGTTCTTCTTCGGACCGGCAAGGTGCTGACGCATCCGTGTAGCGGCGCTCACCGTCTCACCTACGTAGAGCCCTGGCGAACTGCGTTGGGCGTCGCCTTCGATCACATAGACAACCGGCCAGTTGGAGTGCCGGGTGTCGTCACGCGCCCACGTATCAACAGCGTCACGACGGAAAGGGAGGCGCTGGATGCTGAAATCTGTCACTCCGGCGCCTCGGAAAGCTTGGTGTACTTCGTCATGCGGCCCTTGGCCAGCTCTACCGGGTACTTCGCCTTCGTCGACTCCAACTTCTTCATGACGATCTCGTCGAGGTCAACGCCAATCTTGTTCGCGAGGTGGATGCAGTAGGTGACAACATCCGCGAGCTCGTCTTCGACCTGTTCTTGGTCGAAGTCAGCGGACCACTGGAAGCATTCGAGGAGCTCACCGGCTTCGATCGAAATGCTCTTGGCGAGGTTCTCCGGCGAGTGAAACTGGTCCCAGTCCCGTTCGACCACGAAGGCGCGAAGGGCGGCGATAGTCTGCGGCGACGGCATGATGCGACGCTAGCAGGGTCATAGGAGGTGGCCCGAGGACACTCCCTGTTACTTTGCTCTCGGAGGCATGGTGAGCGAGAGCCGCGTTATCGACGTCGTTGCAGCTGTCATCGAGCGTGAGGGCCTGATCCTTGCGTGCCGCCGCCGACCCGAGAAGGCCGCTGGGGGGAAATGGGAGTTCCCGGGAGGCAAACTCGAACGGGGTGAGACGCACAGCGAGGCGTTGGTGCGAGAAATACGCGAAGAACTCAGCGCCTCTATTGAAATCATCGCCCCGCTCCGCACGGATGACACCGTGGTCGGTGAAAGCACCATCCGTCTTACCTGCCTTCACGCCAGGTTGCTCGGAGAGCCGCCGACGCAGAGCCTCGATCATGATGAACTGCGCTGGGTTCGGCGTAGTGATCTGCCGGATCTCGATTGGGCCGCCCCCGACCTACCATCTGTCGCGGAGCTTGCGGCCGGATCGCCTACTCGATGATCAAGAACCCCTGGTCGTCGCGGACGATGAGGAGGATTCCCAACTCAGCCAACAAGGCCTCGAGATGAGCGATCGGTCGGCTGGGAAGCAAGATGACGGGAACTGCAGGCCTGCCGGACTCCCGAGCCAGCCGCGAGTAGTCGAGGACTTGCCCAATCGCGGTGCGAACGTATTCACGGGCGGGCGACTTCTTCGCTTCGACGACCCAGCCTGACTCTGAGACGTAGAGATCGGGCTCGATCGTGGCTCCTGCGGAGTTCAGGCGAAGGCGCTGAGGAGTTTCACCGCGGGACTCGATCCATTGGCCGAAGTCTCTTTGCAACTCGAACTCGATTCGGGAGACGACTCGCTCAGCGGGGATGAGTGGGGCTCCGACGACGTACGACGACGACTCGGGAGGTGCCCAAGATGAGGCCTGCGCGATTTCCGCGAGGGGCGCGGATGGCGCATCGAGTGCTTCCACATCGGCGTCAACAGGCACGAGCTTGAAGATGATTCCCTCGCGAGGGTTCCCGTCGGAGTCCGGGATTGTCTTGATGCTGAACGCTGGCTCACCAGTGGTGAACTCCCCCACGTAGGTGACGTAGGTGCCCTGTTTGGTGAACAGGCGGATGGGGCGGCCATTTTCGGCGGCGTCTCGAAGCGCAGTGTTCCCGCGGGCGAATACTTGCGGACCGTACTGACCTTCGCCCGTGTATAGAAATGAACCGTCTCCCTGCAGCCCTTCAAAGGTGTCGTACCCGTGCCTCGCTCCGCTTTCCGCGCTAGTGATGACGAGTATGTCGGGAATTAACTTGGGCGTGATGATCCCGCCCTGCTCTTGACCCTTGTATGCAGCGTGCAACTCTCGCCGCAGCACGGTGTCGCCGATCTCCAATGTCCAGACTATCGGGTCGGTGGGTCGGAGCTGCCGATCGAACTGAGCCCGCACCGCGTCAGCCTGACTGTCCTCGAGTTCCCATCGATTGAGGCCTTCAGGCAGCCTGCCATATTGCTCCCGAAGGAAGGCGCGGATGCGCTTCTGGTTGACGTTCAGTTCGAGCGAGAGTCGGGCCGGCGTCGTAGAGCTCACGCGACGCAGCATATCGATATGCCGCATCGCACATGCTTCACCCCAAGGTCCGCTATCGTCTGGACTAAAGCGTGTTCAAGGACGAACGGAGTAACGGTGGAGTTTTCAGAGCGTCTCGATTCCCTCGCAACGAAGGTGAAGAACCAGGCGACGGCGATCGGGACCGAGGAGGCGACGAAGAATGCGTTCGTCATGCCGTTCATCTCGACGATTCTTGGCTACGACGTCTTCGACCCGCTGGAGGTCGTCCCTGAATTCACGGCAGACGTGGGGACCAAGAAGGGCGAGAAGATTGACTACGCCATCATGCGCGACAGCGAGGTTCAGATCCTCATCGAGTGCAAGCCGTCGATGGGTTCGCTCAAGATCGAGCACGCTTCCCAGCTCTTCCGCTACTTCGCCGTCACCAACGCGCGCATCGCTGTTCTGACGAACGGCGTTGTCTGGCACTTCTACACAGACCTCGATGCTCCCAACCGGATGGATGCCAAGCCGTTCCTCGTCCTTGACTTGCTCGACATCGATGAGACGCTGATCCCCGAGATTCAGAAGTTGAGCAAGGAGAGTTTCGACCTCGACTCGATCATCAGCGCGGCCGAGGAGCTCAAGTACATCGGCGCCCTCAAGCGAGAGATCGCGAGCCAGTTCCGCGAGCCGACGGACGAGTGGATCAAGTTCTTCGCGACGCGTGTCTACGACGGCTCGTACACACAGAAGGTGCGGCAGCAGTTCACGGGGCTGGTCGGCAAGGCTGCGCACCAGTTCCTGAACGAGCGCGTGAATGATCGCCTGAAGACCGCTCTCGGCGTGAGCGGAATCACGCACACTTCGGACCCGTCGCCGGCGACGAGTGCAGAAGTTGCGCAAGCAGATCTCGATCGCGATACCGAGATTGAGACCACTCTCGAAGAGCTCGAGGGATACCAGATCGTGAAGGCGATCGCCTGTGGCGAGGTCAAGCCACAGCGCGTCACTCACCGCGATGCGAAGAGCTACTTCGCCGTGCTGCTCGATGACAACAACCGGAAGCCTGTGGCACGTCTTCACTTCAACGGGAAGCAGAAGTACCTGGGACTGTTGGACGAGGACAAGGTCGAGACGCGGCACGCGATCGAAGAGCTCGATGAGATCTATTCGTACGCCGATGGAATCCGCGAGGCGGTTCGCAGGTATAAGGACTAACGCAAGAAGCGGGCACCGTCCCGTTTCACGCGGGCGTGCGGTTACGGGCATAGTTGTTTGCGCCCGCACGACGCTTGGTGCCAGGGCAACCAAGTTCGTGCGACCTGCCCGAAGACGTTCAGTTGAATCCCATGAATAACTCCGTCACATCCGTGCCGGCCTTCTGCGCAACCTTGATAGACAAGAGATGTCCCCGCACATGCGCTGACCAGCGTGACGCCTCCCTCACCTGGTCGGGGCTCATCTCACGCGCCCACTTCAGCGCATAGGTCCGCGAATCCAACACGAGAAGCGTTGCCACATCGAAGTCGAATGAACGAAAGACGGAAAACACGGCACTCGGGGACGTCGAAGCGCTCACCGTGCGGGCCTTGACCTGAATCGTGCGGCCGTCGCCGGCCGTCAGGTCATACGACTTCGCCGAGTTCTGGGCCAGCGACCCGCCGTACACGCTCAGCGCCATGTGCTCGGCATAGTCACCAAGAGGTGCGTTCCCGGTGCGCACGACTCCGCGCGCGCGAAGCTCGGCGAGGATCTGCGCGTACTGGCTCAGCAGCTCCGATGTGGGGCGGTCAGCGAAAGCGCGCGGGGGACGCCCAGGGACGTGCTCGATCGCGTTAAGAATCTCGGCGTCGCTCAAGGGCCAGCCTTTCGCGCCGCGCGGCAGAGGACCGTGGAGGTTCTCGAGCACCGCTCGAATTTCTCCGACCGGCACATCGAATCGAGAAGCGAGGGACTTGGCCGTGGCGATCACACGGTCACCCTACCGATGGGGTACCGGCGACGGCTCTCCGCAATTTCGTGAACTTACTCGAACCCGCCCGTCAGCCGCCCGTGCGTCGTCCCGCTCGAGTCATTCATCCCGACGATCTCCACCGCCTTCCCCAGCCCGGCGTACTTCGCCTCAATCGCATCCAATGCCGCAACAGTCGACGCATCCCACACATGCGAGCCCGACAGGTCAACGACAACGCGATCGGGATCCTCCGTATAGGAGAACAACGTCGTCAGGTCATTGCTCGAAGCGAAGAACAACTCCCCCTCCACGACGTACGTCACGACGTCCCCGGCCGTAGACAGCACACGCCTAACCGTCACGAAGTGCGCCACCCGCCGCACGAACAGCACCGACGCGACGAGCACCCCACCCACAACCCCGACCGCCAGGTTGTGCGTCACCAGCACGAGCACCACCGTCGCCACCATCACGAACGTCTCGCTCTTCGGCATCCGCTTCAGCGTCGACGGACGCACGCTGTGCCAGTCGAACGCGCCGATCGCCACCATGATCATCACGGCCACGAGCGCAGCCATTGGAATCGTCCCGACAAAGTCCCCGAACACCACGACCAGCAGGAACAGGAAGATCCCGGCGCAGAACGTCGAGATGCGGGTCCGCGCGCCCGACGCCTTCACGTTGATCATGGTCTGACCGATCACCGCGCAGCCACCCATGCCGCCGAACAATCCGGACAGGACGTTCGCGACGCCCTGCCCCCACGATTCACGCGTCTTGTTCGAGTGGGTGTCGGTGATCTCGTCGACGAGCTTGGCGGTGAGCAGCGACTCCAAGAGCCCGACCACTGCGACTCCGAGCGCGAACGGCGCGATGATTGTGAACGTCTCCCACGTCAGCGGAACGTTCGGGATGAACAGCGACGGCAGACTCCGCGGCAGCTCACCCTGATCGCCGACCGTCGGCACGGTGATGCCGAACGCGAGCACGACCCCGGTCACGATGATCACCGACACGAGAGGCGCCGGCACGATCTTGGTGATCTTCGACATCACGAGCATCACGACGATGCCGAGCGCCACCAGCGGATACACCAGCCACGGCACGTCGATCAGCTGCGGGAACTGCGAGCTGAACACGAAGATCGCCAGCGCGTTCACGAACCCGACCATCACGCTGCGGGGGATGAACCGCATCAGCTTCGCGACGCCGACCACTCCGAGGATCACCTGGAAGATGCCGGCGAGGATGACGGTCGCAATGAAGTAGTCGAGCCCGTACATCGGCGCGACCGGTGCGATCACGAGCGCCACGGCTCCGGTCGCCGCGGTCACCATCGCCGGACGCCCGCCGAGGAACGCGATCGACACCGCCATGATGAACGACGAGAACAGCCCCACCTTCGGGTCGACGCCCGCGATCACCGAGAACGCGATCGCCTCGGGGATGAGCGCGAGGCCGACGACGAGTCCGGCCAGCACCTCGCGGGTCAGCATCCGCGGACTCTTCAGCGCGGTCAGGACAGAGGGGTTCGCCCGATGGCGGGCACGATCATCGACCGTCGTTGCAGACATGGAGCTCCAGGGGAAGGCGCCTCAGAGAAAGAGGCAGACGCTCCAGCGTAAGGCGGACCCGCTTCAGTCGCAGGCGATCCCGTCACCGTCGCGGTCGAGCTTGTACTCATCCCAGCCGACCACCTGTAGCGGCCCCCGCACATAGGCCGGCCCGTCGCCGCTCCCGCCTGCGCAATCCACATCCGACGCGATCGGCACGCACACTCCTGCGTAGCTCGGGTGGCACTGCTCTGCGGGCTGCACCAGAGGCACCGGTGCGGGAGCGGGCTGTCGCGTCCCGTTCGACGTGACCTCATTCACCGGGGCGACGGTGACGACCTCGCCGACGACCTCGCGCGACGCCTCAACCCCGTCGATGTACGTCACGCGGTAGGTGGTGACCTTGGTGCCGTCGACTCCCGCGGTCGTGACGGCGGTCTGCCCGACGTCGAGCTGCGGATCGTCGACCGTCGTCCGCTCGAACGGAATCGCCGTCGACTCCTCGAGGTCCTCGAAGGTCGTCGGCTTCGGTGAGGGCGTCGGCTCCTCGGTCTCTGCAGGCGTCGGCTTCTCGGTCGGTGCAGACACGAACGGCTTGGCATCCGATGACGATGATTCTGAACCCGTCGAGTCCGAACCCGGACCGCCGAGAGCGGCGTTCGCCCCCGTGCCCACGAACATCAGCACGAAGGCGATCCCGAGGGCAGCCCACGCCGCCCCGCGGGAGCGCACGCGAAAGAG
>Ga0172374_1001594_pt1 | contig 15040 bp, 12 predicted proteins | sample LakKiv3m_FD_114536 | JGI IMG/M metagenome (GOLD analysis project Ga0172374, IMG submission 114536) | Freshwater microbial communities from Kabuno Bay, South-Kivu, Congo - kab_092012_10.3m | ecosystem: Environmental > Aquatic > Freshwater > Lake | place: Democratic Republic of the Congo... | reverse complement strand
TGCTGCGGCGGCGCGATGACGCTGCGGACCGGCACCAGCAACACCGGCAAGGAATACCGCTACTATACCTGCGCGACCAAAGCCCGGCAGGGCGTGAAGGGCTGCCCCGGCATCACCGTGCCGATGGACCGGCTGAACGACGCCGTCATTGCGCATATCGAGAAGCGGCTGCTTGATCCGGCGCGGTTGGAAGTGCTGATGGATCAAATCCTCGAACGCAGGGACGACTGGGTGGCCCAGCGCCGCCTCCATGTCGCTGATCTTGAGCGCCGGGCGACCGAGGCCGAAGCCAAGCTCAAGCGGCTCTACGAAGCGATCGAGAACGGGGTGCTCGATATGAGCGACCCTTCGCTCAAGGACCGCATTGCCGAACTGGCCGCAACCCGGGATCAGGCGCGCGGCGACGCTGACCGTGCGGTATCGCACATCGAAAAGATTGGTCCGGCAATCACACCGGAAAGTCTTCGGGCTTTCGCGAAGGCGGCCCGCAAGAAGCTGCGCAACAACGATGGGTCGTTCGCTCGCGACCATATCCGTGCCGTCGCGCAACGAGTCGAAGTGATCAGCAAAACCGAGGTTCGCATCCGCGGTCAGCGCAGCGAACTGCTTCGAACCTTGACCGCCGCCTCTGGCGTAGAGGCGGCGGTGCTAGGCGTTCGTGGTTTTGAACCGAAATGGTGCACCCGACAGGATTCGAACCTGTGGCCTCTGCCTTCGGAGGGCAGCGCTCTATCCAGCTGAGCTACGGGTGCCTGTTTCACGCGCCTAGCAAAGCGACGGGGTGGGCGCCAGTGGCTTTTCGCGTGCCACGGTCAAGGGGCGCGTTTGGCCTGCGGGGCCGGGGTCTTGGGCTTGTAGGCGCACAGGTCGGCGACCGGGCAGCGCCAGCATTCGGGGGTTCGCGCCTTGCAGATATAGCGGCCGTGCAGGATCAGCCAGTGGTGCGCGTGGAGGCGGAACGGCTGGGGCGTTGCCTTGTCGAGCGTCTTTTCAACCGCGAGGGGGGTCTTTCCCCGGGCCAGGCCGGTGCGGTTGCCGACGCGAAAGATATGCGTGTCGACGGCAAAGGTTTCGTGCCCGAAAGCGGTATTGAGCACGACATTGGCGGTCTTGCGCCCGACGCCGGGCAGCGCCTCCAGCGCGTCGCGGTCCTGCGGTACCTGGCCGCCATGATGATCGACCAGCGCCTGCGAAAGCGCGATCACGTTCTTCGCCTTGGCATTGAACAGGCCGATGGTTTTGATGTGAGCCCTTAGCCCATCCTCGCCCAGCGCGAGCATTTTTTCAGGCGTATCGACCTCTGCGAACAGCAAGCGCGTCGCCTTGTTGACGCCGATATCGGTCGATTGCGCGGACAGCGCGACGGCAACCAGCAGCGTATAGTCGTTGACATATTCGAGCTCGGTTTCGGGATGCGGGTTCGCTTCCGCCAGCCGGGCGTAGAATTCGACGACGTCGGCCCTTTTCATTCGGTCGTCCCGCTATGCTCGGACTGGGCCAGTCGAAACCGGGCGAGCGCGCACGGGTGCCTGTCGGAACCGATCAAAGCCCCAGCACCTGGTCCATCGTATAGCGACCCGCGGGCTGGTCCTTCAGCCACAAGGCCGCCTTGACCGCGCCGCGGGCAAAGATCGCGCGATCCTCGGCACGGTGGATCAGCTCGATGCGCTCCCCATCGCCCGCCAGCACGACGCTGTGATCGCCCGCGACGGTGCCCCCGCGCAACGATGCAAAGCCGATCGTCCCCTCCGCCCGGGCACCGGTCAATCCCGCGCGACCGATGACGCCGCATTCGGAAAGCGGCGCGCCCAGCCCTTCGGCTGCGGCCTCGCCCAGCATCAATGCGGTGCCGCTGGGGGCATCGACCTTTTGCCGGTGGTGCATCTCGACGATCTCGACGTCCCAGTCGCTGCCCAGCCTGCGCGTCGCATCGCGTACCAGCGCGCACAGCAGGGCGACGCCGAGCGAGGTGTTGCCGGTTTGCAGCACCGCTATTTCGCGCGCGGCGGCGTCGATCAGGCCGTGTTGCGCCTGGCCCAGGCCGGTGGTGCCGATGACGATCGGGGTGAGCGCCGCGCGCGCCGCGGCGAGGTTCGCCTCCAGCGCGCCCGGGGCGGAGAAATCGACCAGCACGTCGGCCTCGCGCGCCAGCGGTGCGGGATCGTCGCCGATATCGACACCGCCCGCGATCCTGCCGCCCAGCGACGGCGCGACATCGGCGATCGCCTGGCCCATTCGTCCGAGCTTGCCGAAAATACCGATGCGCGTCATGCCCGATCCTCTAATCCCATATGCGCCTGAACTGTGGCAGAAAGCGTGGCGGGTACACAAACTGAATCAGGGTATCGCCGTCGGCGCATTCCGGTTTCGCGACCCGGCGGGCATGGCTGACGGACCGGATCGGCGCCGCCCCGACCCGTTGCCGTTTGTGGGTCGCAACCTTAAGTGGCAGCGATGCAGACGGTGGATCAGGCGCTCGACCAGGCGCAGGCGGCGGTGCTTGCCGCGACCAGGGCGGGGGCCGATGCCGCCGACGCGCGGTTTTCCGCGGGCATGGCGCTGGGCGTTTCGGTGCGTCTGGATGCGCTTGAGGATGTCGGGCGTTCCGAGGATGCAGACCTGTCGCTGCGCGTGTTCGTCGGTAAGCGTTCGGCGAGCATCCACACGTCCGATTTCTCTCCCGCGGCGATCCGTGACGCCGCCGGGCGTGCGGTGGCGATGGCGAAGGCTGCTCCCCCGGACGAATGGGCGGGACTGGCGCCGGCCGACCGGCTGATGAAGGGCGCGCCGCCCGACCTCGACCTCGACGATCACGGTGTACCCGATCCCCGAGTGCTGCGCGACTTGGCGCTGGCCGCAGAACAAGCGGCGCGTGACGTGACCGGCGTCACCAACAGCGAAGGGGGCGATGCGTCCGCCCGCCGGGGGGTGTCGGCGCTGGTTACCAGCCATGGCTTTGCCGGCGCCACGTCCGGCAGCGGTTATGCGATATCGGCCAGCGTGGTGGCGGGCACCGGGGACGGGATGCAGCGCGATCATGCATCGCATTCGGTGCGCCACTTCGCGGCCCTCGATGCAGCGGCGGAGATCGGCCGTCTGGCAGGCACCCGCGCGGTGGCGCGACTGAATCCGGTGCGGGCGCGTTCGGGGGCGATGCCGGTGGTGTTCGATCCCCGGGTCGGCGCGCATCTGCTGGGCGCGTTCGTCGGCGCGATTTCGGGCAGCCGGGTCGCGCGGAGGACGAGCTTCCTGAACGACATGCTGGGCAAACAGATATTCGCGCCCGGCATCACGATCCATGACGATCCGCATCGACCGCGCGGGCTCGGTTCGCGCGCGTTCGACGGGGAAGGGCTGCCGGTGTCGCCCACGACGCTGGTGGAACGCGGTATGTTGCAGAGCTGGATGCTCGACAGCGCGTCGGCACGGCAATTGGGGATGACGCCCACCGGCCATGCTTCGGCCGGGGGCGGCACCACCGCGTCCAATCTCTATCTGGCGGCGGGGACCTGCCCGCCGGCGACGCTGATCGGCGAGATCGACCACGGCGTCTACATCACCGGGCTGATCGGTCAGGGGGTCAACCCGGTGACCGGCGACTATAGCCGCGGCGCGTCGGGTTTCCTGATCGAACGAGGCGAACTGACGCATCCGGTTGCCGGGATCACCCTGGCGGGCAATCTGAAGGCGATGTTCCTGGAACTGACGCCCGCCTCCGACCTGATCTTTCGCCATGCGACCAACGTGCCGACGCTCAGGGTCGACGGCATGACGGTGGCGGGTGACTGACGCCGGGCTTGCCCTGGCGGTCGGCGCGATCGCGCGCGAGGGCGGCCGCCTTGCGCTCCAGAAATTTCGGACGGAGGTAACGAAATGGGAGAAATCGCCCGGCAACTTCGTCTGCGAAGTCGATCTCGCAGTCAACGAGCTGCTCCACCGTCGGCTTGATGCGCTGGTTCCCGATGCGGGCTGGCTGTCCGAAGAAACGGTCGATAACGAGCATCGGCTGGCGCATGATCGCATCTGGGTCGTCGATCCGATCGACGGCACCCGCGACTATCTGCGCGGTCGTACAGGCTGGGCGGTGTCGATCGCGCTGGTGGAACGCGGCCGCCCGGTGATCGCGGTGCTCGATGCCCCGGCCCGCGCTGAGCATTGGAGCGCGGTTCCGGGGCAGGGCGCGTGGCGCAACGGGATGCGGCTCGCCGCCAGCGACCACCGCGCGCTTGCGGGTGCGCGCACGCCCGCCGATGCGCTGCCGCGTGCCGATCGCGACATGGTGACGGTGTTCAAGCCGAATTCGATCGCACTCAGAATCGCGATGGTCGCCGCAGGCGAGGCCGATCTGCTCGCGACGATCCGATGGGGCAATGAATGGGACGTCGCGGCGGCGACGCTGATCGCCTGCGAAGCCGGGGCGGTGGTCAGCGACGCGCTGGGAAAGCCGCTGCGCTTCAACACGCCGCGCGGGCAGGCGTTCGGGATTCTCGCCACCGCGCCCGCCATTCACCAGGCGGCGGTCATGCGGTTGCGGAACCGTGCGGTGGCGGCCCTCGGACGGCGATAGCGCGCCGGGCGATCGCCGTCCGCCGAAGCCGTACCACCCCGCGCCCTTTTTCCCTGCAAATACCGATGGATTGAACCGATCCCGGTCAGGGCCGTTTGACGAAAACGCCCGGCGTTTCGCGGCGTCGACCGGGTGAGGGGGTACATCGTGAGCGATCCGTTGTCAGGCACTGCGCGCTCCGCCAAGCCGGTCCCCGCCCCGCAATCCGGCGCACAGGTGGTCGCGGCCCAGGTGCCGGGCATCACCGCCCTGTTGTCGCTGGCCGTCGGCGTGGTCATCATCGCCGGCCTGTTCCTGGGCAAGGACGTTCTGATCCCGGTCACGCTGGCGATCCTGTTGTCCTTCGTGCTGTCGCCGATCGTCGATCTGTTGCGGCGGTGGCGGGTGCCCAAGGGGGTGGCGGTGCTGGTCGCGGTCTTGTCGGCATTGGGCGCGCTGGGCGGGATCATCGCGCTGGTCGGGATGCAGGCGGCATCGCTGGCCGACGATGCGCCGCGCTATGCCCAGACGATCGAGGGCAAGCTCGCGGGCGTACAGCGCGTCGCTGCCGACGGACTGGCCCGGTTCGAGCGGACGCCCGCCGCCGGTCCCGATGTGCCCGCAGGCACCCCGCCGGCGGCACCGGCACCCGAGGAACAGCCGCGTGCGACCGCCGCCAATCCATTGCCGGTCCAGGTCGTCGACGCCGCGCCATCGGTGCTGGCGCGGGTGGGCGAATATCTCAGCCCCGTCATCGGCCCGTTTCAGACCTTCATCATCGTGCTGGTGGTGGCGATTTTCATCCTGATGCAACGGGAGGATCTTCGCGACCGGCTGATCCGGCTGTTCGGATCGTCGGACCTCCACCGCACCACCGTCGCGATGGACGACGCCGCGGCGCGGCTGGCACGCTATTTCCTGTCGCAGCTCGCGGTCAATACCGGTTACGGCATATTGGTGACGGCGGGTCTGTGGCTGATCGGGGTGCCGGTGCCTGCCTTGTGGGGGATCATCGCCGCGATCCTGCGGTTCGTCCCCTATGTCGGCTCGTTGCTCGGTTCCGCATTGCCGCTGATCGTCGCCGCCGGGGTCGATCCCGGCTGGACGATGGTGATCTGGGTGCTGGTCCTGTTTCTGGTGCTCGACCCGCTGCTGGGCTATGGGATCGAACCGTTGCTCTATGGCCATTCGACGGGGCTGTCGCCGCTGTCTGTGGTGCTGGCGGCGGTGTTCTGGACGTGGGTCTGGGGGCCGGTCGGTCTGGTCCTGTCGATGCCGCTGACCCTGTGTCTGGTGGTGATGGGGCGGCACATTCCCGCGCTGGAATTTCTGGACGTGCTGCTCGGCGACCGGCCTGCCCTGTCGCCGGTAGAGGGCTTTTACCAGCGGATGCTGGCCGAAGACCCCGACGAGGCGATCGAGCAGGCCGAGAGGCTGCTGGAGGAGCGTTCGCTCACCGCCTATTATGACGAGGTCGCGCTGGGCGCGCTGAAACTGGCCGCGCAGGATGCCGCGCGCGGGGCGATCGACCGCGATACCGCGGGACGCATCGTCACGTCGATGCAGGTGCTGGTCGACGAACTCGCCGATGCCGACGATACCGCCGCGACCAGCCGCGATGGCGATGCGACGTCGCTTAGCCCGGTCGAGGGCGGCGATGCGGGGTTTGCGGAGACGGCTCGCCCCATATTGCCCGAGGCGGAAGGGGAATGGCGCGACGAAGGCGCGGTCCTGTGCCTGGCGGGACGCGGCGTGCTCGACGATGCGGTAACGTCGATGATGGCGCAGTTGATGGAGAAACGCGGATTCGGCGTACGCCGCGTGCGGCACGAGGCCGCTTCGCGCGCGCGCATCGCCGAGCTGGAGGTCGAACGCGCGAAGTTGATCTGCATTTCCTATCTCGAGATTGGCGGGACACCATCGCATTTGCGCTATCTCGTCCGCCGCGTGGCCGTGCGCGCGCCCGGCGTGCCGATCATGGTCGGTCTGTGGCCCGAAGGGGAGGCGGCGCTGTCCGACCGCGAGATCCAGCGGGTGCTGGGGGCCGATCACTATGTCGGATCGCTGGCCCAGGCGGTCGATGTCGCGCTGGACCTCGCCCGGTCGCCGGTGGCGGACGCTGCCTGAAAACCGGGCGATGCGCGGCACCGCCGTGCCGACCTCATTCCCCCGGTTCGGCAGGCACCACGCGGTTGATCCATTCATGGCTTTCGATGATCGTCGACGGGACCGGGCGTCCGCGGGCATCGCGCGCGGGCTGATAGCGATAACGCTCGGTCACCAGCCGACAGGTCGTCGCATCCAGTTCGCGGTTGCCGCTCGATCGTTCGATGTCGCAATCGGTGACGCGACCGTCGATTTCGACGTTGAAGATGATCTCTACCGTCCCTCCGGCACCCGCATTCGCGGCGGCGCGCGGAAAATCGCGGTCGGACAGGCGGCCGCGCACCAGTCTCGGCGGCATTTCGCGCCCGCCTGCGCCGTCGCCGGTGCCGCGACCACCGCTGCCGGTTCCGTCGCCGATGCCGCCCGCTCCGGTGCCTGGGCCGGGAATGTCTGCGGCACCGGTGGACGGATCGTTACCGGTCGCGGCGATCGGTGCGGTAATGACCGGGGGCGGCGGCAACGGGACTTGCACGATCGGGACGGGTGCCTCGATTTCGGTGGCGCGGCTGCGAAGATTGGGTGGCGCCGCTTCGCCTTCGGGCCGGGTGTCGGGTGTCGGGTTCGGCTCGATCGTCACCGGGGGCGGGGGGGGCGGCTCGGGGGCGATTTCGAACATGTTCAGGCTGTCGCCCAGCTTTTCGACCAGGCTGACGCTCAGCCCCGAAATCAGCAGCCATGCGAACAGGCCCTGAAGCGCGACCGCAGCGCCGCCCGCGATCAGGCGGGTGCGGATTTCGGGGCGGGCGAACGCCATGGCCGGGTGATCCTCCTTGCCGACTGCCGTTACGCAAACGCCGATGAACGGCGGCTTGATCCATCGGTTGTGGCATTTCGAAAAGGCGGGCCGTATCGGTGCTGTGGCGCTTATCCCTTACGCATGGAATCGAGCATTTCGTCGACCCATGCAGGCACCATGGTCCCGGCGCTGCCCAGTCGGCTTTCGTCGAACCGGTCGCTGACGTTCGACGGGTCCAGGTTCAGCTCCAGCGTTTGCGCGCCTGCCGCGTTGGCGAGTTCGACGAACCCTGCCGCCGGATATACCGCCCCCGACGTGCCGATCGACACGAACAGGTCGCAGGTCGCGATCGCCGCCTGAATGCGGTCCATATCGTGCGGCATCTCGCCGAAGAAGACGATGTCGGGTCGCATCGCCGGAGCGCCGCATTGCACGCACGCCGTCCCGGGTGCGAGATCGCCGCTCCAGTCGGCTCGCATGCCACAGGCCGAACACAATGCCGAGTTCAGCTGCCCGTGCATGTGCAGCACCCGGCTCGCGCCCGCGCGTTCGTGCAGATCGTCGACATTCTGCGTGACGATCAGCAACTCGCCGGTCCATTCGTCGTCCAGCCGTGCGATCGCCCGATGTGCCGCATTGGGCTGGACGCCACCGGCCGCGGCGCGGCGCATGTCATAGAATCGATGGACCAGCACCGGGTCGCGCGCCAGCGCGTTGGGGGTGCAGACATCCTCGACCCGGTGTCCCTCCCACAGTCCGCCCGGTCCCCGAAACGTCGCGATCCCGCTTTCGGCGGAAATGCCAGCGCCGGTCAGAACGACGATGTCGCGGATCATGCCGGTGCCGTCCCGCTACCGGGTGGCGGCGTCTTCTTCACGACATAGACATGATCGTCGGGACCGCGGAAATACAGCCATTCGAACCCGTTCCAGCGCCCGATATCGCCGATCGTCGCAACCTTCGGGCCATCAACTCCTCGCGCGCTGCGGCGACGTCATCCACCTCAAAGGCGACGACCGGCGGATTCGTAAGCGCGCGCCCGCCGGTGCCGGGACCGAACAATTCGATCATCTGATCATCGCCCACCGCCAGCATCGCCACTCCCGGCTCGCTCGAATGCCCGTGCGACCAGCCATTCGCTGGCCAGACCCAGGATCGCACCTGCCGCCACGTCGATCGGGAAATGGGTGCCGCGCATCGGCTGGATCGCCGCGACCGCCGCCGCGCCCAGCGCTGCCGGCGTACCGGCTTCGGGATATTCGCGCGCGATCGCCCGCGTCACCGCGACCGCGCCTGCGGTATGGCCAGAAGGAAAGCTGTTCATCGGCCCGTCGTCATGGTCGCCGGGCGTGATGCGGTGGGCGTGGTGGGTCGAAAACAGCCCCGGTCGCGCGCGATCGACGCGCTGTTTGATGAGCGTCTTGACCGCGGTTGCCACCAGATGGCTCGCCAGCATCCGCGCGCCCGTCCGTGCCAGCCTTTTGTCGTCGCGCACCAGCCCTGCGGCGAGCGTCGCCACCGACAGCGCGATCATCGGCGGCTGGTCGGCGATCTCGCTGGCCAGCCCCGCCGCCTTCACCGCCGGATGATCCTTGCACCGCGCAGCAGCATGGCCGATCGCGATATCGGCGCGTTCGATCCGGGTGGCGGCGCGCTTCGTTTCGCGCGCCGCCGTCTTCGCCCTCTTCGTCATGCGAGCATTCGCACCCCCGGCTCGCGGTCATAGAAGCGATGCTTGGCCGCCTCGACGAAGCCGCCCAGGTCGGTGACGCCATCGTCCTTCTCGACCCCGGCCTTGTCGAGCAGCGCCTGTGCACCGTCGCTCGCGCCGATCGCCTTCAGGTGGCCAAAGGCGTCCATCGCGAACTGCACGGCGGCGCCTTCCTTGGTCAGCGCCTTCGCACCCTCCGCGGACAGAATGATCGCCACCGCATCGAATATCTGGCTGGGCGTGCCCGCCAGTTGACCGTCGGCTGCGCGCATCTTGCCATCGGCGAGCTTCGCGCCGCCGACCTTGGGCGCGACGATCATCACCGTGCCGCCCGCCTTTTCGACCGCAGCCTTCACCGTGTCGATCTCGCCGCCGTCCGAACCATCGGCGATCAGGATGCCGATCTTGCGGCCCTCCAGCGTCGCCTTCATGTTCTTGTGGATCGACAGCGCGTCGCTCGGCTTCATGTCGACCGGCTCGCGCGCCGCCTTGGCTTTTGCGGGCAGACCGATGCCGAGGCCATCGGCAACCCGCTTGGCCAGTTCCTCATCGACGTTGCGCAGATTGGCGACCATCCGCGGACGCACCCTTTCCAGCCCGACCTTGGACAGCTCGAACACGAAGGACGACGCGATATGCGCCTGTTCGTGGCCGTCCTGCGATTTCCAGAACAGTCGCGCCTGGCTATAATGATCGGCGAACAATTCGGCACGCACGCGCAGCTTTTCGCCCTGCTCGTCGGCACCCGAGGTCAGGTTTGCGGTCACGAAACCCTTGGCAGCGCTCTCACGCGGGCCGCCCTCTTCGCCATGTTCGGCCAGGCTGTTCGGCTCGTAATTCGCGCGGCCCTTGGGCACCATCGTCTGCATCATCCCGTCCCGCTGGAAATTATGCATCGGGCATTTGGGCGCGTTGACCGGGATCTGGTGGAAATTGGTCGTCCCCAGCCGCGACTTCTGCGTGTCGAGATAGCTGAACAGCCGCCCCTGGAGCAGCGGATCGTTAGAGAAATCGATGCCGGGCACGATATTCGAGGGCAGGAACGCGACCTGCTCGGTTTCGGCAAAGAAATTGTCGACATTGCGGTTCAGCGTCATCCGCCCGATGATCCGCACCGGCACATCATCCTCGGGGATCAGCTTGGTCGCGTCGAGCACATCATAGGGCTGTGCTTCGGCAAAGGCCTCGTCGAACACCTGGATGCCCAGATCCCATTGCGGAAAATCGCCGCCGTCGATCGCCTCGAACAGGTCGCGGCGGTGATAGTCGTTGTCGGCCGCCTGCAACTTCAGCGCCTCGTCCCAGATCGTCGATTGGATGCCCAGCACCGGTTTCCAGTGGAATTTGACGAAGCTCGCCTTGCCCTTCGCGTTCACCAGCTTGAACGTATGGACGCCGAATCCCTCCATCATGCGAAGCGAACGCGGCAGGGTGCGGTCGGACATCGCCCACATCAGCATGTGCGTCGTCTCGGGCATCAGGCTCGCCCAATCCCAGAAAGTATCGTGCGCGCTGCCCGCCTGCGGATAGGCGCGATCGGCCTCCATCTTCACCGAATGGACCAGGTCGGGGAATTTGATCGCATCCTGGATGAAAAACACCGGGATATTGTTGCCGACCAGATCCCAATTGCCTTCCCTGGTATAGAATTTTACCGCGAAGCCGCGCACGTCGCGCGGGGTGTCGACCGATCCGGCACCGCCAGCGACCGTCGAAAAGCGCGCGAAAACCTCGGTCTTCTCACCTTTCTTGAACACTGCCGCGCGGGTCAGGTCGGAAATATCGTCGGTCGCCTCAAACACACCATGCGCGCCCGATCCGCGCGCGTGGACGATGCGTTCGGGAATGCGTTCGTGGTCAAAATGAAAGATCTTTTCGCGCAGTACGAAATCTTCGAGCAGCGTCGGCCCCCGCGCGCCCGACCTCAGCGAGTTCTGGTTGTCGCTGATCGGCACGCCGTGATTGGTGGTCAGCACCGCCGCATCGCCCGACGCCTGCTGATGCGTCTCGCCGCCATTGCCCGTGCTCGTCTTGCCCGTGCTCGTCTTGAATGCGTCGTCGGCCATGATGCCCTCCTGTCGTGATCTCGAAGACGCAACCGCTCGCGACGCGCAAAGGTCCGCGAGAAAATACGATCAGGCCGATCGCTTTGGACATGGACCGCGCAGGCGATTAAGGACGCGCGCACATGAACGATCCGACCACCATCCGCCGCCTCTATGGCCGCCGCCAGGGGCACAAGCTGCGCCAGGGCCAGGCTGCGCTCGTCGAGGAATTGCTGCCCACTCTGGAAGTCCCCGAAACCGGTGCGCTCGACGCGACCCTGCTATTCGGCGACGACCGCCCGCTGGAATTCGAGATCGGCTTCGGCAGCGGCGAGCATCTCGCGGCCCAGGCCGAGGCACGGCCCGATCACGGCTTTATCGGCTGCGAGCCGTTCATCAACGGCGTGGTCGGCGCGCTGATGCATGTCCGCGACCGCGCCCTGAGCAATGTCCGCATCCATATGGGCGATGCGCTGGAGGTGCTCGAACGCTTTCCCGATGCGAGCCTGAACCGAGTTTATCTGCTCCACCCCGACCCCTGGCCCAAGGCGCGCCATGCCAAGCGCCGGATGATGAACCACGGCCCCATGGACCTGATCGCGCGCAAGCTGAAACCGGGTTGCGAATTTCGGCTGGGCACCGACGATCCCACCTATTGCCGCTGGTCGATGATGGTGATGGACCAGCGCAGCGATTTCGAATGGCAAGCGACATTTGCGCAGGATTTCCTGACCCGCCCCGCCGACTGGCCCGAAACGCGCTACGAACGCAAAGCCCGTCGCAAGGGGCACGAGGTCTGGTACTTCCGCTATCTGCGAGTCTGACGCGCAGGCGGCACACCCCCTTTCCCGACTCCCCGGTGCTTGCTATGGCCCGCCGCAAACCACCGCATTCAGCGTCTCAAGGCGCGCTCGCGCGGCTCCCCGCCGCCTCCCCGTGAGCGCCACGACGAAACAGGGAAGGACTCAAACTCACATGACAGCCATCGGCCAGGATACGCTCGGCACCCGCGACACGCTCGATGTCGGCGGCAAGCAATACAGCTTCTACTCGCTGCCCAAGGCTGCGGCGAAGCTGGGCGACATCTCGCGCCTGCCTTTCTCGATGAAGGTGCTGCTGGAGAATATGCTCCGCTTCGAGGACGGCGTGACGGTTACGCCCGAAGACGCGCAGGCGCTGGTCGATTGGCAGAAGGACGCGCGCTCGGACCGCGAAATCCAGTATCGCCCCGCGCGCGTGCTGATGCAGGATTTCACCGGCGTTCCCTGCGTCGTCGACCTCGCGGCGATGCGCGATGCGATCACCAAGCTGGGCGGCGATGCGACCAAGATCAATCCGCAGGTGCCCGTCCACCTCGTCATCGATCACTCGGTGATGGTCGACGAATTCGGCACGCCCAAGGCGTTCGAGCAGAATGTCGAGCTGGAATATGAGCGCAACGGCGAGCGTTACGAATTCCTGAAATGGGGATCGAAGGCGCTCGACAATTTCAAGGTCGTGCCGCCGGGCACCGGCATCTGCCATCAGGTGAACCTGGAATATATCGGCGACGCGGTGTGGAATTCGACAGCACCCGACGGCACGACCGTCGCCTATCCCGACACGCTGGTCGGCACCGACAGCCACACGACGATGATCAACGGCCTGGGTGTGCTCGGCTGGGGCGTCGGCGGGATCGAGGCGGAAGCCGCGATGCTCGGCCAGCCCGTGTCGATGCTGATCCCCGAAGTCGTCGGCTTCAAACTGACCGGCAAGCTGAAGGAAGGCATCACCGCGACCGATCTGGTGCTGACCGTCACCCAGATGCTGCGCGCCAAGGGCGTGGTCGGGCGCTTCGTCGAGTTTTACGGCCCCGGCCTTGCGACGATGAGCCTCGCCGACCGCGCGACCATCGCCAATATGGCGCCCGAATATGGCGCGACCTGCGGCTTCTTTCCGATCGACGACAAGACGCTCGACTATATGCGGCTGACCGGCCGCGATGCGGAGACGGTTGCGCTAGTCGAGGCTTACTGCAAGGCGCAGGGCATGTGGCGCGAGGATGACGCCGCCGATCCGATCTTCACCGACACGCTCGAACTCGACATGGGCTCGGTCGTCGCCAGCCTCGCTGGACCCAAGCGCCCGCAGGACCGCGTGACTTTGGGCAAGGTCGACGAGGTGTTCAACAGCGACCTGTTCAAGGTCTATGGCAAGGAAAACGGCCACCGCGTCGGCGTCGAGGGCAAGGACCACGATATCGGCGACGGCGACGTTGTGATCGCCGCGATCACCAGTTGCACCAACACGTCGAACCCATCGGTGCTGGTCGCCGCCGGTCTGGTCGCGCGCAAGGCGAACGAACTGGGATTGAAGCCCAAGCCGTGGGTCAAGACTTCGCTCGCGCCCGGTTCGCAGGTCGTCACCGATTACCTGACCAAAGCGGGGCTGACCGCCGATCTCGACGCGATCGGCTTCAATCTGGTCGGCTATGGCTGCACCACCTGCATCGGCAATTCCGGCCCGCTGGCCGAGCCGATTTCGAAGGCGATCAACGGCAACGACATCGTCGCCGCCTCGGTCCTGTCGGGCAATCGCAACTTCGAAGGCCGCGTGTCGGCGGACGTGCGCGCCAACTTCCTCGCCTCGCCGCCACTGGTCGTCGCCTATGCATTGAAGGGCACGGTGACCGAGGACATTACCGAAACTCCGATCGGTCAGGGCAAGGACGGGCAGGACGTGTTCCTCAAGGACATCTGGCCGACTAACGAGGAAGTCGCCGCGACCGTCGCGGCCAATATCGACGACGGCATGTTCCGCGCGCGTTACGGCAACGTCTATCTCGGCGACGAACATTGGCAGAAGATCGAGGTCGAAGGGTCGGACACCTATCGCTGGCCCGCCGCCTCGACCTATGTCGCCAACCCTCCGTACTTCGACGGCATGACGATGACGCCCGCGCCGGTGACCGACATCATCGACGCCAAGCCGCTCGCGATCCTGGGCGATTCGATCACCACCGACCACATCTCGCCGGCGGGCTCGATCAAGGCGGACTCGCCTGCCGGCTCGTTCCTGCAAGAGCATCAGGTCGCCCGCGCCGACTTCAACAGCTACGGCGCGCGCCGCGGCAATCACGACGTGATGATGCGCGGCACCTTCGCCAATATCCGCATCAAAAACGAGATGGTCCCCGGCGTCGAAGGCGGCATGTCGTCGTACAAGGGCCAAACCATGCCGATCTATGACGCGGCGATGCGCCACAAGGCCGACGGCACGCCTTTGGTCGTCATCGCGGGCAAGGAATATGGCACGGGATCGTCGCGCGACTGGGCGGCGAAGGGCACCAACCTGCTCGGCGTCCGCGCGGTCATCACCGAAAGCTTCGAACGCATTCACCGTTCGAATCTGGTCGGCATGGGCGTGCTGCCGCTGCAATTCGCAGACGGCGTGACCCGCCAGACGCTGAAGCTGGACGGCAGCGAGACCTTCACGATCCGCGACGTCGCCAACATTCGCCCGCGCCAGGACGTAACCGTCGAACTGACCCGCGCCGATGGCTCGACCGAGACGTTCCAGACCAAGTGCCGGATCGATACCGTCAACGAGCTGGAATATTTCCTCAACGGCGGGATTCTGCACTACGTGCTGCGCAAGCTGGCGGCGTAAGACTGGGTCAGCGCTGGAATGAAGAGGGCCGCTCCCGAGGGGGCCGCCCTTTTCGTTGCTACCCTTGGGTCCTAACCCAATTCGACCTGCAACCCACCCACCACCGTTCGTCCTGAGTAGCGATCGAGTAGCCCCGAAGGGGTGTATCGAGAGCGCGTATCGAAGGATATGAGGCTCGGAACGGTGCT
>Ga0172374_1001587_pt1 | contig 15068 bp, 11 predicted proteins | sample LakKiv3m_FD_114536 | JGI IMG/M metagenome (GOLD analysis project Ga0172374, IMG submission 114536) | Freshwater microbial communities from Kabuno Bay, South-Kivu, Congo - kab_092012_10.3m | ecosystem: Environmental > Aquatic > Freshwater > Lake | place: Democratic Republic of the Congo... | reverse complement strand
ACTACAGAGAAACAGATTTTAAATGTTTCTTATTATCCTATTATTATAGTTTTAATTATGAATCAATCAAAAAGAGAAAAAAATGTTTAAGCAAACAGAACATCAGCAGAAGAAGAACTATAAGGCATCGATCTATAATGGTATATTCTACACATTAATGAATTCAATAGCAGTTGCTTTCTTAGTTCCATTCATTATCCTGCTAGGTGCAAAGCCAATACAGGTTGGGCTCTTAGATACATTGCCTTTCTTTTTGACATCATTTCTCACATTGATTTCATACAGGTTATTACCAAAATTCAAATCAAAAAAGCAATTTGTCATATTCTTTGTGCTTCTTATGGCGTTTTTATGGATTCCATTGGCATTAGCGCATTTTATATTTTCAAGAAATGTAACTATCTGGATAATAATTTTAATATATACGTTTATAATTGGCTGTCAGGTAATTCATATCCCAGTAAACACTGATTGGATCAGAAAGTTATTTCCTCAAAAAACAATTGGGGAATACACTGCAAGCATACAGATAATCTATGATATTGTGTCTGTGGTGATTCTTCTTGTTACTGGATATTTGTTAGATGTAGTAAATCATGCTGAAACACTGATTGGATTTACAGTTATCTTTCTATTGGCAGGTGTATTTAGATATATTTCTGCAACCTACCTTTATAGAATGAGCACAACAGAAACAAAAGATGAACTTACAGATGAATGTAATAAAATGGCAAGACCTGCAATAAGTGTTTTCAAGAAAGAGGTTTTAAAGGACAAGCAATTTCTTTATTTCTTAATATTTGTTGTTTTTTTTTATTTTGGAGTATATATTGCATCATCATACATAAATTATTTTTATTTGGCAATCTTGAAAATGGATTATTCTAATTATATTGGTATTCAGATTGCAACAGTGATTGGAGCAATATTCAGTTTAAGTTATTGGGGCTATATCTGTGATAAGTTTGGAGTAATAAAAATACTTAAGACAACAATCCTTTTCGCGCCATTTATTCCATTACTTGTAATGCTTTTGGCTCCAAGTATGATACTCCTGCTTTTGCTGAGCTTCTTTTCAGGAATGATCTGGGCAGGAATTAATTTATCAATTTCTGATTATTTTTATAAAAACATCAACAAAGATTTAATTAATCATGTTTCATATTATACAATCATACAATCATTTGCTGCATTTTTGGGTGTGCTTGTTGGAGCAGGAATATTGTCGTTGTCAAAGTCATTGTTCAATAGCGAAATTATGGCATTGGCGGTTGTCTTTGCACTGTCTGCAATTATGAGGTTTATTGCTGTGTTGTTTGGGAGAAGATTGAAGGATCATAGCAAAAGAAAAACACATTTATTTAGAGATATTCTTCTTCAGAGACCAATCATATTTGGACTAAAAAGATTCCAGATGCTTGCTTCTGAAGAGGAAAAAAAGCTTCTTCATACTATCATCAGCAAAGAGCAGAAGCTAAAAGTTGATATAAAGGGTGCTTTTGGGCGATAATAGTTAACTGGCAAAAGTTATTAACTCAGCATACCATTTTATAAATGTTTTGTTTTCTATATTAAATATGCTCTTATACCTATTTATCTATCTATGTGTATCGATAGCTATATTTTCTATAAATATATCTATTTTTAATATTAAAAAAAATAATTTTACTTATTTACTGTCAGATTTTTTGTGGTTAAAGAGCAAATCAAAAAATAATGTTTTTAGCCATGGCTATGCCGTGACTATATAAGCAAGGTGTTTGATTGTGACTAAAAAGAAATTAACCAACGATGAAGAAAATTCTGAAACAATTATAATTAAAGAACCTAAGGATGGAGCTAAAAAAGAGAAATCCAGAAGGGCAAGAAGGTTAAAGCCTGAAATAAAGCATTCTTATATTTCTAAACATGAAGTGCTTTCTGATGAAGATAAAAAAAATTTATCGGAAAAAATAAGGCTTGACAAAGTTCCAAGAATCTACCTAAGTGATCCTGCCTTGTCACATCTGGAAGTTGCTCCTGGTGATATAATAAAAATAACAAGAAGCAATCCTGTGATAGGCGATACTTTATATTATAGAAGGGTTGCAAGGGGCTAATGTAGAAACTTTGTAAAAAAAATATTTGCAGGCATGTTTGTGCTTTATAAAAATTATAAAGAATGTGAAAATATGGATAAATGGTCATTGATTGAATCATATTACAAGTCCGCAGGACCAATATATCAAAGACTGAAATCATTTAATCAGTTTGTTGATGAAAAGATACCTGAGATTGTTGAAGAGTATGGAGAAACTGATTGTAACAATAATGTAAAAATAAAATTGGCAAATATAGAAATCACAAATCCAGAAATTGTTGAAGCAGACAGAACTGCAAAGGTAAGATTGACGCCGATGGAAGCAAGATTGAGGAACATGAACTATTCTGGATCAATATATCTTGACATAAAATTATATAGAAAAGATGTACTTCAAGATGAAAAAAGAACATATGTTGGAGAGCTTCCTATACTTGTTAAATCTAAAAGATGTAATCTTTATGGATTAAGTCCAGAAGAGCTTGTTGAGCTTGGAGAAGATCCAATGGATATGGGTGGATATATGATAATAAATGGTTCTGAGAAAGTGCTTATTACTCAGGAAGTACTTGCACTTGACAGAATCTTGCTGAATGAAGATGCTGGCGTAGTTACTGCACAGGTAATTTCTGTTAAAGGTGCCTTCAAAGGCAAGGTTAAGCTTATAAGAAATCTTGAAGGATTGCTTTATGTTTCATTTCCATCATCTCCAAGGAAGCTTGCATTGGTTGAATTACTAAATGCTTTAGGAATGTCAAAGGGGAAAGATGTTTTAGAAACATTCCCTAAGGATCAGGTTATTAACAATGAGGTTTTGCTTAATTTAGATAAGATTGAATGCACAAGCGTTGATGAAGCATTGGATAAGATTGGAAAAGCAGTCGCCCCAAGCCAGACAGACAGTTATAGATTAAGAAGAGCGCAGGAAGTTTTAGATTCTTTCCTTCTGCCACACATTGGTCAGTCAAAGAAAGACAGAATGGCGAAGGCGTATTATCTTGTGACCATGGCAACAAAGGTTATTGAAAAGGCATATAATTTAAGATCAGAGGCTGATAAGGATCATTATGCTAATAAAAGATTAGAGCTTAGTGGAAAACTTATGGAACATTTGTTTAGATATTCATTTAAGCATTTTGTAAATGACTTGAAGTTTCAGATAGACAGAACAATTTCAAGACATAGAAAACTTAACATAAATACAGTCATAAGACCTGATGCAATTTCAGAAAGAGTCAATTTTGCAGTTAGCACAGGAACTTGGGTTGGCCAGGTAAGCGGTGTGAGTGCATTTATGGATAGATTAAACCATATAGCGCCATTGACAAATATGAGAAAGGTTAAATCAACATTGGACAGTTCAAGGGAATTGTATGAAGCAAGAGATGTTCATGGTACACATTGGGGAAGATTGTGCCCAATAGAAACACCAGATGGATCTATGTGTGGATTGTCAAAGAACTTGTCATTAATGGCGTTGGTGACAACAGATAATGATCCAAAGATTGTTCAAAAGCATTTAGCTGAACAGAAGGATATTGAACTATTGTAAGTTTTAAATATTTATAGAAGTGATTAATGATGGCATCAAATAAATCAAAAATTTACATCAATGGAAGTCTTGTTGGATTTCATAATAACCCAATTAAGCTTAGGGAAGATTTAATTGCAAAAAGAAGAAGAGGGTTGATAGATCCTGAAATTAATGTTGCATATAATGAAGCAACAAATGAAGTTTATATCAATACAGATGCAGGAAGGGTGCAAAGACCATTGATTGTTATTGAAAATGGAAGGTCTAAGCTTACTGAGCAGATTCTTGAAGATGTTAAAAGTAATAAGATTGGCTGGAATGATTTGGTATTGAAGGGAATTATAGAATATATTGATGCAGAAGAAGAAGAAAATGCCTTGGTTGCTCTTGATGAAAGTGAGATAACGCCTGATCATACGCATTTGGAAATATCAGCAACTGCAATTTTTAGCATTGTGACATCAATGATCCCGTTTGTTGAACATAATATGGCTGGAAAATCTATTGCAGGTGCTAAGGTGTTTAAACAGGCAGTTGGAATACCTGCTGTTAATTTTCAAAACAGGTTTGATACTGAAATGCATGTTCTTTATTATCCACAAAAGCCATTGGTGACAACAAGATCAGAGAAATTGTTTGGAATGGATGCAAGACCAATGATTCAAAATGCAGTTGTTGCAATTATGCCATATCGCGGGTTTAATATGATTGATGCTTTGATTATTAATAAAGGGGCAGTGGATAGAGGATTTGGGAGATCATCTTATTATAGAACTTATTCTGCACAGGAATCTAGATATCCATCAGGACAGGCAGATAAATTCATGGTTCCAAATGAAGAAATTATTGGACATAGGGAAGAATCAGCGTATTCTTCTCTAGGAGAGGATGGACTTGCAAATGTAGAATCGTATATTCCTGAAGGCGGGATTGTAATTGGAATGAGTGCTCCACCAAGGTTTGTTGAAGAAATATCTGAGTTTGGTGTTGTAAGTGAAGAAAGAAGAGACTCATCAGTTACTGCAAGAAAGCATTTGGCAGGACATGTTGACAAAGTCATGCTTACTTTGACAATTGATGGAATAAGGTTATGTAAGGTTAAGGTAAGGACAACTATGACACCTCAAGTTGGAGATAAATATTCATCAAATCATGGACAAAAGGGTGTTATTGGTGCAGTTATTGATGAAGCAGACATGCCATTCACAGCAAATGGTATGAAGCCAGATTTTATACTAAATCCACATTCAATTCCATCAAGAATGACATTAGGACATATGTTTGAGACAATCGCTGCTAAGGCAGGGGCATCAGCTGCAAAGGAAATTGATGGGACTGCATTTTACAATGATAAGGATTCTATTGAAAAGATGTTGAAGGCATATGGGTTTAGGCCTGATGGGAAAGAAATATTTTATGATGGAGTCACTGGAGAAAAGATTGAAATGCCTATTTTTGTAGGACCAATATCCTTTAAAAGATTGTATCATCTTGTGACTAACAAGCTTCAAGCAAGAGATAAAGGGCCTGTCCAGCTGCTTACAAGACAGCCAACTGAAGGAAAGGAGAAAGGCGGTGGATTGAGGTTTGGAGAAATGGAAGGAGATGCATTAGTTGGGCATGGAGCTTCAATGCTTTTGCAGGAAAAGCTTATGGATGATGCAGATCAGATTGATGTTTATGTTTGTTCAGATTGTGGTGTTCTTGCAATTGATGACAAGATAAGAAATAAGAGATATTGCCCAATCTGTGATGGAACTAACATAAATCAGGTAAAGATCAGCTATGGTTTTAAGTTGTTGATAGATGAACTTAAGTCAATGGGTGTGTTCCTTAAGTTGAATGTTGGAGACAAGGTTGATTAAAAAATTGATTTATAATCGGAAAGATCATTTATGATAACAAAGAAAATAAAGTCAATTGAGTTTGGGGTGTTAAGCCCAGAAATGATTAGAAAGATGTCTGCTGTTGAAATTTCAAGATCAGAAACTTATGACAAAGATGGGTTTCCAATTGAGAGAGGCCTGATGGATCTTCATCTTGGTGTGATTTCTCCGGGATTAAGATGCAAGACCTGTGGACAGACAATGAAAAATTGTCCTGGTCATTTTGGACATATTGAACTTATTAGACCAATTATTCATCCAAAGTTTGGGGATAAAATACAGATATTATTGTCATGTACATGTAAAGATTGCGGAAGGGTTTTGGCTCCTGAGGAGAAAATAAATGAACTTATGAGAATTGCTGGTAGTGCAAAATGTATAAAAGAACTTACAACAGTTGCAAAGGAGCAAAAGAAATGTCCTCATTGTGGAAGTTCTATACAAAAATTGAGTTTAGACAAACCAACAAACTTCTTCTTAGATCAGGATAGATTATATCCATCTGAAATTCAGGAATGGGTTCTTAAGATTCCTGAAAAGGATCAGTTTTTGTTTGGGTATTCTAGTGTATTGAGACCGCAGTGGTTTGTGCTTACTGTTTTGCCTGTTTCTTCTGTTACAATAAGACCTTCATTATCACTGGAAAATGTAATAACTTCAGAAGATGATCTTACACATATGCTTTTGAATGTGGTTAGGATAAATGTAAGGTTGCAGGAAAATATAAGTGCAGGTGCGCCACAGATAATAATTGAAGATCTATGGGATTTATTACAATATAATATTACAACATATATAGACAACAATACAGCAGGCGTCCCACCAGCAAAGCATAGGTCAGGAAGGGCATTAAATTCATTGGCACAAAGATTGAAAGGTAAAAAGGGAAGATTCAGATATAATCTTATTGGTAAAAGAGTTAATGCAGCTGCAAGAACAACAATAACTCCATCAACTGATTTGAAGATAAATGAATTAGGAGTCCCTCAGCAGATTGCAGATACATTGACAATGCCAGAGAAGGCAAACTCATGGAATATTGAAAAATTAAGAGAGCTGATACTTAAGGGGAAAGTCAGTTATATTATTACTAAGAATAATTTGAGAAAAATTGTAAATGAAGAAAATAAAGAAGAGATTGCAAAGCAATTGGAAGAGGGCATTACAGTTAGAAGAAAATTGCAGGATGGGGATCTTGTAATCTTTAACAGACAGCCAACTCTCCACAGAGTTTCTATTATGGGGCATTATGTTAAAGTGCTTCCTGGGAAGACCTACAGAATAAATCCAATATCCTGTGAACCTTATAACGCTGACTTTGATGGAGACGAAATGAACATGCATTGTCCTCAGACAGAGTCGTCCTATGCTGAGATTGAAAACTTGATGGTTGTTGATAAGCATATTTTTAGCATAAGACATGGTGGTATCACAATCAAGCCAGACCACGATATTGTTACAGGCGCATATCTTCTTACAAAGAAAGGCGTTGAGTTTACAAAGAAGGAAGCAATGGAGATGCTTTATTCTGTTGGAATTACAGAATTGCCACAATCAGATTGTGGAAGAAACAAGTATTCTGGTAAATTGGTATTTAGTCAAATACTTCCTAAGGACCTTAATGTTGAATATGAAAACAAGATGTGTACAATAGTCAGTCAGGTAAAGGGCTGCAAGAGATGCACAAAAGAGGCCTGTAAGTATGATTGTTATTTAAAGATAAATAAAGGGCAGCTTGTTTCAGGAGTGCTTGATGAGAAGATGTATAAACACAAGAATCTTATAGAAATACTTGCAAGAAGTTTTGGCAGGCAGGCAGTGATTGACTTTTATTATAAGCTTTCTAAGCTTGTATTTTATGCATTTAATAAAAAAGGATTGACAATTGCACTTGATGAATATAAGGCATCAAAAGAGTTGAAAAAAGATGTTGATGCAGGAATAAAAAAGCTGATGGCTACAGGAAATGGATTAATCAAGAAATATGAAGATAAAACATTGTCATTGATTCCTGGAAAGACGCTTACAGAAACATTTGAGGCAAGTATGATCAATGAAGCATTGATGATGAAGGATGAAATATCCAGCAAGATACTTGCAATGAAGCTGGAGGATATTCTTAATGAAAAGAAACCAGCATATAACAATGCGCTTATGCTTGCAAGCATTGGTGGCGCTCGTGGAAGAGTGCTTAATGTTGTGAATATTTTGGGATTGTGGGGGCAAGTAACTGTAAGGAATGGAAGGCCAATGAATGGATATTCTGGGAGATTGCTTAGCTTGAATAGAAGAGGCACAAAATCACTGATTGATCATGGTTTTGTAAAGAATAGTTTATATGACGGATTTACACCAAGGGAATATTTTTGTCACTCAATTGGTGGAAGACAAGGTGAAATTGACACAGGTGTTGCAACAAAAGTTTCTGGATATCTTTATAGAAGGCTTGCAAATTCATTGAAAGATTTGATTGTTAATGATGAATTGATGGTTAAGTCAGCAGATGGACGTGTTGTTCAGTTCTTGTATGGAGATGATGGGCTTTCACCAGACAAAGCATATCTTGGTAAAAACATAAATTTCTTCCATGAATAAATCTTGCTAATAAAAACATAAATTGTTGGACATATTGATGTAAAGCTAAAAAGAAGGATTTGATATGAGAGAATTACCAACAGCAGTTGCTGAAAGAGTAAATCGTTATTGCGATTCTATGAAGTTGGGGGATGCCAAAAGGCAAAAGCTGATGAAGCTTGTTACTGTTAAATATAATAAGGCGTTAGTATCTCCAGGAGATGCAATTGGGATAATTGCAGCGCAGTCAATTGGAGAGCCTGGAACGCAGATGACATTAAGAACAAAACACTATGCTGGGTCTCTAGAAGTGTCTGTTGGCAAGGGAATCCAGAGAGTTATTGAGATTGTTGATGGCAGATCATCAGCAAGATATCCTTCAATGAAGATCTATCTTAAGCAGGGTGCATTCAAGAGTGAGAAGGATGTAAAGAAATTTGCAAACAGCCTGATAGATGTCAAGGTAAGGGATATTGGCTCTTTCACAGAGGATTTCAATGAACTATCTGTTAACTTCAAGTTAAATGAAGACATCATTAAGGATCTTGATGTTGACAGGGATGAAGTCATGACATCTATTTATGACAAGATAATTGACACATATGCGTCTAAAAGATTTACAAACAATAAGGCTCAGATAAATTTTCATTTTGACAAGTCAACAACATTATATGCTATCAGGAAGGCTGTGATGAAATGGATGAAGATTCCATTGTTTGGTGTAAAAAATATTGAAAAAGTTGTTGTAATCAAAGATCGTGAAGATTTTGTTATACACACAAGAGGAACAAACCTGAAGGATATTCTTAAGCTTGAAAATATTGATGCAGAAAGAACTTGTACAAATGATATCTTTGAGGTCAACAAGGTCTTGGGAATAGAAGCAGCAAGACATGCGATTGTCAAGGAGCTGATGGATACATTTGATTCAAATGATATTAAAATAAATATCAGGCATATTTATATACTTGCAGACCTTATGACAATGAGTGGAGAAGTCAGAGGTGTTGTAAGAACAGGAATTACAGGAAGCAAAGGTAGTCCATTTGCAAGAGCTGCATTTGAAGAAACGGTCAAGCACATCATTTCTGCAGCGTTCAATCATGAAACAGAAAGATTGGTTGGAATTACAGAAAACATAATTGTTGGACAGCCAATTTCTGCAGGAACAGGAATGGTGAGGTTGACACTTGATCCAAAGAATCTTAAAAAATTCATTGCCAAGACAGAAGAGGCAAAGGAGAAGGAATAATTCTTTTTTTAATTGTTTTGAAGCTAAATTATATGTAGTTGGCTTAAAAGAATTAAATTCAGAAAATCAAAAATATAAAAAGACAACAAACAAAGAGTGAATTTTATGACAGATTGGTATAAATTTAATGAACAGTTGAGAAACACAGTTGATACAGGTAAAGTGTTATATGGCGTGAATCAAGCATTGAAGGAGTGTCTTGTTGGAGAACCAAAGCTTATAATATTGAGTAAGACCGTGCCTAAAGAAAGCAGAGAACAGCTTGTTTATTATGCAAAGCTTTTGAATATTAGGGCAATTGAATATCCTGAAAGCGGAATTGAGCTTGGCGCAGTTTGTGGAAAGCCATTTTCGTCTTCTGTTGTGGTTGTTAAGGATGTTGGGCAGTCATCGATAATGAGTACATTGGATATGGCTGTGGAAACTGGGGTTAAGGAAAATGCAAGAGCTAAAGTAAAGAAGGAAAAGAAAGAACAGAAGAAAGTAGTAAAAGAGAAAAAGAAGAAAGAAAAAGATGCTAAGGGAAAAGAGGAAGAGGAAAAACCTTTGATTGAAGATGCTGTGTTTAAGAGCATTGTGAAGGTTAAAAAGAAATGATGTTTTTGGAGTTGATTGATAATGGCAAATGGTGAATTTTCAGCAAGAAAGCATTTGAAGGCAAGAATAAAGTGGAAAAAGAAGGACCCAAGAGAGAAGAGAAGTAGAAAGATACAGCAGAAGATGGGTCTTTTAGAAGGAGCACCACAGGGAAAAGGAATTGTTCTTGAAAAGAAGGGAATTACAGCAAGACAGCCAAACTCTGGAATTAGAAAATGTGTTAGAGTTAAGCTTATTAAGAATGGGAAGGAATTGACAGCGCTTGCACCAAATGATCATGCTATAAAGTTTATTGATATTCATGATCAGGTTACTGTTGAAGGGATTGGCGGAAGAAAGGGTGGTCCTATTGGTGATCTTTGGGGTGTCAGATATAAAGTTGTAAAAGTGAATGGACAGTCATTGGAAATGTTGAGGAAAGGAAAGAAGGAGAAAGTCAAGCGTTAAAATTGAAATAGATGCTATTAGGTGTTTACTATGAAAATATTTGGAAAATGGGAAATGGAAGGATTGGAATGCAGAGATTTGGGCATTGCAAAGTATATGAGCTTGAAGGGCAAGTCGGTGCCACACACATTTGGTGCTGACAAAAGGTCAAGCTTGGACAAATCAAAGGTGAATGTTGTTGAAAGATTAATCAATAAAATGATGAGATCTGGACAGGGAAAGAAGAAGCTTTCTGGAAAGTTCTTGAGATGTAGGAATGGTTGTGGAAAGAAGGAAAATATGATCAAATCAGTTGAGCTTGCATTTGATCATATTGCAAAGACAACTAAGGAGAATCCTGTTCAGGTGCTTATAAAGGCAATTGAAAATAGCGCGCCAAGGGAAGATACCATCAGGATTCAGAGGGGGGGAATAACAACAACTCAGGCAGTTGATGTTGCACCTTTGAAAAGATTGGATGAAGCGTTGAAGAATATTGCTCTTGCAAGCTTTAAGAATACATTCAGATCTGACAAAGAGATATATATGTCATTGGCTGAGGAAATTGTTACTGCTGCAGCAAACGATATGAAGAGTTATGCTGTCAAGAGAAGAGATGAAATTGAAAGGATTGCACAAGGATCTAGATGACCCTTTTTTGGATTTTTTTAAGTCCTTGTTTTTGATTTTGTGGAAGGTAAAGAATGCCTGCAGGAAAAAGACCTTTATATAAGGATGTATTAAGATTAACATTTGATTTTCAGGAAAGAAAGCATAAGATTTCTGAAAAGAATACAAGAAAATCAACCTATTTTTTTAAGGGCAAGCTGTCTGCTAAGGATTATAAGCAAGAGCTTATGAAGGTTCTTGAAGAACATAAAATAATTGACAAGAAGATAAAGGAGATTCTCCAGAATAGCAAGCTTGATTATGATATGAAGATGATGTTGATCTATGAATATCTTTCAGATGAAAGGTTTAAGGATAGTTTAGAAAAAATGAAGGCATTTTTGTATGATGTGCTTAACAAGCTTGTGAGTATATTTAGGTCTTCAAAGGATTTTGTTGAAGAAGAAGCAAAGGAACAGAAGCTTGAAGGAAAAGAAAAGGAAGAGTTTGAAGTTGATGTTAATTATTCTTATCTTTCTGTTCTGCAGGTACTTATAAACATATATGATAATTGTCTTAAGCAGATCAAGGAAGTTAAGAAGATTGGGAAAAGTGTAGCAACGGCTTTTTAAGTACTGTGGGCTATTTTTGTTAATATAAAGAAGCTGAAAAAAATGGTAAAAAGTTGTTTGAATTGATCTTGAAGAACAAGTATACTAAACAAGATCAGATTGGCATATGCCCAATTGAAGGTGTATCAAAGAAGTCTGTTGTCTTGTGTTCGCCAAAGACAAAAATTTATTTAGAAAAGAAGGATGGACAAGCAAAAACTTTGCAGAAAACAAAAAAAAAGTAATATATATAAACATTCTTAGCAATATATTATATAATTAGAGCTAATTTTAAGTAATGCTTTATCAGGTTACTTAAAGCAATACAGCTGAATTGAAAAAGAGGAAATTATTAAGGTGAATTTTATGGGTAGACGAGAACAAGTGGCTGAGTTGGCACAGCAATTAATGTCTAACAAGAGCAATATTAGAAACATAGGTATTATTGCACATATTGATCATGGAAAGACAACATTGACAGATAATCTTGTTGCAACTGCTGGTTTGATCTCTAAAGATCTTGCAGGAAAGCAGTGCTTTATGGATTCTTATATTCTTGAGCAGGAAAGAGGAATCACAATAAATGCTTCTTGTGTTTCTGTTCCTTGTGAGCATAATGAAAAAAAATATTTAATTAATATTATTGATACGCCAGGACATGTTGACTTTGGTGGAGATGTTATTAGGGCAATGAGGGCTGTTGATGGAGCTGTGCTTATTGTTGATGCTGTTGAAGGGGTAATGCCTCAGACAGAGACAGTTTTAAGGCAAGCATTAAAAGAAAGAGTAAGACCAGCCCTTTTTATCAACAAGATTGATAGATTGATAAATGAATTGCAGATTGATGAAAAGCAGATGCAAGAAAAATTTATAAAAGTAATTATGAATGTAAATGAATTGATTGCAAGATATGCTGCTGATGAGTTTAAGAAGACATGGCAGGTTAATCCAAAGGACGGATCTGTATGTTTTGGATCAGGATTCCATAATTGGGCAATATCTGTTCCTGCTATGGAAAAATATAAAATGACATTCAAGGATATTTATGATTATTGTAAAAATGAAAAACAAAAAGAATTGGCTGAGAAGATTCCTTTAAGTGATGTGTTTATTGAGATGGTTGTCAATAAATTGCCAGATCCAGTTACTGCTCAGAAATATAGAATACCTATTATTTGGGGTGGTGACCTGGAAAGTTCTGAAGGAAAGGCAATGCAGGCATGTGAAGAGAAAGATATCTTCTCAATGATGGTTACTGATGTTACTCTTGATAAACATGCAGGAGATGTTGCTACTGGAAGGATATATTCTGGAAAGATTGGAAAGGGCGAGGATGTTTATGTTATTGGTGCTGATAAGATTGTTAAGGTTCAACAGGTTGGAATTTATTTAGGACCTGAAAGAGTTATACTTGATCAGGTTGAGGCAGGAAATATTGTTTGTATTGTTGGACTTAAAGAAGCATATGCAGGGCAGACGCTTTCAAACAAGGAAATAAAGGCATTTGAAAATTTCATGTCTGATGCTGTGCCTGTTATGACTGTTTCTGTTGAAGCAAAGAACAGTAAGGATCTGCCAAGATTGATTGAGGTTATTGGATCAATTACTAAGGAAGATCCAAACATAAGGGCTGAGTTAAATCAAGAAACAGGGGAGCATTTGATTTCTGGAATGGGTGAACTTCATTTGGAGATTACTCAATATAAGATTGAGAAGGATAATAATATTCCAATAACAGTGAGTCCGCCAATTGTTGTTTATTTTGAGACAACACAGAAGGAATCGCCTGTTGTTGAAGGAAAGACACCTAATAAGCATAACAAGTTTAAGGTAAGAACACAGACAATGTCTGCAGATATGCTTGACAAGCTCAGAAAAATGAAGTATGATGGAAGGATAAGGCAAAATAAAGATGCTGATATCATGCAAAAGCTTGTTGAGGTTGGATTTACAAATGATGAATCCAAAAATATTTGGGCTGTACATAATAATTGTGTATTAATCAATAGGACAAAGGGTATTCAAAATCTTTTTGAAGCAAAGGAATTGATCATTGATGCGTTTATTGATGCAACTAATGAAGGGCCTGTTGCAAAGGAGAGGGTTTCTGGAATTGTTGTTAATTTAGAGGATGCAACTTTACACGAGGATGCAATTCATAGAGGACCTGCACAAGTGCTTCCTGCAATCACTAGAGCGATATATGCTTGTGTTTTGGCTTCTGATTATACATTGCTTGAGCCAAAGCAGAATCTTTCTGTTAGTGTACCACAGGATTTCATGGGAGCTGTATCAAAGGTACTTTCAGGAAGAAGAGCACAGATTGCAGATATTAGGAATGAAGGAGATATCTGTATAATTACAGGGAAGATTCCTGTAAAGTCAATGATTGGATTTACTCAGGAGATGAGGGGAGAAACACAGGGAAGAGCTATATGGACTGCTGAGTATGCAGGATATGAGGTGCTTCCAAAGTCATTGCTTGCAGAAACAATTGCTGATATAAGAAAGAGAAAGGGAATGGAATCTGAGCCAAAGAACTGGGAGTTCTTCCTGGATTAAGTTTTTTTCCTTAGTTTTTGATCTGGCTTTGCCAGATTTTTTTCTTATTTTTTTCATTATAAGTTTTTGCAGAAATTCTTGTACGCATTTAATATTTCTTGACATTATTTGTTGGACAGACCAAAGATTGTTTATTTTGGCGAAGGTTCGGCTATAAATGTTGCATTATTTATTGGACAGAAGGGTTATAGAAAAAATCCGCAGAAGACCCTTAAGTATAATGTTTATATACCTTTGCATTTACTATATTTCTATAAGATTAATTCTTATGTAACTGGAGGATAGAAAAAGGGGGTTTGGCACATGGCAGCAAAGGCAGCAAAGAAGAAAGCAAAGAAGAAATAAATCTTTCTAAAGGCTTAGTTTAATTTTTTTTATTTTTATTTTTTTTCTATTTTTTTATTCTCAAACTTTATTTTTTAAATTGAATTTTATTTTGAATTGAGTGACTGCAGATGATTGGTGTTCTTTTTTATATTATTTTGTCGACAGTGTTTGTAAGCCTTGTGTCACTTATTGGTATAGCGTTATTTTTAGTGAAAAGTATTGACAAGTGGCTCCTACTTCTTGTTGGGTTTTCTGCAGGAACCTTGATTGGTGCTGCATTTCTGCATCTGCTTCCTGAAGCTATTGAGGAAGGACAATCAATATCACTTGTCATGTTGTTTTTGGTTATAGGTATCTGTGTGTTTTTCTTGATAGAAAAAATACTGCATTGGCATCATTGCCACAAAACTCATTGTGACATTAATGCATTGTCTTATATGAACCTTGTTGGGGATGGCGTGCATAATTTTATTGATGGAACTATCATTGCAGGATCATATTTGGTTAGTGTTCCATTTGGTGTTGTCACAACAATTGTTATTGTATTGCATGAAATTCCACAGGAGATTGGTGATTTTGCAGTTATTGTTTATGGTGGATTTAGCAAGGT
>Ga0172374_1001583_pt1 | contig 15095 bp, 11 predicted proteins | sample LakKiv3m_FD_114536 | JGI IMG/M metagenome (GOLD analysis project Ga0172374, IMG submission 114536) | Freshwater microbial communities from Kabuno Bay, South-Kivu, Congo - kab_092012_10.3m | ecosystem: Environmental > Aquatic > Freshwater > Lake | place: Democratic Republic of the Congo... | reverse complement strand
TCCGCCGCGCGCCTTCGCGAAGACCTCGGCGGCGGTCGGCGCCGTGCGCCAGGAGATCTGCCCTGTCTCGGTGTTCAGCCCGCGGAATGCGAGGCGCCCGATGTCTCCCGCGGCGTTGTGGATGCCCCGGCGCGGACGGCCGCCGAGGATCAGGCCCATCGCGATGCGGTTGCCGACCGAGAGGTAGATGACGTCGTCGACCAGCTGCGCGACCCCCAGATGGTGTTCCGCGACGGCTGCCAGACGAACGCCGTTGTCGACGGCGACGGGGCATCCGAACGCCTGCCGCAGCTGCGAGCCGATGTCGATCCCCGACCACTCGGGGATGACGACGGACGTGGTGACGCGGCCCGCGTCGTCGACGATGCCGGGGAGGGAGACGCCGACGGCACGGACGCGCGAGGCGGGGATCGAGACCTCGGCGAGTGTCCGCCGCACGTCGTCGATGACCGCGGCGAGCTTGGAGGCGCCGTCCGCGTGCTGGGCGACGCCGGGGTAGCTGCGCTGCGCGATCACGAGACCGGCCAGGTCGGCGAGCACGACGCGCACGCTCGCGACGCCGATGTCCACACCCACGACGGTTCCTGCGCCGGCGTGGAGCGAGTAGCGCCGGGCCGGGCGCCCCGCTCCGCCGCCGTTCTGCGCGGGGGCGTCGACGACCAGGCCGGACTCGCCGAGGGCGGCGACCGCGTTCTCCACGGAGGTGCGCGAGATCTCGAGCGAGCGGGCCAGCTCGTTGACGGTCGCGGGGCCGCCGTCACGCAGCTGGAGCGCGGATCGCGCGACGATCGAGAGCGGACCGGTCACGGCCATGTGCGGTCCTCCTTCCTCTCCGTCGTCGGGTGCGATCAAATTAGCACACCGAATTCTCAGATCAAGCTTTGATGTTGACGAACGGGAAACACGCCTGAAACACAGGTCTGCGAACTTGTACTTGACGAATTATCCCATTGCAGTGTCATAATGAACCGTACTCAGCACGGTATAAGCAAAGGAGCACCATGCGCGTCAGCAAGATCACCGGCGTCGTCGCGGGATTCGCGGCCGCCACCCTGTTGGCCGGATGTTCGGCCGGCGGAGGCAACACCGCAGAGGGTGAGCAGGACATCACGGTCTGGCTCTACCCCGTCATCGCCGACGAGGCGGTGCACAAGGACTTCTGGGACTCCACGATCGCGGAGTTCGAGAAGGAGAACGAGAACGTCAACGTCAAGTACGAGATCTTCCCGTGGGCGAACCGCGACGAGGCGCTGCAGACGGCCATCGCCGCCGGCAAGGGCCCCGACGTCGTCTACCTGATCCCCGACCAGCTCGCGGCGTACCAGAAGTCGATCGCACCCCTGAACGACCTGCTCAGCCAGGAGCGTCAGGACGATCTGCTCCCGAACGTCAAGGACTCGGTCACGATCGACGGCGACATCCTCGGTGCGCCGATCCTCACCAGCGCCCAGCCCCTCATCTGCAACGCCGCGGCGTTCGAGGCCGCCGGTGTCACCGAGTATCCCGAGACCTGGGACGACATCGTCGACATCGCGCCGAAGTTCACCGCCGCCGACATGTACGTGCTGAACTACCCGGCCTCCGCCGAGAACACCCTCAACCTGACCTTCTACCCGCTGCTGTGGCAGGCCGGTGGGCAGGTCTACGACGACGAGGGCCAGGTCGGCTTCGACAGCAAGGCCGGCGATGAGGCGCTCACCTTCATCACCGATCTCGCGAAGTCCGGCGCGCTCGACCCCGAGGCGCTGACCACCAACGTCCCGCTCGAGCAGACCGCGATCGCCCAGGGCAAGGTCGCCTGCACCTGGAACAACGCCGTGACCGAGGTCGCGCCGTTCTGGGGCGAGGAGAACGTCAAGGTGCTCGCACCGCTCACCGACAAGGAGTCCGTCGCGTACGGCACCGTCGGCTCGCTGTCGGTGCTCAAGGGCTCCAAGGCGCAGGACGCCGCGGCGAAGTTCGCCGAGTTCGCCACCAGTGCCGACGTCGTCGAGCCCTACCTCACCGCCGCAGGCTACTTCTCGGCGCTGAGCACCACCGAGCCGCTGTACGCGGACGACCCGCTGCTCGGCGAGGTCGAGAAGTACGTGCCCGACACCACCGTCGGCGAGCTCAGCAGCAGCTCCCGTGCGCTGATGGGCGTGCTCGCCCCCGAGATCCAGGCGGCGCTGCTGGGACAGAAGTCCCCGGCCGATGCGCTGAAGGACGCCGCGGCTGCCGCGGCTCCGCTGGCCCAGAAGTAAGCACCACCCCGGGGGCGTGCGATGAGCCGTCGCACGCCCCCCGTCTCTCTCCGCTCCCGACGTGAGGAATCGACAATGACGACGGCCACAACGGCGCCGAAGCCCGCAGGGCGCGTCACCCGGGTTCTCGCCCGACGGGAAGCCCGCGTGGCCTTCCTGTTCGTGCTCCCCGCCTTCCTGCTCTTCATCGCCTTCCGCTTCGGCCCGAGCATCGCCGGCGTCGCGCTGAGCTTCTTCGACTACGACATCTCCGGCGAGATCGCCTGGCGCGGGCTCGACCACTTCCAGCGCCTCGTCGCCGACCCGCTGTTCTGGCGCGCCCTCGGCACCACCGTGATCTACACCGTGCTGGCCGTGCCGATCGCCCTCGTGCTGTCCACCGTGATGGCCCTCGGGGTGCGCCGCGCCTTCCGCGGCGCGCGCTTCTTCCGGTCGATCTTCTTCCTGCCCGTCATCACGTCGCTGGTGCTCGCCGGCTCGATCTTCGTGTGGATCTTCTCCGCGAACGGACCCTGGTCCGCGCTCATGGCGCCTCTCGGACTCGGCGGCTCCTGGCTCGGCAGCACCGTCCTGGTCATCCCGGCGATCGTCGTGGTCGGCGTCTGGTCGCGCTTCGGCTACGGCATGATGATCATCATCGCCGCGCTGCAGGACGTGCCCCGTGAGCTCGAGGAGGCCGCGCTCGTCGACGGCGCCAACGCCTGGCAGCGGTTCCGGTGGATCATCTTCCCCTACCTGCGCCCCACGTTCTTCTTCCTCGCGGTGATCGAGACGACCGCCGCCTTCCAGGTCTTCGACGTCATCTACGTGATGACCCAGGGCGGCCCGGCCAACGCCAGCTATTCGCTCGTCTACCTGCTGTACGACCAGGGCTTCCGCTACTTCGACTACGGCTATGCGGCCGCCGTCGGCGTCGCCCTGTTCATCATGACCCTCGTGGTCGCCCTCATCCAGCGCCTCGTGATCGGAAAGCAGAAATGACCGCCCTGATCCAGCCGCCCACGCAGACCCCGCCGGCGACCGCGAAGCCGGCCGCCCGTCGCAACCGCTCCTTCCGGGCGCTCGAACCCACCCGCGGCGGCATCGTCCTGCGGTGGATCTGGCTGAGCATCGCCGGCATCCTGAGCTTCTTCCCGTTCTACGCCATGGTCGTCCTCAGCCTGAAGCCCGGCATGGTCGTGGAGCTGCCCGGCTCCCTGCTGCCCTGGACGGACATCTCCTTCGAGTCGTACGAGCAGGTGCTCGGCGGGCAGAACATCCTGGGCTGGCTGTTCAACACGCTCGTCTACTCGCTCGTGTCGGTCGTGGCCGTGCTGTTCCTCTCCGCGCTCGCCGGATACGCCTTCGCCAAGAAGCGCTTCCGCGGCAAGGAGGTCATGTTCTGGTCGTTCCTGGCGATGGTCATGGTGCCGTTCCACGTGACGCTGATCCCGACGTTCATCCTCATGGCGAACCTGGGCGGCATCGACACGTACTGGGGACTGATCCTGCCGACGCTCGCGAACGCGCAGGCGGTGTTCCTGATGCGCCAGTTCATCCAGGGGCTGCCGGACGAGCTGTTCGAGGCCGCCCGCATCGACGGCGCCGGCGAGTTCCGCATCTTCCTGCGGATCGTGCTGCCGCTGTGCAAGCCGATCCTCGCGACGCTGGGCATCTTCGTCTTCCTCTGGCACTGGAACGACTTCCTGTGGCCGCTCATCATCGCCAAGTCGAACTCGATGTTCACCCTCACCGTGGGCATCTCGTCGCTCCAGCAGCAGAACGTGCCGCTGAGCACCATGCTCGCCGGATCCGTCGTCGCTCTGCTGCCCATCTTCCTCGCGTATCTCATCGCTCAGCGGTACGTGCAGGAGGGTGTGACGGGCACAGGGATCAAGGGCTGAGAAGAAGGGAAAGCACCACATGACTCAGCACGCATTCACCTCCGAGGCGGAGCTCGAGGAGGCACTGGCCACGCCGAGCGACGGCCTCATCGCCGACCTCGCTCGCGGTTCCGGAGACCTCGTGATCCTCGGAGCCGGCGGGAAGATGGGCCCGACACTGGCGATGCTCGCCCGTCGCGGGATGGACGCCGCGGGGCGCGCCGACGACGCGGTGTACGCGGTCTCCCGCTTCGGCGACGCCGCCATCCGCGAGCGCCTGGAGGCCGCGGGCGTGACGGTCGTCCCGTTCGACCTGATCGAGAACGACGACTTCTCCACGCTGCCCGACGCCCCCAACGTCGTGTTCATGGTCGGCGCGAAGTTCGGCGCCGCGACCAACGCCTCCTGGGCATGGGAGGTCAACGCCGCCCTGCCCGACCGCGTCGCCCGCCGCTACCGCGACAGTGCGATCTCGGTGCTGTCGACCGGCAACGTCTACCCCTTCCTGCCTGCGTCGTCCGGAGGCGCCTCCGAAGAGGTGCAACCCGCGCCGATCGGCGAGTACGCGCAGTCGTGCCTCGGCCGCGAGCGCGTGTTCGAGTTCGGCGCACAGGAGCGCGGCACCAAGGTCGCGATCATCCGCCTGAACTACGCGGTCGACCTGCGCTACGGCGTGCTCGCCGACATCGGCAGCGCGGTGCATGCGGGTGAGCCCGTCTCCGTCGCCACCGCCAACGTCAACGTGATCTGGCAGGGCTACGCGAACGAGGTCGTGCTGCGCAGCCTCGTGCACGCCTCCACCGACCCGTTCGTGATCAACCTCACCGGCCCCGAGCTGCTGAGCGTCGCCTCGATCGCGCGGCGCTTCGGCAGCGTGTTCGGCCGCGAGGTCATGATCGTCGACGAGGAGCAGCCCACCGCCCTGCTCAGCGACGCCCGCCGCTGCATGGCTCTGTTCGGCTACCCGTCCGTCTCGGCCGAGGAGCTCATCCACATGCAGGCCGGATGGATCCGCGACGGGCTGCCGATGATCGCGAAGCCCACCAAGTGGGCCGTGCGGGACGGGAAGTTCTGATGGCCGACGCCGCCGCACGCACCGCCACGGTGCCGACCCTGCGCCGCCCTGCAGCCGCCACCCTCGCCCGCGGCGCCGTGATCCCCGCGCACCCCCTCGCCCTCACCGCCGACCGCACGCTCGACGAGCGCCGCCAGCGCGCGCTGTCCCGCTACTACCTCGACGCGGGTGCCGGCGGACTGGCCGTCGGCGTGCACACGACGCAGTTCGAGATCCGCGACCCCGAGCACGCGCTGTTCGAGCCCGTGCTCGCGCTCGCCGCGGAGGAGATGGACGCCCGCGACGACCCGAGCCTCGTGCGCATCGCCGGGGTGGCCGGTGACACCGCGCAGGCCGTCGCCGAGGCGGAGCTCGCCCGCTCGCTCGGCTACGACGCCGTGCTCGTGAGCCCGCGCGTCGCCGGTGCGGACGAACGGGCCCTGCTCGAGCGCGCCAGGGCCGTCGGCGAAGTGCTCCCGCTGGTCGGCTTCTACCTGCAGACCGCGATCGGCGGGCCCGTGCTCGACCGGGAGTTCTGGCGGGAGTTCGCCGCGATCCCCTCGGTCGTCGCCGTGAAGGCCGCCCCGTTCGACCGGTACCGCACGCTCGAACTCGTCCGCGGCGTGGCCGCCTCGGGTCGGGCCGACGAGATCGCCCTCTACACGGGCAACGACGATGCGATCGTCGCCGACCTGCTCTCGGAGTTCCACGTCGACTCCCCGTCCGGCCCCCGCACGCTGCGCTTCGTCGGCGGGCTGCTCGGCCAGTGGGCGGTCGGCACGCGGGCGGCGGTCGCGCTGCTCGAGCGGGCGCATCGGGCGATGGCGGGAGACGCGGAGGCCTACCGCGAGGTCGGACTGCTCGCCTCGGACATGGTCGACGTGAATCAGGCCGTGTTCGATCCGGGCAACGACTTCCACGGCGTGATCGCGGGCGTGCACGAGATGCTCCGCCAGCAGGGGCTGCTCGAGGGCACGTGGTGCCTCGACCCCGATGAAGGGCTCTCGCCGGGGCAGGCCGACGAGATCACGCGGGTGCGCCGCGCCTACCCGGCCCTGAACGACGACGCCTTCATCGCCGAGAACCTCGAGGCCTGGCTGCGATGAGCGGCGGGACGAGCGCTCCGACCGTGGTCGCGGTCGTCTCGGCGGAGCTCTTCGCGGAGTTCTTCACCGCCGAGGACACGGAGCGGCTGCGGGCGGCGGCCGCGGCTCTGGGTGGGGCGTTCGTGCGCGTCGACCGGCTCGCGGACGCCGCGCTGGAGGAGGCGCGCGTCGTCATCACGAGCTGGGGCGTCGGTCCCTTCGACGAGGCGGTGCTCGCCACGCTGCCGAAGCTGGAGCTCATCGCGCACACCGGTGCGACGATCAAACCTTTCGCGACCGATGCGCTGTTCGACCGCGGCGTGCGCGTCACGCAGGCGGGCGCCGGGATGGCCCGGTCGGTCGCCGAGGTGTCGCTGACCTTCACCCTAGCGCTGCTGCACCGGGTGCCCGAGATGCACGACGCGCTGCGCACGGGGGACGGCTGGTATGACGCCGAGACGGTCGGCGTGCAGCATGAGATCCTCGGAGCGCCCATCGCCGTGATCGGCGCCTCGCGCACCGGACGCGCCTACCTCGAACTGATCCGCGCCCTCAGCGCCGCACCGATGCTGGTCGATCCGACCCTCGACGAGGAGGCGGCCACCTCGCTCGGAGCCGAGCTCGTCCCGCTCGACGAAGCGCTGCGGCGCGCGCAGGTCGTCGCGGTGCACGCCCCGACCCTGCCGGAGACGCACCACCTGATCGGTCGCCGCGAGCTCGCGCTCATGCGCGACGGCGCGGGGCTCGTGAACACCGCGCGGTCCTGGTTGGTCGATGAGGCCGCCCTGATCGCGGAGCTGCGGTCGCGTCGGATCAGCGCCGCGATCGACGTGTTCGACGAGGAGCCGCTGCCCGCGGATCACCCCTTCCGGTCGGCGCCCCGCGTGCTGCTCACCCCGCACCGGGCGGCCGGCACGCGCGAAGGTCGGCTGCGTCAGGGCCGGATCGTCGCCGACGAGCTCGACGCCTTCGTGGCGGGGGCTCCGCTCGCGCACACCATCGACCGCGCCCAGCTGTCCTCGATGGCATGACCGCCGTCGTCGTGCGGTCGGCGCGCGCGGAGGATCAGTCCGCGCTGGCCGTGCTGTGGGCCGAAGCGTTCACCCCGCCGCTCGCCCCCGATCAGTGGCTCGTGGACGCCGACCGCCTGGCGCACACGCTCGTGGCCGAGGACGGCGACGGCGTGTGCGGCTCGATCTACGGGCTGCCGAAGCGGCTGCGGGAGTCCGATGGCGCCGTGGCCAGCGTGCACGCGATCGGCAGCGTCGCGGTCGCGGAGCGCGCACGGGGGAGAGGGCTCGCCCGCCGGCTCGTCTCGGCATCGCTGGAAACAGGCCGGGAGGCCGACTGGGCGCTGCTGTTCACCGGCACCCCCGAGGTGTATCGCTCCAGTGGCTTCACGTCGTTCGCGATGTCCCGCACGCTGGTCGGGCCGTGGTCGGCGGCGTCGGTCGTCGAGGCGGCTGCCGGGGCGATCCTCCGCGAGTCCGTGGGTCTCGGCAGTCTCGGCGCGGTGCACGACGTGTACGAGCGGTCCCGCTCGGAACGCCTCGTGCTCGCCCCCGTGCGCAGCGACCGCGACTGGACCATGGCGGAGGTCCGGATGCGCGGCGCGACGCTGTACCGGCGCGTCGAGGACGCTGCGGTGGTCGGCTATGCCATCGCCGAAGCGCGCGGCGGGGTGGGTCTGCTGCACGAGAGCGCCGTGCTGCCGGACGCGGTCGATTCGGTCGGGGTGCGTCGCGCCCTGCTCGGCGCCGTCGCGGCGGATTGGGCGTCCGCCGGAGTGCGGTCCTGCGACCTCGCCATCCCCGCGCTCGCGGAGGAGGAGGCCGCCGTGCACGCCTTCGCGCCGGGCGCCGTGCGACAGGACGACCGCACCGGAATGAGCCGTCCGCTGCGACGGGAGCCCCGACTCGACGGCGTCCGCCACTTCACGGCGGGCGACTACTTCTGAGCACCCGCTCGGAGGGCACTGGGGACTGGGGACTGATCGGAAACCGCGAGCCGGCCGGACGGCCGGATCGCCTGACCGCGGCGAAGGCGCCGCAAGGAGGATGAGCATGACCCAGCAGGAGATCACCGAGACCACTGCCGCCCTGCGCAGCAGGCGCATGCTGCTCGCCGGATTCGGCGCCGCAGCGCTCGGCGGTGTCGCCGCCGCGACCGCCTCGGCGCCCGCCCAGGCGGCCGGGCCCGCCGTATCCCAGGACGCCTCGGGCGGCAAGGACGTCGCGGTCGGCGGCACCGCGACCGACCTCGCCCAGCGCAAGGGCAAAGAGGGGGAGCTGGTCCGCACCACGGGCTACGGCGCGGCGGGCGACGGCGGCGACGGGCTCTACCGCTTCGTGAAGAAGGACGCTCCGGCCGCGAACGGCGGCACCGTGCTCGCGGCTCCGAAGGGCGGGGCCTGGGTGCTGGTGCACCAGGGCGTCCTCGACTTCCGGATCTTCGGTATCCGGGACGCGAGCGTGAACGCCGACGACGCCCTCGACGCGATGGTGAACGACCCGAGCGTCCACCGCGTCGAAGCGCACAGCGACCTCAACTTCGTCCGCCGGCACAAGTTCACGCGGTCGAACATCGCATTCGACTTCGGCGGTCACCTCATGACGACCGAGGGGATCGAGAACGCCGGGAAGGACGACCCGTTCGCCGCGGTCATGTTCTTCCGCGGCGAGGTGACCGATGCCGTGCAGGAGGCGAAGCTCGGCGAGGTCGTGCCCGACCTCGGCGACATCTTCCCCGTGGCCGACTCGTCGTTCTTCGCGGTCGGGGAGTGGTACGCCGCGGAGGTGAACGCGCTGTCGGGTCGCTGGGAGCGCGAGCTGCAGCGGATGGTGCAGGTGACGCAGATCGTCGACGGCACGCACATCCGGATCAACTACAAGAACGGCTGGCCGCTCGGCAAGGACCGCACCATGACCTGGCGCCGGGTCGTGCCCGTGCAGGACGTGACGGTGTCGAACCTGAAGTTCCTCGGCACGGGCACCGACGAGTACACCGGCTCGCACCCGCTGGCGTTCGAGTACGCGGTGCGCTGCGACGTCGACCACATCGACGGCACCGGCACGTTCTGGCCGCTCATCCAGCGCCGCTGGAACACCTACTACTCGACCGTGAGCTGCACGCTGAAGAACCCGACGTCGGTCACCTGGGGCGGAGCGGGCTACCTGACGCAGCAGATCTACTGCCTCTACGGCTACGTCGCCAACTGCCACACCGCGAACTCCCGGCACCTGAACGACTTCACCGCGAGCGCCTACTGCCTCGTCGAGAACTGCCACGGCGACGGCGACGACCAGGGGCCGTTCGTCACGCACGGCCAGTACGAGCACGACCTCACCTACACCGGCAACTCGGGCCTCATGACGTTCGCGAACTCCGGGGCGGCATGGGGTTCGGCGGCCAAGCGCATCACCGTCCGCAAGCACGTGTGCTCGTGGTTCGTGGCGCGCGTGCGCATCACCGACCTCACCCTCGAAGACGTGCAGGTCATCGGCAAGCCGTCGCTCGCGGGCTCCGGGATGCTGTGGATCAATGCGGACGGCGCGCAGCTGCGGGGGTGCACCGCATCCGACACGCTCATCATCACGCAGGCCAGCGACAACTCGTCTCGTCCGACGATCATCGCCGACTCGCACTTCACGTTCGTGGCTCCCGGCGAGCTCACCAACGCCACGGTGAAGACACCGGTCACGTTCGTCGACACCGTGCTCGATCGGGTCGGCGGGATGAAGATCACCGGAGCGGGTGCGGTGACCTTCCGCGGCTCGACCCTGATCGGCGCCGACGACGCGGCCCCCGTCACCTCGTCCTCCGAGCGACTGCGGTTCGAGGGGTCGACGCTCCGCAATGCGCGCATCGTCGCCGCGCGGACAGAGCGGCAGACGGTCGAGGTGTCCGGATCCGACGTGGCGATCAAGGGCGGGACGGGCATCGCGAGGACGGGCGACGGCGAGCTGCACCTGACCCTGAGCGACAGCACCTTCCGCGCCGAGGGGTCTGCCACGCACGTCTCGATCACGAAGGGCGCGACCCACTACCGTGCGGTCGGCAACCGCTTCGAGGGAGGAGCGCTCGAGCTGGCGGATGCCGCGTTCGGCACGTCATCCACGCTGCTGCACTCCGCCAACGTGGAGTCCGGCGTCACCCGCACGGCTTTCCCCGCCGAGGGCGCTCGCGTCGTCGACACCGCCAACCTCGCCCTCTGACCCCCGCCCGTGTCCCTCTCCCTGGTGCGAGTGCACGGGATCCTGACGAGTGCACGGCTTCTCGACGTGAAGAAGCCGTGCACTCGGCGAGAGCCCGTGCACTCGGCCGGGGTGCGGGGGGTGCGGGAGCTAGGGGGTCGGGATGCCGACGAGCTCGGCGCTGCGCTGCCAGAGGGCCTCGGCGAGGGCGGTGTCGTGCACCTGCGGGTTCACGCGCGAGGTGAGGACGCGTTCGTCGTAGTACGCCCCCGAGATCCACGTCTCGCCCGGAGTGCCCTCGATGAACCACCGCAGGGTCGTACCGCCCTTGTCCGGGCCGATCAGCAGCAGGCGGCGCAACGGAGTCCGGTACACGAGGCGCATGATGCTCGAGGAGTCCGAGGCGAAGTTGGTCTGCACGGTGCCGGGGTGGAATGCCACGGCGCTGAGCCCCTGCGCGTGGAACCTCTCATGCAGGCTCTCGGTGAACAGCACGTTGGCGAGTTTCGCGTCGCCGTAGGCCTTGTTCGGGCTGAAGCGGCGCGCGTTGTCGAGGTCGTCCACGTCGATGTGCCCGAACAGGCGGTGGGCGACGCTCGAGGTGTTGATCACGGCACCGCCGGCCCGCAGCAGCGCGGGCAGCAGCAGGTTCGTGAGCAGGAACGGTGCCAGGTGGTTGACCTGCATCGTCTTCTCGAACCCGTCCACGGTCGGGGTCCGGTCGCCGAAGATGCCCCCGGCGTTGTTGGCCAGCACGTCGATGCCGGTGTCCCCCACGGCGTCGGCGATCCTCGCGGCCAGGGTTCGCACGTCGTCGAGGCGGGCGAAGTCCGCGGTGAACCACTCGGATCCGGTCTCCTCGGCCACGGCACGGGTCTTCTCGACGGAGCGGCCGACCAGGAGGAGACGGTGCGGCGAATCCGCGAGCTGGCGGGCGGCGGCCGCGCCGATGCCGTCGGAGGCGCCGGTGAGGATGATGGTCTTCGCGGACACGGCGGGTCACGCCCCCGCGGAGGACGGCGTGATGCGCTGCACGGCTCTGGTCACATGTTCCGCGATCACGGCACGGGCCTGGTCGGGGTCTCCGCTGGCGATGGCGTCCACGATCTGCTGATGGCTGCGCACATGCTCCTCCTGCTCTGCGGGGTCGAGGGCCGAGTTCGCCGCCTGGATGAAGCCCGTGATGCGGCCGCGCAGCTGCGCGCTGAGCTCGTCGAGGAAGCGATGTTCGGCGAGGTCCGCGAGCGTCTCGTGGAACAGCCTGTCCTGTCGCAGCACTTCGGCGATGTCGCCGGGAGCCGCGTCGGACATCGCCTGGATGATCGCACCGAGCCGCACGGCGGACTCCTCGTTCCACCGTTCCTGCACCCGGATGGCCATGAACTGCTCGAGGACGATCCGCAGGCTCGAGATCTCCTCGAGGTCCTGCGCCGTGAGCTCGGCGACACGGGCGCCGCGGCGGGGTTCCCGCGTGATCAGCCGTTCTTCGGCCAGTCGGGTCAGGGCCTCCCGCACCGGGATGTGGCTGACGCCGAGGCGATCCGCGAGCTTCCGCTCGACCAGCCGCTCACCCGGGGCGAGCTCTCCCGAATGGATGGCTGCGCGCAGCTCGTCGGCGACCTGTTCGGCGATGTTCTGATCCGAGACGCTGCGCATCCGTGTGCCCTCCTCGATCCGCGGCGCGTGTCACCTGTCGGCCGGGTGGAATCGTTCGCTCGATGCTATGGCATTTTCACAAACGCTGGACACCGTGGAGCATTTGCTAGATGCTATAGCAAAGCGGTCCCCTCGAGCGATGACGAAGGAGTTTTCATGTCCGGCACCGGCACCACCCCCGACACCCGCACCGCGGACCAGGTCGGCGCATCCGCCATGAAGAAGGCGATCTGGCGGCTCGGCCCCTTCCTCGGCCTGCTCTACCTCGTCGCCTACATCGACCGGAACAACGCCGGCTTCGCGAAGCTGGAGATGACGGCCGCTCTGCAGATCACGGAGGCCGCGTTCGGCTTCGCCGCCGGCATCTTCTTCATCGGATACCTGCTGTTCGAAGTGCCGAGCAACCTGCTGCTGGAGAGGTTCGGCGCCCGCAAGTGGATCGCGCGGATCATGATCTCCTGGGGCATCGTGGCCGCCCTCACCGCGTTCGTGCAGGATGCGACGCAGTTCGCCATCGCCCGCTTCGTCCTCGGCATCGCGGAGGCCGGGTTCTTCCCCGGTGTGCTGCTCTATCTCACGCTCTGGTTCCCGCGGCAGTACCGCACCCAGGTGCTCGCGGTGTTCGTGCTCTCGAACCCGATCGCGAACGCGGTGGCTGCACCGCTGTCGGGCTGGATGCTCGAGCTGCACGGACTGTGGGGGCTCGACGGCTGGCAGCTCGTGTTCCTGCTGCAGGGCGTTCCGGCCGTGCTCCTCGCGTTCGTGGTGTTCTTCTGGCTTCCCGACCGCCCGCAGGATGCGCGTTGGCTCGATCGCGCGGAACAGCGCTGGATCAGCGACACCCTGGCAGCCGAGACCGCAGCCACCGAGCAGAAGCACGGGCGCCTGCGGCTGCGCGAGGTGTTCAGCAACGGTCGTCTGTGGACCCTCATCGTGCTCTTCTTCGGTGTCGTGTTCGGCGCGTACGGACTGGGCATGTGGCTGCCGACGATCGTGAAGAGCATGGGCGACTTCTCCAACTCGACCACGGGCTGGCTCGTCGCTCTGCCGAACCTGTGCGCGGCGCTCGTGATGCTGCCGTGGGAACGCGCCGCGCGGAAGCAGGGCAACATCCCGCTGCAGATCGGCATCACGCTCACCATCACCGCTCTGTCGCTGATGGCGGCGGTCGCGGCGCAGGACACCCCGATCCTGGCGCTCATCGCCCTGTGCATCGGCATGCCGGCGCTGTTCTCCACGACACCCCTGTTCTGGAGCCTCCCGCCCATGGTGCTCACGGGCACTGCGGCCGCCGCCGGGTTGGCGTTCATCAACTCGGTCGGCAACCTCGCCGGCTTCGCGGGCCCCTACGCGATCGGCTGGATCAGCCAGACCACGGGCTCGGCGATCTGGGGACTGCTCCTGATCGCGGCGCTCACTCTCCTCGGCGCGACCATCGCCTTCGTGCTGAGCCGGCGCGCGGACTTCACGGTTCCCGCCGAGGTGCAGCTGTCCGCGGACGCGGCGTCCACGGTGCGATGACGGAAGGAGTGGATATGACCGACACCTCGACCACGACCGATCCACCTGCGGGGACGACCTCCCCGGACGCGGCCACGGGCGTGCGCTCCTCCGGTCGCCGCGCCCTCATGGCAGGACTCGGGGCGGTCGCCCTCGGCACGGCTGGCGCGATCGCGAGCACGGCACCGGCGCAGGCCGCTCCTGTCGCCACCGGCGCCAAGGACGTCACGAGGGCGGAGAGCGTCGCCGATCTGGCCCGTCTCCGCGCGCGCGACGGCGAGGTCGCGATCGTGGCCGGCTATCGGGAGCCCGGAGACGCGGGACTCCTCGTGTACGTGGGGAGCGAGGACGGCGAGCTCGCCGCCAACGGGGGCACGGTGATCGGCGGGAAGCGCGACACCCGCTGGCTCCTGCAGCACGACGGGATAGTCGACTTCCGGGTCTTCGGCATCACGGGTCCGGAGAAGCCGGCCGACGATGCGCTCGCCGCGATGGTGAACGACCCCCGCATCCGACGGATCCAGGCGAGCACGGATCTGCTGTTCCGGCGACGCCACCGCTTCACGCGGTCCCACCTCGAGATCGACTTCGGCGGTCATCTCCTCACGACGGACGGGATCGAGCAGAACACGCACGACAACCCGTTCGGGGCGGTCATGTTCTTCACCGGAGTGTCGAAGGACGTCGTGGTCGAGCATGCGCTGGCCGAGGCCTGGCCCGAGCTGACGGACGCCGTGGCCGTGCCCGATGCGTCGCGCTTCCCCGTCGACTCCTGGTGGGCGGTGCAGTGCGACCCCGTCGCCGGTGGCGGGGCGGATGAGCGCGAGCTGCAGCGGTTCGTGCAGGTGACGCAGCAGATCGACGCGCACCACATCCGGATCGACTACCTCAACGGGTGGCCGCTGGACAAGGGGCGCCGGCTCAGCTGGCGGCAGATGGAACCGGTCGCGGGCGTCCGCATCGCGAATATGCGCTTCCTCGGCGCCGGACCCTTCGACGGTCCGACCGACGGCTCCTTCCCCGACTCGCGCGAGCTCACCGGATCGCACCCGATCGCGTTCGAGTACGCGATCCACTGCGACGTCGCCGACGTGCATGCGAGCCGCACCTGGTGGCCCGTGATCATGCGGCGCTGGAACACGCACTTCACGACGGAACGCTGCTCGGTCGAGAACCCGCCGACCGTGTTCTACGGGGGTGCGGGCTACCTCACGCAGCAGATCTACAGCCTCTACGGCCGGGTGAGCGACTGCACGTCGTCGAACGCCCGGCACCTGAACGACCTCACCGCCAGCGCCTACTGCCTCGTCGAGAACTGCCACGGCGACGGCGATGACCAGGGCGGCAACCCGTTCACCACGCACGGCCAGTACGAGCACGACCTCACCTTCATCGGCAACTCCGGCCTGATGGACATCGCCAACTCCGGCGCGCAGTGGGGCACCGCCGCCAAGCGCATCACGGTGCGCGACCACGTCTGCTCCTGGTTCGTCGCCGGCACC
>Ga0172374_1001582_pt1 | contig 15109 bp, 18 predicted proteins | sample LakKiv3m_FD_114536 | JGI IMG/M metagenome (GOLD analysis project Ga0172374, IMG submission 114536) | Freshwater microbial communities from Kabuno Bay, South-Kivu, Congo - kab_092012_10.3m | ecosystem: Environmental > Aquatic > Freshwater > Lake | place: Democratic Republic of the Congo... | reverse complement strand
TCGGCGACCTGCAGGATCTGATCGACCAGTGGGCCGTCTTCGCCACCGACCTCGAGCGCAAGGGCTACAATTTCGACCTCGACAACTGGCTGAACGACGTCGATGTGCGCGAGCTGATCCTCGAGGCCCTGCCGATGTTCGGCCGCGAGGAGATGGGCGACCACGCGCTGAAGCTCGACGAGGCTGACCGCGCCTTCATGGCCTCGACGCGCGACTTCAAGCGCTGCGTCTGGGGCCACGGCACGGCACGCAAGGAGAAATGGACCGCGCAGAAGAACTGGTGGTACTTCCGCACGCCGGCGCGATCCAACGCACAGCTCGAGGATGAGCTGGCGACCGTGCGGTAGCTTCGCCCCTTAGATCCGCTCGTAGAACTCGAAGGCGTAGGGCTGGTTGGGGAAGTCCTTGCGGAAGCCCCACGGCGTGCGATCCGTCGGCTTGAACTGCGACCCGAGCAAGCCGAGCTGATGCAGCGATTGCGGCATGTCGTTGAGGTGCCACCCCACGAAAAGCAGCCCCCCCGGCCTGATGGTTCGATGCAACGCGGCCAGCAGTGGCGGCAGCTCCTCCCCACGCGGCCCGTATTCGTTGTTCGCGGGATCGGCGTAACCCAGGACTCCCGTCAGCATGATGCAATCGAAGAACTCCGCCGGCCGGTGACGGTCGACCTCTCCGATTGATGCGATGATGTGGTTCTTCGCCCCCCAGACCTTGTTAAGCGCGGCACGATCGATCGTGTGGTAGCGATCGGGATCGTCGACGAAGAATTCCTCGTACTGATAGGTATACGACGCGGTGCCGACGAACAGGACCTTGCGATAGGTCCTGCCAATCCACGGCAGCGCCTCGTTCTGCAGAAAGACGCGTTCCGCATTTTCGCGAAGCATGGCGTCGTAGGCGCCCTTGTTCACGCCGACGATCTGCAGGAGCACGAAGCGATGCAGGCTCTTGGGGACCAGCGACTTGACGCCGGGAAACGTGTCGTTCACCCAATAGGCAACTTTGGACAGCAGTCTCTTGACCAATTTCGCCGCCCTTCCCTGCTTGCGCTCCGCCCTGATCGTTTGGTTACGGGTTTCCGAATTGCACTTCAAGTGCGGGTTCCGATGACGTCCCCGAAAATCCTCGTCGAACGCGCGGGTCCGGTCACCACCGTCGTCATCAACCGGCCACAGGCGAAGAACGCCCTCGACAACGAGGCCGCGCACGCGCTTGCCGATGCGCTCAAGGCCTTCGAGGCCGACAGCGAGGCGCGCGTCGCGGTGCTGACCGGCGCGGGCGGCGCGTTCTGCGCCGGTGCCGACCTCAAGGAGCTGGGCGGCGGCACCGACTATTTCCCGTGGGCCGGCAGCGACGACGGCCCGCTGCGCTCGCCGCTTTCCAAGCCGGTGATCGCGGCGGTCGAGGGCCACGCCTGCGCGGGCGGACTGGGCGTCGCCCTGTTCTGCGACATCCGCATCGTCGACGAGACGGCGACCTTCGGCGTGTTCTCGCGCCGCTGGGGTGTGCCGATGAGCGACGGCACGACGGTGCGCCTGCCGCGGGTGATCGGCCAGGGCCGCGCCATGGACATGCTGCTGACCGGCCGCGCGGTCGGCGCCGACGAAGCAATCGCCATCGGGCTGGCCACGCGCAAGGTGGCGCGCGGCACGACGCGTGCCGAGGCCGAGAAGCTCGCCCGACAGATCGCGGGTTTCCCGCCGATCGCCATGACCTCGGACCGGCAGTCGGCCTACGAGAGCTTCGACCGCGACCAGGCGGCCGCCATCCGCCGCGAGATGGAGCTGTCGCTCGAGGCGCGACGGCAGGAATCGCAAGGCGGCGCGGCACGCTTCGCGGCAGGCGAAGGCCGGCACGGCCAGTTCAGGAAGTAGCTTCGAGAGGGAAGAGAGAATGCGGGCGCTGGTTTGTCATGCCTATGGTCCGATCGACAGGCTGAAGGTCGAGGACATCCCGCGCCCCTTCCCCAAGGCCGGCGAGGTGCTGGTGCAGGTGCGCGCCGCGGGCGTGAGCTTTGCCGCGATGCTGGGCGTGCAGGGCAAGCACCAGAACAAGCCGCCGCTGCCCTACGTGCCGGGCAACGAGCTGGCGGGCCACGTCGTGGCGCTGGGCGAAGGCGTCACGACCGTGGCCGTTGGCGATCGCGTCGCCACCGGCGTGAGCCAGGGCGCCTTCGCCGAATACGCCGTGGCCACGGCCGCCAACCTGATCCCGATTCCCGAGCGCATGCCCTATGCCGAGGCGACCAACTTCCCGACGCTCTATCCGACGGCCTACGGCGCGCTGAAATGGAAGGCCAACCTGCAGCCGGGCGAAGTGCTGCTGGTCCACGGCGCGGGCGGCGGCTCGGGCCTCACCGCGATCGAGGTCGGCAAGGCGATGGGCGCGATGGTGATCGCCAGCGCCGGCGGCGCCGACAAGCTCAAGGCCGCCCGCGAGGCGGGCGCCGACCACCTGGTCGACTACCGCAGCGAGGACCTGCGCGCCAAAGTGCTCGCGCTGACCGACGGCCGCGGCGCCGATGTGGTCTACGATCCGGTCGGCGGCTCGGCGTTCGACGTGTCGCTGCGCTGCGTGGCGCCAGAGGGCCGCCTGATCCCGATGGGCTTCGCGAGCGGCGCCGTCCCGCAGATTCCCGCCAACATCCTTCTGGTCAAGAACGTGACCGTGATCGGTTTCTACTACGGCTACTGGAACGGCTGGGGCGGCAAAGGTGTGCCGACCCCCAAGGAAGCGGAGGCGCTTGCCCGGCGGCGGGCCATGGTGGCCGACGCGCAGCGGGAGCTGACGCGCTGGTTCACCGAGGGCAAGCTCCGGGCCACGGTCGCCGCGACCTTCGATCTCGCCGACTGGGTGGAGGGCTTCCGCCTGATCGAGGAGCGTACCGTCGTCGGCAAGGCCGTCCTCGTTCCGTAGCGTTCCGGCGCTTGTCGACGTTCAGACCGTTTCGGCATAGTTGGCACACATGGCCGTCGAGTGGACCATATCGCCGCCGCACCGACTCGTGACCGCCGTCGCGAGGGGAGAGGTGCGGCTTGGCGACATCGAAAACTATCTCGACGGCGTCACGGTCGCGAACGCGCTTCCCTACCGCAAGATATTCGACACCACGAACGCCACGATGGCGCTGAGCGACGCCGACCTGATGGCGCTCGGCGCGCGCATCCAGGCCTACCTCAAGGTCGACAGGCTGGGGCCGCTTGCCATCGTGGCCGTCACCGACCGCAGCTACCAGCAGGCCCTGCTGTTCGAGACGCTGGCCGTCGGCGAGCGCCCGGTGAGGATCTTCCGCGAATTGCACGCCGCGCGGCAGTGGTTGGACGCGACGGCGCCGCCGACTTAGCCCAGCACTTTCGGGAAGGTCCCACATTCGAGCCGGTCGCCCGGCTTCAGCCCGTGGCCCTCGATGGGCGGCGAGATCTGGCCCGCCCGGGCGGCATAGCGCGCATCCTCGCCGCACCAGCGCGTCGCCCACGCGCGACGACGGCGCGAGGTCGAGCGGTTGCCCGAGGCGCCGTGCAGGGTGAGCGCGTGGAAGGCGATGACGTCGCCCGGCTCCATGTCCCAGGCGAGGAACTCGTGGGCGTCGCGCTCGGCATCGAGGTCGGGCAGCGGCTCGAACCGGCTGTCCTGCACCTGCAGGTCGACACCGCCCTGGCGGAAGAACTTGGGCTGAAACCAGCGGCCCCAGCGGTGCGAGCCCTTGACGTATTCGACGCAGGTTGCGCGATCCACGGGGTCGAGCGGCAGCCACAGCGAGACGATCTGCTCGCCGTCGATCGGGTAGTAGGGCTGGTCGTGATGCCAGGGCGTGCGCTCTTCGGTGCCCGGCTCCTTCACCAGAAGATGGTCGTGATAGTAGATCACTTCGCGCGACCCCATGAGGCGCGCGGCGATCTCCTTTGCCGGCGAATCGTAAACGAAGGCCCGCGCCGCCGGATGGCGCTGCCAGAGCTGGAAATCGACGAAGAACAACCCCGGCGCACCTTTCGGCGTGTTGATGCGCACCATCGGGCCGGGTGCCGCCATGTCGTCGTCGACGGCAGCGCGCAGGCGCTCGATCCAGTCCATCGCGAAGGCGCCACGCAGGCAGATCGCGCCGTCGGCGCGGTATTGTGCGACTTCGGCGTCGGTCGGCAGCCCCATGGACATGATCTTCAGATCTCGCCGAAATCGCCGCCGCGGCCCTTGCCGGCGGCGAAGCGGGCGGCACCCTTGCGCGATTCGGCCTGCAGCGCCGGCATGCCGTGCAGCGCCTCGTTGACCAGCGCGGCCGGCAGGTCGAGCGCCCACTGGTCGTAGGACGAGCGGCGGTCCGAGCGCAGGCAGGTCTGCGGGAATTTTGCCAGCACCTCGGCCAGCGCCTTGGCCTCGGCGAGCGCACGTCCGTCCGGCACCAGGCGGTTGGCCAGGCCCCAGTCGAAGGCCTCGCGCGCGCCGACCTCGCGGCCGGTCAGGATCATGTCCAGCGCGCGGCTCTGGCCGATCAGGCGCGGCAGCCGCACCGTGCCGCCGTCGATCAGCGGCACGCCCCAGCGGCGGCAGAACACGCCGAACTTCGCGCTCTCCGAGGCAACGCGCAGATCGCACCACAGAGCGAGCTCCAGCCCGCCCGCCACGGCATAGCCTTCGACGGCGGCGATCACCGGCTTGGAGAGCAGATGGCGCGTCGGCCCCATCGGGCCCGGCCCGGCAGGATCGTGCAGCGCCGGCCCCTCGCGGCCGGCCGCGACCTTGAGATCGTAGCCGGCGCAGAACGTGCCGCCGCGTCCGGTCAGGATGGCGACGGATTGCGTCTCGTCGGCGTCGAAGGCGAGGAAGGCCTCGCGCAGCAGGATCGCGGTCTCGGGATCGACGGCGTTGCGCGCCTCTGCGAATCGGTCGATCGAGACGATCGTGGTCGCGCCTTCCTTCTCGACGGCGACCTTGGCCATGTCAGCGGCCCTCACCGCCCCTGCATCATGCGCAACGGTGTGTAGATCAGCACCGTCTCGCCCTTCTGGTTCTTCACCACGTTCGTCGTGCGCACGAGCGCGCGCGAGGGATCCTTCGACGTCGGCTTGATCTCGGAGATCTCGATCTCGACATGGATCGTGTCGTTCACGTAGGTCGGGCCCTTGATGTCGAAGCCCATCGACAGGAAGGCGAGCCCCGAGCCCTGCAGCGTCGTGGGGATCACGAGGCCTTCCGCCATGGAGAAGACCAGCGCGCCCGGCACCGGATGTCCGCCGCGCATGGGCGCGTGATCCTTGATGTATTCCCTGTTGGTGAACAGCTCTTCGGAAAAGCCGCAGAGCGTCACGAAATTCAGGAGGTCGGCCTCGAACAGCGTCCGACCGAAGGTCGTGAACTTGTCCCCGACCTTGAGATCACGCCAGTTCCAGCCTTCGCCGAGCTGCTTCATGTGCCGATGCCTCAGTGGGCGTGGGCGGGATGGGCGCCCTCGCGCAGCTTGTAGAGCCGGCTGCAGTAGGGGCACTCGACGTGCCCTTCGGGGCCGAGATTGAGGTAGACTTTGGGATGACCCAACGGGCCGCCGCCGCCATCGCAGGCGACGCGGTCGGTATCGACGGTGATGACTTCAAACGGCTCGGTCACGATCCCACTCCTGTTGCGCCGGCGGATGATAGCGGCCCCGGCCGCCATGGTCATGCTGTCTGCCTGCGCCCCGACGGTGGTTCCGGCGGGCGGCTCGACGCAGGCGCCGAAGCTGACCGACGACACTTATGTCGCGGCCGACGGCACTTCGCTACCGCTCTCGACCTGGCCTGCGGCAAACGGCGCACCGAAGGCCGTGATCCTCGGCCTGCACGGCTTCGGCGACTATCGCCAGGCGTGGGAGGAGCCGGCCGGCATCTGGGCCGCTGACGGCATCACCACCTATGCCTACGACCAGCGCGGCTTCGGCGGCAGCCCGACGCGCGGCCGCTGGCCCGGCACCGACGCCCTGGTCGACGACGCCAGGGCCGTCGCGGCGCTCGTCCAGGCGAAGCATCCCGGTGTGCCGTTCTATCTCGCAGGCGAGAGCATGGGCGGTGCCGTGGTGCTGGTCGCCGCCGACCGCGGCACGCAAGCCGACGGACTGATCCTGTCGGCGACGGCGCTGCGCTCGCGCGACACGTTCGGGCCGGTGGCGAGTGCGGGCCTCTGGTTCTTCGCCCACACGATTCCCTGGATGCCGGCCGGCCCCACCTCGATCGACTACCGGCCGACCGACAATCCGAAGACGATGGAGAAGCTGCGCAACGACCCGATGATGCTGCGCCAGCCGCGCCTCGACATGGCCTACGGGCTGGTCGACCTGATGGACGATGCGCGCATGGCCGCCCGCCACGTCAGGCTGCCCTACCTCATGATGCACGGGCTGGGCGACCGCATCGTGCCGCAGGAGCCGGTGCGGGCCGCCATCGAGATCATGCCGCGACGGCCGGATTCCCGGCTTGCCTTCTACAAGGATGGCTATCACCTGCTGCTGCGCGACAAAGCGGGACCCGCCGTCGCCGCAGACGTCGCGGTCTGGATCTTCGACCACGAAGCGGCGCTGCCGTCGGGCGCCGATGCGACGAAGGCCCAGCCCGAGATGGCCGTTCTCTGGGGATCGAAGCGGACGCCGGCGAACGGCTTCTAGCCGCTGCAGCGAATGACGACCGACGCCGCGCCGCGGACCTCGCTCATGTCGCCGCGCGTCGGCATGTTCTTCATATCGAGCACGGTGTAGTTGCCGCCGGTGCGGTTGCACATGGCGACCGCGCGCGTCTGGCAGCCGCCGGGCTCGCGGCAGTCGATGGCGATGGCTTCCTTGCCGTCGGCCCAGGTGACGACCTTGGCCGTCGACTCGGTCCGGGAGTCGTCGCCCGGTGTGCCCTTGGCCATGGCGCAGGCCGCAATCAGAGGGGCCATGCCCGCGACGAGCACCCACCGAAACGCCGATTGCCTGGTCATGTTCTCTCCCCCTTGGCCCGGTCGTCGACCGGACGCAAAACAGTACATCGCGCCTGCCTCACGGTGCAAGGCGAGGCGCCTGTCGCGACATGATCTGCATCAAGGCGTCGGCGATTCACTTGCCCTTCAGCTTGAAGTCGCGCCACAGGACGATGCCCGTGGCGTTGTCGAGCGTCGTGCCGTCGAGCTGCTTCCTGAGCTCGTGCGCCGTCGGCCGCCAGACGAGCGCGCTCTCGCCGCTCGCCCCCGCGAAGCGGCCGGTGCCGCCCGCGAGCTTGAACGCGCCGCGGCAGCCCACCAGCTCGTAACCCGCGCATTCCCAGTCGCCGAAGGCGGTGGCGCCGTCATGGGCGGTGAAGGTGCAGGCGCCGGACGCGGCGGTCTTGCGGCTGGCCTGGTCGATCCGCGCCGAAATGGCGCAACTCACGCGACCGCCCTGCTGCGGCCCCTCGTCGGTCTCCACGAAGAAGGGCCCGGCCAGGGTAGCGACCACCATGAACTGCTTCTCGGCCGCGCGCACGATGGTGCCGTTGGCGACGACCACGGCGAAGGCGTTGAAGGTCTGCACCTCGTCCTGGGCGGCCGCCGGCACGGCGGTGGCGGCGGCGAGAGCGAGGGCGGCGCAGCCAAGGGCGCGACGGGACATGGTCATGGCTCCGCTCACTTGAAATCGATGATGATGGCGTCGGCGCCGAGCGACACGGCGAGGCCCTGGCGGCGCGTCTTCAGGTTGATCAGCACGCCTTCGGGATTCTCGAGCCACATCTCGCCGCTGCTCTTGTCGCCGGCCACGGCGCCGTAGCGCGCCTGGCCGTAGGCGCCGGGAAACTGGCGCAGTTCCTTCAGATTGTAGACGTCGCCCCAGGCCTCCATCTTGGAAAAGCCGAAGCCACCGACGCCCAGCCCGCCAACCGAGAAGCGGTAGCTCCTGCCCTGGTAGTGCAGCGTGCCGCTGCCGACGTTGCCGCTGCCGATGAAGGCCACCTGCACCTGCTCGATGTTCACGGTGCCCGACTTGACCCGCTGCTGCGCCACCGCCGGCGCCGCCACCAGGGTTCCGACGGCGCCTGCCAGCAGCTGCCGGCGTCCCGCGAGGATACGGCCGCTCATCGGTCGACCACCGCGGTGGCCTCGATCTCGACCAGCAGGCCCGGCACCGCGAGCGCGCTCACCGCGACCAGGGTCGAGGTGACGGCCGTGCCCTTGAGCGCCTTGCCGAGCGCCTTGCTGACCGCGCCCATGTCGCGGATGTCGGTGACGTAGATCGTCGTGCGCACGAGATCGGACAGCCGCGCGCCGGTCGATTTCAGGCCGGCCGCGATCTTGGCGACCGTGATCGCGGTCTGCTGGGCGGCGTCCTTGCCCTGGACCCGGCCCTTGGGATCGAGCGACGTCGTGCCCGAGACGAACACGAACGGCCCGCTCCGGATGGTGCGGACATAGAAGCCCGCCACCTCGGTGCCGTCCGGATAGAGTTTCTTGGCCATGAGTCGCTCCCGCCTGCGATACGCTATGGTGGGACTTAAGGCAGCCATTTGCGCCGGGCAAGGAGGAAGCCGTGTCCCTCGATCGCTATCGCACCGCCATCGTCACCGGCGCGAGCCGCGGCATCGGCGCGGCGATCGTCCGCGAGCTCAGGATCGGCGGGCTCGAGGTCTTCGCCGTCGCCCGCTCGGCCGACGACCTCAGCGCGCTGGCCCACGAGACCGGCTGCCGGCCGCTCGCCCTCGACATCTCCCATCGCGACGCCGTCATGAGCGCGCTGGGCTCGCTCGACGCCGACGTGCTGGTCAACAACGCCTCCGCCCTCGTGCGCGGCGGCGCCTCGTGGGAGACCGCGCCGGACGACATCGACGCGCTGATGGACGTCAACCTGCGCGGCACGCTCAACTGCCTCGCCGCCGTGGTGCCCGGCATGAAGGCGCGCGGCCTCGGCCACATCGTCAACCTCGGCTCGACCGCCGGCACCTCGGCGCTGCCTGGCATGCCGGTCTACGGCATGACCAAGGCCGCCATCCACAATCTCTGCGGCACGCTCCGGCTCGACCTGCACGGCTCGGGGGTGCGGGTGAGCGAGATCGCGCCCGGCCGGGTCGAGACCGGCGCCCACCTCGCCCTGACCGAGGATCCGGACGAGGGCCGCCGCCGCTTCTACGACGGCTTCGAGACGCTGCAGCCGGCCGACATCGCCGAGGCGGTGATGTTCGTGCTGGGCGCGCCGCAGCGCATGGACGTGAGCTACATGGAGATCGTGCCCACCGACCAGTCCTACGGCGGCTCGCAGTTCCATCGGCGCGGCTGAGACCGCCAAAGTTGCGGTACAGGTCCGCGATAGGAAATTCGGCTCTCCGCACGCCGAAGAGCCAGTCATTTCAGGGCGTTACGCCCGAACAAGCGTACACCAAGATGTAACGCTTTCTGTGCCCGGTATGTCTCCGGAATCGATCCGATGCCGATTCCACAAGGCTTTTCCTCGACTCGTGTCGTTGTTCGTTGCTGCACGACCCGGCGCGCTCTGTTCTCAGGCGTCGTTAAGTGTCTGTTCCGGCGTCATTATTTGGCGCTCGGTTGAGACGGGCTCGTTGTTGGGACTGTCCACAATTCAGAAACTGTGGCGGCTGCACCCGACGCATGATGGATCAAGGAGCGTCATCCTCGGGGGCGTGCCCCGGGCGGTCGTGCCGAATTGGGTAGGAAGGGCCGGCGTAGTCCGCGCCAGCCTATAGCATATTATAGGCATATTCCTGCTGAATCTGCAAGCCCTTTCCTGCATACCCGGCATTACGAATCGGCGGTGAAACCGATCTTCTTCACGATCGGGCCCCAGCGGTCGTAGCTGGTCTTGAGCAGCGTCGCGAGCTCCTGCGGCGTCGATGACTTGGCCTCCAGCCCCATGACGGCGATGCCGTCGACCACGTCCTTGCGGGCGAGAGCGGCGCGCAGCGCGGCGTTGGCGCGCTGCACGACCGCGGCCGGCGTGCCGCCCGGCGCGAAGAAGCCGAACCATTCGGAGAAGACCAGGTCCTTGTAGCCCTGCTCGGCGAAGGTCGGCACGTTGGGCGCGAAGCGGCTGCGCGCGGCGCCCGAGACGCCGAGGAAGCGGATCTTGCCGGCGTTGACCTGCTGGGTGAACTCGCCGACCGGCGCGGAGACCGCCTGGATCTGGCCCGCCACGAGATCCTGCACGGCCGGCGCCGAGCCGCGATAGGGCACGTGCTTCAGCTCGATGCCGCCCGCCTGGCCCAGCAGCACGCCGATGAAGTGCGGCACCGAGCCCGCTGCCGGCGAGCCGTAGTTCGCCTTGTCGGGGTTGGCCTTGGCCCAGGCGAGGAAGCCCTTGATGTCCTTCACGCTGTCGGGCACCGCCGGCCCGACGCAGAAGCCGAAATCGAAGACGCAGCCGAGCGACACCGCGGTGACGTCGGTGAAGGCATCGTAGGCGAGCTTCTTGTAGATGTGCGGGTAGATCATCAGCATCGAGGCCGGCGTCAGCAGCAGGACGCTGCCGTCGGTCGCGGCACCCTTCATGCCCTGCACGGCGATCTGGCCGCCGGCGCCCGGCTTGTTCTCGACCAGTGCGGTCTTGGCGTAGCCGCCGCGCAGATGCTCGGCGACGCGACGGCTGAGCGTGTCGGTCGTGCCGCCCGGCGGGAAGCCGGTGACGATGCGAACGTTGTCGAGCGGTGCGCCTTGCGCGCCGGCGCGGCCGGCGAAGGAGCCCAATGTGGCGAACGCGGCAGCGGCGCCCGAAGCGCCGACGAAGCGGCGACGGCTGTGATTCGACATGATGTTTCCTCCCAGGTTCGGCCGTTCCGGGCCGATCGTTTCCTCTCGTAACGCCAGAGGCTGATGGTTATGCTAGATAACTATCGAAGCCCGTCAACAGCACGTTGACGGCCGGGAGGCGACGGCGATTGGGCTTGGCGAGACGAATGCAAAGGCGGGAGCCGACGAAGAGCGCGGCAGCCGTCGATCTCGGACCGCTCGACGACAGCGTCGGCTATCTCGTGCGCCGCGCCCAGGTCGCGATCTTCCAGCGCTTCTTCGAGCAGTTCGCGGCGGCGGGCGTGCGGCCGGCCCAGTATTCGGTGCTGACCGTGATCGAGCGCAATCCGGGGCTCAGCCAGAACCGGCTCGCCGGGGCGCTGGGCATCAAGAAGACGAACCTGGTCGCCATGATCGACGGGCTGGAGAAGCGCGGGCTGGCGCGGCGCATGCCCGCCGAGCATGACCGGCGCTCCCATGCCCTCTTCCTGACATCCAAGGGCATCGCCCTGATGGCGCGGCTGCACCGGCTCGACGACACGCTCAACCGGCGACTGGTGCAGGCAACGGGAGAAAACGACCGCCGCCGGCTCTGCGAGGCGCTCCGACGCATTGCCGCGCTGTAACCCGGCCTGCGTTGCGCCGGAAGGACCCCTCCGCTATGGTCCGCCGCGCCGGACCCGTAGCTCAGCTGGATAGAGCGCTGCCCTCCGAAGGCAGAGGTCGTGAGTTCGAATCTCGCCGGGTCCGCCAGTAGACTCCCCAAAAGTGCTGTTTTGCGGGGATTTTGAGCCACCCCGGTAGACCCAGCCCACGCACTAGCCCACACAGGCGCACGGCCGAGGGATGCCACTTTAGAACCGGCGTCCAAAGTCTCCGCAGATCAGGCGGCCCGCCATGATAAGCGAGTGCTTCACCTCAGCGAGTTCCGCCGCCGGCCGCTTGACCTGGTCGTGTTCGATCCAGTTGAGAGCATCGAACAAGCCCCCCAGCGCGTGAACGCCGGACTCGAGTTCGTTCCTTGTGGGCGCGTCAGATCGAGATGATGCCATCGATACCTCCGGTTGTAGACCGGAGAAGCGTGCCCACGGATGTCCCCAGCTTCAAGACAAGTCTCACTTAACAAAAGTTAAGCGCGCCTTAACATGTTCAAGCCAATTTGGGGAAATTGACGCCTGCAACGTTCGTCGCGCCGACGCTTGGTAAAGCGGCCTTCACATGCCCGTCGTGCCATACCCTTTGCACGCAATCGAGAATTGAACTGCTGACGAGGAATTACAGAGGGAACTACTCGGTATTGGCGTCAACGAAATTCACACGTTGCACCAATTGTCAGCTGCAGATGATTTGGCACAACGGCGCGATTATCCACCCGGCTACTTCATCCGCTCCCTTCCCGCATACCGATCTTCCGGCGGATTTGCTCCCTGATTACGAAGAGGCTCGTGCAATCGTTGCAACCTCGCCGCGTGGTGCATGTGCACTGCTACGCTACATCATCGATCGCCTGACTGTTAACCTCGGAGGCAAGCCGGCAGACAGCATCAACGATCGAATCGCCTACCTGATCCGAGAAAAGGGTTTGGCGCCACAGGCACAGAAAGCGCTCGACGCCGTACGCGTGATTGGGGCGAACGCGGTACATCCCCTCGAACTAGACCTCAAGGACAACGTTGACCTAGCGACGAAATTGTTTGGGCTGATCAACGGAATTGTTGAAGACACGATAACGAGGCCCGCTGCGATCGCCGCAATCTATGGCGCCCTCCCGCCCCGCAACCTAGCTGCCATCGAGAAGCGCGATCAGAAGAAGAGCTAATCGCGCTTCACTATGGTCAAACGCGGCCGATCCCTGGAACTGTCCTTGCGAGGCCGGCAACCGGTTGCGTCCTGAAGCGCCGCCATCACGGCCTCGCCTTCAACGAAATTGCGCGCCCAGCATTCGAACCAGTCGGCAATCTCTTCTTTCGTGCGAAGCTCAGCGGCCCGGCGCCGAAGGTCGGCAGTGTTGCGCTGCCAAGCTTCCGCCCTCGCCTCTAGGGCACTGTGATCGGCCGTCTCAAGCTGCGCCATGTCAGCCCGCTGCCCGGTTCGTGACGTACCGCGACAGCAGGTTCGTCAAGCGCTGGAGATCTGCGCGCAGCTCGGCGTTCTCCTTCTGTGATGCACTGAACATGGTCTGAAGCTGCTGCGTCTGCTGGACCACGGCAGCGATGCCGGGATTGTTGACGTCCAAGGCGGTGCCCGTGCTCCCACCCGGGAGCTGCACAGCCGCGAGCACCGACTGCATGTTCGCGACGATCTCGTCGCGGATGGCGTTGTAGGCCGGCGAGCCCGCGAAGTGCGACTTCGCGAACGCGGCGCGCTCTACACCCTCGCTGCCAAGCCTGGCGATCGCCTCCTGGTCGCCTGCCTGCGCCTGCGCGTAGGTCGCCATATAGGAGGCGTTGAGACCCGCCATCGTGCCGGCCGGATCGAGGTTGGCGAGATCGCCACCCGGCGTCAGGCGCTTGATCGCTTCCTCCAGCGAGGCCACGGAGGCACCGTAGAACTGCTCCTTGAGGTCGGCTTCCTTCTTCAGCCAATACTCGCTGATCCGCGCCATATCGACGTAGACGTCCTTGACGTTGTCGCGGATGTATTCGGCCGAGGCGATGGAGTCCTTGCGCTGGTCCTCGAGCTTTCGCAGCTCGACGGCGAGCGGGTCGAGCATCGAGTCGATGAAGTCCTCGGCATAGCGGGTACGGAGCTTGTTCTGCTCCTTCAGGATCGGATCGAGCGAGAGGCCGTAGCGGGTGGCGCCGCGGGTCAGCTCCGCGAACTGGTCGTCGATCTCCTTCAGGGCCGCCTCGGCGGTGTGCACGGTCTTGCCGAGGTTGATCGACGAGCCGACCAGCGGCGGCGGCTTGTACTCCTCGCCGCCAAAGAGGCCGCCGAGCATCGGGCCAAGGAACGAGAGCGCCATGCCGAACGGCTGGAGGCCGGGGATCATCGACATGATGCCGCCGGCGATCGAGCTGATGCCGCCGATGGTGCTGCCGGTCCGCCCCTTGCCGGTCGCCAGCTGGAAGATGCCGGAGCCGATGCCAGCCACCGCACCGATGCCCTGCATGGGCGTGATGCTCCACGTCGACGGGTTCATGATGCTCGGCGTGATCTGCGGGACACCCGCCATCGCTCCCGGCGAGATGCCCGCATAGGGGCCGGTGAAAGGCGTGTTGAGCCACTGGCCGAAGCTGCCCAGCGATCCCGACATGCTTCCCATAAAGCCGCCGCCGCCAATGCTCGGCATGGAGAGGCCACCACCGCCGCCGAGGCCCGGAATGCCGCCGACGCTGCTGCTGTAGCCGAGCTGCTGGCCGACGCCGGGCGGGATGATCCCCAGGCCCGACATGGCGGTGACGACGTTGCCCAGCATCGGTCGGATCACGGCCAGCGCCATCATCTCGGCCACCATGCGGCGGATGATGCGGGTCCCGATCTGGCCCAGCTCCTCGAAGGAGAACTTACCGGACTCGAGCATCTTGTCGAACAGGTCGGCGGCCGTCGTCTGGATCGACTGTAGGGCGGTCTTGAAGGGCTCCGTCCACAGTTCGGTGGACTTCTTGGTCTCCTCGATCTTCGTCTTCAGCAGCTCCTGCTGCTCGACCGCACGGATGCGGGCATCGATGTCTTCCTGCGCATCCTCGATGCCGCGCTTCTTGACCTCCTGCATGACCTTGAGGATGGCGAGCTCGCGCGCGCGGATTTCCGGCAGCTCGTTAGCGAGGCGGACCTCGGCCGCCAGAAGCTCGTTTTCGCTCTGGATAGACTCGGTTCCGAGTCTGAAGTCCTTGAGGTTCTTCGCCTTGTCGGACGCGGCGGCGAGGTCGTAGAGCTTCTTTGCCAGTGCATCGACGGCAGGCGCGTTCGCCTTGGCGCTGTCGCCATAGGCATCCTGGGCGGCCTTGGCGGCCTTGTAGCGCAGCTCGAGATCGCCAACAGCCGCGGCGCCAGACTTCGCCGCCTCGGCCATCTTTTCTTCGTAGGCGAGCGCCAGCTCGGCGTCGGTCTTGAGCTTGTCGATCTTCTTGGCTTCAGAGGATCCCGCACCCTTGACCTTCGACAGCCCGGCTCCTGGAGTCGGGGCGGCGAACGCACCGTCACTGCCATAGAAGTAGCTCGCCGCATCGGCCGCAGCGCTGAGGCCGGCCTGCCGATCGGCTTCAGCCTTCGCGGTGCGCTGGTGGGCTTCCCAAGCTGCGCCCGCCTCGCCGGCCCGGTTTAGTCTGGTCTCGAAGCTGCTCGCCCCGCCGCCGTCGATTCGGCCGAAGGACACCGAGCTGCCGCTGATGCCCAACTTGCCGGACAGCCACGGGAACTCAGTGGCGATCTTGTTGCCGATGATGTTGAGGCCGCCTTC
>Ga0172374_1001580_pt1 | contig 15126 bp, 12 predicted proteins | sample LakKiv3m_FD_114536 | JGI IMG/M metagenome (GOLD analysis project Ga0172374, IMG submission 114536) | Freshwater microbial communities from Kabuno Bay, South-Kivu, Congo - kab_092012_10.3m | ecosystem: Environmental > Aquatic > Freshwater > Lake | place: Democratic Republic of the Congo... | reverse complement strand
AAGTACTTAGATTTTTATTTTGAGCAATTTTAAGAAAAAATGGTCCCTTCGTCTATCGGTTAGGACACCAGGTTTTCATCCTGGTAAGAGGGGTTCGACTCCCCTAGGGACTACATAATAAAAATCATCGTTTTAAAGCGATGGTTTTTTATTATCCTATAAAATGTTATAATTCTATGGTAAAATAGATATTTATGAAAAATAGAAAGACTATCGGATTAGCTCTCGGCTCCGGGGCCTATCGCGGTTTCGCTCATATCGGCGTCATCCGATCGTTTGAAAAAAATAATATCCCGATTGATTATTTGAGCGGATCCAGCATCGGCGCTTGGGCGGCCGCTTATTATGCTTTTTTTAAAGATATCAGTCCCCTGGAAAAAGACCTAATTGATAATCAGAAAGAAAACATGTCATTACTTTTCGATTTCGGTTGGACCGGCGGCCTGATTAGTGGCGAAAAATTTACAGACTATCTCGCGAAAAAGTTGCACTCTTGTCAGTTTTCTGGTTTACAGATTCCTTTACGGATTGTCGCGACTAATCTGGCGGACGGTCGACCATACATTTTTTCTGAGGGCGATGTCGCGACAGCCGTCAGGGCCAGTTGTTCTGTGCCGTTAGTATTCAAGGCCTTGCGGCTTGAGGATAAATTTTTAGTTGACGGCGGATTAAGTAACCCTGTACCTAATGATTTAGTACGTGATTTGGGAGCTGATATCGTTATCGGCGTCAATTTATATAATAAGAATGAATTTCAAAAAATAAAATATAAAGAATCTAATATCGTTGTGCGCAGTACGATGGTTATGTTAACCAGCCTGTCAAAAGCGGTAATGTCTCAAGCAGATATTGTTGTCGAGCCTGATACTTCGCCGCTGGTCAAAGAAAGTAGCCTGTCTAAATATTTTAGTAAACAGACGGCCGACGCTTTGATTAAGATCGGCGAAGAGGCGGCCGATCGAGCCATGCCGGAAATTAAAAAATTATTAGTTTGATTTCTTTCATGAAATATCGCTTGTATACAACTTCGCATAAAGCCTGGGACGGCATGTTTCAGGCGATGACTGCTGCCGGAAAATCTATTTACTTGGAGATGTACACCTTTTTAGATGATACTCAGATGACTCATAATTTTTTGCAGCTCTTAAAAGATAAAGCGCGGGCCGGGTTGAGAGTCGTTATTATTGCGGATTCTTTTGGCAGTTCTTCATTGCGGACAAAGGCGGTCGCAGAATTACGGACCGCCGGCGTCGAATTTCTTTTCTTTAACCGTTGGTTTAGCCATACCCATCGTAAGATTTTAATTATTGATAACCAGATTGCTTTCATCGGTGGGGTTAATATTATTGAAGAAACGAGAAATTGGCTAGATCTTCAGATTAAATTGCAGGGACGGATCATCGGGCCGATTTTAAAATCATTCGCCCATACTTACGGCGTCGTCGGCGGCAAAGATGAGGCGATTCTGCGATATAGACGCCTGCCGATGGTCCAGAAAATAAAATCCTGGGTTATTGATAATTTATCAGCTACTTCTTCGCGATATCTGATTAGCGACTATTATAAAAAAAATATTTTAGCCGCTAAGGAGTCGATTATTATTGTCACCCCTTATCTTTTGCCACCGCGTTGGTTAATTACGGTTTTAGACGGCGCTTGTCAGCGCGGAGTTAAGGTCGAGATGCTTATTCCTAACGATACTGATATAAAGCCGATCAATAAGGTTAATTATCTTAACGCCTGTCGCCTCTCCGCTTTAGGTATCAAATTCTATTTAATGCCGACTATGAATCACGCAAAAATTATGCTGATTGATAATGAAGAGGGCGTTATTGGCTCGCAGAATATGGATGTTCTGTCTTTCAATTGGAATATCGAGGCCGGCGTCTTTTTTCGACAGAAAAATTTGGTTAATGATTTAAGTAAGATTATCGGCGAGTGGAAAAAGACTGCGCTGGCCTTTGAAACCATCGGCCGTAAGATAAAAATTTGGGATCGGGCTTTGATTACGATTTTAAAATTTTTTTATCCCTTATTCTAAGACGACCGTCGGGCGCAAATAGGCGTGCGCCGCAGTCTTGTCTTTTTTATCAGTTTCCTCTATAATACCCGCGATATTAATCGCTTATTTTTAATTGAAGCTTCTCACGCTTTATTTTAATGACCATGTCTGAAAAATTTATAAAAGTCAGAGGTGCTCGAACAAATAATTTAAAAAATATTAATCTTGATATTCCGCGCGACCGGCTGATAGTCGTGACCGGTTTGTCCGGTTCGGGTAAATCTTCTTTGGCTTTCGACACTATTTACGCCGAGGGCCAACGCCGTTATGTCGAGTCCCTGTCTTCTTACGCACGGCAATTTGTCGGCTTGATGGATAAGCCTGACGTTGATTTGATCGAGGGTCTGTCGCCGGCGATTTCTATCGACCAGCGGACCGCCCAGCATAATCCTCGTTCGACGGTCGGGACAATTACCGAAATTTATGATTATTTGCGCTTATTGTATGCTCGTTCTGGGCAACCATATTGTCCACACTGTAATGCTAAATTAAAAAAAACCGCGGAGGAGAAAAAAACCGCCAAGATGATCCGCGGTCGAGAAATCAAATCTTCGAAAATAGAGAGATCTTATACTTGTGCTGACTGTGCCTACCATCGTCCGGAATTAGAGCCGCGTGATTTTTCTTTTAATTCCGGTCACGGCGCTTGCCCGTCTTGCGGTGGCTTAGGAACTAAATCAGAGATTGACCCCGATCTAGTTTTTAATAGTAATTTGAGTATTTTAGAGGGAGCCATCAAGCCTTTATCGCACGCGAATTTAAATAGCAACGGCCTTCTGACGGAATTGACCGAGTTAGCGGCGCGGCATAACTTTACTTTACGCCCGGCGATAAAAGATCTACATCCGGACGCCAGTCAATTAATCCTGCGGGGTGACAGTAAATTTCAAGGAGTCATACATTATTTAGAAGAGAAATATCAAGAGACTAAGTCCGGATTCGTCAAACAAGAGATTGAAAAAGTCATGCGCTCCTCTCTTTGCCCGACTTGTCATGGCGCGCGCCTGAAAACCGAGTCGCTCCTGGTTAAGATTAACGGCTTATCGATAATAGAAGTAACGGATAAGAGTATTAAAGATTTGCTTATTTTGTTGAATAGCTGGCTGAAAAATGGCGCCGTTTTGAATGGCAGCGCTAAGATCATGGAGCCGATCATCAAAGAAATAATTAATAACCTGGAATTCTTGTCTAACGTCGGTTTAGATTATCTGACTTTAAGTCGCTCTGCCGCAACTCTTTCCGGTGGAGAGGCTCAACGTATTCGTCTCGCTGCGCAAGTTGGCTCGACTCTAAGCGGCGTTTTATATGTTCTCGACGAACCGTCTATCGGCTTACACCAGCGGGATAATGATAAACTGATTGCTACTTTGAAAAAATTACGAGATAACGGCAATACGGTAATTGTCGTCGAGCACGATACAGCGACGATGCTAGCTGCCGATTGGTTAATTGATATTGGTCTCGGAGCGGGAGATTCTGGGGGTAACGTTTTATTTACCGGGACGCCGGCTGACATAAAAAAATGTCAGGAATCTTTAACGGGCGCTTATTTGGCGGGAACTAAAGAAATAAAGATGCCGACACGTTTTCGTCCGGGTAGCGGCCTCGCTATTGAGATCCTTGGTGCGACTGAACATAATTTAAAAAATATCGACGTTTCTATCCCCTTGGGTAAGCTAGTCGCAATTACCGGTGTATCCGGGTCGGGGAAATCGACGCTCATGAATGATATTTTAGCCAAGATTTTGAGCCGTAAGTTTTATCGCACTAAAGCCGAACCCGGTGCTTATAAAAATATTAGCGGTTTAGAATTTATTGATAAAGTTATCGATATTGACCAATCGCCTATCGGTCGGACGCCGCGCTCTAATCCGGCGACTTATACGGGCTTGTTTACTTATATCCGCGATCTTTTTGCCGATTTACCAGAAGCCCGGGTTAAGGGTCTGGGGGCGGGACATTTTTCTTTTAACGTTCCGGGCGGAAGATGCGAAAATTGTTCCGGCGACGGCGTTATTAAAGTTGAAATGCAGTTTTTATCCGATGTTTATTTGACGTGCGACGTTTGCGGCGGAAAAAAATTCCAGGCGAAAGTCCTAGAGGTTCTGTATCGAGGCAAAAATATTTTTGAAGTACTAGAAATGACGGTAGAAGAGGCTAAGAGTTTTTTCGCCGATCATTCGGCGATCAGCCAGAAATTAAAAACTTTATCCGAGGTCGGTTTAGGCTATATTAAACTAGGACAGAGTGCCACGACATTTTCCGGCGGCGAAGCGCAGCGTATAAAATTAGCGACGGAATTATCGCGTCGAGCGACCGGTAAGACTCTCTATATTTTAGATGAGCCGACGACCGGCCTGCATTTTGCTGATACTGATCGTCTGCTTAAAGTTTTAAATATGTTGGTTGATCAAGGCAATACGGTTCTAATTATCGAACACAACATCGACGTGATAAAATCTGTCGATTGGATTATCGATCTTGGTCCGGACGGGGGCGAGACGGGAGGGTATGTGGTAGCGGCCGGCACGCCGCCGGAAGTAGCGAAAGTCGCAAAAAGTTTTACTGGACAATATTTAAAAAAAGAGATTTCAAGCTAAATGTCCGCTAATATTTTTAATTCTAATTTTTTAGTTTTTGTGTCTAGTGTTGCGAAAGTCGCCTGATGCCAGACGCCGGCCAAATTTCCGGGATTGATAATACTAGTCGGACCGCGTTTCTCTAGCCAGGGTTTATGCGTATGGCCGTAGAATATATAATCCGGAGAGACTTCTGTCGATTTTAAAAGAATGTTGATTTTAGTCGGCTCGTGTACTAATCCAATTTTTAGACCGTCGAGCTCGATTAAACCGCTAGCCCCGTAGTATTTTATATTTTTATATTTGCTTAATTGCGTTTCTTCGTAGAGATCAATATTGCCTTTAACCATAAAAATCTCGCCGTTGAATTTGGCGAGATTTTTAATTGTAAGCAAGGTAGTCGTATCGCCGCAGGAAATAATTTTTTTAATTTCTGCGTTTTGGCACCAGTTTAGGCATTTAGTCAGGTTGACCAGGTTGTCGTGGATATCGGAAATGATGGCGATCACCATATTATTTTTTGCCGCGTAGTTTGATTTCATAAGCCATCTGTTCCAGCTTGCGCAGATGGCCCCGTGATTGGTCGTATTTTGTTCGCAGGTATCCGGTCATGTCAAAGTCAATAAGTTGTGTCATGATATTGTCGGCAATTTTTTTTATTTTGCCGACTTCGCTGAATTTGCCGGCCGCCGCCTTGTTCGTCGCGTAACGAACTAATTCTCCGATCAAATCACAGATACCGCCCAGATAACCTTCGTAGTCCAGGTGCAAGCCGGGCGTCGCTTCTATTTTTTTATTTTTAATAACCGCGTAAAAAGTTTTTCCTTCTAGGTATTCTTCGGCGGCAGCCTTATAAGCTCCTTCGCGATGCAGTCGCTCGAAGCCGAAACGATTTTCTAAATCTTTCAAGGCTTTTTCCATGTCGTTTATCTTATTTTCTGCCAACTTGAAATCCTGGCGTTGTAATGCGAAGATGGTCTTTTTAGCTTCAAAGAGGATATTGTTTGCGGCGCTGATAATCTGCCGCCGCTGTGATTCATTGGAGCGGTAATCTTGCTTTAATTGGTCTAAAAATTTTTCATTAATCATAATTTTATTAAATCACTTTAAATACTTCATCGATACTGGTTTCGCCTTGGAGTGCTTTTAGGATCCCGTCTTGGAGCATGGTGACCATTCCTGCCTTGATCGCTGCGGTTTCGATATCGAAGTCGGTCACGTTGTCGGTTTGAATCAATCTTTGTATTTCCGGTGTCATGGTAATAGTTTCATATAGGCCGGAACGTCCTTTATAGCCGATTTTATTACATTTAGCACAGCCCGCCCCTTCATAAAAAACTAACTTTTCCGGAATTTTTACTTTCGGATTTTTGATGGTCGCCAAAATTTCTTGAACATGTTTTAATTCGTCCGGCTTGATTTCGGCCGGTTTTTTGCAATATGGGCAGAGCCGTCTGACCAGGCGTTGACCGATAGTAAAGTCAATGGAATTAGCTAGGGTCTGTCGGTCGAGACCGAGACCGACAAAGCGCGAAATAGCGCTCGCGGCACTATTGGCATGGATAGTAGAGAGAACTAAGTGCCCGGTGAGAGATGCTTCGATCGCTATTTTTGCTGTTTCTGAATCGCGAATTTCACCGATCATCATTATATTCGGATTTTGTCGCAGCAGGGAACGCATTGCGGAAGCAAAAGTATAACCTCGTTCTTCGTCAATTTGCGTTTGCATAATACCCGGTAATTGATACTCGATCGGGTCCTCAACCGTAATTATTTTAACGTCCGGTTTATTTAATTTATTCAGGATGCTATACAAGGTCGTAGTTTTACCTGATCCGGTCGGACCGGTCGTCAGGATAATTCCTCTGGTTTTCTTCATAGCTAACTGCAGGGAATCAAAAGCGACGGAAGTTATGCCTAGTTTATTCATGTCCAAATTAGCGGCGGTTGAAGATAAGAGACGGACGACAATAGTTTCACCATAACCGCCGGCGATAATCGATAAGCGGCAGTCAATTTTATGATCGGGCAGATAAATTGTAAAACGCCCATCAAAAGTAGCGCGCTTAATATTGGTCGGCGCTCCGGCTAATATTTTTATTTCCGATAGGATTGGCAAATAGCTGGTTTTAGGTAGATCTAAGACGTCATGCAAAACGCCGTCAATGCGAAAACGAACTTTGACGTTAGTTTCGGTTGGCTCGATATGGATATCGCCCGCAGAGGCCACAGTCGCTAGCGCCATCACTAGGTTAATTAATTCTCCGGTCGGTATTTCTTTAACCGCGGCGGCGATTTTTGTGATATCGCGGCTCAATTCCTCAGCCAAAGCCATTTCCGCCGGTTTGATTTTAACGCCACGACCGATAGTCTGGGAAATGACAACGTCATATAATTCATTAACGTAATCGAAATTTCCGACTACGCGATAGACCTCATCTAAGGAAGTCAGGCCCTCTAAGACTTTTAAGATACCGTCTTGAAGCATGGTAATCATGCCGTCTTCGACGGCCTGTTGAAGGATCTTAAAAGATGGCGCGTTATCAACAGTCAATTGTTTGATTTTATCGTTCATCGTAAATATCTCGTAGATGCCGCTGCGCCCTTTATAGCCAGTGAAATTGCAGGCCGGGCAACCTTCCCCGGCTTGATAGATTTTGGGCAGTTCCGCCGGGATATTGACGCCGGCCTTGGGAGAAATGACCGCTAAGATTTTATTGACTTGTTCCTGTTCCTCGGCGGTGGGAGTTTTTTCTTGGCGGCACTTATGGCATAGACAGCGGATTAATCTTTGACCGATGACGGCGTTGATAGAGGGGACTAAAAAATAGGGCTTAACACCGATATCAATTAAGCGCGGAATTACTCCGGCGGCGTCATTAGTATGTAAAGTCGATAGAACCAGATGTCCGGTCAGAGAGGCTTGGACCGCTATTTCGGCGGTTTCTAAGTCGCGAATTTCTCCGACCATCACGACATTAGGATCTTGGCGTAAAATTGAGCGCAGGCCATCGGAAAAGGTATAACCTCGTTTATTATCGACTTGGCTTTGGTTTATTCCTTTTAACTGGTATTCAATGGGATCTTCGAGAGTGATAATTTTTGTGCCTGGCTGATTTAAACGGTTTAATACCGCGTATAAAGTCGTGGTCTTGCCGGATCCGGTCGGCCCAGTCGTTAGGATTAAGCCGTTTGGTTTAGAAATTTCTCTTTTTAAAATCGGTAATATCTCCGGACGGATGCCTAAGCGCTCGAATTCAAGCGTGTCGGCGCCAGAATCTAAAAGGCGCATAACTACGCTTTCTCCGTACGCGGTCGGTAAGAAAGAGCAGCGCACGTCAATTTTTTTATCTTTTAAGTAAATTGTGTAACGGCCGTCTTGCGGTTTATCGTTGATATTTATTTTAACTCGGGATAATATTTTTAAACGGGACACAATCTTGCTCCATTTTTCCCGGCTGATAACAGCCGCCTCCTGTAGAACGCCGTCGATCCTGATTCTAATTACGACGCCGGCCTCTCCCGCTTCAATATGGATATCGCTGCCGGCAACTTTAAGGGCGGTCGCTAACATCAAGGTAACGATATCGGTAATATTAACTTCGTTGATTTTTTCGTTTAAGCTCTTGTAGTTGCTAATCGCCTCCTTAAATTTTTCCAGGCTTTCTTCGTTTATTTCTACGCCGCTTTCGTATTTTTTTACTTTAGGCAAGGCTTTATAAGCCTCGAGAGCGATAGATAAACTATTTTCTGATATTAGATAGAGTCTGGCTTCGGCGAAATATTGATCGCGCAGATGCGCGAGTTCATTCTCGACTTCTTTAGTCGGCTCGAGGCAGCCTAAACGGATATTTTTCCCGTCATAATAGAAACAGACTATTTTCATCTCGCGGGCGCGCCCTTCTTGGACTAAGGTCAGAGCTTCTGGACTGATCGAAAACCCGTATAGGTTAACATAATCCAGGCCCGATTGCTGTGCGATCTGCTGGGTTTGTTTCTCAATCCGGCGGAGTTTTATTTCATCTTGTTTTTTAGCAAAACGACCGGCGACGCTTTCTTCGTCATCGGTCGGATTGATCAAATTCTCAATGGAGGCAAAATCACTCATAGTTATTGGATCCGGTATTAAACTAACGGCTAAATATTCTTTCTAACTTCGCTAGAGCGCCTTTATCTTTTAAGCGCAGGAAAAGATTGGTCCAGGTGGCTGTTTGGAAAGTTGTTAGGGCGGCGCCAAAAATAATTATTAGGGCGATAGCTAAAAGTAGGGCCAGAATAACTATCCAGCTTATCTGGAATATAAGGCCTAATAACAGTAAAGGTAAGAGGACGAGCGCTAAAATTATTAAAATAATCAGACTGGCGACGAAGTTGATAATGAAGAGAATAATCGCCATCTCCAGACTAACTAACCAGTTTTTTACAAATAATTTTTGACCATGCTCTAAGGCGGACATGAAAGATTTATTATCTAGAACGTGGTAAGCGATCGCATATTTAAGTAATAGGGATAGACCCACCGCGACTGGCACAAAAATAACGAATAAAACCGTATAAGCGGTTACTAGTACTGGAGTACTGCTTAGGACCATAAAGAGGAGAGGCAAACCGGTAATAAAGAAAGCCAGACTAATTACTATTTTGATCATTAAGTTTAAGCCTAGGACTGGCCAAAAATAACCATGTCCGACAGTCAGGCCGTCGCGCAGGCTTAAACTTAGGTCTTTTTTCTTAGAATTATTGATTTTTTTAACGTCGTTAACTAGTGCGGCTTGGCAAGTTATGGCCAACCAAATGACGAAGGCAACCAACACGAAAGAAATTATCAGTAAAGATAAAGCATTTAAGATAGTCACAAAATCATAGCTAAAAAGGTTGACTATTCCCAGAAAGAAGGTTTTTGTCAGATCGGCGAGAGCTAATATTCCGGTGAAACGATAATAAGAGCCGTCGATCAATCCTCGATTTAAATTTTGAGCCAAAAGCTGGTATTCCCAAGAACCGCCGGCCGCGGTCAGAGAAGCAAATAAGCCGAGGAACCATAAATATTTATGTTTCCACGAAACTTCCCAAGCTTGTTTTAATAAAGAGCGATAAGAAAACATAGAGTTTTTAATTGAAAAATTTAAAAAAGTCTGATAATATTATAACATAATTTGCTAATTAATACCAAGTCGGATGTCTGGCTTTTCTATCTTTATATGTCTAAGGTTATCACCGATAAAAAACAAATAGAGGAATTACTGACGCGCGGGGTGGAAAAAATTTATCCGAGTTACCAAGAACTCGAAAAGAAGCTTTTAAGCGGTGAAAAAATCCGTCTTTATTGCGGCTATGATCCGACCGCCTCGTCTTTGCAGATCGGTAACACCGTTTCTTTGAATAAACTGGGGCAATTCCAAGCTTTGGGTCATGAGGTAATTTTTTTAATCGGTGATTTTACCGGGCTGATCGGCGATCCGAGCGATAAAAAATCTGTTCGGCAACAGATGACGCGCGAAGAAGTTTTAGCTAACGCGCGCGATTACAAGAAACAAGCCTCCGCTTATTTAAAATTTTCTGGCGATAATCCAGCGAAGCTAATGTACAACAGCGCTTGGAACGATAAGCTTAATTTTAAAGATTTGATTGAATTGGCTTCTAATTTTACGGTTCAGCAGATGATTCAGCGCGATATGTTTCAAGAAAGATTAAAAGAAGAAAGACCGATTTATTTACATGAGTTTTTATATCCGCTCACGCAAGCGTATGATAGCGTGGCTATGGACGTTGATTTGGAAATTGGCGGTAATGACCAGATGTTCAACATGATGTGCGGTCGCAGTCTGCTTAAGACTTTGAAAAATAAGGAAAAGTTTGTTCTGACAGTCAAACTCTTAGCCGACGAAAACGGCAAAAAAATGGGCAAGAGCGAGGGGAACGCAATTTTTTTGAATGAGTCGCCTAATAATATGTATGGCCAAGCAATGGCCTGGCCCGATGGCGTCATCATTCCCGCCTTTGAACTATGTACCGGCGTGTCTTTAACGGAAATCGCCGCGATGGCTCAAGATTTGCGAAAGAATAAAATAAATCCTCGCGATTTGAAGATGAAACTCGCTTGGGAAATCACTAAGATCAATCATGGCGTCAGTGCTGCCGATGAGGCGCAAGAAAGTTTTATTCAGACTATCCAGAAGAAAGAGGCGCCTGCTGATTTAGCCAATTGGACCGCAGTCAAAGATAGTTATAATCTGGTTGACTTATTAGTCGAGACTAAATTAGCGGAGAGTAAAAGCGAAGCGCGACGCTTAGTTGAACAAGGGGCTATTAAAATTAAAGAGAATACTGGCGATTTCTCCGTTATTAAAGACAGTAAAACAAACATAGAAATCAAGGGTGAACTTATTATTCAGCGCGGTAAGTTCCATTTTATTAAAGTAGTGCGTTAATATTCAGATCGGTATGGTTTTAGAAGAATTAAAAGCAAAAATAAAAATAGCTTTGAAATTAGAGCAAGCGGTTTTTGCTTATCCGCCTAGTCCGGACTTGGGCGATTTAAGTTTAGCTTGTTTCGATTTAGCTAAGAGCCAGAAAAAAAATCCGGCCGAATTGGCTAAAGAATTGGCAGCTGATTTTAACGATAATTTGACGTTAAAAGAATATTTTATAGAGGTTAAAGCCGTCGGTCCGTACCTGAATTTTTTTGTCAGTCCTTGTTTTTTGGCCGATAACGTCATTGAGGAAATAAAATTAGATAAAGATCGATATGGACAAAATCGCGATGGTGCCGGTCGGAAAGTCATGATTGAATATTCCAACGGCAATACTCATAAGGAATATCATGTCGGTCATTTGCGCAATATTTCGTACGGCGATGCTGTGGGTCGTCTTCTTGAAGTTAACGGTTATACCGTCGTACCGGTTTCTTACATTAACGATTTTGGTATCCACGTCGCCAAGACTATTTGGAATTGGCGGCGGGACAAGACTTACGCGGAACGTCCCGAGCCCAAGGGTTATCTCTTGGGTCGTTGCTATGCTAAAGCGAGCCAGGCTCTAGAAAATAGTCCGGAAGGCAAAGCCGAAGTAGCTTCTATTATGAAAGAGATAGAGAGTCGTCAGGGCAAAAGTTATAAATTATGGGAAGAGACTAGACAATGGAGTATCGACTATTTTGATTCTATCTATAGCGAACTGGGCGTTGCGTTTTCTCACATCTTTTATGAAAATGAAGTCATCGCTGCCGGCTTGCAATTAGTCGATAAACTATTTAAGGAAGGCGTTTTAGTCAGAAGTGAAGGGGCAATTATTGCTAATCTGGAAAAATATGATTTAGGAGTTCTGCCTATTATCCGTTCCGACGGTACGGCTCTTTACCCGGTCGGTGATTTGGCGCTTGCCTCGGAGAAATTTGATAAATATAGTTTAGACGAATCGATTTATGTCGTTGACGTTAGACAAAGCTTGTATTTTAAACAGTTATTTAAGATTTTGGCTTTAATCGGCTATAAACAGCGTCTGGTCCATTTACCTTATGATTTCGTTACTTTACCGGACGGCATGATGTCTTCGCGGACGGGCAATGTCATTACCTATCAGGAATTAAAAGATAAGATTTTTGAAAAATTAGTGGCGGAAACGAATGAACGTCATGGTCATTGGTCGGTTAGTCATATCGACCGCGTCGCCTTAGCTCTCACGATTTCGACGATTAAATTCGAAATGCTTAAAGTCAGTGCCGATAAGATCATTACTTTTAATATTAACGAGTCTTTGCGATTTGACGGCTATACCGCTTGTTACCTACAATACGGGTATGCACGGTTAAAGAGTATTATACGTAAAGGTAGATTTATTTTCTTCTTTGGGCGTCCAGATTTATCTCGACTCCGAGAGAACAAAGAAAAAGAACTATTATTAAAGTTGGCTCGTTATCCGGAAGTGCTGCGCTTGGCCGCTGTCAAATATAATCCCAGTGAGCTGACTAAATATCTTTTTGAATTAGTGCAGCTCAGTAATGACTATTATCACGGGACAAATATTTTAAAAGCGGAAACCGGAGTGAAGAAGGCGCGTTTAGCTTTAATTACTGCCGTGACCCAAGTTTTGAAAAACGGTTTTAATATTTTAGGTCTAAAGGTTTTAGAGGGGATGTAATTTATATATTTATGAAAAAAGAATCTGACAATTCAATGGACAAGATAGTATCGCTCTGCAAACGCCGCGGCTTTGTTTTTCCCTCCTCAGAAATATATGACGGCTTTACCGCTGTCTATGATTTTGGTCCTTACGGCGTCGAACTTGCTAACAATATTAAGAAAGAATGGTGGAAAGCGATGACGCAACTTCGCGACGACATCGTCGGTTTGGATTCGGCTATATTTATGAGCCCGAAAATCTGGGAAGCCTCCGGTCACGTCAAAGGTTTTTCTGATCCGCTCACCGAATGTAAAAAATGCCATGCGCGTTTAAGACTAGACGCTATTTTAGAAGAAGCGGGAATTTTCGCGGACGAAAAAATGACGGAAGAAGAAATAAATAAGATTTTTGTAGCAAATAAAGACAAGATAAAATGTCCGACTTGCGGTGCTAGCGACTTTACGCCCGGTAAAAAATTTAATCTTTTAGTCCAGTCCAATCTAGGGAATTTTACGAGCGATTGGACGAAAGATCCGACTTATCTGCGCGGCGAAACCTGTCAGGGAATCTATGTAAATTTTAAGAACGTCTTGGACTCGACTCGCGTCAAGATCCCTTTTGGTATCGCGCAGATCGGCAAAGCCTTCCGGAATGAAATTACGGCGCGCCAGTTTATTTTTCGTACGCGTGAATTTGAACAGATGGAAATGCAGTATTTCGTTAAGCCGGGCGACGATTTAAAATATTATGAAGAGTGGAAAGAAGTGCGTTGGCAGTTTTATCTGGATTTAGGAATCAAACCGGAAAATCTGAAATGGCATAAGCACGAGAATCTAGTTTTTTATGCTAAAGAAGCTTACGACATAGAATATAAATATCCGTTTGGCTTTAAGGAATTAGAAGGAGTGCATGCCCGCGGTAATTACGATTTGGCCCAGCATAGTAAATTCTCCGGTGCCGATCTTAATTATCTTGACCCGGCAACCAATGAGAAATTCATGCCGCACGTCGTCGAAACTTCGGCGGGCGTCGGTCGGACGCTTCTAGCGGTTTTAGTCGAAGCTTATCAGGAGGAAAAACTAGAGGGCGCGACGCGGTTGGTTCTGAAATTAGCGCCGCGTTTGGCGCCGGTGAAGATCGCAATTTTTCCGCTGTTAAAGAATAAACCGGAACTAGTCGCTAAAGCGCACGGTATTTATGATAGATTAAAGCTCGACTGGCGTTGTGAGTTTGATGATAACGGTAATATCGGTAAGCGTTACCGCCGTCAGGACGAGATCGGGACGCCGTATTGCTTAACAGTTGATTTTGATAGTTTAGAAAACGAGGAAGTAACGGTGCGCGATCGTGATACAATGAAACAAGAGAGAATTAAAATAGCAGAGTTACCGGAATTTTTTCGCGCCAAGATTTAGCGGCCGCGAAATAAACTCTTGTCGCAAGAAAAAAATAAAAATTCCTTCGCCCTCGGAATCGGGCGAGGGAATTTTTTTAAAAATCGGAAAAAACTATTGCTACTTATTTTAATTAGTTATATAATATAGCTAAGGAATATTTTTTTCTGTGTCTGTTAATTTTTTATACGAATTTAAAATTCATTTAAGAAAGGGGGTGAGATTATGAAAAAGAAAGCTGCAAAAAAGGTAGTTAAAAAAACCGCGAAAAAAAAGGTGGTTAAAAAAGCGGTGAAGAAGGTTGCTAAAAAGAAAGCTGCCAAAAAGAAAAAATAATTTTTAAAAATTTATTTTTTTGATTTAAAGATTATACAGAGGCCGTTCCGCTCGCGCGGAGCGGTTTTTGTAAGGAAAAAGCCGATTGTAGAACGATCGGCTTTTTTTAAAGAACTAACCTATTGGCTCAAAACCTATATACTTATCAGTATTAGGAATTTGGAATAATTGCGCGGAGTTGTTTTTACATCTTTTGTTTACTCCGATTCTGAGTTTCAATGTGGGGCGTGCCGTTGGTTCGATCGGCGTTATATTAAGGATAAAAGTTTTTTTATCGTTTTGGTTGTGATCGGTTTTTTCAACCAATTCAACTGTAGCGATAACTTTTTTACCAAAATGTTTGCTGTCTACAGTAAAATATTTTGTCACCCATTCGCCCGACACCTTGTCTCCACGTCGGTAACGGTTTGGTATGTGTATTATCTGGCCGTTGACTGATGTGTCGTGTGCCTTAATAAATTTAAAAAATTGGTCCTTACCTGGTTCGGCACGGCTACCCGGTGTTGGAATTTTTACTAGAATGTTGTGATATATTGCTAGCGAATGAAAATTCGCGTTTGTCACGGTTATGACCGTTTTCCCCGTTGTCATTACTGACTCCTTTGTTTGTGGTTGTGAAATGAACTGTTAATTT
>Ga0172374_1001578_pt1 | contig 15144 bp, 11 predicted proteins | sample LakKiv3m_FD_114536 | JGI IMG/M metagenome (GOLD analysis project Ga0172374, IMG submission 114536) | Freshwater microbial communities from Kabuno Bay, South-Kivu, Congo - kab_092012_10.3m | ecosystem: Environmental > Aquatic > Freshwater > Lake | place: Democratic Republic of the Congo... | reverse complement strand
TTCGTCAGGCACAGATTTCGATCTACATGGGTAATACCCCGGCACAGCATGCCTATGAGAAGCATGGATTCAGACTACTCGATGAATGGCCTGATCCGTACTTTGAAAAGGAAATCGGGTCCCCGGGTATGGCCCGTTTGATCTGTGACCTTTAACGAAACTTCATGAACACCCCGATTCTGAGACCCTATTGCAAAAGAAAGGAGAATACCATGAAAGTACTCGCCCTGAATTCAAGTCCCCGAGGCGAAGGCCAGAGCAAAACAGGCATGATGCTCAATCACCTCGTCCTGGGCATGCGCGATGCCGGCGCGGAGGTCGAGGTCATAGATCTTCGAAAGAAAACCATCCGGAACTGTATCGGCTGTTTCACCTGCTGGACCAAGACACCCGGTCTCTGCATTCACAAGGACGATATGTCCGGCGAACTCTTTCCAAAATTCATCGAGTCAGACCTTGTGGTCTATGGAACCCCCCTTTACCATTTCACCGTGAATGCGACCATGAAGGCGTTCATTGAGCGCACGCTTCCCATTTTGCAGCCTTTCTTTGAGGAGAGCGGGGAAGCGACCAAACATCCTTTGAGACATGAATTTCCCAAGGCCGTTGTCCTGTCCGTAGCAGGCTTTCCGGAAATGTCTGTCTTTGATCAACTCTCCTCCTGGGTACGTCTTATTTTCGGCAAGAGCGATACCCTTGTCGCCGAGATCTATCGACCCGCAGCCGAGAGCATGACGGCATCCTTTTTCAAGGACAAGGCAGCGCAGGTTATGGAGGCCACCCGAAAGGCCGGCCAAGAGATCGTCCAATCCATGAAAGTCTCCGAAGAAACACTGGCGGCCGTGACCCAGGATTTTGTCCGGGACAAGGAGTCATTCAGAAAAATGGGGAATCTCTTCTGGAAGACCTGTATTTCAGAGGGGATGATTCCAAAGGAGTTTGAAGAAAAAGGCCTCATTCCCCGGCCTGACTCTGTGGAGACCTTCATGATGATTCTCTCCCTCGGCTTCAATCCTGTTGGCGCAGGGGATACCCGTGCCGTCCTTCAATTCAATTTTTCCGGCGATGTACAAGGGGCATGTCACTTCCGCATCGAAAACGGAACCATCCGTGCAACCCAAGGGCGCGCTGAACGTCCCGACGTGGCTATTGACACCCCTTTTGACCTCTGGATGGATATCATGACCGGCAAAGCGGACGGGCAGCAGATGTTCATGACCCAAAAATACAAGGTCAAGGGAGATCTGAGCCTTTTGATGCGCATGAGCCAGATCTTTGGGAAATAGGAATAACAGGCCTTTTCGGGAGTGACGTTTTAAGGGTCACGTCTCTGCTTGGCTCGTAATCGAAGGCCCAACAGGATGTTGCCGTGCCGGGACCGTTAAGGATCGAATACCCTGACGCATGGCATCATGTGATGAACCGGGGGCCACGGCAATCCACCGATACCCGGACGACTCGTTCTCCGCTCAATAGACCCATCCCAGGAATCCCAGGCAGATGATATTGGCGATAGCGGCCGTGAGGTAAAGGCACGCCACAAAGGCAATCTTGGCCCGATGGGACCTGAGAGAGAGGACAAGAATAGCGGCCGCATAAAAGTGGAAGTACCCGAAGAAAAAGATCAGCCAGATCCCTTCGAAGCTGCGGTTCCACCAGGGGTATTCCCAGACCAGCAGCCCTCCCTTATTGAGCGCGCATTCAACAAATACACAGAACGCTGCATAGCCAATGGCCCAGAACCATCGATTGGGGATTCCCAAGATTTTTTCGGCTGGATCCTTTGAAAGGGTGTGGCAATAGATGATGCCGGAGATGGCGAACATGAACATGATCTCAATGTTCCAGCCCACCATGGTCCTGAGCGCCGTCTCCCCGGGCACGGTCCAGCAGGCGGAACGTTGTGTAAAATGAAGCACCCAGCCGTTCCAGGTTTCATTGATGAAATCCATCCCGAAAAGGGTCAGTCCGGCATAGACGGCATCCCAGTTGCCGGACGACCGTGCCGCTTTGATTTCCCGTGCATAGATGTAGAACACAATGGCCAGCAGGGGGATGACAACCCACTCGAGCGTAGACAGGTCCCTCAGGTGTTGAAGGGCAAGTTCTGATGCGTGCGTCACAGGATCCTCCTTTCAGGACGAAACAGAGTTTGACAGGATGGTCAGGATTTTCAGGATTTTCAGGATAGATATGGCATGATTTGTTTGTTTCGTCAATTCCATTTATGCAGTATGCAATATGAAACAAACGCGCGCCGTTGTGGATCAGACACACTCCGAGGACCCTGTGAGAGACCTGCCGGGCTATGGCGCATGGGAGAGGTCAGTGGGAGGATGGCCGCCACGGGGTGAATTTGAGGAGGAGGAGCATGCCGGGAATTGCAATCAGGGTGCAGGCGATGAAGAAGCCCTCCCAGCCGAAGTGCTTCACCAGGAAGCCGGTCGGGGCAGAGGCCACGACCCGGGGCACGCCCATGAGGCTGCTGAGGAGGGCGTACTGGGTGGCGGTGAAGCGCTTGTTGGTGATGCTGGCCATAAAGGCCACGTAGGCCGCGGTCCCCATGCCGCCGCTCAGGTTTTCAAAGGCAATGACCCCGGAGAGGAGCGGGACGCTGTGCCCGATCCGAGCCAGGAGGGCAAAACCGGCCGTGGATACTGCCTGAAGAACGCCGAAGATCCAGAGGGACCGGTTGATCCCGAGCCTCAGCATGATCACCCCGCCGATCAGGCTTCCCACCACCGTGGCCCAGAAACCGAAGAGCTTGACCACGGCCCCGATCTCGGTCTTGGTAAATCCGATGTCCAGATAGAAGGGGGTGGTCATGGCGCTGGCCATGGTGTCCCCGATCTTGTAAAGGAGGATGAATCCCAGGATCCAAAGGGCCCCCTGTCGGCTGAAATACTCGGTCAGGGGATCGATGACCGCCTCTCGAAGACGCCTGGGGGCCCCCGCCGGGAGCGGGGGCTCCGGGGCCAGGAGGGTGGTCAGAACCCCGGGGAGCATGCACACGGCCATGATGAGGTAGACCCACGAAAAGGGGATATGGTCCGCCAGGATCAGACCGCCGCCCGAGGCGAGGAGCATGCCCAGCCGGTAGCCGTTCACGTAGAGGGAAGAGCCCAGACCCAGCTCCTCGTCCGAGAGGTCCTCCCTTCGGTAGGCGTCCACCACGATATCCTGGGAGGCGCTGAAAAAGGTTGCCAGGAATGCGGCAGCGGCCACCATCCAGGGGCTGGCGCTGGGGTCTGTCAGGCCCATGCCTGCGATCGCCAGAGCCAGGGCCAGTTGGGCCGTGAGGAGCCACCCCCGCCTTCGGCCTAAAAAAGGGAGGGTATAGCGGTCCATAAAGGGGGCCCAGAAAAATTTGGCCGTATAGGGAAGCCCTACCAGGGCCATCAGGCCGATGACGGTCAGGTCCACCCCTTCCTCTGTCATCCACGCCTGGAGGACCGTGATGGTCAGAAGGAGGGGGAGCCCGCAGGAAAAGCCCATGATCAGGGCCACCAACATGCGCCGGCTGAAGATGGTTTTCAGGAGGGATGTTTGCGGGTCAGGGGCATTTATCATTTATCATTCTTCATTTTTCAATGCCTTCTTAAGAATACTCACGGTCTCGGCGATCTCGTCAAAGGATACCTCTTCCCGAAGGGCCTCCATCCGTTTCATGACCTCGGCAAAGCGGACCCCCTCGGCCGCGCTGATCCATTCCAGTTGGAGCCGCTCCGGCCGGATTCCTAATTTGGCCATCTTCTTGTGTATCTTGGCGACCCGCTTTTCGGTCCAGTGGTTGGCGTCAATATAGTGGCAGTCGCCAATATGACACCCGCTCACCAGGATCACGGGGGCCCCCATTCTAAACCCCTCCCAGACAAACTTCTCGTCGACCCGTCCCGAGCACATGGTCCGGATGATCCGCACATTGGGCGGGTACTGGAGTCTCGAGACCCCGGCGAAGTCGGCCCCGGCATAGGAGCACCAGTTGCAGGCAAAGGCCAGGACCTTTTCCTTGGAGTCTTCTTCAAGGAGGGCATGGACCTGATGGAGGATCTGGTCGTCGGTGAAGTGGTTCATGACAATGGCGTCAAAGGGGCACTCGGCCGCGCAGGTCCCGCACCCGGCGCAGGCGGCCGTATTGACCACGGCCGGGGTCTTCCGCTTGACATCCACGCTGATGGCGTTGTAGGGGCAGACCTCTGCGCATTTGCCGCACGACTTGCACGCCTCGGCCACCACCATGGAGGTGATCGGCTCGGTGGTGATCTCTCCCTTGTGCATGAGGCGGATGGCCCGTGCCGCGGCAGCCGAGGCCTGGGTCACGCTCTCCTTGATATCTTTCGGGCTTTCCGCACATCCGGCATAAAAGACCCCCCGGGTCGCGGCGTCCACCGGCTGGAGCTTGGGGTGAGCCTCTAAGAAGAAGCCGTCCGGGGTGAGCTGGAGACCCAGCATCTCCTGGAGTCGCTGGGTGCTCGAGGCCGGTTTCATCCCCAGGGCCAGGACCAGCATATCTAAGTGGTGGGTTTCGAGTTTGCCGGTGGCCGTGTTTTCCACCGATACGATGAGTCCCCTGTCCGGTCCTTCCGCCACCGTGCCCGGAAGGCCCCTGAGGTAGTGCACCCCTAACCGCCGACTCCGGGTGTAGAGGTCTTCGAACCCCTTTCCAAAGGCCCGTATATCGATGTAGAAGACCTTGATATCCACGCCGGGATAGTGCTCTTTGAGCATCAGGGTGCTCTTCACCGTGTTCATGCAGCAGATGTTGGAGCAGTAGCTCCCCCCCCTTTTAGCGGAACGGGACCCCACGCACTGGACAAACCCGATGGACCGGGGCGGTTTTCGGTCTGTAGGACGGAGGACCTCTCCCCCGGTCGGCCCCCCGGCATTGATGAGCCGTTCGAATTCAAGGCTGGTGACCACGTTCGGGAACCGGGTGTAGCCGTACTCATCCATCTCTGTGGGGTCATAGACCTCGAGTCCCGTAGCCACCACAATGGATCCTACAGTCTCCACGATCTCCTCGTCGGACATGTGGAAATTGATGCACCCCTTGTCGCAGGCCTCCACGCACTTGGCGCAGACCACCGGATTGTGACCGAGACACTCGGCGATGTTGATGACATAGGCCGAGGGGACGGCCTGGGGAAAGGGAGAAAAGATGGCCCGACGGGAGGAAAGGCCCAGGTTGAACTCGTCCGGACGCACCACCGGGCAGACCTTGGCGCATTCGCCGCACGCGGTGCACTCCTTTTCGTTCACATAACGGGCCTTTTTCAGAATCCTGACGTCGAAGTTGCCGACATAGCCCTTGACGTCGACCACTTCGCTGAGGGTGTAGAGGGTGATCCGGGGATGTCGACCGACATCCGTCATCTTAGGCCCCAGTATTCAAATGGAACAGTCCATGGTGGGGAAGGTCTTGTCCAACTGGGCCATGACCCCGCCGATGGTGGGCCGCTTCTCCACCAGGACCACGTCATAGCCGTTGTCCGCCAGGTCGAGGGCCGCCTGGATCCCCGCCACGCCGCCCCCGATCACCAGGGTTCGCGGGGTGAGGGGAAGCGTGTCCTCCTGGAGCGGTTGAAGAAGCCGTATTCGCGACACGGCCATCTTGACCAGGTCCTGGGCCTTTCGCGTGGCCCCTTCGGGGTCCTTCATGTGGACCCAACTGCACTGCTCCCGCAGGTTGGCCATCTCCAGGAGGTAGGGATTGAGCCCGGATGACTGGAGCATCTGTCTGAAGGTGGGTTCGTGGAGCCTCGGAGAACAGGACGCCACCACCACCCGGTCCAGTTCGTACTCCCGAATGTCGTCCTTGATCTGCTGCTGGCCCGGCTCTGAACAGGCATACCCGATATCCTTTGAAACGATCACATCGTCCAAGAGACCGGCCGCTTCGGCCACCTTTTGGCAGTCCACGGTCTGGGCGATATTGAGTCCGCAGTGACAGACATAGACCCCGATGCGGGGGTTTTCAGCCGCAGGTTCCGTCTCCTTGACAAGCACAGTTGCTTCCATTTCTTCCTCCCGAAATCCCCTACTCCCATTCGATGGTCTTGGCCAGGACGCTGGCGAGGTCCAGCATCTCCATATGAAGCTCCTCGCCCAAGAAGGGGTCCTCCATGGCGCAGCGGAGATGGATCTGACATTTGGGACAGGCCGTGACGAGGAGATCGCTCCCTGTGCCATGGGCCTGCCGGAGACGCTTGACCTGAAGGGCCTTGCTGAATGCATCGCACCCGACCCAGGCGCTGTTGCCGCAGCAGATGGCGCTGGTTCCATGCTCCGGCATCTCGTCGAAGGAGACGGGATTCAGCCGCCGGATCAGTTTCCTCGGGAGATCCGGCCGATTTTCAAAGCGGCTCAACCGGCAGGGGTCCTGAAAGGTCAGTTTCCGGCCCAGTTCCTTGAAACTGATGGCCCCTTTGTCGATCTCTTTTTCGATCAGATCAAAGATGTGAGTGACCTTGAACCCCGGCTCGACCCCCTGTTGCGGGTAGTCCCTGGCAAGGGTCCGGTAACACTCGGGACAGGCGGTGATGACCTCTTCGATCCCCATGTCGCGAAGGGCGCGCACATTCAACTGCGCCAGTTTTCCAAAGTTCTCCCGGTCCCCGGACCAGAGCAAGTCGTGGCCGCAGCAGCGCTCATTCATCAGAAGGGCCGGATGGATGTCGAAGAAATTGAGGAGTCGCAGGCTGTCCACCAGGATGTCGCGGGTCTTGACCCCCAGATGGGTCCTGAAAAAGATATCAAAATAGGGGGCGCATCCCCCAAAAAAAAGGATCTTGCTGTCCGGGTCCGTTTGAATGTCTTGGGGGAGCCACTCCCAGTGCCGCATCTGGAGGTTCTCTGATGTCATGGTCCGCATCAGGGATTGAAAAAATCCCCCATGGGCCGTGTGGTTGTTGGAGCCGCTCGTTGCCAGGTAATGGCGTAGGTCGCGGATGAACCCGGCAAAATCGACGGCCGACGGGCAACGGTCATAACAGAGTCCGCAGGTGAGACACGACCAGATGTCCTTCTGGACCGCGGGGTCGTCGATATGTCCGGCAATCACCTCGCTGGCGATCCCCCTCGGCGAGAAGGGCTTCCCTGCGAGGGTCAGGGGGCAGGCGGACGAGCATTTTCCGCAGTCCTGGCAGGCATAGACGTCGTGGGCCGCCACAATCTCCTGTATGGCATTGTTCCCTTCGATCAGCAGGGTCTTTTCCCCGGCAGGGGCGATGGGGCTGGGGCCCATTTCCCGTATTTCCGTTGTAAAGTCCTGGAGAAAAGAGAGGAGACGTTCCGGTTCATCGGGGAGAAAGGTGGCCAGGCGAAGGCGGTCCTTCCCCAGGCCCAGCAGCTCCAGGATCCCCCGGGCATCTTCCACATGGTCCTGTGCATTGGATGATCCGGTGCCGTACCGACAGGAACCGGGGTGACACCCCACCAGGGCCACGCCGTGGGCCCCCATCTCAAAGGACCTGAGAAGAAGGGCCTTGCTGATCCTCCCCGCGCAGGGGATCCGGACCATCTTGATCTCATCCGGGATCCAGGCGGCCGTATCCTGAAGCGTCTGATAGGCCGCATGGGGCCCCCAGTTGCACATGAAGAGAATAATATTAAAATCGGTCATAGAATTTAAGGCGCGAGGCATAAGGCCCAAGGCGCATAGCGCAATGTGTTATCTTCATCCAGTATCCAGTCGTCCCGCATCAAAAGCCAGAGGTCAGTAGTCAGAGGTCAGAAAACCCACTATCCGAATCATCCGAATCATCCACTCATCCAACCATCCAACCATCCCCGACGAAGTGTGTTATCTCCATATTCCCCACTCGACTGCTCGACCCCTCAACCCCCCACTCCATCGGAGGAGCTGACCAGCACCGCGCCGAGGAGTTCCTCCAGATAGCCCTGGTTTCTGTAGGGGCTGTCCGCTGCGTTGGAAGGGCATACGGAGATGCAGTTGCCGCATCCCTTGCAGAGGGCCTCGTCGACCTTTCCCACCCATCCGCCCACCCCGTTTGGGTGAAGGGTCACGGCCTGATAGGGACAGACGCGGGTACAGCGTCCGCAGCCCCGGCACCGGTCCGCGTCCACCACCACCGTGAATCCCTTGCTCTGTCTGGGCCCCCTGGGCATGATGGCCGCGGCCAGTGCGGCAGCCGCAGCCCCGGCCCTCCGCTGAGACACAGGTATCCCTGAGGAGCAGGCAGTGAAAAGCCCTGCGATGGAGGTGGCGCCCGGTGAAGAAAAAGGGATCCCCGAGATGCCGCTCTTCTGGAGCGACGATGGAAGGATAAAACTCGGGAGACCTTTCTGGGGGATATAGGGGATCACCCTCTTTGCCCTGTCCCCTAAGATGATCGCCCCCACCTGCATGGCCTGAGAAAACCCGCCGGTCTCTACAAAAATCTGAAAATCGCCCAGGTTGCCGGTCATGCCGTTGACCCTGGAGCCTTCGAAACAGTGGACGTTCGGGTGATCCAGTCGGGTTGACAGGGGTTTCTCCCGCGTCCCGAACAGAAACACCTCAAACCCGGCAGATGCCAGGGCCAAGGCGCTGCTGAGCGCCGCCTCGGACTCGCCGATGATCGCGGTCGCGAAATTGTATATCCTCACCGGCGCAGGGAGGGGCCGAAGGCTCCTGGCCCTGCTGATGGAGCGATCGATCAATCCGGTAACTCGCTTCAGGGCCGCGTCCCGGTCATGGGCCAGATAACGAAGAGCCTCCCCTCTCAGGTTGCAGGTCTCCACCATGGCCCGGCTCACGCCAGTGCCATGAAAGAGGGCGTCCTTCAACCGGCTTCGCTGATCGGTGCAGGCGCTGCATACAAAGTCGAGGGGGCAGCAGACGCAGGAGGCAAGGACCACACGGGTCAGGCCCTTTTCGCGGATCGCCCGCAGGATGCCCGCCGTCCCCTCGGCCACGCATGCCGACGGCATGACCTCCGCATGGACGATCTCCTCACTTTGGGTCAGGGCCTCCACATACTGATTCATCTCGTCCAGCCAGCCGAAGGCGTCGTTGCACCGGCAGACAAAGACCCCCATGCGGATCTCAGGGGAGAGTTCGGGGTCCGGGGGGAGGAAGGAGACGCCCCGACCCCTGGGCCGCTGGGATGTCCCGCCCAGCAGGACCAGGGCCTGGGCCGCAGCGGCAAACCCACGAACGAGCATGGCGTTCACATCCGCCTTGGCGGCCCTGGGACCATAGGCCCTGAGCACATCTTCTCCCTTGATCCTGCCGGGCAGGACATCCGGATCCGCGATAATCACGACCCCAGCGTGCTCTACCGTCTCTTCGGCCTCCTCCTGGTGATGGATCGCGTTCAGGGGACCGCAGGCCTCAGTACAGAGGAGACACTCGGAACAGATCCCGCACTGGAGACAGCGTTCGGCCTCGAATACAACCTGGGATTCGCTGAGACCCAGGGCCACCTCCGAGAAGTTGTCCTTTCGAATAGACGGCTGTCTCTCGGGCATGGGGGGTCGGGCAAGGGACGGGATGTCTTCGGGGATCTTTGAATAGTCCCTGTCTTCAGGTCGCGATGTCCCGTTCGAGGCGACGGCCTCACCGCTGAGGGCTGCGTGGACCGAACGGGCCGCCATCCGGCCCGAGGCCATGGCTTGCACCACGCTGGAAGGGCCTGTTACCCCATCGCCTGCAGCATACACGCCATCCATATGGGTGCGTCCGTCGCCATCAACCTTGAGGAAACCGTGAGACGTGGTCTGAAGGCCGGGGTCGCCGTCTTGGCCGGACAAGGTCCCAGCGGGAAAGGGACCTGACTGACCGATGGCCACAATGGCCCTGGAGAACGGGAGATCGAAGGGCTTTGATTCGGGAATGATGACCGGCCATTCAATCCCGCTCGCATCCGGAGGACCCGGTTGTGTGGGACGGCAGGTCAGATGGGTCAGCCTTCCATTCACGCCGGCAAAGGCCGTCACCTGGGTCTGATCGATGATATGGATTCCCTCCTCCTTTGCCTGCTTGACCTCTTCCCTGTCTGCCGGTATCCGATCTTCGGAAAACCAGGAGACGATGGTAACCTCTGCGCCGAGCCGCCTCAGGGTGCGGGCCGCATCAAAGGCGGCGTTTCCGTCGCCGATGACAGCGATCGGCTCCCCCTTTGCGACCCCCGGCTGCCCCATGTCTTGCGACCCGGTTCCAACTCCCTCACGATAAATCCGGTTCAGCAGCGACAGGCATCCTTCGACGCCTGTCAGGGCCTCTCCCGACACGCCCAATTTCCTGTCGCTCCAGGAGCCCACAGCCACGATCACCGCGTCGAACTCATCTCTGAGACGGCCCATGGAATCGGACAGGTCCATCTCGCGAGAGACGACAAAAGAAACCCCGCACCTTTTAATATAGTCGAGATCGTCATCCAGGACATCTCTCGGAAGACGGTGCGGACCAATCCCGTAACGAAGGAGGCCGCCCAGCTCCGCCTCCCTCTCAAATACCGTTACCGGGTAGCCGAGCCGGGTCAGATCAGCGGCAGCGGCCAGTCCGGCCGGCCCTGATCCCACCACGGCGACCCTTTTCTTCCTTTCAGGCATGTCCCCGGCAGGCGGTTCATGGGGATTTGTCGGCCGTCCTTCGGGCGGATGGTCCCTATGGTAGTCTGCCACAAAGCGTTTGATATCCCGAATGGCAATGGGTTCGTCCAGTTCGCCCCGTCGGCAGGCCGACTCACAGGGGTGGGTGCAGATCCTTCCACAGATTCCAGGGAGGATATTGTCCCTTCGGACCACCTCGAGGGCCTCGTGAAACCGGCCGACCCGCGTCAGGGCGATATAGGCCTGGGCATTGACGCCTAAGGGGCAGTTGGCCTGGCAGAGGGGCTGACGAACCTTGTCGATGACCGGGCTGCCTGGAAGGGCCCGTCGGCCCGAGAAACGTATCGGTTTTCCCCCGTCCGGAAGGGAGACCGGACAGACCTGGACACAGCGGCCGCACAGGACGCAGCGCTCTGGATCGATATAGGTCGGGGAGGGCCGAATCCTTGCTCGAAAGCCCTGCGGGGTATGCTTGAGCGACAGTACCCGCGCCGGCAGGATGCAGCGGATGCCGGGATTGCGCAGGATTCGAATGAGGCCGGGACGGTATGCAAAATTGAAGGGGAGGCCCGATGCCAGCCGCCATGCGTCGTCGGCCAGTTTCCGGTCCAGATCCGGGTCCGGGTCCGCCAGGATGACCGGAATGCCCAGTTCGCCCAGTTTGCTGGCGGCCGCGATCCCCGCAGGCGTGGCGCCGACGATAATCACCCTGTGGAGCCGATCTTTGGGACGCGCCATGGTCAGGCCCCTGCCTTGCCGCTGGCCTTCTTCTCCCGTCCCTTGAGCACGGCCAGTCCGTAATCACACCCTTTGTTGAAGGCAGTCGCGTTCATTTCCTCAGTTCCTTTGGGCACAGATTTCACCACCGCGTCACGGGCGGCATCCACAGATACCGCGCCCGTAACCGCAGTAAAAAAACCCAGCATGATGATGTTGGCCAGCATGATCCTCCCCAGCTCTTCGGCCATGCGCGAAGAAGGGATCGAAAAGAAATCTCCGGAAACCCCTTTCGGCTGAACCAGGTCTTTGTCTATCAGCAGGGTCCCTCCCTCCTTCATCTGGCCGATGAACTTGTCAAATCCGGCCTGGGACATACAGACCAGGACATCCGGGCGTCTCACATAGGGGTAATGGATGGCCTGATCGGCGATGATGACCTGGGCGCTGCACGCCCCGCCCCGGGCCTCCGGCCCGTAGGCCTGGACCAGGGTGCTCTGACGGTGGTCGCCGATGACGGCGGCCTTGCCGAGGATGCGGCCTGCCAGCACGATCCCCTGGCCGCCGAACCCGGTAAAGACAATCTCCTGCCTTTGGCCCCCCTTGTTCGCTTGCGTCATGGCTTCGACCCTTTCATCTCTTCCAACAGCTCTTTGGGCCGGCATACCGTGTCGTATCTGTCGGTACAGGTGGGACGTTCGGTCTCGATGAATTTCCCCAGAATAACCCCCTTGTCAAAATCGATATCCAGTTCCCACGGCCTCGCGTCGTTTCGAATGAGGGTCCGCTCCTGGTAGATCCGCATGGAATCCATGGCCTTTTCCTTGTTTCGTCGGCCGTAATTGACCGGGCAGGGGGAAAGGACCTCCACAAAGGAAAATCCCCGGTTCAAAATGGCCTCCTGGATCGACTCCATGAGGTCCCGTGCATGGAGGATCGTCCATCGGGCGATATAGGAGGCCCCGGATGCATACGCCAGAAGGGGAAGGTTGAAGGGGGCATCCGGATTGCCCATGGGCGTGGTGGTCGTCCTGGCCATCAAGGGAGTGGTGGCCGCCACCTGCCCCCCTGTCATCCCGTAATTAAAATTGTTGACGCACACCACCGTGAGGTCCACATTGCGTCGCGCCGCATGGATAAAATGGTTGCCGCCGATGGCAAAGAGGTCGCCGTCGCCGCTGAAGACCACCACGTTGAGTTCCGGGTTGGCCAACTTCATGCCGGTGGCAAAGGGGATGGCCCTCCCGTGAGTGGTGTGATAGGAATCCAGATTTACATACCCGGCCCCCCTCCCCGAGCAGCCGATCCCTGAGATCATGACCGTTTTCTCGAGGTCGATGCCGCTTTTCTTCATGGCGGTGAGGCAGGCGGAAAATGCCGTGCCGATGCCGCATCCGGGACACCAGATGTGGGGGATCCGGTCGGTCCGCAGGAGATCATCCAGGGGGTGTCTGAGCTGTTTGTTGGGCTGGTTCATGGAGTTCCGAGTGAGCTAAATTGCCTAAAATGAATTAAGTTAATGGCTATCATTCATTCAATGTTCGATGTTGGACGTTCTATGTTCATTCTCGCTAAAAGTGTTCTTTCAGGGCCTGAATGACGTCGTCAGGGGGGATGATGGTGCCCCCCGGGTGGCCCACCAGGAAGGCGGGGGCCCTGCCAGCCGCGCATCGTTCCACCTCCAGGTGCATCTGGCCCAGGTTGAGTTCCACAGTGAGGAACCCCTTGACCCGCTTGGCCAGCTCCCGTATCTGGGACTCGGGGAAAGGCCATACCGTAATCAGCCGAAGGAGGCCCGCCCGGATCCCCTGATCCCGGGCCTCGTCCACAGCCGCCAGGCTGGTCCGTGCGGACACACCATACGACACAATCACAATGTCTGCGTCCTCGAGTCGGTAGGCCTCGGTCCGTATAATGTCGTCGAGATTGCGGCGTATCTTGCCCACGAGCTGGTTCATCATCCATTCCTGGGCCTCAACCGTCATCACCGGATAGCCCCGCTGATCATGGGTGAGCCCCGTGACATGGATATGATACCCCTCGCCAGCAGCAGCCATGGGGGCCACGCCGTTGGGGCCGGCTTCGTAGGGATTAAAACGGTCCTTTCTCCCTTTTGGACTGGGCCTCGAGACCGTCTGGATGGTCTTGGCATCCGGTATGACCACCCGCTCGCTTAGATGTCCAATCATTTCGTCGGTCATGATCAGGACAGGGACACGATAGGTCTCACTCAGGTTGAAGGCGTCGATGGTCTGATAAAAGATCTCCTGGGGCGAGGACGGGGCCAGTGCAATGAGCTCATAATGGCCGTGAGACCCCCACCGGGCCTGCATCATATCGCCCTGGGCCCCCTGGGTGGGAAGTCCCGTAGAGGGGCCGGCCCGCTGGACATTGACCAGGACGCAGGGGGTTTCCGTGCAGATAGCCAGGCCCAGATTTTCCATCATGAGGCTGAAGCCGGGGCCTGAGGTGGCGGTCATGCTCTTGACCCCTGCACATGAGGCGCCGATCACAGACGCAATGGCCGCGATCTCGTCTTCCATCTGGATAAACGTCCCCCCCACCTCGGGGAGCCTTCCCGAGATATGCTCGGCAATCTCTGTGGCAGGGGTGATCGGGTATCCGCCGAAAAACCGGCAGCCCGCGGCCAAGGCTCCCTCGGCGCAGGCCACATCGCCGGTCATGAAATACTCGCCTGTGAGCACGGCCGGCCTCATGCGGCCTCCCTTTCTTTAGGGACAGGGAGAGGCTGATCTATGGGGGCCTCAATCGAATAGATGGCAAACTCCGGGCAGATGATCTCGCAGAAATGGCAGTTCACGCACTCGTCCGGTTTCCTGACAGCCGGGGGATGATAGCCTTTGGCATTGAACCGGGTAGAGAATTCGAGGACATGTCGCGGGCAGAATTCAATGCAGTACCCGCACCCCTTGCACCGGTCTTCCAGGATATACACAACACCTGTACTAATCTGAATTTCTTCCGAATCAAACGGAACCCGCCAGAATTCCATAGACCTTCTCTCAAATCATTACTGGTTATAACGGGTCTCAAGCCCGAAAGGCCCAAATTATATTCCCTTCGATTCGGGTGTCAAGACAAAAGAATGGATCAGACGGCAACCCGGGGAGAAACCGGCAGAATTTTAAGGGGGGTATCTGAGCATTGCTCTTCAGGTCTTCTCAATTGACAACATGTTCCAAGAGAGCTCATCGTTCGAGATGCGCAGGTGGCGTGGATCGCCGCTCCGGGCCAAGGAAGGGGCTATGGTCGTCGAGGCATACCTCGAGAGGGAGGAGCGGATCGCTAATCCTTATCAACTCGATGTCTTTGCCCCTTACTGGAATCCGGCTTTACGCAGGGCGTCCATCCGACGTTCCAGGTGGGTTGGGTCTTTATATCCGTAAGTGCCTAACTTGCCGACCCGCTCCAACGAAAATCCGGGTTCCAGGGTGCGCACCTCTTCTGCGTGTTTTCGCGCCTTTTCTTCCTGACCCAGTTCCCCGTAGACCTCTGCCAGAAACAGGTGTGCCGTGCTGAGTGGAAATTCCTCTTTTTTGGCACGGTCAAGGAGTTCCTTATAAGTTGCAACGGCTTCATCGTAATGCCCCGTCATGCGGTAGGCGACGCCCAGCCACATCAGATAGTAGGCGGGGTAATAGGGGTGGAGCCGCATGGCCCGCTTGACCAACGAGATGGCCTCGTCGAATCGGCCAACCGCGTTCATGGTGGCCGCCAGAAGCACATGGGCCTGGGCATTGGTGGGACCGAGGGCAAGCGCTTTTTGCCCTTCCTTAATGGCCTCTTCATACCGATGTTGTCGGGAATAGATATTTCCTAACAAGGCATGGACATCGGCATCGGAATCATCCA
>Ga0172374_1001577_pt1 | contig 15146 bp, 10 predicted proteins | sample LakKiv3m_FD_114536 | JGI IMG/M metagenome (GOLD analysis project Ga0172374, IMG submission 114536) | Freshwater microbial communities from Kabuno Bay, South-Kivu, Congo - kab_092012_10.3m | ecosystem: Environmental > Aquatic > Freshwater > Lake | place: Democratic Republic of the Congo... | reverse complement strand
TCTGACCCGTCCTACGGAATAAGGAGATTCCATGCGCCCCGTACAGCTTCAGACCTTCACCACGCATGACGGCGTCGAGCTGAGCTATCGCCACTGGCCGGCGACGACGCCTGCCGATGGCCCACGCCAGGCCGTGGTGCTGTTTCACCGTGGGCACGAACATGGCGGGCGAATGGCCCACCTGGTGGACGAACTGGAGCTGCCGCACTGCGACTTCTTCGCCTGGGATGCCCGTGGCCATGGCCTGTCGCCCGGGGCACGCGGCGACAGCCCAAGCTTCGCCACCAACGTGCGTGACGTGCAGACCTTTATCGAGCATATCGGCGCGCAACACGGCATCGCCGAAGAGGACCTGGCGGTGGTGGCGCAAAGCGTCGGCGCGGTGATCGTCTCCACCTGGGCTCATGACTACGCGCCGAAGGTGCGCTGTCTGGTACTCGCCTCGCCGGCCTTCAAGGTCAAACTCTACGTGCCCTTCGCCCGCCCTGGGCTGAAGCTGCTGCACGCCTGGCGCGGCAATTTCTTCGTCAACAGCTATGTGAAGGCGAGGTTCCTCAGCCACGATCCCGAGCGTATCGCCTCTTTCGAAAACGACTCGCTGATCGCCCGGCCAATCTCGGTGACCATGCTGCTCGGCCTGTACGAGGCTGCCGAGCGCATCGTCGCCGACGCCCAGGCGATCCAGGTGCCGACCCAGTTGCTGATCTCCGGGGCCGACTTCGTCGTTCATCGCAAACCGCAGGAGGACTTCTTCGAGCGCCTCGGCAGCCTGCGCAAGGAAAAGCACCTGCTGCCCGGCTTCTTCCATGACACCCTCGGCGAGCGCGACCGCGCCCATGCCCTGAGCCGCGCGCGGCGCTTCATCCTGCGCAACTTCGAGGAGCCGGTGACGCGCCCCTCGCTGCTCGATGCCGATCGCCTGGGCGCCACCTGCGCCGAGGCCGAAGAGCTGGCCGCACCGCTACCGAAGAACTCGCTGCGCGACCTTTACTGGCGCGCCACCCGTGCCGGCATGCGCCTGGGTAGCACGCTATCCGAAGGAGTGAAGCTGGGCTTCGACACCGGCTTCGATTCCGGCAGCACGCTCGATTATGTCTACCGCAACCAACCGACCGGCAAGGGCGCGCTGGGCCGCCTGATCGACCAGAACTATCTGGATTCCATCGGCTGGCGTGGTATCCGCCAGCGCAAGCTGCACGCCGAAGAGCTGCTGCGCCTGGCCATGGCCAGGCTGCGCGAAGCGGGCAGGGCAGTGCGCATCGTCGATATCGCCGCCGGCCACGGCCGCTACATCCTCGAATCGCTGGAAGGCCAGACGCAGCGGCCAGACTCGATTCTGTTGCGCGACTACAGCGACATCAACGTGCGCGACGGCAATGCCCTGATCCAGCAGAAGGGCCTGGGTGACATCGCCCGCTTCGTCAAAGGCGATGCCTTCGACCGTGACGATCTCGCTGCGCTCGAGCCGAAGCCGACCCTGGCAGTGGTCTCCGGCCTGTACGAGCTGTTCGGCAGCAACCAGATGGTCGGCGACTCGCTGGCCGGGCTGGCCGCAGCGGTCGAGGAGGGCGGTTACCTGGTCTACACCGGCCAGCCCTGGCACCCGCAGCTGGAGCTGATCGCCCGCGCCCTGACCAGCCACCGCGGCGGCCAGGCCTGGGTCATGCGCAGGCGCAGCCAGGCGGAGATGGATCAGCTGGTGGAAGCGGCGGGCTTTCGCAAGGTGGTGCAGCGCATCGACCAGTGGGGCATCTTCAGCGTATCCCTGGCACAACGGGTGAAGTGATGAACAACACGCGCGAACAGGGATTGTGGAAGCGCGGCGTACTCTGGCTGCTGGTGCTCGGCCCACTGTTCTTCGCCAGCTACGGCTTCGCCAACTGGTTCACCGGGCAACGCGATGATGTCGGCAGCCTGGTCTTCGCCTGGGAGCCGCAGATCCCGCTCTGGCCCTGGACCATCGTGCCGTACTGGTCGATCGACCTGCTCTACGGCCTGTCCTTCCTGTTGCCGGCCTGCCGCCGCGAGATGGATCGTCATGCCCTGCGCCTGCTCGCTGCGCAGGTGATCTGCGTGGTCTGCTTCCTGCTCTGGCCGCTGCGCTTCACCTTCGAGCGGCCGCCGCTGGACGGCACCTTCGGCCTGATGTTCGACGTGCTGATGGGTTTCGACAAACCCTTCAACCAGGCGCCTTCGCTGCATATCACCCTGCTGGTGATCATCTGGGCGATGTTCGCCAATCACACCCGCGGCCTGCTCTGGCGTGGCCTGCTGCACGGGTGGATGGCGCTGATCGGCATCTCGGTGCTGACCACCTGGCAGCACCACTTCATCGATCTGCCCACCGGGGCGCTGGCCGGCTTCTTCTGCCTGTGGCTGCTGCCGCTGCGGGGCGCTACGCCGCTTATGCAGATTCGCCTGGCCAGCGATCCACGGCGTTGGCGCCTGGCGCTGCGCTATGGGCTTGGCGCAACGCTGTGCGCTGTGCTGGCCTTCAAGCTGGGCGGTGCCTGGCTGTGGTTGTCCTGGCTGGCCGTTGCCCTGGCCATGGTCGCGCTCAACTACCTGCTGTTCGGCGCTGGCGGCTTCCAGAAGCAGGCCGACGGGCGCCTCAGCCCGGCCGCGACGGTGTTGCTCGCACCCTATCTGCTCGGCGCCTGGATCAATTCGCGGTTGTGGACGTTTCGCCAGCCAGCGCCCAGCCAGGTCGTGGAGGGCATCGACCTCGGCCGCCTGCCCGCCATGGGCGATCTCGGTGGTTATGCCGCCCTGGTCGACCTCTGCGCCGAGCTGCCGCTGCAGCACACGCCACAGAACTACTGCAGCCTGCCGTCACTGGATCTGGTGGCGCCGGATGCGCTGACCTGCCAACGCGCCGCCGAGGCCATAGAAAACCTGCGCCACAAGGGCCCAGTGCTGGTGTGCTGTGCACTGGGCTACTCGCGCAGTGCCACCGCCGTGGCGGCCTGGCTGCTGTATAGCGGCCGCTGCCAGAGCGTGGATGCGGCCGTGGCGCTGATCCGCCAGGCGCGGCCACAGGTCGTGGTCGGCCCGCAGCATCTGGCCGCGCTGCAATCCATGGTCGATGCACAACCGGGGCTGGAGGTCGCTCATGCAGGCTGATCTGCTGCTGGTCACGGCACTGTTGCGACGGGGACGCAGCCTTGATCGCTTTTCCAGCGCGCTAAGCCTGGTCGCCGTGCTCTTCGGCCTGGCGCCTTGGCTGGGTGCACCGCCAAGCCTGATGCTGGCGCTGCTCTGCGCAGCGCTGCTGGTCGCCGGCCTGGCCGAAAAATACTGGGCGTTGCGCGTGGCGCTGGATGCTGAGCTGTTCCAGGGCCTGGCCCAAGCCAGTGAACAGCTCGACAGCCAGACTCATGCGCTGGATCAGGCGCTACAGAATCTTGGCCTGCAGAATGCGCAGCAGGCTGGCCGCAGCTGGAGCCTGCGCGCTCAGGGCGCGCTCGGCCTGCTGCGCAAACAGGCGCTGTGCCTGCTGCTACAGATCGTCATCGTCGTACTCGGGTTCTTCATCGTTCTCGCTTAAAGGAGTCGCCATGCTCGCTGCATTGACCGCTTTCGCCATCACCTCGGCAGCTCGCCTGCTGACCGGCGCACGAGCCCTGTGGCTCGGCAGCACCGCACAGGCTACCCAACGCCTGTACTACGCCAACCACAGCAGCCACGGCGACTTCGTCCTGCTCTGGGCATCACTGCCGCCGGAGCTGCGCAAACGCACCCGGCCGGTGGCCGGCGCCGACTACTGGCAGAAGCCGGGCGTGCGCAGCTTCCTGATCAATAACGTATTCAACGGCGTGCTGGTCGACCGCGAGCGCAAGGAAGGCGCCAACCCGCTGCAGGCGATGCTCGACGCGCTGGATGGCGGCGACTCACTGATCATCTTCCCCGAGGGCACGCGCAATCTCGGCGATGAACCATTGCTGCCCTTCAAGAGCGGCCTTTATCACCTGGCTCAGGCGCGCCCGGACGTGGAACTGGTGCCGGTGTGGATCGCCAACCTCAACCGGGTCATGCCCAAGGGCAGAGCGCTGCCGCTGCCGCTGCTGTGCACCCTGAGCTTCGGCGCGGCACTGGAGCCCATCGAGGGGGAGGGCAAAGACGCCTTCCTGGAACGCGCGCGTAACGCCCTGCTGGCACTGGCACCCGAGGAGGCCTGAGATGGATAACAACACTTTGCTGCTGTTCGCCGGTATCGGTGCCCTGTTGTTGCTGGCCAGCCTGGTCGGCTTCGTCCTCAAGCGGCGCAGTGGTGATCAGCCCAACCCGGTGATCGACAACCTCAACGCGCGGATCAATGCCTGGTGGGTGATGGTGCTGGTAATCGGCATCGCCTTCCTGTTCGGCAACAACGGCGTGATCCTGCTGTTCTATTTCGTCTCCTTCTACGCCCTGCGCGAGTTCATGACGCTGACGCCGACCCGGCGCAGCGATTACCCGGCGCTGGTGGCGGCCTTCTACTTCGCTCTGCCGATGCAGTACCTGCTGATCGCCTTCGGCTGGTACGGCCTGTTCGCCATCTTCATCCCGGTCTATCTGTTCCTGCTGTTGCCGATCCTGGCTTCGCTGGGCGGCGACACCACCCGCTACCTCGAGCGTGCGGCCAAGGTGCAGTGGGGCTTGATGATCGCCGTGTACTGCATCTCCTCGGTACCGGCGCTGCTGACCCTGGACATCCCCGGCTACGAGGGTCGCAACCTGCTGCTGATCGCCTGGCTGATCATCGTCGTGCAGCTCTCCGACGTGCTGCAGTACGTCTGCGGCAAGCTGGCCGGCAAACACAAGATCGCGCCCAACCTGTCACCCTCGAAAACCGTGGAAGGCTTTGTCGGCGGCGTAGCGCTGGCCACGCTGATTGGCGCCATGCTGTGCTGGATCACGCCGTTCGCGTTCTGGCAGGCCGCACTGTTCGCGCTGCTGGTGTGCATCCTCGGCTTCGCCGGCGGCCTGGTGATGTCGGCGATCAAACGCGACCGCGGGGTGAAGGACTGGGGCCACATGATCGAAGGCCACGGCGGTATGCTGGATCGCCTGGACTCGGTGTGCTTCGCCGCGCCGGTTTTCTTCCATATGGTGCGCTACTGGTGGGCCTGATCTGGCGCAAGTACTGGGGCAGAGGATTGCACTAGAGTTAAGCAACTCCAGAGAACAAGAAGGCCGACATGATCGCCCACACCCAGACACTGTTCGGAGCCGTCGCGCTGGTCGCCGTGATCATGGGCAGTTGCCTGATCCTGGTCGGCCAGTTGCGTCATCGCGACGGCATGCTCACCACTGGACTGGGCATGCTCTCCCATGCGCTGGCCTACATTGGCTTCACCCTGTTCGGTCAGGTATCGATGTGGATCAGCTACGTGCTGGCCAACACCTTGCTGTCCACCGCGCTGGCGTTCTACACGGTCAGCCTGCCGCTAATCCACGGCCGACGCCCGCCCTGGCGACTGGCCTTCGCCTTCCCGCTGCTGCTGGGCGCGTTGCTAAGCCTGCTGATCGATACCCAGGAACCCCGCCAACTGGTAGCCTGCCTGCTGCTGTTCACGCAATGCCTGGTCATCCTGCGCCTTAGCCGCATCCATGCGGTGCCCGGTGGGCGTGCCCATCGCATCCTGATGATCGGCGCAGGCATCAGCCTGTTCGGCCTGGGTATTCGCGTGGTGGTCATCCTCAGCGGCGCACCGGCGGAGATGCACTACGACGTCAGCAACCTGAAGCAGACGGTATCGGTAGCCCTCGGCGCCGCCACCATCATCATGTTCTCCTTCGGCCTGGTGCTGCTGTCGCGTGAGCGCATCGAATCGGAGCTGCGCCAGACCGCCCTGCGCGATACGCTCACCAGGCTGCCTAATCGCCTGGCGATACTCGAGCAACTCACCGACGAGCTGGAGCGTGCCCGCCGCCAACACACGCCGCTGTCCATCGCCATGCTCGATCTGGATCACTTCAAGCAGATCAACGACAGCCACGGCCATCTTGTCGGCGATACCGTGCTCAGGCACTGCGCGGACCATCTTCAGCAACGGCTGCGGCGTAACGACAGCATCGGCCGTTATGGTGGTGAGGAATTCCTGCTGATCCTGCCCGGCACCGACGCCAGCGGCGCACTGGATTTGGTCGATCAGCTCCGCCAATCCCTTACCCAGCAGGCGGCGCAGGTTGACGACAAGACCATCGCCTTGAGCTTTAGCGCCGGTGTTTACGGCAGCACCAGCCCCGTCGCCGAGGACATCACCGGCATGCTGCTCAAGGCCGACGCCGCGCTCTATCGCGCCAAGCACGCCGGGCGTAATACGCAGGTGCTGGCCACGGCGGACTGACATAAGGGGCTCGGATTTACTGGTGCTCTCTGGAAGGCCAACAGCTTTCTTCTGGCAGACCTGAGTCCGTTCAGCATCGCCTGACTTTCCTGCAGGCAACAAAAAACCCGCCGAAGCGGGTTTTTCATGACCTTCCGACATCCTGTCGTTTGCCATCCTGGCGCGGTCTGTCTTCCGTGACTCGGGACATCCAGTTCCCGGTAGGTGTGTGTAGATTAGCCAACCCACGGACGCGGCGGGAGAGGTCCGTTGCGCTTCGACGTGTAAGCCTTTTGCCATAGCGGCAGATGCAGAACGATGCGCGAAGATCTGACGCTGTTCAGGCAGCAACGAAACGATCAGCACCTCTCTCCCATTTATGGGAGAGAGGTGGGGAGAGGGACGATAACCCCACAGATTGTCGGTCTTACTTTTCCGAATGCAGCTGCCCTCGCCTCTGAGAAAATCGATCTAAAGCGTGGCCCGCCCCTAACTCTACAGGCACCCTTTTCCGCGTACAGCTTACTAAATGTTTTTTGACTTGAAGAACTCGTAATATTTCTTTGGTTCTTCCTTAAAAACCCTAGCCTTGCCGAAATCAAAAGCCTTCTTGAAGTAGTTGAAGGCTGCATCATGATCGTTGAGCTCGTAATAAACTTTCCCTAGGTTCATCCAAGGGCCCACATCAATATCTGACTCCCTGATATCTAACTCAATAGACGCCCAATGCAGTGCACTCTTAAAGTCTTCGAGTTGAAAAAAAGACTCATAAAAACAGCCAACCAGCCAGCTGCTAATCATGGTCCATTCAATTTTAGGATCAGGCAGAAGATTCCAAGCTTGATTATAAGCAGCCAGCGCTTTCTCGTGCGCACCTTCATCTGCCATCACATTACCTGACTCAATAACGTTAATGATTTTCTCTGCTAGGTCTGGCTGTTCTACTTCTAGATCTCTCATTTCTCACCTTAGAAATAGGTTGATTTTTCAGCAGGTCCAATAAAGCCTCCAGGATCTCTGTAAGTTTCCCCTAGACTTGCACCTTTAGAACGATTATGTGAAAAGTACTCTAGCTCATAGTTGTCTGAGTCTCGCATCCATGCACGGACCTCTTTCGACTTGGCACCGTGGAACCCACCTTTCTGATTCCAATAGCTGACCGCATCTGTTTTATGTGCCATATCAGCATACTTGACGTTATACCACTTCCCGTCAGAACTCTTGAATTTCATATTGGCGCCTGTACCTCGAATGCGCCCCTCAGTCCGCATTCGTGCGATAACAGCCTTTCCGGTTTTACTATTTTTACTCGGTGTTCTACCAACGTAATTCAAGCGACACGACCAACCCCACGGATCCACCCACCCATACGGCTCCGGCGCGTATTGGAACAGGTTGATCCCACCCGCCAACCCAATCGGGTCCGGGCTGATAAACCGTCCGATATCCGGATCGTAGAATCTGAAGGTGTTGTAGTGCAGCCCGGTTTCGCGGTCCAGGTACTGGCCCTGGAAGCGCAGGTTCTGCTCTTCGACAAAAAAGCTTTCCTGCTGTTCGGCCAGGGTGTTGCCCCAGACCTGGTAGCGGGCCTGCCAGATGCAGCGGCCGTCGTCTTCGGTGAGTTGCTGCGGTAACCCGTTCGGATCGGTGTGGTAATAGCGCAGGCGGGCGTGTTCGCCCTGGCCGTCGACGCGCGCCAGCGGGTCGTAGCTGCCTTCGTCGTAGAGGTAGAGGCTGTGCCGGCCGTTGCGGGTTTCGCTGAGCAGGCGCAGGCCGTCCCAGGTGAAGTCGGTTTGGCCGAGCAGTATGCCGTGGGCATCGTAGTGGCTTTTGCCGATACGCCGGCCGAGCGGGTCGTAGTGCATGACCACGCGGCTGCCGTCGTTGTTGGTGACTTCCCGCACGCGGTGTTCGGCGTCGTAGCTCAGGCGCTGCACCTGGTGACGACCGCTGCGTTTTTCCACCAGGCGGCCGAAGGCGTCGTAGCGGTAGCGCTTGTCCTGATAGGTGAGCAGCTTGTTGTGGCGCACCCAGCCGCTGCTGGCGGCATCGCCACCGACCGGGTGCAGCAGGTTGGCGGCCGCGTCGTAGCTGTAGGTTTCCAGATTGCCGCGAATCAGGTCCTGGCTGGCGATGATGCGCCCGCTGGCATCGTAGTGCAGCTGCTGCTTCTGTTCGCGCTGGCTGGCCGGATCACGGTCGAGACGGCCGATCAGGTTGTCGCTGGGATCAAAGGCATAGCGCCGCTCGGCTTCGGCCGGCAGCTGCACCGGTTGCTCCAGGCGTCGGCGCAGGCGTGCGGTAAGGCGTCCGCTGCGGTCGTACTGGCTACGGGTAACGAGCTGCCCCTGGGTGCGCAGCACCTCGCGATGCAGGCGATCGCGCTCGAAGCGGCTGACCAGTTGATCATCCAGGCTGAGCAATTGCAGATGGCCGCTGCCGTAGTACAGACGGCGGATACGGCGCTGGTCAGGCAATTGCGTTTCCAGCAGGTTGCCGAGCTCATCGTAGACATGTTGCAGGGCGCCGGCGGCGCTCTGCTCGCTGAGCAATTGGCCAAGGGCGTCGTAGGCGAAGGTCAGCAACTGCACCTGGCCGTCAGCCGCGGTGAAGTCGACCCCCGTCAGGCGATCGAGCGGGTCATAGCTGTATTCGGTGCGGCCGTCATCGGTGTGCTTGGCGATCATCCGGCCAACGGCATCGCGCTCGAAGCGGTGGATGATCGGAGCCGGCGGCGTCTCCGGGACACTGTCCAGGCCCGTGCCATGTGGGGCCGGGGTATAGGCCAGGCCGATGAGGTTGCCCTGCGGGTCATAGCGATAATGGCGGGCACTGTCGTCTAGGTCATGCTGGGCGGTGAGACGGTCGAGCACGTCCCAGGTGAAGCGGTAGCGTTCGTCGTTCTCGTTGCTCAGGGCGAGCAGACGGCCATAGGCGTCGTATTCGAAGCCGACGCTGCGGCCCAGGGCATCGATGCGCTGGCGAACCTGACCACGGCGGTCATAGCGATAGCGCACGGGCTTGCCGGCAGGATCGAGGTAGGCGCTGAGCTGACCTATGGCGTCGCGTTGAAATTCCTCGCAGCGGCCGTCGGCGAGTTGCGTCTGCAGCAGGCGTCCCTGGCTGTCGTAGTGGTAGCGGGTGATCTCGCCGAGGGCATCGGTGATCTGCACCAGGTTGCCGCGCTCGTCGTAGGCGAAGCGTGTGGGGTAGCCGGAACAGTCGACCTGCTCGGTGAGCTGGCCGAGAGTGTTCCAGCGCAGAGTCTTGCGCTTGCCGCTGGCGTCAATGATCTCCACCGGCAGGCCGCTGGTGTCGTAGCGGTAGCGGGTGACATGGCCCAGCGGGTCGATCTCGGCGATGCAGTTGCCGCGCTTGTCGTAGCGGTACTGCCAGGCATTGCCGGCAGCGTCGGTCTCGGCTTCGGGCAACGACCAGTGGCCGAGCCACTTAGTGAAGTCACGGCGCCCCAGCGGGTCGAGGGTTTCGCAAAGGTTGCCGGATTCGTCATAGGCGAATTGCCAACGCGCGCCGTCCGGAGCGACGGCGGCGAGCAGTTGGCGTTCGTCGTTCCATTCGAACAGCCAGAGCTGGCCGAGGGCGTCGCGATAGCGGGTGATCTGGTACTGGCTGTTCCAGTGGCGTTCGCTGGTGCGACCAAGGCCATCGGTGACCCGGGTGATTCCCGCATCCAGATCGTAATGCAGATGGTATTCGTCGCCGTCGTCGGTCCAGTGCCGTGTCACCCGCCATTCGCGGCCATCGGCGCCCTGAAACTCGCCCCACTCGTAAAAGCAGCGCAGACCGGTGGGACGCTGGTGCTCGATCAGACGGCGGCCGCTGTCGTAGACGAAGCGACGCAGCAATTGCCCCTTGTCGTCGCGGACTTCGCTGAGATCACCCTGTGCGTCATAGGCATAGGCGACCAGCACCTCGCGCCGCTCATCGGCGAGCAGGCGCTCGACCCGGCCAAGGCGCTGCGGGTGGCGGGCGTCGGCAATCAGTTCGATGCACAGCTGGTTATGGCCATCGCGCACGGCACGCAGCCGGCCAGCGGCGTCGTATTCGAGCAGCAGGCGGTTGTCGTTGCGATCACCCAGCTTGCTCAGGCGCAGCCGATGCGGCGCTTCAGGCAGAGGCTCGAACAGGCGGTAGAGGCCATCGACGCTTTCCACCAGTAGTGCACCGCTTTCATCGCGGCGGAAGCTCAAACCTTCGCCCGGGCTGTAGCAGGCATCGCCCGGTGGCAGGCTGCCGATCTCGATGGGGCGGCCCTGCTCGTCGATATAGGTCAGCGCCTCGCCGCCCTCCGGATGGAGGTGCACCTGCACGGCGATCTCGAACGGCAGGCTCCAGCCGGCACCCAATAGGCCGTCACGGCGCTCGTCGCAGCTGCTGTAGAAGCGCTGCCACTCGATGGGCATCAGCCCCGGCAGGACGAAGTCGAGGTCGTCATCTTCGCCAAGCACCTTGGCCCCGGTGCTGGCGTGCACCGGGTTGGGCGCACCGCTACTGGCCGAACCGAGGGCGTTGGCGATGGCGTTGGTGGCATAGGCGGTCGCGCCGCCCATGGCCATGTTGCCGGCGAAACCGGCGGCCAGGCAGGGCAGCTTGCTGCACAGCTTGCGCGGGTTGCCGCGCAGTGCCATGAGCACGGCCAGGGCCAGGCCGATGCCGGGCGTCTTGCCGCTGCGAATCGGCTGCACCACCACAGCGTCGCCACCGATGCGCACGTTCGGCGAGATGTTGCCGCTCTCCACCACCGTGGCTTCGCAGGTGCTGCGATCACCACTGCGCACCGCCGGCTGACCTTCGATACTGACCTTGATCGAGCCTTCGGCGAGCAATTGCACGGGCATCGGCGGGTGCTTCTTGCACTCGATGGCATCCAGCGGGCAGGGGATGACGCCCGGTGCAGGCTGGGCAACCGTCGGCTGCCACATCTCACTGAAGAAACTCTTGGCCATGTCGAGGAAGCTGGGCTCAGGCTCCTCGGCGGGTGGCGCCTGCTCCAGCTCGGTGCCGGACGGCGCAGCAGCGCTGCCCAGCTTGCCAGCGGCGCGCGCTGCAGGCAGGCCGTTGGTTTTGGTCTTGTTGGCGCCGGTGAGGATCTTGGCCTGGACATTGGGCGGGGAGATGGCGTTGCCCAGGCCTTCGCAGAGGGTCGTGAGACCCTTGTCCCAGCCGGTTTTGTTCATGCCGACCCCCACGGCGATACCCACTACTGCCGCGAGAACAAATCCACCGAGACCGCCGGTGAGGACGGTCAGGCCGGTGGCGGCGACCACCGCGGCACAGGCCACGGCGGTGATGGCGGCATAGGCAGCCACTTCCAGCACGCCGCCGACGATGTCGGCGAGCAATGTGGTGTGCAGCAGGTCGTCGCCGAGCCGGGCGGCCCAGAGCGCATCAGACATCGCAGGTCATCCGTTGAGACTGAGGCTGTGCTTGATCTGCGCCCAGTGCGCGGCGTCGGCGTCATCGAGCGGCGTCGGCTTGACGTAGCTGAGGGCGAGCAGGCGGCGACCATCGGCCAGCAACACGCCAAGCTGGAACTGGTAGACCTGCTCCGGCCCCTTGCTGAACTGGCTGCGCAGCTCGACGCCGACGATGGCCTGCGCCGGGCCGACCTGGACATCCTGCACGGCGCTGCAACGCAGATCCTTGACCTGTTTAGCGAGCTTGGCGACCTGGGCCTCGAAGTGGCTGCGCAGGGTTTCACCGTCGCCCAATGCACCACGGGTGATCACCAGCGAGGTACCGAGGTCATTGAGGCGCAGGATGTTGATGCTGCTGTCCTGCAGGTCCTTGCCGGGCAGTTGCAGGCTCAGTTCTTGAGTGGTGTAGCTCATCAGACGTTTCCTTTGTCTTGCCCGAACAGGGATTTGACGGCTGCATCGATGCTGCCCTGCTCACCCTGACCATCGGGGGTGGCGCCAGGACCGCCGCCGATGTTCAGGTTGAGGACGCCGCCGGTGTTGAATTCGGCGTCACCACTGGCGTGGAAGTTGATCGCCACGCCGCTGAGGTTGATCTGGCCGCTGGCGTTGAGTTCGAGAATGCTCTTGCCGCAGACCAGGCGCAGGTTCTGCCCGACCTCGATGAGGTAGCTCTGGCTGATGCTGTCGGTCTTGGTGGAACCCACCAGCAGCACGTCGTCGAGCTTCACCGCACGCAGGCGGTTGTTGCCGATGGTGACGGTCTCGTTCATGCCGATGCTCTTGACCCGGTTGTTGCCCACCGAGTGGGTTTCATCCACCTCGACGACGATGTCCTGGTTGCGCTCGGCGTGGATGTACAACTGCTCGGCGCCCTTCTTGTCCTCCATGCGGATTTCGTTGAAGTTGGCCGGCGTGCCGCCCTTGCTGGAGCGGCTCTTGATGCCGCTCTGGGTGGCGTTGGCAGGCAGGTCGTAGGGCACTGTCTGCTCGGCGTTGTAGACCCGGCCGGTGATGATCGGCTGGTCGGGGTCGCCTTCGAGGAAGCTGACGATGACCTCCTGGCCGATGCGCGGAATCTGGATATGACCCCAGTTCTTGCCGGCCCAGGACTGCGAGACGCGAATCCAGCAGGAGCTGTTTTCGTTGGACTGGTCATGACGGTCCCAATGGAAATGCACCTTGACCCGGCCGTACTGGTCGGTCCAGATCTCCTCGCCGGCGGGGCCGACCACCACCGCGGTCTGCGGCCCCTGCACCATGGGCTTGGGCGTGCCGCACAGCGGCCGAAAGGTCTGCTGGGCGTCGGTGCAGGTGAGCTGACACTCGAACTGACCACCGCCGCCGCTGCCGCTCTCCAGGGATTCCTGAGCGACGTGATAGCGCGCGCACACCACCAGATACTCACGGTTCTGGTCGGCGCGGCCGAAGCCGGTGAGGCTGAACAGGTTGCCCGAGGCGATGCCGCGCACGCTGCCGCCGACCTCGACGCGCTCGTGCAGGCTCTGCAGGGCCTCGATACGATTGCGCGCGTACTGCTCGCCATCGCTGCTCTGCACGTAGGTACCGGGATAGTCGTACAGCGGATAGTCGCCGGCGCTGTGCGGACGCGGCATGACCGAGCGCACGTCGATGCGCGCGCTGGGCCGCTGGAAGTCGTAGTCGTTGAGCTCCATCGAACCCGGCTGCACATGCTGGGCCAGCTGCCAGTCGTTGATGTGGTCGCGCTCGCGGTGCTGCCCGTCCGGCGGGTAGTAGGGCACGCTGGCGTAGCCGGGGGCCGGCACATGGGCGCCGTAGGCATCGGCGAGCACCAGCACGTGGCGATCGGCCTCATGGCGGAAGTAGTAGTAAATGCCCTCCTTCTCCATCAGCCGGCTGACGAAGTCGAAGCTGGTTTCGCGGTACTGCACGCAGTACTCCCACTCGCGATAGGGGCGACTGAGTGCGTCTTCGAAATCGGAGAAACCCAGGTCGCGGAACACCTGCTTGATGATCTGCGGCACGCTCATGTGCTGGAAGATGCGGCAGTCGGAGGTACGACTGAGCAACCACAGCCAGGGCCGCAGGGTGACCCGATAAGCCGCGAACTGGCCACGGTCGACGGTCTGCCCGCAGGCGGCGACGATGCCATGGAAATAGCGTTCGCCACCGCCATGCTGCTGCACCGAGAGCGTCAGCGGTTTGCCGAGCAACTGGTTGAGATCGAGGTTGGCGTCGTGGGACACCAGCTGCAGCTCGTACTCGAACAGGCGGCCCAGCTCGTCGCTGCCGTGCATCGAGCGCAGCAGCAGAACGTCCGGCCCGAGCGGGCTGGTGATGCGGGCAAAGCGGGTAGATTGGGCGAAGAACATAGGTCGGGGTTCCAGCCTGCCATGGCGCGGGCCGGCACTAGCCGACCCGCGCTCGGGCTCAGGCGTTGTCGGCGAAGCTGTAGTTCAGGTCGTTGTCGGCCACGCTGATGCGCACGCCGGCCAGCGGTTTGCCTTCCATCATGCGGGTGAGAAACTCGCGACTCATGTCCGGCAGCATGCCGTTGGTGAGAATGGCGTCGATCTGCCGGCCGCCGCTCTCGCTCTCGGTGCAGCGCGAGACCACCAGGTCGACCACCGCCTCGTCGTAATCGAACGGCACCTTGTGGGTGCTCTCGATGCGCTTCTTGATGCGGCCCAGCTGCAGGCGGGTGATGGCCTTGAGCATGCTGTCGCTGAGCGGGTAATAGGGGATGGTGACCAGACGGCCGAGCAGGGCGGGCGGGAAGATCTCCAGCAACGGCTGACGCAGGTCGCGGGCGATGCCCTCCGGGTCGGGCAGGTTGTCCGGGTCCTGGCACAGGCGCGCCACCTGCTCGGTACCGGCGTTGGTGGTGAGCAGGATCAGGGTGTTCTTGAAGTCGATCAGGCGCCCTTCGCCGTCTTCCATCACGCCCTTGTCGAACACCTGGAAGAAGATCTCGTGCACGTCCGGGTGGGCCTTTTCCACCTCGTCGAGCAGCACCACGCTGTACGGCCGGCGGCGCACGGCCTCGGTCAGCACACCGCCTTCGCCGTAGCCGACATAGCCGGGCGGCGCACCCTTGAGGGTGGAGACGGTGTGCGCCTCCTGGAATTCGCTCATGTTGATGGTGATCAGGTTCTGCTCACCGCCATACAGCGCCTCGGCCAGCGCCAGCGCGGTTTCGGTCTTGCCGACGCCGGAGGTGCCGGCGAGCATGAACACGCCAATCGGCTTGCTGGGGTTGTCGAGGCCGGCACGGGAGGTCTGGATGCGCTTGGCGATCATCTTCAGCGCATGGTCCTGACCGATGATGCGCTTGGCCAGCAGGCTGTCGAGGTTGAGCACGGTCTCGACCTCGTTGCGCGCCATGCGCCCGACCGGAATACCGGTCCAGTCGGCT
>Ga0172374_1001575_pt1 | contig 15153 bp, 15 predicted proteins | sample LakKiv3m_FD_114536 | JGI IMG/M metagenome (GOLD analysis project Ga0172374, IMG submission 114536) | Freshwater microbial communities from Kabuno Bay, South-Kivu, Congo - kab_092012_10.3m | ecosystem: Environmental > Aquatic > Freshwater > Lake | place: Democratic Republic of the Congo... | reverse complement strand
TGCCCGCGGTGCCGGCGACGACCGTGCCTGCGGTGAGACCGCCGGGGCAGGTGATATTGGCTGCGGCAATGCCGTTCAGATCGAATCCATTGGTGGCAAGTGAGCCTGCGGTATCAGGAGCGCCATCATTGGCGTTTCCCGAGATGGAACCGGTCGATGCCGGGATCTGTATCTCGATAGACCCATTGGTCGGGATGGCTGCCGACGTGTAGAAATTGACGGACAGGGTGCCCGACTGGGTGGCATAGATGTAATTGGCGGTGGTGGCTCCCTCGGTGAGACCCGAACGGAGGGTGAACACGGTCGCGGCAGCGATGGACGCAACGGTGATGTTTCCGTTGGGACCGACGGATACCACATCATTCGGGAAAAGATGCTGGGTTGTCGTGTTTGCATTGGTGCCTGCCGCGCTTATGGTGACGACCGTCGCTCCCCGGTTGAGATTGGCATTGATTCCTGCCTGGTAGGACAGGCGGGGATTGGACAGGGTGGCGGAAGCCGAGGAGAGGCCCGCGGCATCAAGGGCAGGCGGGTTCAGGAGGGACAGGGCCTGCGGATTGACACGGATGCCGGTACCCGGGATGGTGAAAACCGGGAGGGCGAGGAGGCTTGTTTGCGTTGTCAATATGATGACGATGAGGCAGAAGGCGGTCAAACGTGATATTTTTCTCATGAAACTATTACACATAAATTTAACTTTAACACATTAAAATGTTGTTGTCAAAATGTTGTTGTTGCGGTATATTTAACTTTATTGAAATAGTACCCTGCAGGTTGCGTTCCGGAGACCGCCAACCGGTATACGATGCAGACGGAATTTCCGTTTACGGGGGAGTTGTTGTTCATGATGCTCGCCTTGGTTTCCGGAGCAACTCCCTGTTGGTCAGCGATTTGCCGTGCAGAAAAGGTACGGGATGATTCGCTATAGGTGAACGCCGCATCGGAGCCTCCGCCCGCCACATTGGCAAGGGTGAAGCCGAGGCCCGAGTTGGTTGCCGTGGTCCACTCCGCCGAGGTCGATTCGGAACAGGCGCCGCCGTTACAGGTCGTGTCCTTGATGCAGTTGCCGGTCTCGTCTGCCGTGTGGTCGGCCGGGACATTGCAGGTTTGGCCATCCTTGCCCATCTGGTCATTCTCTTCTATGCGCACCACATAGCCGCCTGGCGCGTTGGTGGTTATCGTGAGCTGTTGTCCTGCGTTATAAAAAACATTCGCGTTGACATTGTTGCCAAAGGGGATTTTTGTGATATCGAGCGAGGTATCGATGAGATTGCCTGCCGGGGTGAATCCGCAGGTCGTTGGGATGCTGGCGACGCCTGCGACCTGGAAGGTGAGGGTTTGGTCAATCGTCGCCGATACAAAGACGCCTTCGTTTGGCGCTGCCTGTGCATATACATCCTCAAGCAGACTTCCTGTTCCATTGGTCCCGCTCCATGTCGATGCGTAGATGGCATAGTGGTCCGCTATGCCGAGCGTGTGCCCGATGATGGCCGCGGGGTTGATGAGTCCCTTGACGGCATTCCCGGTCACAACTGTCAGGTTCGCTCCGGCCGGAAGTGCCCCGCCCCCACTCCAATTACAATGAACTTTATGTTCTCCTCCCACTCCTCCTGCTCCCGCTGTGACTGTCCCGACCGCGAACCCTACGGGACAGGTGATGTTGGACCCCGTGATGTTATTGAGATCGAAACCATTGTTGGCAATGGTCGCCGCGGTATCAGGACCGCCATCATTGGTCCCGCCCGATATGGTTCCCGCCGATGCGGGGATGCGGATTTCGATACCGCCCCCGACCGGGATGGATGCCGCGGTATAAAAATTGACGGCAAGTGTGCCTGATTGGGTCCCATAAATAAACTCTGCTGTCGTGACGGCATTTGTCAAGCCGGCTTGGAGGGTAAATACGGTTGCGGCGGCGATTGAGGCGACGGGGATATTGCCGTTTGTCCCGATTCCGATGACATCATTGGGAAAGAGGTGGGTCGTGTTGGTATTTGCGTTGGTTCCTGCGACGCTGATTGTCACAAGCGATGATCCTGCGCTGAGGTTGACGCCGACTCCTGCCTGGTATGAAAGACGGGGATTGGACAGGGTTGCCGATGCGGATGAAAGGCCTGCCGCCTCGATGGCCGGCGGATGGAGCAGGGAAAGCCTGCCAAGGGGAGCCAGCAGACCCACGGATCCGGCGACGCCCACCATGAGGATGAAAAGCGTTCCGGCGACGATGGCCGTTATGATATCATTCCGCCGAACGTGTAAATCCTGCCTCATGTAATAGGTAGCCGAAATCGGTAATACTTAATTAAACTGAAATCAACATTGCTTGTCAAGGGAATATATGAGTATATATAGAAGAAAAGGGGAAATATAACAAACCACGTCTGTGTGAATTAATAAATCACTTGACATATATTTTTCCGTCTGTTACATTGATGCTTATATGGGAATAAAAGAACGACGAACGAAGATATTACTTGCCTTGCTACTTCTATCAGACGTTAATTTTGATTATGTTCTCCTTGATGAGAAGGTACAAAAAATCTTCGACTTCTCGTTTAACCAGAAAACCAAAAGTACGCTGATGGGACTCGTGAAGGATAAGACGATAGAGAAAAAGGATGGAAAAGAAGAGAAGTATAAGCTGACAGACAAGGGATTCAATGAATTATGCCTCCAGTTCCCGTTCTTCCGCTTCCAGAAGCACAAATGGGATACTAAGTGGCGCGTCATCTCCTACGAGATACCCGAATCCAAACGGGATATCCGGGACAAGTTCCGGCGCGAGATGCAGGGATGGGGGCTCGGACCTTGGCACCGTTCGTTCTGGTTGACGCCGCATCCCATAATTGCCGATCTCACGGATTTGGTTGGCAAGCGGCCGGAAGAGCAATATGTACAGGCGTTCGAGTCGGATCACGTGTTCGGCAATCGCGACATCCTCATCGAGAAAGTCTGGCAGAAATCGCTTCTCGACAAAAAATACCGTGAGCTATTCAAGAAATGGCACGAGACCCTTTCCAAGGATGGCGAGAAAGTAGACAAATTCATGCATGTTGTTGGAGAATACGTCGGCTTGCTCCGCATCGATCCCGGACTCCCGGTCGAGCTCCTCGGACAATCGTGGATAGGGTTTGAAGCTCTAACCATATTCAAGGAAATCCGGAGCATCCTGCTTTCATAAAGTCAGTCTTCCGGGAAGGCGACTGTTCCGTCGACATCCGTCCGTTCATACGGGATGTGTATTTTTTGGAGCATCCCGACAACCTCTTTTGACGGATGTCCGTAGGGATTGTTGCGTCCGGCGCTTATTATCGCGCGAAAAGGTGACAGAGTCTTCAGGATACTTTGGTTCATGCCTGTTTTTGAACCGTGATGGGGCATCTTGAGCACGGCATGCTTGAGAAACGGCAGCGTGCTTATTTGCCTCATTATCTCGACGGGGGCGTCTCCGGTAAACAGGTAAGTCCGTGACGGGAATGTGACAGACAAGACAAGGGAAAGCATATTGTCATCGCCGACAGGCATCCCGAACATGTCGCCGTTACTTCTGAGAATGTGTGTTTCCAGATAATCTGACGGAGGCCACAGGATATCAAAACGCGCGGTGGAAAACATGAGGTGCTGTCCCTTAACCGGTGTCAGGATCCGGACCCCCAGTTTCTTGAGATCCGTCTCGAATTCTCCAAATTGCTTCCCGGTTCCCCTGACCGGCGGCATCAATATTGTTTTTATACGGTAATGTTTCATGATCCCGAGAAATCCACCGTAATGATCTATTTGGGAATGGGATAGGAACGCATACTCGATATCGGTATCGTTGAATGGCATATATCGTTCAAGGCACGAGGACATCTGCCCGTTCGCCGGTCCGGCGTCGATGACGATATCCGTCCCGTCTAGCAGCCGGATATATGCGCCATCTCCCTGTCCCACATCGCAAAAGACGACGCCGGACGGAAAAGAGATATGACGGGTAAATGAGTATACCCCAAGGAAAAGAAGGGACACGACAGATACGAACAATAACGATTTCAGGGATAAGGAATTGGTTTCCATGGTTACAGCTGGATGAATGCAAAGGGAAAACGTGAAAGAGTCCGCACCGCAAGGATGATGAAGGTCAGGAGCCCGTGGGCGATATATCCCGGAATCGCGCCGACGATAGGCAATGCCGGAAAAAAGATGAGGAACAGTATCCCGGCAATCATGAGGGGGGCGATGGTCCACGAGACGAGGATATTGGCCAACGGAGCGATGAACGATATTTGCCTGAACGCGAGGAAGATAAGGGGCGTTGTAAAGACTTGGGCTGCGAGAGAAGTTCTGAGCTCGGCGACAATGCCCGATAGGAGACCCGTGTTTTCGGTGTTTTGTTTGCCGGAAAACAGAATGATCCCGAGCGTTGCTCCGAAGGAAAGCTGGAATGAAAGAGAGGTGATCCATTGGGGTTGGAATGCGATGACGACTAGCAGGGCCAGGAAAAGATTCCATATCGCAAGCGACCGCCTGCCGGTATACCGTGCGATGATGGCGAAGACGGCCATGCATGCCGCACGGATGAGAGGTGGTTGCGGTCCGACGAAACAGACGAAAGAGACGATGATTCCGACAGATATGCAGGCGGATAGGCGTCGTCCCCATGCCCGTGTCATGTCAAAGACAAGAGTCGTGAGGATGCTGATGTTCATGCCGGATAGCACGACCAGATGCATGAGTCCGACGATTTTCAGCTCCTTTACGAAAGACGGCGTTGATTTGAGCGGGATACCCAGAAGAATCCCGCACAACAAGGACGCCTGGGGTTCCGGGAAAAATCGGCCGATGAGATCGATGAGAGATTGCATCCGGATTATAAACTGATGAGACTCAACAGCGAATCATAGGTTTTTTGGTCGAGCGCCTTTTTCCTGACGAGCTCATCCAGGGCCGTGTAGGGACGGTTCTGGATGATGAGTTGGGCTGTTTTTGCCCCAACCGAAGGAAGCGAATCCAGTTCTTCCGGTGTCGCGGAGTTCACGCTTATTCGTGTTTGTAGTTCTGTGGTTGCAACTGCCACTTGGGGTTGCGTGTAGTCAAGGACGCGTTTGTTCTCGAGAACGGTTCCGTTCCCGGTATCGTATAGGCTGGGGACGAATATCTTCTCCTGGTCCGAAAGGAGACGTGCCAGGTTATAATTGCGGCCGAAGAATGCCTTGTCTGCTTCATCTGTCAGTCCGCCGGCTTGTCGGATGGCGTCTTTGAGGCGGGCGCCCGCCTTCAGCTTATACACGTCCGGATTCGCGACAGACCCGGAAACGTCAACATACAACACCTGTGCCGGTGAAGGCGCTGTTTCCCCCAAGGCCGGTTGAGGTACCGGTTGGGATGTCGTCCGGGGCAAAAAAAACACAAAAGACAAGGCGGTACAGAGGAGCGCGAGGGTGAGAAAAACCGTTTCCAGCGCATATTTCCTGAAAAAAGGAATCAGTGAGGGAAGAAATCCTTCCATGCTAACACTGTAAGGAGCGTGAAGACCCGATGCAACGGACTATATGCGACAAAAAAACAAATCAGAGCATCCGAATGCTTTTTCACGGTTCATCTTCATCCGACCCCCTCTTCTTCATTTTGAGAATGAGGAGCATGGCGATAATGGCAGCTGCCGCGATCCCCAACAGATACCGGAAGGGGATTGCTATAAAAGATACGGACGAAATAAGTTGTGGCGTACCTTCACCGAACGTGATATTTGTGGAAAGGGTATATGATCCGACGAAAAACCCGCGGAGCGTGCCTGATTGGGGGATGACCGAATTCCCGGCCGCGGGAGAGGAGAATCGTATCATGCGTTCCGAATAGGCGAGGATATTCTGCGACACGACGGGAAAAGAGGTCTTGTCCCCCAGCATTCCATGCAGGACAAGCGCTCCCTGCGGCTGGACGAGGTTGCGTCCGTCATTGGCGATGGTCAGGGTAACGGGAACCGGATCGGCGCTGTCAAATATCCGGTAGAGAGTGTTGCCTATGCGAAATGAAAGCGGCGCGCGGATGGTGAATTCGGAAACGTGCGCCTTGACTTCGGTCCGCCCTGTCTCGGACACGGTGATGAGGATGTTGGAGCCGATGGACGTTCGCGCTTGGGAAACGCTTGCGTCTGCCGCTGCCGGAGGCTGTGCCTCGGCAAGTATCGTATAGTAATAGTCTCCTTCCGGCGCTCCCTCCGGGATGCGGATGCGCAGGAGAGCCTGTCTGCTGCTTCCCGATTTCATGAGAAACGGTTCGTCGAATACAAGGTCCGTATTGTCCAACGTGAAGCGTACGGGGCCCTCTATACTGTCCTTGATATACTGTTCGCCGAGGGCATTATGAGGTATGAATGAACGGACGTGAATCTTTACCGGGACAGGATCGCCAAGGTTTTGGAACGTATATGCGATAAGGATGGTTTTGCCGGGTTTGATGAGTGTCTGCACGAGAGGGGGCGAGACGCTCATGGTCACCTGTTGGGCGAGCGCTGTTCCGGCAGGAATTGACAGGAACATCACAGAAAGGACGGAAACGGAAACAAGGAACTGTTTTGTTTTCTGCAATATTTTTTTCATTTCAGGTTTCAGAACGATGGCGTTGCCACGAAATGGATAACCGTTTGATAGTTTCCGGTTGCCTGGAGCGGGGAGACATTCATGCGGAACGTTAAGGTGGATTGATGGGTCATCTGGCGCGGGGTTCCCGTCAGGACGGGGGCAGCGGTCGGGCTCGGATTGGGGGTCGGGGTCGTGTCCTCGGTCACGTTGGTGCTTTGCATGACGGTCGCCGGAGGCTCGGCAGCCAGGAGATCCGCAAACGGCCGGAAATATGTCGCATCCGCGAAATCCGCCGGGACATCCGTTCCGGTCATGGAATATCCGAACCCGTAGGCGGCGCTTGAAGTCCAGGGTTTGGCGAGGGTCTCCGTGCAGGTGTCGATCCCGCCATTGCAGGCAGTGTCCGTCACGGGAAAACCCGAGAAATTTTTCATGGGTCCTTCTTCTCCCGCCGTTACCACGTATTGTCCTGCTCCTCCGAATGAAACGGTAAGCGTGATGGGGGAGGTCACGGGCGAGTTGGGCATGACGGATCCGAGGTCGACATGGGTATTGGAGACGGAAAACGTGAAAGGGATAGTTGTATATATATATTGGAACCCCGCCTTGACGATGAAGCCGTTGGATTGGAACTGCCCCGCCGCAGTCTGGCCGAGCGTCGAAGTGAGATTATAGGTGCTGTCGGCCGGATCGGTCATCTTGGCCCCGCCGATATTGAGATTGCCGAATTGTATCTTGTATTTGCCGCTGTCCATGTTGACCGCGTGGACGGCCGAAATCCCGACGAAAAGCACGATGCCGGCAAGGATGACCGACGATAACACCCTCGGTTTCATGTTCCTTTCTCGAATTTTTCAATGAGATGCTGCATATTGCGGATCTGTTTGCGGATGACATGGAGATCATGGTCGCCCATGAAGTTATCCAGGTGGTACATGATGCTTTTGAGGTTATTTTTCAGCATGAGGGACAAGAAGAGGTATGTCTCCTCGGTCTTGGTCGCGATAGCCGATTGGAGGGTCGCGTTCTTTTGTTTTTCCTCCTGGATTTCCACATGCTCCCGCCCCATGAACAGGGCAAAGGGAGTTAGGAACGCGAGGGACAGGATGGGCAGGAGCGTCCTGAACTCCTGATTCGGGGGCAGGGACAGGATAAAAAAGACGACCAGGGAAACGGTCGCCGTTATCGATATCATGGGTTCGAGGAGAAGGGAGAGGGAAAACAGGAGGAAATACAGGAGGAAATAAAAGGGAGACGCAAGGCCCCCGGTCGTATTGACGACAAAAAGAATGACGAAGGTAAAGACGAGCGATTCGGCAAGCTTGATGGCGGATGACGCGGGAGCGAAGCGTTTGCCGAGGAAAAGCGCCAGGAACAAACCGGCGGATATCTGGATGTCATAGGACGCGAGGCTTGTTTTCGGCAACAGGAAGGAGAGGGCGGTGACGAGGATGAGCGCGCCTGCATGGATGAATTCGGGAGGCATAATCTATAGTGTAACACGATTGGGGATTGCAACAGGGGACAATGCATCGGGAGCATCCCACATATCGCATGCAGCGCGTTTTTTTTATGTTACAATAGCTGTATGAAGAAACCCGTGGCATTGCCCGCCGGATTTGCCAATAATATTGTCGAAGAACTCAAGAAGGTTACCTGGCCGACAAAGCAGGAGACAACCAGGCTGACCATGGTCGTCATTGCAATTTCCTTGATTATTGGCTTGTATGTCGGTATAATAGATGTTCTGTTGGCGAAGGGTCTTGAATTGGTCACGAAATTCCGCTGATTACCGGACTTTAATTTCAAAAAGCAAAACCCGAATGCGTGAGCCCGCATGCATCTTCAGGAACATGCGAGTTTATTACCAATGTTTTGATTTTTGATATTTGAGTTTTGTTTTTTTATTCCTATGCAACAGAAGACAGATGTCGCAACCGAGCAGAAAGAGGCCATGAAAACAACCGTCGCGGTTGGATCGGACGCCAAGTGGTACGTCATCCACATCCAGACCGGTTACGAAAACAAGGTGAAGCAGGCCCTCGAACAGCGCGTGAAGAGCCTGGGCGTAGAAGACAAGATCTTTGAGATCGTCATCCCCACCCGTGAAATCGTCGTCATCAAAAAAGGCAAGAAGTCCAAAGCGGTGGAAAAGGTTTTCCCCGGCTACGTCCTGGTCCGCATGATACTGACCGATGACTCTTGGTTGGTCGTCCGCACGACGGAAGGCGTCACCGGATTCGTCGGCGCGGGTCTCAAGCCGACCCCGATTTCAGACAAAGAAGTGCAGGCCATCATGAAATTCGTCCAGCAGGAACAGCCCAAGTTCAAGACCAAGTTCTCGGTAGGCGAGGCGGTCAAGATCACGGAGGGACCGTTTGCGGACTTCCTGGGAACCATCCAGTCAATAGACGAGGAACGCGGCAAGGTACATGTCCTGGTTTCCATCTTTGACCGCGAGACACCGGTTGAACTGGACTTTTTGCAGGTCACGAAACTTTAAACAGCATTATTTTTCAGTCCCTCCGGTTACGCGGATCGGACACAATTACACCAATTATGGCTAAAAAAGTCAAAACACTCATCAAACTGAATCTTGCCGCAGGTGAGGCGACACCCGCCCCTCCCGTCGGTCCGGCATTGGGTCAGCACGGCGTACCCATCATGGAGTTCATCAAGGAATATAACGCCCGCACCGCCAAGCTCAAGGGGCAGATCATCCCGGCCGTCATCACGGTCTACGAGGATCGTTCCTTCACGTTCATCACGAAGTTGCCCCCGGTTTCGGCCATGATCAAGAAAAAGCTTGCCCTCAAGCTCGGGAGCGGACGTCCCAACACCGAGAAGGTCGCGAAGATGACCCAGGTGCAGGTCACGGAGATTGCAAAAGAAAAATTAGCAGATTTGAACACCGACGACGTCGAGGCCGCCAAAAAAGTCGTCGCCGGTACGGCACGCTCCATGGGAGTCGATGTCGAACAATAAATTTACTATTTCACACATTTCAGTATGGGAAAAATGAAAACGCGCATGCTCGGGCTTGAAAATCTCGAGAAGATGCAGAAGGAAGACCAGAAAACACGTTCCGCCGAAAAAAAGGCGGAAGACGGGAAAGAAGAGGTAAAGGTTGAGGAAAAAGCAGAAAAGGAGGCTCCCCGCGTCATCGTGGTCAAGCCGCGCGGCAAGAAACACAAAGCTTCGCTCGCCAAGGTTGACAAATCCAAGAGCTACACGGTCGAAGAAGCCGTTGTCCTGATGAAAAAAGCAAAATGGGCCGCGTTTGACGAATCGGTCGAAATCCACATGAACGTGGACAAGACGGGTATCAAGGGAGAGGTCGACTTGCCGCACTCCATCGGCAAGACAACCCGTGTCGTCATCCTCGATGACAAAGTCCTTGATGATCTCGCGGCGGGCAAGATAGAGTTCGATGTCCTCGTCACTCATCCGTCATTCATGCCCAAGCTTGCCAAATTCGCCAAAATCCTGGGTCCCAAGGGTCTCATGCCCAATCCCAAGGCCGGCACCATCTCCCCGAAACCCGAGGAGGTCGTCAAGAAATTTGCCAAAGGGATGCTCAGATGGAAGACGGAACCCAAGTTCCCGCTCGTCCATCAGCTCCTGGGGAAGCTTTCTTACGAAGATGCCAAGATCGTCGAGAATGTGAAAGCGTTCGTCGCGGCCGTCGGCAAGCCTCATATCACGGGAGCATTCCTCAAGTCCACGATGGGGCCTTCCGTCAAGATAGATCTCGAAAAGGTCTGATAGACTTTTCTCACAGGATTCTCCAAAGAAGCAATCTCAGTGTGTGTGCCGTGGAAAAAGGAAGTCAATGCAGGTGGAACTTGCGTTTAGCCATGTCCACGATGATATCCGCGGCATCGTCTATGGAGATTGTCGACCCGGTCCGGATGATGAGATCATAGTGGTGGGCCTTGCGCTGGTCATGCATGAATACCGTTTTGGTGAAGTCGTTGCGTTTCTTGTCCGATGCCTCAATCCGTTTTGTCGCCTCGATCTTGGTAACCTTTTCATACTTCATGATCCATTTGATGCGTTGGTCCATCTCGCAGATAATCCTTACCTTTAGTGCATCAGGAAAGAGGAAGTTGGCGCCCCGTCCGATGATGATGGCATGACCCCGTTTGCCTATCGTAGCGAGGATATGGAGCAGATGCTTGTAATAATTCGAGAGGGCGAGGTATTGCTTTCCGAAGACATTGTCGATGATCTGGTCGATGACCGGTATCTCGCTTTCGTCGACTTCCCGCACGAGTTCTTCCTCAAGATTCGTTTCCTTCGCGATTTCCTCGACGATTATCTTATGGTACACCTTCCAGGGGTTGCCGAGCTTCTTGCCGACAAGGTATGCGATGGGCCGTCCGCCCGATCCCATTTCGCGTGAGATGGTGATGACGGGATTCTGTACCGTTTTTTGGGGATTCCGGAGGAACTCAAACATGGTTCCTTCCTCAAGGTTTTTATTGATCAACTCGAAGATTTTTTTCATCTGTTTTTGTTGAACGGTATGTCTATTCTAACCCTTTTACGGGAAAATGCAAGGTTATTTGATGAATCCGGCTTTTTCCGTCAATACACTCCGAATCTGCAGAAACTCGGCGTCTTCCGGGAACTGTTTCAGCGCGGTCTCGATAAGGCGCAGCGCGTCCGTTGGCCGGTCCGCGGAGAGATACAGATTGGTGAGGGAAGCATACGAAAACCGGAAGGAGGGGTCAACGCGAATAGCGGTCAGGTACTCCTTTTCCGCAAGGTTATTCCTGCCCGCGTGTGTATACAGATTGGCGAGATTGTGGTGGGGATTCGGGGTTCCGGGCGACAACCGCATGACGGATAGGTATGTCTTCTCTGCTGATGCAAAATCACCTGCATCCGCATATGCCATGCCCAGGTTGTTGAGGATACGGATACTTCCGGGCGCACGTGACAATGTCTGGGTATAAAAACGGACGGGACTGGCCCATTCATATTGGCGGACCCAGCTCCGGCCGATGAACATGATAATGATGATGATAACAATCCACGACGCATATTTGTTGGCGGGCATGAAAAAAACAAAAGAAAGAAGCGCCGACCAGGCAAAGACGAGTGGGAGATAAAGGAAATGCTCGTAGAACATGCCATTCAGGAGGATGATCCCGGTGAATGGGATCATCGAAGCGAGGAATGCCATCCAGAAAAACAAGGGAAGATTCCCGGCTTTTCCCAAGAACCGCTTTCCCAGGAAATGCAATGTTCCCGCAATCAATCCGTTCACCAGCACAAACAGGACGGGCCAGACAGAGAACAGGCGCTCAATGACTACTCCCGTATCCCGTTCCATATAAAGGGCAAGGGGCGCGAAGACAAGGCCAAGATAGGTAAAGAATGAGCGGCAAAACGTCCCGATGCGTACCCCGAGGGAACGTGCATAGAGCGAATTACCCCAGTCCGGAAGGGTGTTCTGGAACGAAAAAACAGTGAGCCGGAGGATGAGGAACAGAATCGCGGTACCGATGACCGCAAGGGCGAGTTTCCACTTTTTCCGGCGGTACCGGGGGAAGCAGACGAGGATGATCGGAACGATGGCCGCCATGATGAGAGCGGTTTCTTTTGCCATGAGGGCAAGGAGAAACAGGGCGACTGTCATGATCTTTGATTTCGTGGTCTCCGAAGACAAAAAAAGCGTCAGGGAACCGAAGAGGAAAACCGCTGAAAGAGGATCGGAAAGGCCCGAGACATAGCTCACCGCCTCGGTTTGCACCGGATGGACCAGGAACAGGAGGGCCGCACCCAGGGAGAAGGCGGTTTGCCCGGTCAGGTTCTGCAGGAACAGGAAAAGCATACATCCGCCCGCCGCGTGGAGGAGGATGGACACCGCATGGTACACAAAGGGATTGAACCCGGCAACGGAATGGATGAATGCATAAAGTGAAAACTGCAACGGACGGAAATAATTGGATGCTTTCCCGCGGCCGGCGACGGCATTCTCGGTGAAGAATTTCCCGTATTGCGCCTGTTGCACGTAGGCATTCTGCGTGACGAAATCCTCGTCGTCCCAGATGAATCCGCCGAAGAAGGAGGGGAGATATGCCAGGACGGCTACCAGGACGAGGATGAACAGGTATTCGCGCGTTTTGGCCATAGTACTCATTATAAAGGAAGGGATGAGGGTCGACGTACGCGTTATTGCGGTATGCATCCATGCCATTGTTAGGTTCATTTTTTTGCTCCGTGGGTTCCCCGCCCCGCCAAGCGGGCCTATCCCAAGTCGCAAAAGAAATGAACCCGGGGGATTCCAAATCTCGGGAGTTTATGGGAAAACAGGTTTTCGCCTTTGAGTTTTGAGCTTGTTTTCTGTATCATGGAAGTATGCATGATATCGAAACAAAGAATAAGGCATTCTGGGACTATCTTTCCCAGACCCAGAAAGACCTTATCCTCGAGGGACGCTATATCATGTACGATGTCATCAAGGATCACGCATACCAATTCAAGGATTATTCTTTCCTTGTTTTTCCCTTTGCCAAGGCATATGAGGGTTTCCTGAAGCAGCTCCTCATGGACGTCAAGTTCATCTCGCATCTTGATTACATCTCCGATCATTACCGGTTGGGCAAGATGCTTTCGCCCAATCTCCTCATCCGTCTGGGCGACCGGTCCCTGTATCGCAAAATCAGAGACACCGCCGGTCCGGAACTCGCGGACAAAATCTGGACCTCGTGGAAAGTGGGGAGGAACCAGATCTTCCATTATTTTTCACATAACACGAAAGGCATAACATTTGCGTATGCCGAGGTGATCATCGACGAACTCCTGAACACCATGGAAGAGTCGTTTACCAAACTGAAAATGATGAATATCTGTGCAAAATTGAATGCGTATAATTGACGTATGAAGTTTTTTGTTTGTTTATCTTATAATTAATGCAAGGACTAACGCAAAAGGAAGCTAATTCATTCCTGGAACAATATGGTCAGAATGTCATAGCGGGCCGTCAGAAGAAGAGTTTCTTCATAACTTTTTTTGAACAGTTCAACAACTTCCTCACTATTCTCCTCCTAGTCTCCGCTTTGCTTTCGTTTGTGATAGGGGAGCCCATAGATGGCGCCCTCATCGTTGCGATCGTCGTCCTGAATGCGCTCTTCGGCATCTATCAGGAAGCGAAAGCGGAGGAGTCGCTGGCCGCTCTGAAGAAGATGACGGTGACGCGGGTGCGCGTCATCCGTGACGGAGCCGAGAAAGAAATAGACTCGCAGTTCCTGGTCCCCGGCGACATTTGTTTTGTCGAAGAGGGAGTCAAGCTCGCGGCAGACGGCGTTGTCGTCGAACGGATGCATCTGGAAGTCAACGAGTCGGCTCTGACCGGGGAGTCTTTCCCGGTCGTCAAACAGGTCAGGGACGAGGTATTCTCGGGTACCATTGTCGCCAAGGGGCGGGGACTCATGAAGGTGACGGCAACCGGCATGAAGACTAAATTTGGCTCTATAGCGGGCCAACTATCAAGCATCATCGAGACGGAGACCCCGCTCCAATCCAAGCTCAAGGATCTCACGCGTCTCATCGGCATCATCGGGATCGTTGCGGCTCTTGCCGTATTCGTCATCACGCTCATGCAGGGAGGGGGATATTTCCCGGCCTTTCTCCTTGCGATATCGCTTGCGGTCGCGGTCGTTCCCGAAGGATTGCCGGCGGTCATGACGATAACGCTCGCGATAGGCGTACGCGAGATGTCCCATAAAAAAGCGGTCGTCCGCAAGCTTGCCGCCATCGAGGGGCTCGGGAGCGTGACCCTCATCGCGACCGACAAGACAGGTACGCTCACCACCAACAAAATGCACGTAAAGGAGATATATGTGGACGGGAACATGTATTCGCAGGACAATCTGCCGCACCCGGAGAATCATCCGTTCCGGCTTTTGGTACGTGACGGGATCGTGTGTTCTACCGCGTCGCTTGTCTATGTCCACGACCATGGGAGTTGGGATGTGCTTGGCGATCCGACCGAGGGCGCCCTCCTCTACCTGGGCCAGGAAACAGGCACGGAACCCGACGATATACGGAAGACATGGAAGGTCGTGGAAGAAATACCGTTCGACAGCGTAACCAAGAAGATGTCCGTCATGGTCCAGAATGGTCCGGACCGCCTGGTTTTCGCCAAGGGGGCTCCCGAGGTAATCCTCGCTTCATGCGACAGAATCCAGACAGGACTCACGCTCAACCCGTTGACCGATGAGGAGCGCCGGAAGACGGAGCACATCATGCATGCATGGGCCCGGAAGGGACTTCGGGTCCTGGGTTTCAGCTATATCCCTGCGTCAAAAACGCTCATCGATCAAAGCCGGCCCCAGATATTCCTCGGGATGGTCGCGATTCACGATGCACCCCGCCCCGAGGTTAACGGTGCGGTCGCCCGGGCCCACGGGGCAAGCATCAAAGTCGTGATGATAACGGGTGACAACGAGAAGACCGCGGAAGCGATAGGGGTCACGGCCGGCATCATCAAAGAGGGGGACGAGATATTGACGGGGACGCAACTTGATGAATATTCGGACCAAGAGCTGCTGCAAATCCTCCCGCGGGTCAAGATTTT
>Ga0172374_1001572_pt1 | contig 15167 bp, 16 predicted proteins | sample LakKiv3m_FD_114536 | JGI IMG/M metagenome (GOLD analysis project Ga0172374, IMG submission 114536) | Freshwater microbial communities from Kabuno Bay, South-Kivu, Congo - kab_092012_10.3m | ecosystem: Environmental > Aquatic > Freshwater > Lake | place: Democratic Republic of the Congo... | reverse complement strand
GCGCTCTCCCCGGCAGACGCTTTTTTCTTCGCGCTTCCATACCTCGTCGAACTCGCCGTACCGCGCGCCCGGTATCCCCAAGCCTTCCTTGAGCTGCGCCCACTTATCGGTCTTGCTGAAGTCGCGTATCACAACTCCCCCGACATCGAAATAGACGAAAGAAATGGAAGTAGTCATGTCTTCCATTATAGCAACAGGCCGTGAACGATTTGACTTCGGGAACGCAATCTGACACCATATACATATGGATATCCAACAACCCGCCCCCGTACCGGCGCAAACCAGAGGAAGACCATCTATCCTCGTGCCGTTTTTCGTGATGATCCTGATTGCACTCGCAGGAGCCGGCGGATACTTCATCGGCATAAACAAACCCAAGCCCTCGATCCCTCCCCTTGTCACGCCAACGGAAAGCGCACCTTCCCAAGGAGTCGCCTGCACCATGGAAGCGAGACTCTGCCCGGACGGAAGCGCGGTCGGGAGGATGCCGCCCAACTGCGAATTCGCCCCGTGTCCCGATCCGAAAACCAAAGTCGGCTCTTCCCCCGCGGTCGTTTCATCCTGCATCGATTATCTCGGAAAGCCCGCGGATGAAGAAACCTGCGCGGGTATCCCTGCCGGCGCCCGGACGTGCCAAGCCTCATCCGATTGTGTCGCGACCTGCAGCAAGGGCTGCCTTAACCCCTCGTGGCTCACACAAACCGCGCTCGCCGACTGCTTGGCGATGCCGCAGTATTCCTGCGGATGCGCCGATAACGTTTGCGTCAAACTGCCGTGAATCCTTATCTTGTCCCGTATGTTTTCCCCGGACTGAAATACTTGTTTGTCGCCTGCACCTCGTTTGCCTATTGGCAATGGATCTCGATATATCTCCTTGCATCAGGCATCGGGAAACAAAAAGGCCCCATCCGGACCGTCATGGACGACAATCTCCTCGCGATAATAAAGACCAAAACAGGACTGCGGTTGGGAAAAATACGCGTGAGCGCGAGTACCAAACTGTGGGGTATGATGGTCGGGCTACCCGGGCATCCCTACATGATCCTATCGGACGCATTGTACCGGGACTTCGGGGAAAACGAGAAAGAATATGTGATTCTGCATGAAACAGGACATTATCTCCTGGCCCACTCGGCCAAGCTTGCCGCCGCATACCTGTGTACGATGGCGGTCGCCTTCTTCGTCATCGCCCAATCGTCCCATTCACTCGTTTGGATCATGGTCTCCTGGCTCTCTGGAGTCGCCTTGATACAGGTAAGCCGTGTCTTCGAGTACCAGGCCGACGCATTCGCGCTCACGCGCATCACCGATCCCCGCGGGATAATAACCGCGACGCGCAAGTTCGAACATAAATCGGTCTTCCCCTCCCTCATCCGGCTCGACGAGGACACCCTCCTGGGCCGGCTCATATATATAAGCATCCCGTATAACATACGGATAAGGAATGCGGAAGAAGAGATGAAAAGAAGGAACCAAAATAAATAATTACACTAACGACTTGTGGAGATGCCGGGAGTTGAACCCGGGTCCGAGGAAACACCCGTACAAACGAATAGTTAGGGATAGCTTATTTTAGACTCAAGCTCCATTTCGGTAATAAGCAAACTTGACGGAGCTGCCGGTAATGATGTCGGCACTGCAGGCAACCGGGGTTCCCGCATTGCCCTATCATAGTTGGTTATCCCGTTATGCGTTGAACTACGAGAAACGCACAACGAGTCTTAAAGACTTTTTGCCGATTATGCAAAAAGCATAGCCGGTGCTTGATAAGAAGGCATGTAGCCTGCTTTTTCAAGAACGAAGTCTCTGAGATCTGCCATAGCCTTTTGGGCTTCAGATTTAGCAGTTATTGTTTTTTTCTATTTCAGGCCCCGGTCTTGCGACCGAAACCCCGCATAGATACGCCCTAACCGTTTGTAAAAGTGCCAATTCCCCGTCGATGCCGTTCATCCCCTTTGTGTCAAACCTTCATGTATTCCTTCATCTCGCGCTTTTCTTGTCTTTTCACGTCCCGTTCTTTCTCTATCTTGCGTTTCTCGATGTCTTTGCGGCCCCGTACCAGGGCTATTTCCAGCTTGATTTGACGCCCTTTATTATAGCAGGAAACAGGTGCCATTGTCAAACCGCCGGAGGCCATCTTGACCTGGAACCGGAGAAGCTCTTTGCGGTGCAGAAGGAGCTTGCGGGAGCGTTTCGGTTCGTAGTTTTTATTATCGGCGAATGAATATGCGGGTATATTGGCGTTGACCAGGAAGAGTTCGTCCCCGATAAGCTTGACGAATGCGTCGTCGAGCTTCAGGTGACCCGCGCGTATCGACTTCACTTCCCCACCGGTCAGGGCCACGCCGACTTCCAGGCGCTCCATTTCCTCATACTCGCGATGGAACTTACGGTTCACGATTCTCATGCCTCTATTGTATCAAAATATATCAGGTTAGGCTCCCGAATTATGAAGTCGTCTCGAGCGAGTTCATCCAGAAAACGGAGGCGACGATGAGTACTCCCCCCATGAGCTCCTGCATGACCGGGACCTCGCGGAAGACAAAAAAACCGAGAGCCACCGCAAAGGCGGATTCCAGGGTCAGGATGTTGCTGGCCAATACCGCCTCGACATGCTCGAACCCGAAGTTGCTCAGGAACATGTTGGCCGTATTGAATGCGCCCGCGACAAGGACCGTCGCGAGAAGCATCCAAGACCAATGGGCGCTCGGGACTCCCTCTCCAAAAACAAAGGATAATCCCATGAGCAAAGGCAAGGAAATCGCAAAAATGAGAAGCGTTATCTCCTTGTTGTTGAGGAGCTTGGAATGGAACCGTCGGCTGATATACCCGAAGGAGCAGGCAATGCATGACAGGAGCGCCGCCATCTCACCGCCTCCCAGGAACAGGAGGGAGGAGGTATCCTTGACGGTGATGAGGGCGACGCCCGCAAAAGCAAGGACGACGCAGAGCACTTTCCAAAGGGTTACTTTCTCTTTCAAAAAAATGAACCCCAATACCGCGGTCAGGGGCAGGGCGCCGATAAAAGAGACGTTCCCGTATTTGGTCAGGAGGATTGCCTTGGTAAAGAGAACGACCCCGAGCACATAGTTTGCCGTCGCGCGCGCGGCAAGGAGCAGCCATTCGCGGGATTTGATTTTACGCAGTTTGGAAAAGTGTATGTCTTTCCGGAACACGAGGTATCCGATGAATAGTGCCGCGGCGACACGCAGGTATACCTGCTGGAAAAGGGAGAATCCAGTGCTCAGGAAGCGTGCGAAAAGACCCATCGATGCAAAAACCAGGGTAAGGAGGACAAGGGCTATGATCCCCTGCGTCCTCTTGTTCATAAGAAGCCTTCCCTGAGTAACTGCGTGACCCAGGGAGCATACATCGACCGGAGCCGGACATCGGACAACTTGGCGATATCCCGCTTGTTCACCGCCGTAAATCCGTATGCGAAATCGGGATTGGGAACCGGCATCCGCGCGAGGGTCACGCCGAAGATATAATCTATCTCATGTTCGGTGTATCCGCTCACGTCATCGAGCGCCTTGTAATATATCTTCCTGATGAGACGCGGCTCGGCGAGTATCTCGTTTTGTTCAACCCCCCATTCGCGGGCGAGCCCCTCGGCGACTGCGTTCGCATCGCTTTGGAGCGTGTCGCCTTCGTAAATCTGGTGTGATGAGAATGAAAGGTCGAGAACGTTGTCGAAGACCGGATGCTTCCGGTACTGGAGGAGGAGATAGTCGCCGACGGTCAGGATTGCGGTGAATCCGCGATGAAGAATTCCTTTTTTATGGGCTTCCCATTTCTCGACCTTGCCGACGATTGTATCTTTCTCATCGACCTCGGCGATGTATTGCTTCCGTTTGTAGTAATCCATTCCCTATTTTATCACAGCCCGGTTGCGCGGCTGTGTTAGAATAACTGCATGAGCATCGTCGCGGACCTGCACATCCACTCCAAATATTCCCGTGCCGTTTCGCCGCGCATGGACCTTGCCGGCATCGCGGGATGGGCATCCAAGAAGGGGATCAATCTCGTCGCGACCGGAGACTGGACGCATCCCCTGTGGTTCAGGAGTTTGCAGAAAGAACTCATGGAAACCGAACAGGGCATCTACCGTTTGCGGACAACCCCCGCGGGACAGATGCACCCGGTACGGTTCCTCCTCGCGACCGAGCTGTCGAGCATCTACTCGCAGGGCGGCAAAGGCAGGCGGATACACCTGGTCGTCTTGGCCCCGTCTCTTGAAGTCGTCGCCAAAATAAACGCGGAACTCATCCGGCGCGGCGCCAACCTTGCATCCGACGGCCGTCCCATCCTTGGACTCTCGGCGATGGCGGTGCAGGAACTCGTCCTGTCTATCGACGAGCGGTGCCTCATCGTCCCCGCCCACATCTGGACCCCGTGGTTCTCCCTTTTCGGATCCAAGTCGGGTTTCGATTCCATCGCCGAATGCTTCGGGGAAACCGGCGCGAAACACATCTATGCCATAGAGACGGGACTGTCCTCCGATCCCATCATGAACTGGCAGATACGGGAACTTGAGACACGCACCATCCTTTCTTCCTCGGATGCCCATTCGGGTCCCAAGCTCGGACGCGAGGCAACCGTCTTCGTCCCCAATCCAAAATCCTCCACGCAAAAAACGATAGCGTCTTTTACCTATGACGACATCATTGATGCCATCAAGCAAAAAAACAGCCCCTTGTCCGTCGGATACACCATCGAGTTTTTTCCGGAAGAAGGCAAATATCATTGGTCGGGCCACCGCGCGTGCAATGTCCGGTACACGCCCCAGGAAATCCGCGAAAAAGGAATCGTGTGCCCGGTATGCAAATCTCCCCTGACCGTCGGGGTCGAGAACCGCGTCCTCGATCTTGCCAGACGGACCATTGTCCCCGCCGATCTTGTCATGGCTCAAAACAGCGCGGGCCTGACCTATGTCGACGACAAGGAAAAGAAACGGAAACCGTTCGTCTCCATCATACCGCTCCTTGAAATCCTGCTTGAGATCCACGGCAACTCGCCGACCAAGGCAAACGCCGCATATGATGATCTCGTCACCAACGTCGGCACGGAATTCGACATCCTCCTCCGGATGCCGCTTAACGAGATAGAGCAAAAAAAGGATTACGTGTTGCGCCGGGCGATAGAGATAGTCAGGTCCCGCACGGCATATGTCGATCCCGGATACGATGGCGTGTTCGGTGTCGTCAAGATTTTCAAAGATGAAGCAGCAAAAACAAAACCGGCCAAAAAGGAACCGGTCCAGGCAACCCTCATCTGAACGGAGTCCCAAAAGACAGATCTCCCATCGCGGATTGCTGGAGAACGTGTTGTTGTTTGCATTCGTCTTTTTCCTCCCCACGCAACTCGGGAAGCATTTCTTTTTCCCTTTTGCGTACATCTTCGGGGTGCGTGTCGACTACCTCGCCCCTGCCCTGTACCTGACCGATATCCTTGCCCTCGCCGTCATCGCGTGGGGTTGGCGATCCCTCAAGCCATTCGCCTCCCGCACGGGGCTCCTCCTTCTCGGCGGGGTCGTCCTCAACGTCGCCCTCTCCCGGTCGCCGTTTATTTCGCTTGTCACCGCCATGCGGCTTGCGGAATGCGCCGGCGTTTTCCTGGTGATGAGAAGCGTATTTGCAGAGCATAAGAAAATCGTGTTTGCGGCACTGGCGGTCGGGACCGTCCTGCAGGTCATCCTGGTCGTCCTCCAATTCATCCATAAGAGTTCCCTCCAGGGGGCATGGTATTACCTGGGCGAGCGGGCGCTCTCCCTCTCGACACCGGGCGTCGCCAAGGTCGCTTTTTCCGGAACCGAGCTCCTGCGTCCCTACGGGACATTCTCCCATCCCAATTCCATGGGAGGATTTTTTTTCCTCGTCGCGGTCATATTTCTCACCAACGAATCGGTAACGAATATCATCATGAAGTATGCGGTCGTCGCCCTGGCATCGTTTCTTGTCCTGTTCTCTTTTTCCAAAGCAACCCTCGCAGCGCTCCTTGTCGTCCTGACGTTGCACTATCTGCGTGGTATAAAATCCTGCAGGATATGTACGATTGCAAAGATAATCCCGCTTGCCGTCCTCGCCCTTGTTTTTTTCCAGGGCAAGACCGATCCCACAAGCCTTGCCAAACGGCTCGACCTCATCGAGAGCTCGTTCCACATCTTCCTCGCGCATCCCCTGTCCGGGACAGGGCTCGGGGCATATCTCACGGAACAGGCGTTGTTTCCCATGCACTATACCTACTTTTTCCTCCAGCCGGTCCATAACATCCTCCTCCTGTGGATTGCCGAGACGGGAATAATCGGACTCGCTCCCCTTGTTTTCATTGCCAACAAAATCCGTCCGTTCATCAGCAGACCCCAGGTCTATCTCCCGCTCCTTGCGGTATTCCTCACCGGCATGGTCGACCATTACTGGCTGACCCTCCAGCAGGACCGGCTTCTCCTGGCGCTCGCCCTCGGCATCGTGCTCGCCGATGCATCTGGTATCATGAATACAGGACATGAAAAAACCGCCCGTGCCAACAACAAGAAGTAATGTCATCGACGACCTGCGCGGCATCGCGATACTGGTCATGATCCTTATCCATACGAATGCATACTTCCTGCATATCAAGTTGGCGTACCTCACGCTGGAGATAAGTCAGTTTGCGGTACCCGTTTTTATTTTTTGCTCGGCATATCTTTCATTCCGGAAGAAGATGGAACTTGACCGTCAGTCCCTCGTCCCCTACGTGAAAAAAAGATTCATGCGCCTGTTGCAGCCCTACTACCTTTTCCTTGTCGTCCATTTCATATTCACCCTCATCGCCGAACCAAAAAAAATGACGTCGTCTTACGTATTGAACAATATCTTCCTCACCGGAGGACTGGACTTCAACTGGCTCGTGTTGTTGTTCATTCAGTTCACGTTCCTCATCCCCTTCCTTGTCTGGCTGCGCGACAATAACAAGCGCATGTTCTACCTGTACACCGCCATCAGCGCGGCAAGCACCCTCGTCTTCCTCAGATACACGCCTCTTCCTTATTACCGCGCCATCATGTGGTTGCCCTGGTCCCTCCTCATCGTCTTCACGATGGAATACGTCGAGGCAGAAGCCAATGGTGTATGGCAGTCGACGACCGCGACCCTCGCCCTCATCCTGTATGGTTTGACGCGTTTCTACCAGACCGCGACCGGCCACTCGCTTTTCCACTACAGCAACAAGTATCCCCCGAATATGTATCATCTTTCCTACGGGATCGTCTGCATCCTGCTCCTTGTTTTTCTCTCCAAGAAAAACGTGTTCGCATGGCAACCCCTCCGGTGGCTCATCCACTTCCTCAGCGTCTACTCGTACAGCATATATTTCTTCCATATCCTCGTCATATTCACGGTGACGGTGTTCCTGAAGATGAAGTTCACGTGGATAAGCTTTTTCGTGACGGTCACGCTGCTGACTTTGGTCGTGCAGATGATGTCGAACGGACTCATGTCCCTCCTCAAGCCGAAGCCGGTCGAGTGATTCACTTCCGCTCCACATTGTAGAGCTGGCTCACGATCTGGAGATTGGCCGGTGCACGCACATTGAAGAAGTCCTTGAATTCCTTCCCGTCAAAACTTTGTGAACCGCCGTCGCCCTGCACCGTGATGCCGTTGGTTTTCCCGTATCCGATGTCGGCGTTAATCGAGACGGAGTTCACCGAATTAAACGGGGTCACGCCCCGGCTCCGGAGCTCTTCCTTCAGTTTATTCTGGTCCCAGGTGTCGGATGTCGGTTTGTCGGGTTGTCCCACATGGGAACTCGTCGACGAATCGGCGCGTACCAAGAGAATCGCGTTCACGATGTCGGCGACCTCATCGGGCTTGAGCCATGCCGTCTTGTTATGCTCGGGACGGGAACCCCAGTCGCAATAGAACCAAGGCGACTCACGGTCCCATGCGCGCTCGTTGAGTTCTCCGAAACTGTTGGCGCCGGAGGAGGTATCCTGCATATGCTTGGTCCATGGCTTCTGGCTTCCCCAGATCTCGCCGGATGTCCATTCGTATCCGCCATGCGTCGATGCATACCATGCCTTGATTACTTCCCCTGTATCGTTTGAGACCATGACCTGCGCGCTGTTGTCGCCGCACTTTCCCTTGACATCATTCTCCGCCTGCTCCCATTTGCCCCCCTTGTTGCTCCCTATGTACACCTGGCAGTCCTGGGTCGTGCATATCTCTCCCCCGCCCCCGCCGGTATATGCATATGCGAAAGACGCGGCCGCGACGACCTGTGCCTTGAGGGCCTCGTATCCTCCCGAATCCCCCCAGGATCCCGGCATCTCCCCTATGCCCTTGAGATAGTCGTGGATACCGACCTCGCCATATCCCTGCACCCGGATCTTGCCATTTGCAAAATCGCGGCATTCGAGTTTGACGTTGTTGTAGTATGCGTTCAGGATCGTCTCATAATTCTGTCCCGCCTTCGCGCGGCCATACGCACCATACTGGTTCATGCCGACCCGGTGGACGGAACCATAGCTGTAGAATGCAAATGCCGGCGAGAATCCGGGATCGACACTACGGTCGTCCACGCATCCTCCGAGGGATGTTCCTGCCGATCGCGGGAGATTGAGCCCGGCCTGGCGGGATGCGATGATGGACTGCTGTTGCGCGGTCAGGGTGGCTATCTTGCTTTTGAGTTCTCCCAGGTACTGCCGTGTCTTGACGACCTCGCCCGCTAGGAATGTCTGCTGCTTGTCGACATCCGCCTTGACGACAACCAGCCGCTCCCGCGTGCTTTCAAGCACCTTCTTCTTGTCCTCCAGGTCCTTGATGTACATGACGATCTTGAGTATCTCCCGCCGGTCCTGATCGACCAGCGTCTTTTCATAAAAAAAATTCTTGAGGGATGCGGAGAGGTTTTCCGAAAAAAGGAGGGAGACAAGGGAGAGCTCGCCCTTGCCGGCATTTTTGTAGTAGGTGCGGGCGCGGTTGTTGAGGAGGTTTTTCTGGGACAGGAGGACCTTGTCGCCCGCCGTCACCTCTTTCTCCTTCTGTTCTATCTCCCGGCTTGTCTGATCGACCTGGGCACGGATCCTGTTGAGGCGGGCATTGAGATCATCAAGCTGTGCCTGGTTCGTCTGGTTTGCCTTGTCCAGTTCGCTGAAGGTGCGCTTGAGGTCTTCCAGTTGCTTGGTGACTTCGTCAAGCTGGTCGGCACGGACAACAAAAGGCAGGCTCAAGACCGCGACCAGGACCACAAGAAATACAATCCGTTTCATGCATTCATTATACCCAATGGAATAAGATGATGACCTTGCTTTCTCGTGGTTTGTTATACTGAAAAAAGGCATGAAAAATATCCTTGCAATCGTTTTCGCATTCTTCCTGGTTTTCATCGTCGCTTCAGGCACCGTACACGCGCAGACGCGGTATGCGACATGCGATGTATGCGGATACTGCCCGACTATAGAATTTAATAATGCGGCCGATCCCCCGACAGCGACCTGCACGCCGATAACCCCGCCCGGCAATTGGGAGGCATGCGTCAAATGCATGTATGGGATAGCAGACCATGCCGCGGCACAAGCCGCCCTCGCCAGCTGCAAGACGCTTACGGTAGATGCGACGACAGGGCTCCAGTTCCAATCCATCCAGGGTCATCAATACACCATGCTCGGATGCATATCCTCCAGCTCCAGTTTCGCCGACACGTCGGGATCGGGCGCAGCCAACTTCATCCAGACGCTCTTTGATTTCCTGGTGTTCAAGATAACGGGAGGGGTGGCTTTCCTTTATCTTATCTATGGAGCGTTCCTGTATCTGACGTCGCAGGGGGACACCGAACGTCTCAATCACGCGAAGCGGGTCATTCTGGGAGCTATTATAGGACTTATTTTTACCATCTCGTCCGTATTCGTCGTCAACCTCATCGGGAACGGGATACTCAAAATCCCGGGATTCTCGGGGACTACGCCGTAACGACGGGTTACTCGCTTTTTTTCTTCAGGAAGATGCCTCCGCCGAATGCCGCCATGGCAATGGGGAAAAGAAGTGCGGGGCCGGTGGCGGGGATGTTGGAAACGTCCCCCACATTGCCTCCGTTTGTCTGGTAGCTATGATATTCTGCCGTGCCGCCCTTGGTGGTTACGGTGCCATTGTTTGTCACACCGCCCTTGGTGGTTGTATTACCGGTTGTCTTTGTTCCTGTTCCATTGCTTGTCCCGCTCACTGTGATGGTCTGCGTCGGGCGTATGGCTCTTGTCGGGGTGACGGTCGGGGTCGTTTTTGCCTTGCTGAGGGTGGGCAGTTTGCCCTTGAGGTTGATGCGTCCGCTTGCAACGGCAATGAAGACGACGACAACGACTAATCCGAGAACGAATGATACTGCTTTGTTGAATTGGTCCATATGCGCATATTATATCATTATAGGATATAAAATGCAAATATATTTGACTTTTCCCCCAAAATGAAGAAGAATAGAATATATGGAGAGCGTGCCCACATCGGTCGTTCAGTCCAATCCGCAGCGTGTTTTTTCGTGGAAAGCGCCTCTTCGTGCCTATAAAAAGCAGGGAAAGAGCACTCTGCGCTTCTTCGCGGCCCTTGCGGTCCTCCTCTGCCTCGTCACCCTCTTTTTCGGGGATTGGGTGCTTGTCATCCCCATCCTGACCGTCCTTTTCCTTTTTTATGTCCTGACCGTGACCCCGCCACCCGAGGTCGAGAATATCATCACGACCTTCGGAATCGAGTCTGCGGGCGTATCCATCAGGTGGGAAATCCTCTCCCATTTCTATTTCACGAAGAAGTTCGGATATAACGTATTGACGCTGGTCAGCCACGGACCCTACTATTACCATGCCTATTTCATCGCTCCGAACGATGAGATCAAACGTCAGGTCGTCAATATACTCTCGAAGCACATCATGTTCATGGAAAAACCCCAACTCAACTTCACAGACAAGGTTATCGACTGGCTGGCCAAGCTCATGCCTGATGATGAGGAGCCTTCAAAAACTCCCGTACCCGTACCCCAAACGAGGATACCGGCATCTCTTTGATCCCGAATTTCCGGCCCCACGCGACGACTCCCGCATCCGTCGTGACGACGTACGCATCGAGCTCTTTTGCTAGCATGATGACATCAAGGTCTCCCAGGCTGTCCAGGAACCCGACGCGCGTTGCCTGGCGGTACCGGTCCCGGAACGGCTTGATGACGGCGCCCATGGACATCTGGAACTCCTTTGCAGGAAGCGTTTCCTTGCCCATCATCAGTTGCCCCGCCTTCTGGATTTCCTCTTCCCCGACCCGGAGCCCCCGGTAGCTGCGGCCGCGGACGTCCTCGATGAGGTCGTAAAACAGCTGCGCGGGAAGGGCGAGGGAACCGACATGCGGCGAGCGGATGATGGCGTGCGACAGGAATTCCGTCAAAAACGGCTGGCGCGGATCCTCGAAAAACGACAGGAACTCCTCCACGATTCGGGGAGGCATGTAGAACTCGGCCGTCTTGGACTCGGCCGTCGCCTGCATGGAGGCGGTCATGGTGCGCACGACTTCTTCCGTCTTGTCGCCCAATCCCATCCCCTCCTCCATGTTGAAAAACAAGTTAGTATCCAGGATATACCGTTGCATATAGGTATATATTACCACCTTGTTCAAGAAAATTATCGGATATCTTCCTGATATTTGGTTTCGTGGCTGACTCTCTCATCTGATACATTTTGTTGCTATTTTGACACCTTGTAATTGTACTGTTAGTGTTCTAAAGTTTTAACTGGCACTAATTCTAGGATTGATTGATTATGTTTTGCATATTTTGCAAGGGCACCGATTCGGAGGTAATCGAAACGCGCCTGTCAGACGACGGCTCCATTGTACGAAGACGCCGCCGCTGTCCCAGGTGCGACAAGCGGTTCACCACCTACGAACGGGTCGAGGAGCTCCCCGTCCTCGTCATCAAGCGGGACGGACGCCGTGAACGCTTCGACCGGACCAAGCTCCGGGGAGGGCTGTTGAAAAGCTGCGAGAAAACATCCGTTACCGCCGAACAGGTCGAGCACATCCTGACGGAGGTCGAACGAGAAGTGAAGCAGATGGATTCGACCGAGGTCGAGAGCCTGATGTTGGGGAAATGGGTCGCCAAGCGCCTGAAGACGTTGGACAAGGTCGCATATATCCGGTTTGCGTCGGTTTTCCGGAGGTTCGTCGAAATCGATGATTTTGAAAAGGAGCTCAAGAAGCTCCAGTAAGATAATTATTAATTATTTTGAACGTATGAAACTGACGGGTATCTCGGAGAAGGTTTTCCTGGATCGTTACTCGTTGAAGGATAAGGATGGCAAACCCGTCGAAAAGACCCCGAACGAGATGTGGAAACGCATCGCGAGGGCTGTCGCGTCGCAGGAAAACAAAGAAAACCAAAAGAAATACGAGAAGATCTTCTTCGAGGCCATGAAAGATTTCAAGTATATCCCCGGCGGCCGCATCCTCGCCGGCGCAGGCACCAACTATGCAGTCACCTATTACAACTGTTTCGTCATCCCCAGCCCCAAGGACGCCCGGGAAGGGATCCTGGACACCCTGAAGCAGATGGTCGAGATCATGGCCCGCGGCGGGGGTGTCGGCATCAATCTTTCATCCCTTAGGCCACGGGGAACGCGAGTAAAAAAAGTGAACGGTTTCTCGTCCGGACCCATCAACTGGGCCGAGCTTTTCTCGGTCGCCACGAAGGACATCATCCAACAAGGCGGGACCCGCCGTGGAGCCCTCATGCTCATGATCTGGGACTGGCATCCGGACATAGAAGAGTTCATCACCGTCAAACAGGACCTGACTCGCATAAACGGCGCCAACCTGTCCGTCGCGGTATCGGACAAGCTCATGGAAGCGGTGGAACGCGATGGCGACTGGGACCTGGTCTTTCCCGACACAACAGATCCGGAATACGATATCAAATGGAATGGGGATCTGGAAGAATGGAAGAAGCTGGGCAAGAAAGTGATCGTGCGACGGACCGTCAAGGCGCGCAAAATATGGGATCTCATCGCCGAGGCCGCGTGGAAATCGGCAGAGCCGGGAGTGGTTTTCCTCGAACGCTACAACAAGATGCATAACAACTATTACTGGAATCGCATCATCTGCGTCAACCCTTGCGGCGAAGAAGGTCTTCCGGCATGGGGTGTATGTAATCTAGGCTCTATCAACCTCTCCGCGCTTGTTAAGGGCGATACGGTCGACAAGAAGGGCAAGTTTGATTTTGCAACGCTTAAGAAAGTCGTCCGTGCGGGAGTACGCTTCCAGGACAACGTAATCGACCAGGACCAGTATGTGTTCGAGGGTATCCGCAAGACCCAGCTCGAGGGCGAACGGCGCATCGGGCTTGGAACGATGGGGCTCGGCGACACGCTGATTAAGCTCCACCTCCGATACGGATCCAACGAGTCGCTTGCATTCATCGATAAGGTATACCGCATGATCAGGGATGAGGCATACCGTGCATCCGTCGAGGCAGCGGCAGAAAAAGGATCGTTCATGAAATTCGACAAGGAGAAGTATATCAAGGGTCTTTTTGTGCAACAGCTCCCGAAGGATCTGCGGGACGATATATCCTCCAGAGGTATCCGCAATTCCCTGCTCCTCATGCAGGCCCCGACCGGCTCCACATCCCTCATGGCGAACACGACCTCGGGGATAGAACCGGTCTATGAGTTCGAGTTCTTGCGCCATGACAGGCTCGGGGAACATGTCCTCCGGCACCATCTGTTCGAGAAGTGGCATGCGAAACACGAGAAGGAAGTGAAGGAAGGCAAGCTCAAGAAGCCGGCTTGGTTTGTCTCGGCCAATGAGCTCTCGCCGGAAGACCATATCAAGGTCCAGGCCGCCATCCAGAAATACGTCGATGCATCCATCTCAAAGACCGTCAACGCGCCCTCCACCCATACGGTCGAGGATGTGAAAAAACTCTATACCCTCGCCTACAAGATGGGCCTCAAGGGGATAGCATACATGCGCGAGGGATCGCGTGCAGGCGTGCTCGAACGTGTCCCGGAAAAGAAAAAGGAAGAAAAACCGCCTGCCGTCCCGGCATATAGCGTCAAGCCGCGCCCCATGGTCGTCCACGGATCGACATACCGCATCAACACGCCGGTAGGAATAGCATTCATAACCGTCAACACAAACGGAGGGACCCCGCCGGAACCGCTCGAAGTATTCATCAATATCAGCAAGCCGGGGTCGGATATATCGGCAATGGCAGAGGGATTGGGCCGTACGATATCCCTTGCACTCCGGTTTGCATCCCATCTCCCGGCCCTCCAGCGGGTCAAGGAAATCGTCGCACAACTGCAGGGAATAGGAGGAGCCCGCGCAACCGGATTCGGGAAAGACCGGATTCGCAGCCTCCCCGATGCCGTTGCCAAGGTCCTTTCCATGCATTATGACCTCGAGGGACAGAATAAGAAGGTCGTCCCGCAGGAAAAACCGAAACTCGTGACCGAGACCACCCAGGCATCGCTCATTGCGCCGACCGAGGGCAAAAGCTTTGATATCTGCCCGTCCTGCGGCGAAGCCTTGCTTGCCCACGAAGAAGGATGCAAGAAGTGCTACGGGTGCGGATACTCGGAGTGTTCCTGAGAACAGGCATGGCAATCTATACGAAAACCGGTGATGGAGGAACAACGGGATTGTACGGAGGGGACCGCGTTTCCAAGGGGGATGTCCGCGTGGAAGCATACGGCTCCCTGGACGAGCTGACAAGCTCGCTCGGCATCCTCTTGGCCGCCATGCCCAAGGGATCCGACCATGACCTCGTCAGCGCGATACAACGGGATTTGTATGAACTCATGGGGCACCTGGCGGGCGCAAAGACCAATCTCTCCGTCCACGAAAAACGGATAACGCAGTTTGAGGAAGTCATCGATGAATTGGACACTTCCCTTCCTCCTCTCCGCTCCTTCATCCTGCCCCAGGGAACCGAAGCATCCTGCAGGGCGCATCTGGCCCGTACGGTCTGCCGCCGCGCAGAACGGGCATGCGTCAGGTATCTGGAAGATGCAAACACCCGGAACCCCATTCTCCTGCGGTATCTCAACCGCTTGTCCGACCTGTTATTCGTCCTTGCACGCGCATTAAACGGCGGCCGCGACATCTTCCCCAAAACGACATGAAACGCCTCATCCTGCTTATACTCCTTGCCGGCGCGTT
>Ga0172374_1001571_pt1 | contig 15168 bp, 14 predicted proteins | sample LakKiv3m_FD_114536 | JGI IMG/M metagenome (GOLD analysis project Ga0172374, IMG submission 114536) | Freshwater microbial communities from Kabuno Bay, South-Kivu, Congo - kab_092012_10.3m | ecosystem: Environmental > Aquatic > Freshwater > Lake | place: Democratic Republic of the Congo... | reverse complement strand
TAAAAAAGCGGATGAAAAAATCGGAACTTCTATGAAATCTGTCGGAGAAGTAATGGGGATTGGCAGAAGATTTGAAGAAGCTTACCAAAAAGCAATTAGAATGCTTGATTTGGAAATCGAAGGAGCAACAAGTGAGTTTATTTACAAAAGTGACAAAACACTCAAGGATTATTTAAAAATCCCAACTCCCAAAAGAATATTTGCAATTTCTCAGGCATTAAAAGAAAAAATGACAGTTGAAGAAATTTATAAGTTAACAGGGATTGATCCTTGGTTTTTAAATAGGATTAAATATGTTGTCGATGAAGAATTATCAATTCCAAAAGACATAAAAAAAATTAGCAAAGAAAAACTTCTTCTTCTTAAAAAAATCGGCGTTTCCGATAAAAGAATTGGAGAGTTAACTAAAACAACCGGACTCGAAATTAGGCACTTAAGAAAAAAATTAAAAATAGTTCCTTCAGTTTTTCAGATCGATACCCTTGCAGGAGAATTCCCTGCAAAAACAAATTACCTGTATTTAACCTACAATGGACAACATAACGATATTGATCCGTTAAAAAATGATGGCGTAATTATTTTGGGATCCGGTCCTTATAGAATTGGGTCTTCTGTGGAATTTGACTGGATATGCGTAAATACGGCAATTAACCTTAAAAAGCATAACAAAAAATCAATAATTATAAACTGTAATCCGGAAACAGTTTCTACGGATTATGATATTTCCGATAGGTTATATTTCGAAGAATTAACATTTGAACGGATTGCGGATATTTATGATTTTGAAAACCCTTACGGAGCGATAATTTCCGTAGGAGGACAAACTCCAAATAACAGAGCTTTTTCATTAAAATCTTATGGCGCAAAAATATTAGGAACTGATCCTGTTAATATTGAAACTGCGGAGGATCGAAGTAAATTTTCTAAATTACTGGACGATATTGACGTTATTCAACCGCCTTGGAATAAATTTATTACGGAACAAGGAGCTTTAAGTTTTGCAGAAAAGACGGGCTTTCCTGTTTTAATCCGACCATCGTTTGTTTTATCAGGAACCTTAATGCGTGTTTGCTACACCAAAGAAGAATTATTAAATTTCCTAGAAGAAACAACCTTAGTTTCCAAAGATTACCCAATTACTATTTCTAAATTTATAGAAGAAGCAAAGGAAATAGAATTTGATGCAATATCTTTAAAGGGAGAAATTAAGGCGTCTGTAATTTCCGATCATGTTGAGAATGCCGGAGTCCACTCAGGCGATGCAACCATTGTTTTGCCTCCACAAAGAATCTATATGGAAACCCAAAGGAAAATTGAGCATATTGCTCAAAAACTGGCAAGTGCTTTAAATATTTCCGGTCCATTTAATATACAGTTTTTAGCAAAAAAAAATGAGGTACAGGTAATTGAAATAAATCTAAGAGCATCCAGAACTTTACCGTTTATTTCTAAGGTAACAGGAATTGATTTTACAGCACTTTGTGTAGATGCATTTTTTAGAAAAGATATTGTTAAGTTAGATTTAGAAATTAACGATTTTGTTGCCGTTAAAGTTGCTCAGTTTTCTTTTGCCCGACTTACAGGAGCAGATCCGCTTCTCCAAGTAGAAATGTCCTCAACAGGGGAAGTTGCTTGTTTTGGTGAAGATCTGGAAGAGGCTTTTCTTAAAGGAGAAATTGCCGTAGGCGGAAAAATTCCGGAAAGAGGAATTTTTATTAGTCTTGGCGGAGATGAAAATAAAATTAGATTTTTAGATAACGCAAAAGACTTGGCTAAACTTAATCTGCCTGTCTTTGCAACGGAAAAAACTGCCGAATTTTTAAAGCGGAATAGAATAAAAACCAAAGTGCTCTATAAAATCCACGAGCATAAACCTCCATCTCTTCTTGATTATCTTCAAAAAGGGAAAATCGACCTTGCAATTAATTTAGTTGATTCGCACATTAAAAAAGACATTGATGATGATTATGCAATAAGACGTGCCGCTGTAGATAATAACGTTCCGCTTTTTACCAACTTTAGAAAAGCAGAGCTTTTTGTAAGAGCAATTATTAGGATCAACATTAACGATATTCCGATTAAATCTTGGGACGAATACGTGCGCAATTGACAATCTTGTTTAAAATAAGTAACATTTAAAGAATGAAGGATCTTAAAATTCCATTTTTTACAGTATTATTTATTTTTATCGGCTTAACTATATATACAAAGTTAACCGTAACAATTCCCCTGGTAAATAATGAAACAGAAAAAACTAATGTTTTTCATGTCCAAGGAACAGGAAAAGCAACCGGAACTCCGGACCTTGCAACTGCAACTATCGGAGTAACATACGACGGCGCAACAGTTTTAGAAGCACAAACAAAAATTAACGAAGCTACTACAAAAGTTGTTTCCGCACTTAAAAAAATCGGCATAAACGAAAAGGATATTAAAACCCAAAATTATTCAATTAACCCAAGATATGGTTATATGCCTATGCGAAACACTCAAGACGGATACACTGCTTCACAAAATATCGAAATTAAAACAAAATCAGTAACTCTTATAAACAAAGCCATTGACACTGCCACCGCAAATGGAGCAAACGTTGTAAATGCCGCAAGTTTTACATTCAGTGACGATTCTCAAAAAAAGCTGGAAAATCAGGCGCGGGAAATGGCAGTAAAAGATGCCAAAGATAAAGCACAAACTCTTTCTAAGGCAGCGGGAATGAACCTTGGTAAAGTTGTAGACATTACAGAATCAAACGATCGGGCTTTTCCTGTTCCTATGTTTAAAACGGGAATGGGCTCAGGGACAGGAACTTCCGAAGCAACCCCTCCTACACAAATTAACCCTGGGGAAAACACAGTAACGATAAATGTTGATCTTTCCTACGAAATCCGCTAACTCACTTTCCCTTGTTTCCGCTATGGAAGCTTTTATGAACGTCTCTTAGCTGCTTATTGGTGATATGTGTATAAATTTGAGTTGTTGCAATATTTTTATGACCTAACATTTCTTGAACTGCTCTAATATCTGCGCCATTAGTTAATAGATCTGTTGCAAAAGAATGACGAAAGGTGTGCACGGTTGCATCAACAGGCATCCTGGTATTTCTAACATATTTTTTTACCATTCTTTCTACGGATCTTGAAGTAAGCCTCATTTTTTCCCCTCCGTTCTCGGTAATTGTTTTGCCACTATAACGAATAAACAATGGTTTAAATACATCCTCCCGTTTGTCCAAATATCTCTTAATCCATTCTGCAGCCCTATCCGAGACAAAAACAATTCTTTGTTTATTTCCTTTTCCGATTATCCCAAACTCTTTCCTGTCTAAATTAATTTTATCTTTATTTAGCGAAACCAACTCCGAAACACGAAGTCCGGTAGAGAAGAGAAGCTCTAAAATTGCCCTGTCTCTTAGACCCTCTTCTTTTGATGTATCCGTAGACATTATTAACCTATCTACTTGTTCTTTTTCTAAAAACTTTAACGAACGGCTTTCGGTTTTTGGCAGATCTATTTTAGACGGCTCAAGTGTTTTATAGTCGTTTTTAATTAAAAAGCGTAGAAATGAACGAAGCGCGATTACATAATAGTTTTGCGTAACCCTTTTTAACGTCATTCCTTTTCCATCTTCCCGGTTGGCAAGAAAAACCCTGTATTTTCTAATTATCTGAAGATCTAAATCTGCTACCGTCTTTTCCGGTAGAGTAGAGGTAAGCCATTTTTCAAACACTTCCAGATAATGCCTATAATCACGAATGGTTAATTTGCTACAATTCTTCTCAATCTCTAAATATTCTAAAAACTGATCAATTAGTCCGGGCAGACTAGTCTCCATAAATAAAGTATAAAGCAGGGAACTAAGCTAAGTCAAATATTTTGCGACGTGAATAGCGTTGTAAAATATTTGAAGATTCTGCGAAAACATAAGTTTTGCAAAATCTTTGTTTTGCGACGCTAGAATAATCGTAACCAACCCCGCCAAGAATGTCAAACGCTTGACAAAATAAGGCTAAAAAGCCATACTAGTATTAATTACATGCCAGAAGAAATAAAACCAAATACAAATCCAAGAAGCGAACGAACAAATGTTCATGACCTTGAATCTGGAAGAGCACTAACAAACCGTGAGATAAGCGCAGAAATTCGAAATCAAGATAAACCTCCACTACAAATTGGAAGAAGAAAAAAAAGATTTATTAAAACACCTGTCGGAAAAATCGCCGTTGTTGCAGCCGCTCTTATAGGCGGTGCAAGCGCCTATAAAGCAACTGGAGATGCTATTGATCATCAATATGGTCTTGGAGCATATGGTCATCAAAAAACAGCACAAGAACAAACAATGGAATTCAAAGCAGGCACTCTTAAAGAGGATAAAATCTTAAACGGAACAGTTAATATTAAAATCAAAAATGAAGATGGAAGCTCATTGGCATTGCGATCAGAACCAAAAATTCCGGATCTTTCAAAAGGAGAAAAAGATAATAAAATAGATTGGAGTCAGGTCATGGCAATAAAGACTGAGGATGGCAAGGAATATTTAATTAATGGGGAAAATGAATTTTCAATTACTGGTAAAGTTAAATTTGTTAATGGAAGAAACCCAATTGGAGCAACAGGAGACGATGGAGGATATGCGGCATTTGTTTTAGTCTTAGCAAGTGGACAAGAAATGCATGGATTTATAAATTCCAGTCCTTTAACCAGAAGCCACATGAAGCTAAACGGAATACTTACAGATTCTGACGGTAAAAACTCTCTGACAATAAATGAATAGATAAAAACCCCATAGTAAATATTTTCACAGAGGAGTTTTGTATCCTATATTAATTGCCACCGAAGATTAAATCTAGTCCTGTACCGCTAACCCCGATCCCAACACTGTTCCAGACAGAATTAAGCTGATTATCGTTATGGGGAGCATCGCTTGCAAAGACCCACTCAATTAAATGAACTCCTGTCATTTTATAACCAATAGAGGAATTTTCCCCGATTCTAAAAAAACCGGTTTTTTTTATGTTCTCAGGGTTACTAAAGTATTCATTAAAACCTGCATGCCCATCCAGATTGTTTTCTTTGCTAAAAAAATCCGCCCTGGACTGGGCATATTCGGCAAGAGAACTATTCCATCCAAGAACGTTTTTACCTTGCACTTTGCGGTAGCTATTTAAAGCATCGTAAATTTCCTGCGGGGTAGCCATTTGAGTGTCCTCACCGACCTTTATAGTCCAGGTATGATCCGACACTTGTTTGGACACACCCCAGGGATCATCACTTTTTATTTTTGAATCAACAACCGGTAAATTTTTCTGTTCTTTCTCCTTTATAGTAGTTTTGACGATCTTAATAGGTTTTACGGGTGTTGGTAAAGGCGTTGGTTTAGCAGCGTAAACAATTTCCGGACGTACCTTTTCAACAAACGTATTCTGAAAAACATTAGCAATTTGAGACTGGATAATTGAATGTAAAAACGAAAAAACTAAAAATAAAAAAATCGCCATTAAGTAAATTTAGAGAAAATCAACAAAAATGTCAAATTTACTAATTAAAAGCATTGACAGAACAAGAACACAGATGGTATAACTTTTGTAAATAAATTTACTAAATCTGCTCCCGTATAAATCTTATCCAATTTATGACAGAAACTAAAAAGCCCTACAGAAACGGAGACAGATTAAAAGAAAAAGACCCCAAGCAACCGGAAACCAGGGTTTCTTTTAAGACCAACGAAGCACTGAATATAATTGTTGAAGGGCTAGAACAAATAAATCCAGATTGGAATGAACTACTTGACACGCTGACCGATGCTCAAAAGATTAAAATTCAAGGAAAAGCAAATGGACACTTACTCGGTAGACTTGCGGAAATACATGTTGCTCGTGTACTTGAAACCCTTGCTGTTGACAACCCGCTTATTAAGCTATGGCCCATTCCACATGACCATGAAACAAAAAGCTTTAGACTTGAGCACAGCGGCGTTAACTATGTCGCTTATAAAAAGGGCGGAACAACTGCTTGTGTTGAATACGACATGCTTACTGAAGTTAACAATCTACCAGTAATATGGGAAGTTAAAATCGGTTATTCTTTGTCGCAAGCAATTAGCGCACAACGTATTAAAAATATAGCAAAGCCACTTACACAATATTATGGACATGCAAATTTTGGTTATGTGGTAGTTGCACCAACGGGACCGGACCAGCTAACAATTGATCAGGAAAAATTTATTACAAAAGGAGGTTTAATTGCAAGAATACCCACCACAAAAACCCAGTTTGAATACAATATAAAGTCTGCAAATGGTAATGGTCATTCATTATAGCCTTGGAGAAGTCCTAAAATAGATAATTTATTAGCTTCATTTAGCCTGGAATTTTAAAAAAATGCGAAAACCTATAGTGGGGAAGAGGATATATATTAAACCGGGTTGTAAATACAGATAAATAAGGCGTAGGCAAATGACTTACCGAAAAACTCTTATATTTGATGGAAAATTAGTAGATTTAAAAAGACCACTTCCCCCGGAACCGTAGCTGAATGACGTCGCAAAAGTATTATTGTGCGACGTTGCCACTTTAGCTTTCCCACTGCTAAAATTATGGAAATTCTCAACATATAACCTCCTGGAGGACAAGAGAAGAGATTTAATACATCTAATCGAACGCATATCCGCTCTCTTCTCTAAACGTTAACTTATTTTTATTTAATTCCTTCGTTTACAAAGCCCTCTCCTCCAAAGTTTTATTAAGACCTTAGTTTAGCTTGATTTAATAAGCTAAACATAAACTTTTAGCTTCAAAGTGTAAAAGATTGTGATATAGATACTCACCAAAGAGAGCATTCGTATTTTTTTCGACTAAGGCTGCCTGCGGCGTACGCGCGCTCTTTCGAGGCGAGGACGTAGGTCTCCGGAAAAAAGTAAGCGTTATATGCCGTGAAAATTTACCCTAAAAACATGTGAAAACAGTTTTCCACATTTATTTGACGATAAAATAAGTCCTATAATAATTATCGACTAACTATATCAAAGTATATCACTTATTTTACCTTTTCTTATAACCATGTGTTTTCCCACTTCTCCACTCCGCCGTATAGTCTTCTTATTTTTTAAATTTTTGAAACTAATGTAAAAATTTTTTTATTTTCTCAGGTAACAGATATTCGTTAATTCTTTTTGTTGAAGACGAAAATTACTATGATCTCTTCCCTACTCTAGTTACTAAATCCACGAGGTGTATAAAACAAGCGCAATAAATACAATAACTGAAACCAAAACATATTCCCAAATTACAGCTTTAAAAAGCCTTTTGTCAAACCACATTTGAGTAAGGCCGATTAACGAGTAGAACACGCCTGTTAAAAATAACGCTATTAGAGTAGGTGTGCTTGGCCAAAACCAAAGCATTATCGAAAGTTCGAACAAACATACTGTTAAAAGTAGCGTCCATGAAACTTCCGAAAAAATGCTTTTTTCAAGCACATGAATCCACAGGGATTGCAAGACCATTGGAAAGGTATATATAAAAATTATCGCAAGGGTTATAAAAACATTTAAGTGCATTGAAAAAATAACGTTAGAAAGAAAAAAGAACGATAATAGTGTTAAAGTAAAGGTTACCGTTCTTGCTCCGGATAAAAGAGCAATTGTCCGCATAGAGGAAACTGTAAATATGTTTTCGCTTAAGAAAAGCGAATATAAGCCGGTCGCGTATACTCCGGTCATAAAGATTTTAGTCAATAAACGCGCCGGTACTAAAAGATAAAACATCCCGAAGGAAAGACTAAAAATAAAGGGAAGAATAAATATTTGCGGTATAAAATTATCTTTTAAGTCTTTTCTCAACGCCAAAAAAAGTAAAAAATCGGTTAAAACCGACAATAAAAAAACAAGATAAATTCCCGATTTTCCTAGAAAATGTTCTGATACAAAAAGTCCAATTGATAGTAAGATTACCGATATTACCAACCTTTGTCTCTTGCTTCCCAGAAATATATCTATTTTAGACGCAGTTGACAAAAGTAATTTACGCCCGGGGATGTTTCTTCTTCTTTTTATCATAGGAAATTAAGCAATATTTGAGTAAACTTTTTGTACGTCTTCTAAATCTTCTATTGCATTAACAAAGTTTTCTATCTTGCTTAACATGGCATCATCTGTTATTTCAACCGTTGTTATTGGCCTTCTGATTACTTGCGAATCTATAACCTCAATTCCCTTCTTTATTAATTCGTCTTTTATCCTGGTTAACTCCGAAATCGCAGTATAGATTAACACTTCGTTTTCTAAATCCTCAACATCTTCTGCTCCGCTCTCAACTGCCGGGGAAAAAATGTCGTCAAAAGTCTTACCTGCCTTTTTTATTCCAATCTGCCCGACCTGCCTAAATTGATATGCAACAGATCCCGGCTGACCAAAATTACCACCTGTTTTGCTAAAAATACTTTTTATAAGAGAAGTGGTCCTTTGAGAATTATCCGTTGTCGCTTCTATAATTAACGATACTCCTCCGGGGGCAAAGCCTTCATAAACAACTTCTTCTAAATCCCCTGCTTCCTTGCCAAGAGCCCTCTTAATTGCTCTTTCAACATTTTCCTTTGGCATATTGGCGGTTTTTGCCGCATCTACTGCCAGTCTTAATTTAAAGTTTTGAGAAGGATCGCCTATTCCTCCACCCTGCTTAACTGCAATCGTAATAGCGTTACTAAGTTTTGTAAAAACTAGACCGCGTTTTGCGTCGGTAACCCCCTTCTGTCTTTTAATTGTTGACCATTTTGAATGCCCACTCATAAGCTCACTTTGCTTACAATAAACCAATAAATACCAATAAACAAATCTCAAATCACGCTGAGCTTTACCCTATTTGTTTATTTGACTATTGGTAGTATTCGTAGCATTTTTACAAGGTTATTATACCCTTTCTATATTGACTTTTGCAATAAATAGTAGTAGAATTTTTCAATATTTCAACTCCAAAAAATGACTGATCTCCAAAACACAAATCTTAAAACTCAGGCAATAAAAACAGCACTTTCCGGGGATTGGAAAACAGCAATTGAACTTAACAAAACGCTTCTTGAGGAAAATCCAAAGGATATTGAAACCCTTAACAGACTTGCCCTCGCATTTACTATTACCGGTAAAATTATTCAGGCAAAAGAAATATACGGAAAGGTCTTTGAACTTGATCCGCTTAACCCAATCGCTTTAAAAAACTCCAAAAAACTAAAAGATAAAAACGGACAACCGGAGAATACTAATGACTTCCAGATAAACAGCAATTTTTTAGAAGAAACAGGTAAGACCAAAATTATTGAATTAGTCAATCTTGCCCAAACAAGTGTAACCCAAATCCTAAGAGTTGGACAGTGTGTTAACTTAAGTATAAAAAGATCTAAAATCTTTGTTTTGGAGGGTGAAAAACAATATATTGGAGTATTACCGGATGATATCGGTAGACGCTTGATTAAATTTATTAAAAACGGAAATAAATATGACGCTTCTATAAAATCCACCGCGGGAAACAAAGTTTCCGTTTTTATAAAAGAAATCAAAAGAGCTTCTAAATTTAAAAACCACCCATCATTTATAACGATAAGCGACAGCGGTCTTGGTTTGGATAAAATAAAAATTAAAACTAAAAATTTAAAAGACGATGAAGACTCCGAAGCCGATCGTGTCAAAAGCTAATTTTTGCTCTGGAAGACAACTCTTCCTTTTGACAAATGTTTTTTAGCCTTTTTAATCTCTGCCCTGCTACTCTGTTTTTTTAATGAATAAACAGACATTAAAATGGAAACAATGGCAATAAAAATGATTATTTTTATAAACATAACTAATATTTAAATTCCGCAATTTTGTCTTTACCCAAGATGATTATAACATCTGCCAAGGATATCTCCATAGATTTTTCACTTGGAAAGCTAAGGACTGAGGATAATTTATCTACCGTGTAGCTTTTATTTCCCGAATAAATGATTTTCGAAATCTTTTCATCCCTGTCGGAAGTTGAAACGATAACCACATCTCCTCCCATGTTGCTTATTACAGCCGCCAGCCTATTTCCTGCTCCGGTAATATCCGTACCGTTTATTATTTGAATTCTTTTCTTTTCCATAGATATCTGCTGATCTAAGAAGAATGATGACACCAGCAGCTCTCTCGTTTGCTCATCAAGGTCTGCGCTAATTCTTTTTTCGTAAACAGATGTTAACGAAACAAATTTTGTAAAATATGACAATCTTAAAATATCTATCGAAGTAAGTTTTGAATGCAATTTATTAAGATCTAAAATTGACCCAAGAAGATTTGAGGCAATATTTGTCCTGGAAATAGAAATTTTGTCCGAAACAATATAATCATCGATTGGAACAGCCAAGAATTTCCTAATGTTCTCATTTATCTTACCGTCAACGGTCAATATTGATATTGACTTCTCTTGCGGTGAAAAAGATATTATCTTGGTACTGCCTTTTTCCGATACTGCAATTGTAAAACGATGACTGCCGTCAAATTTACTGTTTTGAAAAACGATAACTAATTTAATCACCAATGAAACAAAAAACAGAAATAGAAAAATCCCCAAAAACATTAATGCAATATCTAAATTATTTCTTTTTGCCGCGCTCTTTTTCTTACCCATATTGCCCCTTATTTATATAATAAAGAAAAAACCAAAGTTTTACAATTATTTCTGAGGTGTTTGAAGACTTTCCAAAAATTTAGATAACTCTTCAGGCAAGGAACTTTTTAGCGATAGCATCTCCCCCGTTTTAGGCTGTTTAAAAGAAATTTTGTAAGCGTGCAAAAAAACTCTTGGCAAAAGACTGCGATCCTTTTTGGATATTTTTCTTCCTGCATAGAGAAAATCGCTAAAAATTGGCCTATTTATATATTTTAGGTGAACTCTGATCTGGTGAGTTCTCCCTGTCTCCGGATATAGCTCTACCAAAGTTAGTTCTTCAGTTTTATTTGATATTTGCTTACCCTCCGAAGCTTTAGTCAAGGATGGATTTTTGAAATTTGAAATTACACGGTAACGTGTAATAGATTCTCTCCCACCGGCTAAAATTCCAAACCTTTTCCTGTTCCACGGAAGCCTGCCAACGGGCGCTCTAATTTCCCCTTCTTCCGGATAAATCTTTCCATGACTAAGAGCAAGATAAGTTTTTTTAACAACTCTGTCTTTAAATTGTTTTTGTAAATTTTCAAAAGAATCTTTATTTTTAGCAACAATTAATAAACCTGACGTTTCCTTATCTATCCTGTGGACTATTCCTGCCCGCTTATAAAAATCCGATTCCTCTTCAACTTTGAACCTTGCCTGCCCGCCAGTGTCAGGCTTTGGCAGGCGGGCAATTTGAACTTTGAACTTTTGTTCTATCCAATCTTGGACAGTAATATCTTTAACCGTAGTTTCCGATTTATTAACTGTAATTCCGGCGGGCTTATCTAAGACAAGAAGGTCTTCGTCTTCGTAAATTATCTTTATATTCATTTTTTAACGGGAGGGTTTATCTAAAAATTCTTGATAAATTATAAATACTAAGGAAACAATTAAAATTACCAGAAAAACAATATTTTCTACGCTAAAAATTGTATAAGGTTTTTTGTTTAAAAAAGAAGCAAGCAAATTAAACAAAGAGAGAAAAGAAATAAAAGCAACTCCGAACAAACCGTCTCTTAGCTTCCCTCTTAATGAGAGTGGAAAAATTAATTTCGCAGAGACAATTAATGTTAAAACATAAATTATAAATAAAAACATTGATCTTAAAGAATTTCCGGTTAGAACAATTAATCCCAAATATCCAACTGGAAGTGCGCTTAAAAAACCAAGAGCAAAAAGATCAATTGCTTTTCCGATCGGAATATTTTTATTTTTTAAATATGGAATAAAAAATACCAAACCTCCTAATGCAGCGCCAATTAGGGAAAGTCCGGGGAAATACGGAAAAAGAAAAAATCCCAAAACTGTAAAAAAGACCGGCTTCGGATAAATTAATACATAAAAAAATCGGGCAAAAAAAAGCGCGGAAATTGCGGTTAAAAAGGCTGTGTTGAAAATATTTTCAATGGAGATATTCTTTCTGTTAATTACGAAGTCGTCTTTTGCTAGGATATATAAAGCATAAAGAAAAACTATAAAGCATATTAAGAGTACAATTATAAAAAATTGCATATTTTAAGCCTTTTCCGTATAGGCACCTGTTCTTGTATCTACTCTTATCTTGTTTCCGATGTTAATAAAAAGCGGAACTTTTGTTTTAAAACCATTTTCTAAAATTGCGTCCTTAAATACATTTGTCGAGGAATTCCCTTTTATAGACGGACCTGTTTCCTCTACTTTAAATTCCATTTTTGATGGAAGATTTAAAGAGAGAGGCTTATCTTCCAAAAAGCTTAAATTAAAAGTTTCTCCCTCTTTTAAGAAGATATGTCCATCTGCAAGGTCAAGGGAAATGCTTATCTGCTCAAAAGTTTTAGAATCCATAAAATAAACGTAGTCTCCATCTTTATACAAAAACTGGAGATCTTTTTTAAGAATTGAAACAGGTTTTACTTTGGCTCCGTTTATAAAACTTTTTTCCAAAACGCCGCCTGTTTTAATATTTTTTACTCTAACTTTAATATTGGCACTCCCCCTACCCATTTTAATATGTTCATAAGAAATTACTTGATAGGTATTACCTTGATCCTCAAAAACTGTTCCCGCTCTAAGCTCTGTTACTGAAATCATATTAATTATTATTTCGTTCTTTTTATCCTGATTAATCCGGAGAATGGAACCACTGTAACTCCCTTCTTTTCCAACTCGTCGAGGAATAAATTTGCGCCTAAAGAATCCGATGCCATATGTCCCGAAACAATTACGTTTAAATGATGTTTTTTTGCCTCCTCGTAACTTGCCTCCGGCATATGCATTTCGACAATCGTACCGATTCCCGCGGCAGTAACTCTTTCGTAAATTAACTTTGATCCGGAAGTTCCGCCGGTAAAACCGGTTACGGCAACTTTTCCTGCCCTATTTTTTTCCGATCCTACAGTAATTTTCGGTCCTGAATTTGTCTTCTTTGCCTCTAAGAATTCCGGAATTTCTTCAATAGCCTCCAAAACCTCTCCAACGGTTTCCGGTCTTCTCTTTTCTAAATGATTTGATATAAAATTATGCCCCAAATTATCCCAAATTGTGTGAATCACCATAAAAGGAATATTAAGTAACCTTGCGGCATCAACGGATTGAAAATGATTGGCAGGACCAAGCCCTCTTCTAACCTGACTAATCCGCTCGGAAAGTAAAGACTCTGCAACGTTAACCGGAATCCCTAAATTAGCCATTACATCAATCTGCACATCCATTACTTCGTCAAGCGCTATCAAAGCCTGCCCTTCGGGATGGTGACCGATGATTAAATCTATTTTTTTGCCTTTTTCGTTTAACCTATCCGTTAAAACAACTTCTCCTGTTGTAATATCAATTCCAACGATTACTTTTGAAACTTTTGTTTTTGGATTGCCAAGGAGAATTCTGGAATCTGCGTATGGATTTTTTAAGGATTCTTTATCGAAAAATGCTTTCTTTTTTAGAGGAAGCTCTTCATACTTTTTTTTTGCCCTTTCCAAAGCTTTCTTTATTCCCTCTTTCCCTCTGGGATCTGCTTTAGTTCCCATTTCTATTGCCAAATCGTAAATTTCCTGTAATGTCATAAATTTATTTACTTCAAGCTCACTACTTTCTAAACGAAAGTCCGCCGAAGTCCCGCTAAAGCGGAACGAAGGTGGATTGAAGTGTCATAATAGAAAGTATATAATATATCAGGCTCAAACGCAATAATATAGAACATCGGAAGTTTTTGCGAGTTGTGCTTTTTTCGCAGTGAACACTAGCGTTTGCAAATAATTATTGAAAGGTAAAACTTTATCGCGCTACGAACAAGAAAAAGAGCATGGCGATCAAAAGTATTGAACTAAAATTGTCGAGGTGGTGGAATGGCAGACACGCGGGTCTCAAAAACCCGTGAGCTTAAAACTCATGAGGGTTCGACTCCCTCCCTCGGCACTGATATTCACTTACCTTAATTTATCCTATTTCGTTAAGGAGCGTTACATCAGCGCACAGCACATTATTAAAAATAGTAAATTTCAGTCCTATGGAAATGTTCTTCAACGAACCGAAAGGAGTTGAAGCAAATGAATAATGGAACATTTTTTAGGTTAACTGGGCAAAACCTGCAAGAGATTCTCCCCAATCCCGAAAACCAATATCGGCAACCTCAAAATCCGAAGAAAAAACAAGAAACATAATTTTACTAGCCTCATCTTTTTTTATAGCAAAATCAATTGCCATTCTTTCATTATCGTCTAGGGAAAAATGGAAACCAACTGCTCCAATACTCATTAATTTTACAAGCGGTAAGTAAGGATTTCTTTCCTCTTTACTTTTTTTTATGACTGCAAAAGAAATAGCATGATCGATAATTGAACCTGCAACTTTAATTGAGTCTGATAAATAATCGAAATTTGATTTTGCAGACATACTGTCGAATGAATCCTTAACGCCTTCCCAAGCTACAGTTTCAAGTAATTTTTTACCAACGCTTGCCGTAAATGCTAAAGAAACTTTTTGAGAAACAATTTCTTGCTCTTCCCGTTCTTGCTCTTCCCAAACTCTTATCTCCGGCTCGCTATAATAACAAAAATCATAAGCTTCTCTTAGGAATAGTTTTTCTGATCCATATTCCCTCAACGCGTCTGTAAAATCTTGTGCAGGCTCTTTAGTTTCGTTGGCTATTGCCTTTACTAAACATTGATCTTGTTCTCTAAAAAAAAGCCCGTCTTTTCTTGCGATAACTCCTAAAATATTCCCTACTTCCTCTTTTGCGATTTCCGGCAAGGAGAATGCTTTCATAAAAGCATTAGCATTTGCAATTGAATCAACAGGAATAAATGCTTCTTTCCTCATTATTTTACTTGAGTTACCCTAATTTTTCTTTCCGCTTAATTATTTTGAACAGGAATTTTAGAATGGATTAAACTAATATAAGTAAAGGAAACAATTAAAACCAGAATTACTAAAGGTAAAACTATCACCGCACCTATTGTCAAAACTGCGCTCACCAACTCACGCATCAAATCTCTTGGATGAATTGAGAGATTTTTTTTGTTTTTAAATCTAAAAT
>Ga0172374_1001569_pt1 | contig 15179 bp, 12 predicted proteins | sample LakKiv3m_FD_114536 | JGI IMG/M metagenome (GOLD analysis project Ga0172374, IMG submission 114536) | Freshwater microbial communities from Kabuno Bay, South-Kivu, Congo - kab_092012_10.3m | ecosystem: Environmental > Aquatic > Freshwater > Lake | place: Democratic Republic of the Congo... | reverse complement strand
TTGATGACGTCCTTGATGCGGTCGACGACGGTGATGTAGCCCTCCTCGTCGATGCGCACGAGGTCGCCCGAGTGGAACCAGCCGTCGCGGAACGCCTCGGCCGTCGCCTCCGGGTTGTTCCAGTACTCCTTGAACACGTTGATGCCGCGCACCTCGACCTCGCCGTCGTCGGCGAGACGGACGCCGACACCGGGGAGGGCGGGGCCGACCGTGCCGATCTTGGACTTGTCGGCGAGGTTCACCGTCGCCGGAGCCGTCGTCTCGGTGAGGCCGTAGCCCTCGAGGATGACGACGCCGAGGCTGTGGAAGAAGTGCCCCAGGCGCGAGCCGAGGGGAGCGGAGCCCGAGACGGCGTACACGACTTTGCCGCCCATGGCCTCGCGGAGCTTGCTGTAGACGAGCTTGTTGAACAGGGCGAACTTGAGCTTCATCCCGAACGGGATCTTCTTGCCTTCTTCGAGCAGCTTCGAGTGCTCGATCGCGACGTCGGCCGCGGCGCGGAAGATCTTGCCCTTGCCCCCGGCTTCCGCCTTCTGCTCGGCCGAGTTGTACACCTTCTCGAAGACGCGAGGGACGGCGAGCAGGAAGGTGGGCTTGAACGAGCCGAGAGCGGGGAGGAGCTGGCGGGTGTCCGGCTGGTGTCCGGTCCGCACACCGGCGTGCACATCGAGGATCGAGATGAACCGGGCGAACACGTGCGCGGTCGTGATGAAGAGCAGCGTCGAGGCCCCGGGCGTCTGGACGACCTCGTCGAGCGCCTTGGCGGAGTTGCGGGCGAGCTCGACGAAGTTGCTGTGCGTGAGCACGCAGCCCTTCGGCCGGCCGGTCGACCCCGAGGTGTAGATGAGGGTGGCGATGTCGGATCCGACCGCGAGGGAGCGGCGCCGCGCGATCTCCTCGTCCGCCACGGAGACGCCCTGCGCGGTGAGCGTGTCGATGGCTCCCAGGTGCAGCTGCCACACCTCGCGGATGAGGGGGAGGTCGCCGCGCACCTCGTCGACACGGGCGAAGTGCTCTGGCGACTCGACGATCAGGGCGGTGGCTCCGGAGTCCTCCAGGATCCACTGGATCTGGGACGGGGAGCTCGTCTCGTAGATCGGCACCATCACCGCGCCGGCGTAGAACAGGGCGAAGTCGACGAGCGTCCACTCGTACGTCGTGCGCGCGAGGAAGCCGACCTTCTCGCCGGGCTGGATGCCGGCGGAGACGAAGCCCTTCGCCAGCGCGATCACGGCGGTCTGGAAATCGGCGGCGGAGATGTCGCGCCAGCCGTCGCCTTCCGGCACCGAGAACAGGGCGCGATCGGGAGTGGCTTCGACGCGCTTCACCAGGAGGTCGGCGACGTTCGCATCGGGGTCGGCGGGGACGATCGCGGGGACTTCAAACTGGACCACGGCAGCTCCTTCGGTACCGGTCGGGCACGGGTGTCGTTCGAGTCTAGGGCATGACACCCGGTCGCGGATGAGGTGGAACTGGGTCGCGCGGCGGCGGGCTCGGCGAACCGGACACCGGCGGATCGCGGACGCGGCGCTAGACTTCACCTCGATGTTCTACTGGCTGATGAAGTACGTCGTGATCGGCCCCGTGGTCAAGGCGGTGTTCCGCCCCTGGATCGTGGGTCGGAAGAACGTGCCCGCGAACGGCGCCGCGATCCTCGCCAGCAACCATCTCTCCTTCGCCGACTCGATCTTCCTGCCGCTCGTGATCGACCGGCCGATGTCGTTCCTCGCCAAGAGCGACTACTTCACGGGTCGCGGCCTCAAGGGGTGGGCGACGAAGTTCTTCATGAAGGCCACCGGGCAGATCCCCATCGATCGATCGGGTGGCAAGGCGTCGGAGGCGTCCTTGAACACCGGGCTGCAGGTGCTCGGCGGCGGCGACCTGCTCGGGATCTATCCCGAGGGCACGCGGAGCCCCGACGGCAAGCTCTACCGCGGCCGCACCGGCATCGCCCGGATGGCGCTGGAGGCCAAGGTCCCCGTGGTTCCGGTGATCATGGTCGACACGGACACGGCGATGCCGATCGGCCGACGGCTGCCCCGCGTCGTGCGCGTCGGCATCGTCATCGGGGAGCCGCTCGACTTCTCCCGATACGCGGGCATGGAGAACGACCGCTACATCCTGCGTTCGGTCACCGACGAGATCATGGTGGCCCTGCAGCGACTGGGCGAGCAGCAGTACGAGGACGTCTACGCGTCGACGGTGAAGGACCGTCTTCCCGCCCGCGTCACATAGCCTCGGCGCGGAGCTCGGCATCGCGCGCGACCACTAGGCTGGAACGCATGCTCCCGCACCACATCGAAGCCCTTGATGCATGGCGCTCGCTTCCCATCAAGCAGCAGCCGCAGTGGCCGGACGCGGACCGCGTCGCCGACGTCTCCCAGCAGATCGCGACGCTCCCGCCGCTGGTCTTCGCCGGTGAGGTCGACAACCTGCGTGACCGCCTCGCTCGTGCGGCATCCGGACAGGCCTTCCTCCTCCAGGGCGGCGACTGCGCCGAGACGTTCGCCGGCGCGACGGCGGAGCAGATCCGCAACCGGATCAAGACGGTGCTGCAGATGGCCGTCGTCCTGACCTACGGCGCCTCCATGCCGATCGTCAAGATGGGTCGCATGGCGGGACAGTTCGCCAAGCCCCGCTCGAGCGACACCGAGACACGCGGCGAGGTCACCCTCCCGGCATACCGCGGCGACATCGTCAACGGCTACGACTTCACCGAGGGCTCGCGCACGGCCGACCCCGGTCGCCTGCTCCAGGGCTACCACACCGCCGCCTCGACGCTGAATCTGATCCGCGCGTTCACCCAGGGTGGCTTCGCGGACCTGCGCGAGGTGCACTCCTGGAACAAAGGCTTCGCGCAGAACCCGGCGAACCAGCGCTACGAGCGCATGGCCGCCGAGATCGATCGTGCGATCAAGTTCATGGAGGCCGCCGGCGCCGACTTCGACGAGCTCAAGCGCGTCGAGTTCTTCACCGGTCACGAGGGTCTGCTCATGGACTACGAGCGCCCGATGACGCGGATCGACTCGCGGACGGACACCCCGTACAACACCTCGGCGCACTTCCTGTGGATCGGGGAGCGCACGCGTGAGCTCGACGGCGCTCACGTCGACTACTTCTCCAAGATCCGCAACCCGATCGGCGTCAAGCTCGGCCCGACGACCTCGCCGGAGACCGCGCTCGCCCTGATCGACAAGCTGGATCCGGATCGCGAGCCCGGTCGACTGACGTTCATCACCCGCATGGGTGCGGGCAAGATCCGCGACGCGCTGCCGCCGCTGCTGGAGGCCGTCCGCGAATCCGGGGCGCAGCCGCTGTGGGTCACCGACCCGATGCACGGCAACGGGATCACCACGCCGACCGGCTACAAGACCCGTCGCTTTGACGACGTGGTCGACGAGGTGCGCGGCTTCTTCGAAGCGCACCGCGCGGTCGGGACGTTCCCGGGCGGCATCCACGTCGAGCTCACCGGAGACGACGTCACCGAGTGCCTCGGGGGATCCGAGCAGATCGACGAAGCGGCGCTCGCGACCCGCTACGAGAGCCTGTGCGACCCGCGCCTGAACCACATGCAGTCGCTCGAGCTGGCCTTCCTCGTGGCCGAGGAGCTCGAGAAGCGCTGACGCCGAGCCCTGCACGCGAAAGCGCCCTCCCGATCCGTCGGGAGGGCGCTTTCACGTGAGCGTGGTCGATGCGGCCGGTCGGCGCGCACCTCATCCCGTGAGCTGGATGGAGAGGTTCACGGTGCCGTTGCGGGGGAGCGACTTGTCGGAGCCGGGGTCCTGTCCCGTCACGGTCGCCATCTCGGCGAATCCGGGCAGGTCGCCCCAGGCGGCGTAGGTCGCATTGAAGCCGGCGTCGGAGAGGATCCGCTTCGCCTCGTTCAGGGTCTTGCCCGAGACGTCGGGGACCGGGAACAGCTCCGGGCCCTTCGAAACGATGAGCTGGACGTTGTCCCCGGGGCGCCAGTTGCCTTCCTCGGCGCGGTCGGCGACGCCGATCACGATGTCGCGGTCGGTGTTGTCGCTGAACACGTACTGGGGGTCGTCGCCGACCACGAGGCCCTTGTCGGTGAGCGTCGATCGCGCCTCGTCGACGGACATTCCGGACACGTCGGGGAACGCGCCAGCCGAGACGTAGAGCTCGACCGAGTCGTCTTCGAACACCTCGCAGCCTTCGCCGCAGGCGTAGGCGTCGCCGCCCGCGCGCGGCGTGACGTAGGCGTTGATCACGATGCCGGCATCGGCATCGGAGAAGAGCACGAGCGACTTCTCCGCGACGTTGACGTTGAGGCTGGCCAGGTAGTCGCGGGCGTCCTGCTCGGCGCGGCCGTTGAGGGCGTCGAGGGTGTGGTTGGCCGGGCCCGCCGACACGATGACGGTGACCGGGTCGCCCTTGTCCAGCCGGGTCCCCTCCGCGGGATCGGTCTCGATCACGGTTCCCTTGTCGATGTCGATCGAGAACTGGTCCTTCTGGCTCGGGACGAAGCCCGCTTCGGTCAGGGCGGCCGCTGCCTCGTCGTAGGTCCCGCCGGAGACGCCCGGCACGGCGACCAGCGAACCGGGTCCGGAGCCGAACCACCAGCCGACCCCTCCGGCGAGCACCGCCAGCAGCAGGACCAGCGTGAGCAGGAACGCGCCGCGCGCGCGACGCTTCGAGGCCCGCCGACGCAGCAGTGTCGCGTTGTCCACCGTGACGGGTGCCGGCGCGGTGGGATCCGCGATCACCATCGTCCCCGGCATGACCTTGGTGAGGTCGCCGGAGTCGCCCTGGCTGTGCTGCGGAGCCGTGGCCCGAGCGGTCGCCGGGGCGATGCCGAGCTCGCGCTCGATCGCCCGCAGCCGCTCGAGCATCTGCTGCGCGTCGTCCGGCCGCTCGTCCGGCGACTTCTCGGTCGCCCACAGCACGAGCTCGTCGAGCTGCTCCGGCACCGCCGGATTGCGCACGCTCGGACGCGGCACCGACTCCGTGGCGTGCTGGAACGCGATCTGCATGGGCTGCTCGCCCTTGTAGGGCTGCTCGCCGACGAGCATCTCGTACAGCATGATGCCGAGGGCGTAGATGTCGCTGCGGGCATCCGCGGTGCCCCGCGTGACGAGTTCGGGGGCGAGATAGGCGATGGTGCCGAGCAGCTGCTGCCCGGTCGCCGTGTTCGCCGTGGTCGCTCGAGCCAGGCCGAAGTCCCCGATCTTGATGCGGCCGTCCTCGGCGAGGAGCACGTTCTCGGGTTTGACGTCGCGGTGCACGATGCCGGCGCGATGCGCGGCGGAGAGCCCCGCGAGGATCGCGTCCATGATCGTGATCGTCTGCGGCACCGTCAGCCGCTTCTGCTCGCGGAGCAGCTCGCGGAGCGTGATCCCGGGCAGGTACTCCATGACCAGGTAGGCGAGCTCGCCGTCCTGGCCCTGGTCGAACACGTTCACGACATGGGGGTCGGCCAGCCGGGCTGCCGCACGGGCCTCCTGGATGAACCTGCTCTGGAAGGCGGAGTCGTCGCTGAGGTGCGCGTGCATCACCTTCAGGGCGATGCGCCGTTCGAGGCGGAGATCGGTCGCCACGTAGACCGTGGCCATCCCACCGCGGGCGATCCGGGCGCGAACGCGATACCGGCCGTCGACAAGCCGCCCGATGAGGGGGTCGGCCTGCTGATTGGTCGTCACGTCAGAATTCTATGGAGAACTGCCTGAAAGGCAGGGGAGCGGCTCACCCCTGGGGGCTTCGGGTTTTCGGCGGAGGTCAACCGTAGAGGGCGAGCCAGGCGAAGGCCTGGGTCTCCCATTGCCCGTATTTGTGGGGATATGCGGAGATCTGCACCGCTTGGGCCGCGTCCGTGAAGGCCATCTTCTCCCACCCGGGGATGTCGAGGAGGCCGCGCGTCACGGTGCCGTTCGGATCCTTCGCGCCGCCGTAGAACACCCGCGTGCTGCGGTCGGCGTCCATGATCTGGGCCGGCGCTCCCCACCCCGTGCTCGGCCGCTGCTGGAAGATGCCGAGCGAGTCACGGTCGCCCCAGTCGAGGTTGCGCAGATCGGACTCGACCATCCCGGTCGCGAGGGCGATCGCGATCCCGCGGTCCGAGACGCCGAGCTCCCGGCCGATGCGGATGATGAGCGCGGCGTTGGCGGCCTGTTCCGGTGTGAGAGCCGCAGTCCGTTGTCCGCCGCCCGACGCAGCCGTCGGCGCCGGTGCCGCCGCGGGCGCGGCCGCGCGCACGGTCAGCTTCTGGCCGGGGTAGATGATCGAACTCGGGCCCAGGCCGTTCAGCGCGAACAGCGTCTGTGTCGTGGTGCCGTACTTCTTCGCGATGGCGAACACCGTGTCTCCCGCGACGACGACATGCGACGCGTCCGCGGCCGCTGCCGCCGGGGCGGGCGCCGGAGCGGGTGCGGCAGCCGGTGCGGCGGCCGGTGCCGCGGCGCCCGAGACCCGGAGAGTCTGGCCGGGGTAGATCACGGATGCGCGATCGAGACCGTTCGCCGCCAGCACCGCATCCACCGTCGTGCCGTACTTCCGGGCGATCGCGTAGACCGTGTCCCCGGCGACGACCTGGTGCGTCTTCGCCTCGGCGGCCGGAGCGGGAGCCGCTGTCGGGGTCGCGGGTGCGGGTGCGGGTGATGACTGGAGCTTCAGCGTCTGGCCCGGGTAGATCACGGAGCGCCAGGACAAGTCGTTCCAGGCCAGCACGTCCGTCGTGCGCAGACCGAAGCGGCCGGCGATCGACGAGATCGTGTCTCCCGGAGCCACGACGTAGTTCGACGGTGCGGCCTGAGCCGGGAGCACGCGGGTCGGGGCGACGCGCAGGCGCTCGAGCGGGGTGCTGTCCTGCGGTGAGGCGGCGTGCGCCGGTGCGGCGGTGAACGACGCGGCGAGGGCGCCGAGCACAGCGGCGGGCACTCCCATCTGCAGGTGACGCGATCGGCGGGCGGCGGTCTTCAGGGTCACGGCGTGCCTCCTTTTTCCAGCCCTTCACGCTGACACGGGTGTAAACAGAAGTCAACAGAAGTGATAGAAGTGACGGATGTGACGAACGCGTCGACATGCGGCGTCCCGGCGGAGGTGAGATAGTGGGCAACGTGTCTGAGAACGTTGCAGGAACCCCCGCCGCTGCCATCGAGTGGCTCACGATGCCCGACCTCGTCGAGGCGCTGGATGTGCCCCTCGGTCGTGTCCGCCGTCTGATCGACGAGCACTACCTGGTCGGATCGCGTCGCACCGGCGTCTTCGCCGTGCCGGCGATCTTCATCGTCGACGGGCACCCGCTCAGCTCGCTGCGCGGCACCGTGATCGCGCTGCAAGACGCCGGCTTCTCCGACGACGAGCTGATCGACTGGCTCCTCGAGGAAGAGGAGACGCTCGGACGCTCTCCCATCGAGGCGCTCCTCGCCGGGCACAAGAGCGAGGTCCGGCGCATCGCGCGCACCCTCGCCTGATCCTCGGCCGTCAGGCGGAGCGCACCGTCGCTGCGCGCGCGAGCTCGCGCAGCTCTCCGACCGCGGCGTTGTCGAGACGGGCGCCCGTCAGGGCGCGGTCGGCCTCCCGTGCGTACTCGGCGATCAGGGACTCCACGCGATCGAGGGCGCCGGAGTCGGTGATGGTGGCCTGAAGGAACGACACCTGCTGCGGCGTGAGGTCCGGATCTCCGAGCATCTCGTCCAGGAGGTTGCGCGCCGAGGTGTCGAGGCTCTGCCTGGTGAGGGCGATCAGGACCGTGCGCTTGCCCTCGCGGAGGTCGTCACCCGCGGGCTTGCCGGTCACCGCCGCGTCGCCGAACACGCCGAGCACGTCATCCCTGAGCTGGAACGCCATGCCGATCGGATGCCCGAAGCGCCGCAGCGCCGACAGCTGATCGTCGTCCGCGCCGCTCAGCGAGCCGCCCAGGATCAGCGGCTGCTCGATGCTGTACCGCGCGGATTTGAGGGAGGCAACGCGCAGCGCCCGCTCGGCGTGGGACTGCCCGTCGTTGACGCTCCACGCGGATTCCTCGGCGATGTCGAGGAACTGGCCCGTCGTGACATCCCGGCGCATCCGCGCGTATTCTGACCGCACGACCCGGGCGTGCGGGTGTCCGTCGAGCGCGGACTCCAGCAGGTCGTCGCTCCAGGCGACGAGCAGGTCGCCGAGGAGGACGGCCGCCGCGCGTCCGAAGGCCTCGGGGTCTCCGGACCAGCCGGCGGAGCGGTGGGATCCCTCCAGCGCCCGGTGCGCGGCGGGGCGACCGCGACGCGTGTCGGAGTTGTCGATCAGATCGTCGTGCACGAGGGCGGCGGACTGGAAGATCTCCAACGCGGTGCAGACGTCCCACAGCGCGTCGGTCTCGGTGGCCGTGCGATCCCGGAATCGGGCGACAGCGCGCCAGCCGGCATGGCAGAACCGGGCCCGGAGCCGCTTGCCTCCGTCGAGCGTGCCGGCCGCGGCCTCGAGGAAGGCGGCGGCATCCGTTCCGTACTCCTGGGATTCCTCGCGCATCCGTCCGAGGAAGCGGGTGAGGCGCGCCGCGACGGCGTCGGGGACGGGGGAGGAGGGCGACACGACTCCCAGCATACGTAAAGCAAGGGGACGCCGAACCGCTAGCCCCGAGCGCCTCTGCGCGCGTAGAATGGAAGGCACGATACCCGAGGGGGACGAAATGCCACTCTCCGAACAGGAGCAGCGTCTGCTCGACGAGATGGAACGCCATCTCCTTCACAATGATGCCGACGTCGTCAGCGCGCCGTCCGGTGATCGCGCATTGAGCTACCGAAACCTCGTCTACGGGGCGCTCCTGCTGCTCGCCGGCGTCGGCGGCCTCGTGGCGGGGGTCATCCTCGGTGGCGTGTGGGGCATCGTCGTCGGTGTCATCGGCTTCGCCGCGATGCTCGCCGGGGTGATGGTCGCCGTCACCCCCGTGCGCCGGTCCAAGCCCGCCGACCCCCGCGAGCGCTCCGCGGCGAAGAAGCACGAGTCCGCGTCCTTCATGGATCGCATGAACGACCGATGGGACCGCCGCCAGGACGGGCACTGACCCGCCACACGCTTTCACGACCGAAGCCCGGATGCTGAGCATCCGGGCTTCTTTCCGTTAACCCCGTTCCGCCGCGCTCGTCGTGCCCCACGGGCCTCCACCTGCCCTCCACTGGTCCTCCACCTTCCTCCACCGCGGAATTCCGCGGGTCAATGCGGCGTGGTCCGGTGAAAAGAGCCAGATCCGTCAGATTCGTCGTAGGAATGTGGAGGAAAGTGGAGTAAAGTGGGGCGCACCTCGAGTTGGCCGGACGCAGAGGGGGTGGGTGGCCGATGTTGCTGGGTACGCACTCACCGAAGCTGGACGACAAAGGACGGGTCATCCTTCCTGCGAAGTTCCGCGAGGACCTCGGCGGCGGCATCGTCGTCACCCGAGGTCAGGAGCGCTGCCTCTACGTCTTCAGCACGGCCGAGTTCGAGGCGATGCACGAGCGGATCCGTCAGGCTCCGCTCGCGAACAAGCAGGCGCGTGACTTCATGCGTCTGTTCCTCTCCGGTGCGAGTGCGGAGATGCCCGACAGTCAGAACCGCATCACCATCCCCGCTCACCTGCGTCAGTACGCCGGTCTGCAGAAGGAGCTCATCGTCACCGGAGTCGGCGCCCACGCCGAGATCTGGGATGCCGAGAGCTGGAACGCCTACCTCGCCGCCGGCGAGGAGACCTACTCCGAGCTCGAGCAGGAGGTGATTCCGGGACTCTTCTGACCGTGGCTGTGATGCCCCGCCGCTCCCGCCCCGACACACTTCCCCGGTGCCGGGTCGCGAAGCGGAGGGGGATCAGAGCCCACGGTCACCCCGAGAAAGATCATGAACCTCCGCGACATCCACACCCCCGTCCTGCTCGACCGCTGCGTCGAGCTCCTCGCACCTGCCCTCCAGGAGGACGGCGCCGTGCTCGTCGATGCCACCCTCGGCATGGGAGGCCACTCGGAGGCCCTTCTCGAGCGCTTTCCGAACATCCGGCTGATCGGCCTCGACCGTGACACCGACGCGCTGCGCATCGCGGGGGAGCGGCTCGCCCGCTTCCGCGATCGCATCACCCTCGTCCACGCCGTGTACGACGAGATCGGTCTGCACGCGCAGGGCGCGGCCGGCATCCTCTTCGACCTCGGCGTCTCGTCTCTCCAGCTCGACGAGGCGGACCGAGGATTCGCCTACTCCAAGGATGCTCCGCTCGACATGCGGATGGACCAGACGAAGGGCATCACCGCCGCCGACGTGGTCGCCACCTACAGCGAGGGCAACCTGCGACGCATCTTCGAGCGCTACGGCGAGGAGAAGCTCGCCGGCCGCTACGCGCGCTTCATCATCGAGGCGCGGCAGAAGCAGCCGATCACCCGCTCCGGCGAGCTGGTCGACATCCTCATCGCCGCGACGCCCGCTGCCGCCCAGCGCGCCGGCCACCCCGCCAAGCGCGTGTTCCAGGCGCTGCGCATCGAGGTGAACGCCGAACTCAACGTGCTCGCCGATGCCATCCCCTCGGCGATGGACGCGCTCGGCGTCGGCGGTCGCATCGTCGTGATGTCGTACCAGTCGCTGGAGGACCGTCTGGTCAAGCAGGCGTTCGCCGCCGCTGCGGCCTCCACTGCTCCGGCCGGTCTCCCGGTCGAGCTCCCCGAACACGCCCCGCGGTTCCGCATCCTCACCAAGGGAGCGGAACTGGCCGATGACGACGAACGCGCACATAACCCCCGTGCGATCCCGGTGCGACTGCGCGCCGCCGAGAAACTGCGGGAGAGCGCATGAGCCTGAATGCCGTCGTCCGCAAGCCGGCGCAGCCGGTCGCCCCCGCGCGCGAGCCCGAGCGGAGGCTGCGACCCGTCGAGCGTCCGTCGACACGCCGCAAGCCGAAGCTCGCCTACGCCCTGGTGGCGCTCGGCGGAGCGCTGGCCATCGGGGCCGCGCAGGTCGCCCTGTCGCTCGCCATCACGCAGGACTCGTTCACGCTCGCGGGGCTCTCCTCGCAACAGCGTGACCTGAGCCTGCACACGCATGCGCTCCAGGAGGAGCTGACCGGCGTCAGCTCCCCGCAGGTGCTCGCGAGCAGCGCGGCGGGACTGGGCATGGTCGTCGCAGGCGCCCCGTCCTACCTGCGCCTCAGCGACGGCGCGGTGTTCGGCACCGGGGCCGGGGCCGACTGGACGTCGACGGTGAACCCCGACGGCGCCGGTGCGGTCAGCAACGCCCTGATCGTCGATCCGCCGCCGCCCGCCGACACCACCGATGACGGCACGACGCCGCCCCCGACGCAGGAGCTCCCGCCGGCCATCACCGACGGACTCCCGAGCCCGACCACGCACTGACCGCTTACCACCGACGGAGAGATCCCATGACGACACGAGCCACCCGCGGACCGCGGCGACGCACCGTCGTCGCCCTCGCCGTCATCCTGTCCGTGCTGGTGGCCTTCGTGGTCCGCCTGGTGGACATCCAGGTCGTCAGCGCCGACGAGCACGTCTCGCAATCGCTCACGAAGATCGGAGCCGGAGACACGATCCCGGGACAGCGGGGAGCGATCGTCGACGCCGGTGGCTCGGTCCTCGCCTCCAGCGTGATGGTCTACGACGCGCAGCTGAGCCCGCTCGTGATCACCCAGCTCGAGGAGAAGGATCCGAAGCTGCCCTGGGCGGAGGCCTCCGACAAGATTGCGGCGATCACCGGGCAGACCGGCGACGAGGTGCGCACCATGGTGGCCGACGCCCTCGCGGTCGACGCCAAGAGCCAGTACGTGCTGCTGAAGCGGTCGCTCAGCACGGATCAGTACATCGCGCTCAAGGAGCTGAAGCTCGCCTACCTGCACTTCGACTCCCGCGAGACCCGCGTGTACCCCAACGGCGCCGTCGCCGGCAACATCCTCGGCTTCCTGGACAGCTCCGGCTCGGCGCAGGCCGGCATCGAGCAGATGGGGCAGGAGTGCCTCGCGCCGACCGACGGCGAGGAGTCGTACCGCACCGGTGCTAACGGCGTCGTCATCCCGGGCAGTGAACGGACCGTCCCGGCCGTCAACGGCGGCTCCGTGCAGCTCACGATCAACAGCGACCTCAACTGGTACTTGCAGCAGATGATCGCCGAGGAGGCGCAGGCGCAGGGAGCCAAGGCGGGCACCGTCACCGTGGTCGAGGTGAAGACGGGGAAGATCCGCGCCGCCGCCGAGTGGCCCGCGCTCGACCCCAACGATCTCGATGCCTCGACGCCGGAGACCAGGGCCAGCCAGATCTTCCACCGCGACTTCGAGCCCGGCTCGACGTTCAAGGCCATCACCGCCGCCGCCGCGATCGAAGGGGCCGGGCTGACGCCGCTGAGCACCGTCAGCGCCGCCTCGCGCGAGACCTTCCCGAACGGCGCCGTCATCAACGACGCCTTCACCCACCCCGCATACAACTACACCCTCGCCGGCGGCCTCATCGACTCGTCCAACGTCGCACTGTCGAAGTTCGGCACGATGGTGAGCCCCGACGTCCGCTACGACTACCTGGAGCGCTTCGGCGTGGGGCAGAAGGTCCTGGACTTCCCGTCCGAGGTGAGCGGCATCCTGCACCCGGTCAAGGACTGGGACGCGCAGTCGCTCTACACGACGACCTTCGGCCAGTACTACACCGTCACCGCCGCGCAGCTCGCCGGCGCCTACCAGGCGATCGCGAACGGCGGCGAGAAGATCGACCTCTCCCTCGTCGAGTCGTGCACGGCCGCGGACGGCACCGTCGTCGACTCGGCCGCCCCGAAGCACGAGCGGATCATCAAGGAGCAGACCGCAGCCGAGCTCACACGCATGCTCGAGAACGTCGCGGTGCAGGGCGGCAACGCCGATCGGATCCAGGTCCCGGGCTACCGCGTGACCAGCAAGACCGGAACCGCTCAGGTGGCCGACGAGGTCAACGGCGGCTACAAGGCCGGCGTGTACTACACCAGCATGGTGGGCTTCGCTCCGGTCGACGATCCGCAGTACGTCGTCGTGGTCACCCTCGACGAGCCGACTAAGGTTGTATCGTCCGCGGCCACCGCACCCGCCTTCCAGAAGGCGATGACGCAGGTGATGAAAACGTATCGCGTGATGCCGTCCACTGTCCCGATGGACGAGCTCCTTCCCAAGTTCGGATAGACGGCGCGAGCCGCGCCTGGAGATGACATGATCGCCCTGACGCTCGCCCAGATCGCCGCCGCCGTCGGCGGTGATCTGCGTGTGGCCGGAGAAGACACGGCCGAGACCGTGGTCGACGGGATCGTCGACACCGACTCCCGCACCATGACCCCCGGCTCGATCTTCGTGGCGAAGCCCGGCGCCGAGACGGACGGCCACCGTTTCGTCGGCGCGGCCGTCGCGGCCGGCGCTGCCCTCGCGATCGTCGAGCACCCCGTGGACGTCGCCGTCAGCCAGATCATCGTGCCCGACGCCGTCGCGGCTCTCGGCGCCCTCGCCAAGGAGGTCGTCGCCCGCGTGCGCGCCGGTGGCGAGCTGCGGATCGTGGGCATCACCGGGTCGAACGGCAAGACCACGACTAAGAACTTCCTCGCGCGCATCCTCGAAGGCGAGGGCGAGACCGTGGCTCCGATCAAGTCCTTCAACAACGAGGTCGGAGCACCCGTCACGATGCTCCGCGTGACCGAGCGCACCCGGTTCCTGGTGAGCGAGTTCGGCGCGGCCGCGCCGGGCAGCATCGCGCACCTCGCCGGTCTCGTCGAGCCGGACATCGCGGTGGTGCTGATGGTCGGCATGGCCCACGCCGGAGGCTTCGGCGGGATCGAGGCGACCGCGAAGGCGAAGGCCGAGCTCGTCGCGGCGGCGCGGGTTCCCGGCACCGCCGTGCTCAACGTCGACGACGCCCGGGTCGCCGCCATGCGGGAGCTGGCCGAGCAGCGCGGTCTGCGCGTGGTCGGCTTCGGCCAGGGCCCCAGCGCCGACGTGCGCGCGCACGACATCCAGGTCTCCGCGTCCGGCACCTCCTGCGTGATCGAGGTGGCGGGGGAGCGGCTGCCGCTGCGCCTGCGCGTCCTCGGCGCACACCATGTCTCGAACGCCCTGGCGGCGATCGCCTCGGCCTTCGTGCTCGGTGTCGCTCCCGCGGACGCGATCGCCCGGCTCGAGACGGTCGAGATCGCGGAGCGGTGGCGCATGCAGCCGTTGGGCAACGACCGGGTCCGGATCATCAACGACGCCTACAACGCCAGCCCCGACTCGATGGCGGCCGCTCTGCGCACGCTCGCGCAGATCACCGGGCCGGACGAGCGCACCGTCGCCGTCCTCGGCGCCATGAACGAGCTCGGCGAGAGCGCGGGCGAGGAGCACGACCGGGTCGGCCTGCTCGCCGTCCGACTGAACATCCAGCGCATCGTGGTGGTCGGCCCCGAGGCGCGGCGGCTCTACCTGGCTGCGGTCGGCGAAGGCTCCTGGAACAGCGAGGCGGTGCATCTGCCCGACCAGGACGCGGCCTTCGAGTACCTGCGCACCGAGCTCCGCGACGGCGACCGCGTGCTCGTGAAGTCATCCAACTCCGTGGGCCTGCGGCATCTCGGCGATCGTCTGGGAGAATTGTTCTCGTGAGGTCACTCATCATGGCGGCGGCCATCTCGCTCGCCTTCACTCTCTTCCTGACCCCCGTCTTCCTCCGGCTCTTCCGGAAGTGGGGCTGGGGGCAGGTCATCCGCACCCCGGAGTCCGTCCACAACCCGAGCCATGAGGCGAAGCGCGGCACCCCGACCATGGGCGGCGTGATCTTCATCGTCGGCTCGATCGTCGGCTACTTCACCGGCGTCTTCGTCAGCGGTCAGGTGCCGGCGCTCTCGGCGATCCTCGTGATCTGGCTCATGGTCGGCTTCGGCGCCGTCGGCTTCATCGACGACTACATGAAGGTGCGCAGCCAGCGCAGCCTCGGACTGTCCGGCTGGCGCAAGATCATCGGCCAGCTGATCGTGGTGATCCCGTTCGGGATCGTCGCGCTGAACTTCCCGAACAAGTGGGGGCAGACGCCCGCGAGCGCCTCGATCTCGCTGTTCCGGGACATCACCTGGCTCAACCTCTTCGCGTTCGGCGTGATCCTCGGCTGGATCCTGTACCTGGCGTGGATCTCGATCATCGGCGTCGCGACGTCGAACAGCGTGAACCTCACCGACGGCCTGGACGGACTCGCCGCCGGCGCCGGCGTCCTCGTCGTCGGCGCCTACAGCCTCATCGCGTTCTGGCA
>Ga0172374_1001568_pt1 | contig 15183 bp, 17 predicted proteins | sample LakKiv3m_FD_114536 | JGI IMG/M metagenome (GOLD analysis project Ga0172374, IMG submission 114536) | Freshwater microbial communities from Kabuno Bay, South-Kivu, Congo - kab_092012_10.3m | ecosystem: Environmental > Aquatic > Freshwater > Lake | place: Democratic Republic of the Congo... | reverse complement strand
TCAAGCAAACCAATCGTTGCTTCTTTTCTGTCCATAACGAGCAAAGCAAAAACTTCCGTAACTTCAAGCATCTCTTTCAAAGGTTCCAAAACAAAATCCTTATCACATCTGTACATTCTTACCTTAAGAGGAAGAGGGGGTTCAATATCCCATATTTGCAAATCATCCTGGCTGTCTATCTGAGAAACATTTCCACAAAAAAGAGCAAGCCCATTTTCAGGAGTCCTCTTCAGCCCCTTCAAATATCTTACTATTTTTTCAAGGGCATCTGTGACATTTTTTCTTGTAGAAGTTGATTTGATATTCTTTGCCGTGCTTTTTTCCGCTTCCAGCTGTCTCTGAACAACATTCGCATCATAACCTGCAGGAATATAAACCGTGATAAATTCGGTATGACTTCCCTTGTGGCTTTCCAAATGTTCCAAAAGTTCCTGTAATTCTTGTCTCGTTGCAGCCATGATAAAGAAAACACGAAAGGGTTTATAAAATTAGAGTAAAGAGAACTATTGTTTTACTGCTAAAGCAATAAGTCCAAAAAGTTCAACATGATTTTCTCCAATAGAAAAATAGGTCCCACTAGTAAGCCAATTAAGGGAACTTAATCTTCCAGCCACCCCCTCAGGGGAATATCCTTTTCCAATTCCAAGAACAAAAACATCTTTTCCTTCATGAGCCTCCAATGCATCTGTTGCTTGTTTATACGGATTAGGCCCTTTTTCAATCCTATCTATCACTTCTTTCATAGTTTGGGGTCGAGTAGTTTCTAAAGGCATAGAAAAAATTAATTCGTAACCTTTCGGAATTTTACTTTCAACAGCACTCTGCAAAGATTTTGTCATTTCCTAATCCGTAAAAAGAACTTTATAAGAATTTATATTTTATAATATCCTATAGAAATTACTTAAATTCTACCTTAAATTCTCCATCTAAAATTTCGGAAGCCTTGGTAACTGCTTTTAAATCTTCCAAAACATCTTGCAATTTTTTCTGTTCAGTCTTCTTAAGATAAAGAAAAATTTCAGAATTAAGAGCCTTTTGAGATTTGGATTTTTCCTGCCTTACTTTGGATATCACTTCAATCATCAAATCAAAAACAGGACTATCCCCTTTGATAGCAAACTCTTCCGGCCATTTTGAAAGATGAATCGATTTGTCTTTTTCACTTTTTGCAAAATATTCCTGATATATCTCCTCGGTGATAAAAGGGGTTATAGGCGCAAAAATTTTCACCAAGGCAAGCAAAGAATTGTACAAGGTATATTGCGCAGATATCTTCTTGTCTCCACCAGAGTTATAAATTCTATCCTTGACAATCTCAAGATAATTATCGCAAAAGACTTGCCAGAAAAACTTTTCGGCCTCAAGCTTTGCCTTTGAATATTCATAGTTCATAAATGAAGTTGTCACGATTTCAATAAGCTCGTCCAACTTAACTAAAAATAATTCGTCCGTTTTTTCAAGATTTTTCGGTTTTTCTCCATTATACCCCTGAAGATTCATAAATACAAATTTGGAAGCATTCATAAGCTTGTTAGTAAATTTTTTTCCAGTCTCTAAATCTTTTTCCTGATAATCTAAATCTTCTCCAAGTTTTGAACTTGCTGCCCAGAATCTCAAAGCATCTGCACTATATTTCCTAACTACTTCTTGCGGAGAAATAACATTCCCTTTTGACTTGGACATCTTTTCTCCTCCGAGCGTTACAAATCCTGAAATCATGGAATTCTCCCACGGAATTTTATTCTCATGGTAGTGAGACTTTACCACCGTATAAAATAACCAAGTCCTTATTATGTCATGTGCCTGGGGTCTCAGAGAAAAAGGAAGTTTTACTTTTCCAGAGGATAAAGAATATGCAATTTGAGGAGAGATTGAAGAAGTTGCCCAGGTATCCAATACTTTTTCCTCCGGTTTTGCATAGTTTCCACATTTAGGACATTTCTTTTTTATCTGAAGAGGATCCACCGGCAATTCCTTTTCACTTGCAAGGATTATTTCCTTACAGCTTTTGCACTCCCAAACAGGAATAGGAATTCCGAAATGTCTATCTCTTGAAATATTCCAATCCCATTCAAGACCTTTAACCCAGTTTTCATATCTCTTAAACATAAATTCTGGATGCCAATTTATTTTTTTCCCATTTTCAATTAGCTTCTTTTTTTGATCAAGTATTTTGATAAACCACTGTTCTGTTGGTAAAAATTCTATTTCGGTCCCGCATTTGTCATGAGTATTCACATTATGGGAAATTTGCTTTTGTTCAGTAATCAAATCGGCATCTTTCAAATCTTGCAGAATTTTCTTTCGTGCATCCTTTATTTTCATTCCATTGTATTCTTCAAGGTTAAGCGTTCCATCAAGATTTATTACTATCTTAGGAGAAAGCTTGTATCTGTTAATTGCCTCTGCATCATACTTATCTCCATAAGAACAAACCATCAAAACTCCAGTTCCTTTATCTACCTGCGCCGATTCATCTGCAATTATGGGAACTTCATAATTAAACAAAGGAACAGATGCTTTTTTTCCAATTAAATTTTTATAACGTTTATCTTGGGGATTCACAAAAACAGCCACACAAGCCCCTAAGAGTTCTGGTCTTGTTGTTGCAATAAGAAGATCCTTTCCCTGACATTTAAACTTCAAAGTTGAAAACAAACTTGGAAGCTCTTTATCATCCAATTCTGCCTGCGCAACGGCAGTTTGGCACTCCGGACACCACAGGGAGGGAAAATCTTTTTTGTATATAAATCCCTTTTTGTACAATTCGACAAAAGATTTTTGGGAAAGCTTTCTTGAATTATCATCTATAGTAGAGTAATAAGCATCATAATCACAACTTATGCCTAAATTTTTCCAATCTTGAATGAACTCGGGCGTTATCTCTTTTAAAGTTTTCAAACACAAAGCAATAAACTCTGCACGAGTCATATTTTTGCTTTTAACATTCTTTAATTTTTCTACCAGCCTTTCGGTAGGAAGACCATTATCATCGGTCCCAAAAGGATAGAATACATTTCCATCATACATCCTATGAAATCTCACAATAAAATCCTGTTGAGAGTAGGAACAGGCATGACCAATATGCATCTTTCCAGAAACAGTTGGAGGGGGAGTATCTACCGAGTATACTTTTTTCTCATTTTTTGGATCAAATCGATAAACTTTTTCTTTTTCCCAAAATTTTCTCCATTTTTCTTCAAGTTCATGAAAATCAGTCTTGTCTCCAGCCATTCAAAATTAAAGGATACGGGTTTTTTAAATTTAAGTGTAAAAAATAAGCTTCATTCAGGAAGATTTTTATACTTAAAATTTCTAGGGAAAATATGGCAGATAGCAATGTAAGTTTACCTTCAGGATTCGGCGGACTAATGAGATTTACCGAAGAATACACCAGCATATTCACCCTTAGACCATCATACGTAATTCTTTTTGTGATATTTATTATTGCATTTAGAGTTTTTTTGAGTATTTTTCTTAAATAAAGGCACCTAAAATGATTCCAAACATAGACCCTAAAAAAATGAAGGCAGTCATGAAACAAATGGGAATATCCCAGGAAGAGATAGATGCTTCAAAAGTAATTATTGAAAAGTCTAGTGGAGGAAGAATAATTGTGGAAAATCCTTCCGTTTCCAAAATAACAATGCAGGGACAGGAAAGCCTTCAAATTTCTGGAGATATAATTGAAGAAGAAGGAATTTCTGAAGAAGACATAGAAACTGTTATGGAAAAAACTGGATGTTCCAAAAAAGAAGCTGAAGATGCTCTGAATGAAACCGGAGATTTAGCTGAGGCTATTTTGAGTTTGACTAATTGAGTCTCTCTCTAACAACATTTCAAAATTTTTAAGAGCCATACTGAAATCAAATCTTTCTTCTTTAACCCCAAACAAATCTATCAATTTCTTTCCGGATTCCTTTCTTCCTTCTCTGGAAATCTCTTCAGATTTAGTCCACTTAACAAAATCCTCTATCAAACGAAGAGGGATATCCCTCTCGGCAATTAATTCATAAGATAAAACTTTTTTTCCCAAACCATTTTGCATTTGGTCATAAATCTTATTCACTCTCTCTTGCATTTTACTCATTTTTTCAGAATCAGTAATTACTTTATCAAACTCGGGCCAAAAAATTCCAACACCCGGAACGTAAAGTTCATGCCTTGAACCTCCCGCACCAATAATATCATGTTCAAAAAGATAAGATTTCATTTAATTTAAGGGCTTCAAAAATATATAAAGATAACTATGATAAAAGCCATACTTTTCAATATAAAATTATATCAATTCTAGTTTTCTCATTAAACCATGAAGAAGTTTTTAGAAAATCTGCAAGAGTCTGAAAAAGAACTCAAAATAGTAGGCCATATGCTTTATGTTACCTTTCCCCTGGTAAGAGAAAGAAACATTCTAATAAAAAGTCTTCTTAAAATTAAAAAAATTATAATGGACTGCTTAAATCTAATTTTACAATATGAGTATATTAATGGAAAGCTAGTTCTTTCAAATGACTCTGTCAAGAATTTCCTTCTCTTTAAAGAAAAATGCTCAGAGAAGTACTCGATAACTCAAGAAGAGGTAAAAGAAATAGAACTATTGTTTGATTTAGCAAAGAGTCATAGAAAAAGCCCTATGGAATTCATAAAAGATGGAAAAGTGATAATCCTCTCGGATAATATGCTAAAAAAAACATTTAACCTCGAAGATTTAAAAAGATTCCTAGGACTAGCAAAAAAGATAATGGAAAGGACAAAAGAGGAATTTATGAGAAATTCTCCTTTCTAAGAAAAGTATAAAAAGACGCTAAGACTAATATACAAATTCGCTGAAGCTCAAAAATGGAAGATATAATCAAAGAAAAAATTAGTGCCGACCACCTTCTTTATGTAAGCCTAAAGTACACCAAAACCTGTGATGTAATTATGAATCTCCTTTTAAGATGGAGGAGAATGATTGAGACAAGCATAGAAGGAATTTTATATCATGCTAAAGTCAAGAAAAAAATATCTTCAATTCCTTCGAGTCCTGTTGGGAAGATAGAAGAAATAAAAAAACTTTTCAAAAAAGACAAAGAATTCCTGGAAGTTTTAGAGTTCTACGAAATGCTTAGAAAACTGGGAGAGCTAAGAACAGAAAGGATTGGAGAGTTCAGAAAGAATGTTGCTTTGAAAGTTTTTTATAGAGGGGAAGAGATTAATATTAATTTGGACCAATTAAAAAAATATGCCGAAATGCTCGAAAAGTTTATAAGTACAACTAAGCAATTTCTTCTATCTTAAGGGTCAAAGGACCCTATAAAAAAGCTCAAATGAAAAAGATAATTGTGATAACTTCCGGAAAAGGGGGAGTAGGAAAAACGACAACTGCAATAAATTTAGGTGCAGCAATAAATTTCTTCAAGAAAGATGTTTTAGTAATTGATGCAAATCTTTCAACTCCAAATGTGGGGGTGCATCTGAACTCCCCGGAAGTACCAATAAACTTAAATCATGTTTTGATGAATAGAGCAGAACCTTTTGAAGCAGTATATGAACACGATTCGGGGATGAAAATAATGCCTTCTTCGCTTTCCATAAAGAACCTAAGAAAAATAAAACCAGAAAAAATAAAAGAATTTAGGAATGATTTTAGAAAATTAGCGGATCATACAATTGTGGATTGCGCAGCAGGGCTTGGAAGCGAAGCTTTGGCAATTATGGAATTAGCGGATGAGTTAATAATTGTAACTAATCCAGAAATGCCCGCAATAACCGATGCCCTTAAGACAATTAAGGTTGCGGAAGAAATGAAGAAGCCAATAAAGGGAATTATAATCACAAGGGTTAAAAAAAATAATATTGAAATTGGTCCAGAGACCGTAAAAGAAATGCTTGAAATACCTATCCTCGGAATGATTCCGGAAGATATCCACATTTCAAAGGCACTGAATTTAAGAAATGCCGTGGTAAACAGTTACCCAAAAAGTAAGCCTTCCAGAGCATACAAAGAGATTGCCGCAAGAATTTTAGACATAGAATATGATTCCAACAAAGATAAAGAAAAGTTGTTTGCAAGACTTCTAAGAACATTAAAATTCAAAGTAAATTAAAGATAAAATTATAAACTTCTTCAGACTTATCAGAATATGAAAATTATTTCTTTCCCAGATAACGAAATAGAAGAGATAAAAAGTCATTTGAAAGACAACGATACACTTCACACGGTGAGAGTTTCTTCAGAATATGGAAAGTATAAAAAAGGAGAATTTGTAAAATCTCTCTGGGGAGAAAGGTTCGTTGTAATCGATTTAATTCAGGTGAAAGGAGTTGAAGATTTCAAAAAAAGATATGTTCACTATGAAGAATTAAGAAACAAAGACCCCGAAGCAATAAAACTCATTTCTGGATACAAAAAAATAGAAATCCTCAAGCTAAAAAAAGTAGATAATAAAAAAGTATACTAGAAAGTATATATTACTAAATAATTATTATAAAATATATTTCATAAGAGAGAACTAACTAATTCTCGCACCAGCATCAATATCTTTTTCAGGAGAAATTAAGATAACTTTACTATGATTCTCGTTTACTGCTGCCAGAAGCATTCCCTTACTCTCAATACCTTTTATTTTTCTAGGAGCAAGATTTGTAAAAACGATTATTTTCTTTCCCTTTAGCTCTTCTTTAGGATAATGTTGCTTGATTCCTGCGCAAATAACTCTCTCTCCTATTTCTTTTCCAAGATTCAGAGTGAGCTTATAAAGTTTATCCGCCCCCTCAATATCTTCCGCTTTTTTTATCTGGGCAACTCTTAAATCAATCTTCTCCCACTCTCCAAATCCAACTACTTCTGCCATGTTAACAATCCCTTCAATTTTTTCCGATTTATTAATTTTTTCATTCGCTTTGGTGTCTAACTCCACCTTCTGGAATAAAATTTCCCCCTTTTTTACTTTAGAAACTTTCAATGGCGTTGTTATCTCTTTATAAGCTACCTTGAAACCAAATTGACTTGCAATTTTCTCGCTTGTGGAAGGAATAAAAGGCCACAATAGTATAGAAATTACCTTGAGAGAATCAACCAGTTCATATAAAATGTTTTTATCGCCTGTCTCCCACGGTTTTTTGTTCTGAACATACTCATTGCAAATATCTACAAAAGCAAAGATTTCATTCAAAGCCTTGTCGAATTCATAATTATTAATCAAATTTTCAATTTCTTTTAGCCTTAACTTTTTCAAAAGTTTATTTTCTACTTTTTCAAGTCCATTTTTTTCAGCCAGAGTTGCTACACGAGAAACTAAATTTCCGAGCTTATTTGCAAGTTCATTGTTATGCCTTTCTATTAGCGCAACCTCCGAAAAATCTCCGTCTTCTCCAAAGGGAGCAGCCCTCAATAAAAAATATCTTGCCGAATCAACACCCGCAATAGCAATAAGTTCTTCTATGTTTATGACTTTGCCTCTTGATTTAGAAATTTTTTCTTTGTCAAAAGTCCACCACCCGTGAGCAAACACTTTTTTAGGTAATTCTATTCCTGCTGATAATAAAAACGCTGGCCAGTAAACGGTATGGAACCATAAAATGTCTTTTCCAATTAGATGAACATCTGCTGGCCAAAATTTTTCTTTCCCTTTCTCTCTCGTTGCAGAATAATAATTGAACAATGCATCAAACCAGACATAGCAAACATGATTCTTTCCAAAAGGAAGCGGAATTCCCCAATCAAAGCTCGTTCTTGAAATGCTTAAATCTTTTAATCCTTCTTTGACTCGATTGATAACTTCTTGCTTTCTATTTTCCGGAGAAATAAAATTAGGGTTTTTTTTATAAAAATCTAAAAGAGGCTTCTGATACTTGGACAATTTAAAAAAATAACTTTCCTCTTTTAATTTTTCTATCTTAGTTTTATGAATTGGACAGCATCCATTTTCCAAATCCTTCTCCGTGTAATAGGCTTCACAACCGGTGCAGTAATATCCTTCATATTTACCAAGATAGATATCCCCGTTGTCATAAACTTTCTTAAGAACTTCTCTTACAATTTTTTCATGTTCCTTATCGGTGGTACGTATAAATTTATCGTAGGTCACATCCAATTTTTTCCAGGCATCCTTGAATTTGGGAATCAAAGCATCAACAAATTCTTTTGGAGTTTTCTTATTTTTTTCAGCAGTCTCTTGAATTTTCTTGCCATGTTCATCCGTTCCAGTCAGGAAAAAAACCTCACGAGAATTAAGCCTATTCCATCTAGCCAAAACATCTGCTACAATTGTAGTATATGCATGACCAATATGGGGGATATCATTAGGGTAATATATTGGTGTTGTTACATAAAATTTATTGTCTTCTTTCATACATAGGCAAGAGATAAATAATATAAAAAGCTATCTCCAAAACTTTATATAAAACAAAAACATCTTTTTTAAAAGATGGTGAAAGCGATTAACAAAAAAGAAGTTGCAGAACTGAAAGAAAAAGCTAGAAGATATAGCATAAAAGAAGGAATTTTTGCTTCTGCAAAAGATTCTCTTGGTGCACAATATGTTTCTCCTCTTGCAATTGCAATAAATTCGAGCAATTCTCTAGTTGCTTTGCTTAGCTCTATTCCAGGACTTTTGGGGCCAATAAGTCAAATAGTCGGTTCTAAAAGAATAGAAAAAATTCCAAGAAAAAAAATTGTTCTAAAAAATGTTCTTTTGGAAGCTTTCGTCTGGATTCTTTTCATATTGATTTGTATTTTGTTCATGAATAATATTCTTGTTCCATATTTACCCTGGTTTATTCTTTTTAGTTATTGTCTTTATGAAATTTTCAGTGGATTAGGCCATCCCGCCTGGTTTTCTTGGACGGGAGATATCATTAGTGAAAAATACAGAGGAAGATGGTTCTCAAAAAGAGGATTGATTTTAGGATTTGTCTCTCTGGTTCTGGTGATAATCTCTGCATTCGCACTAGACTTTTTGAAATCCGCTGGAAGAACAATTGAAGGATTCATCATTTTATTTGCCCTTGCTTTCTTTTTCAGAATCCTTTCCTATAACACTCTCAAAAAAGTTTATGAGCCCAAAATAAAAATAAAAAAGAGGGATTATTTTTCTTTCTGGCAGTTTTTAAAAAGAGCTCCTGAAACAAATTTTGGAAAGTTTACTCTTTACAGGGGGCTCATAAGTTTTTCCTCTTCCATATCTACTTCACTAATTGCAGTTTATTTACTTAGAAGATTGGGATTCAATTATGCGGAATACATGATTCTAATCTATGCCGGAACTTTTTTCTCTCTCTTTTGCTTGGAAATGTGGGGAAAAGTTGCAGATAGATACGGAAATTATTTTGTACTATATACCACTTCAATATTCATTCCAACAATTCCAATTTTGTGGATATTGCACCCTTCTTTTTTGTATCTTTTGATTGTTCCTTCTCTAGTGGAAGGAGTTGCCTGGGCAGGATTTGGATTAGCGGCGGGAAATTTTATTTATGATACGGTAAGAATAGAAAAAAGAGGACTTGCAGTTTCCTACTACAACATGCTCCGAGGAATAGGAGTTTTCCTAGGCGCAGGATTAAGTGCAATTTTAATAGAATGCTGGAAGATATCTTCAGTTGAACCCCTAATTGCAATTTTCTTTTTAAGCACTGCACTTAGGATGGTTATTGTTTTCTTCTTTTTAAACAAAATAAAGGAAGCAAAGAATATTAAAAAAACAAAAAGCAAACATTCTTTCCGGGAGATTTTTTTAAAACAGGCAAAACCAACCTTTTTGAGCGAAGTTCATGATATTGTTTCTATAAAAGAATACCTAAAAAAATAGCCCAAAAACTATTTAAAGAAAAACGCATTTTTTGAGGAATGTTTAACAAAAAAAAGTGCAAAAGATGTGGAAGGAAAACAGATGAAAAGAATTCTTTTTGCCCAACCTGTGGTTTCCCTCTAAAGGAACCTACAAATGAGGAGGACTGGGGAATGCTTGGAAAGAACGATTTTCTCTCTCCAGAGATAGGAATGCCAGGATTCAATAACCTCTTCAATTCCATAATGAAAGATTTCGGAAGTCAATTTAGCACTATAGAAAGGGAGCTAAGAAACAACTTAGAAAATGGCCCAAAACAAAACAAAAGGGGAATAAGCATAAGCATATCCACTTCAGGAAATAATCCTCCTAAAATAAGAATAAATAAATTAAATGGAGAACCGATAAACCAAGTTGAAAAAAAGACTACTGTGAAAAAAAGAAAAGATGTTCTTTCATCTCTATCGGAAGAAAAGTCTAGAGAATTCCTAGCTCTCCCTCAAGAAGAACCACTAACCCAAATAAGGAGATTATCCAACAAAGTAATCTACGAAATAGAACTTCCGGGAGTAAAATCTCTTAAAGATATTTCAATAATGCAACTAGAAAAAAGCATTGAATTGAAGGCTGTCGCAAAAAATAAAGCTTACAAAAAGATAATTCCCATAGATTTCCCGATTCAAAAATACAAACTCTCAAAAGATAAGCTCATTCTCGAATTAGGGGTCAAAAATTAGAACAAAAACTTTTAAATAACCCCTTCTTGATTTAAACTATAACTTAGAAGTAGAATTAATAGCAAATGAGAGGCTGTAGCTCAGCCTGGTTAGAGCACCGCTCTGATAAGGCGGGGGTCCACGGTTCAAATCCGTGCAGTCTCATATTGTTACAAAATAAAAACCCTAAGCTTTAAAAACCAATTATTTCTAATCACAATATGGCAGAGTGAAATCAAAAGATTTCTCACTCATTCGCTTATAGGATAATCAAATGAAAGGAATGTATCATTACATAAGGGAAGCTTGGAAAAAACCAGACAAAAAAGTTCTAAGAGAAAGAATGATTGAATGGAGAAGTTCCGAAGCGCTAACTCAAGTAGAAAAACCATTGCGATTGGATAAAGCAAGAGCACTTGGCTATAAGGACAAAAAAGGATTCTCAGTAGTAAGAATAAGATTGACAAGAGGAGGTCACAAAAGGTCAAGACCAAACAAAGGAAGAAGAAGTAAAAGAATGCACATAAGAAAGGTGCTTAAGATGAGCTACAAATGGATTGCAGAACAGAGAGTTGCAAGAAAATACACAAATCTTGAGGTTCTAAATTCTTACATGATAGGAAAGGACGGAGTATACTACTTTTTTGAAGTTATTTTGGTAGACCCAGAAAGACCAGAAATAAAGAACGATAGCACAATCAATTGGATTTGTAATCCTGAAAATAGAAAGAGACCTATGAAAGGATTAACTTCTGCAGGGAAAATTTCTAGAGGATTAAGAAACAAACATCCTACAAGTAAGGTAAGACCTTCCGTAAGAGCCGGAAAAAGAAGAGGAAAGTAATTTTATTCTCAAGTAATTAAAAAGCTATAAATATACTTCTTTACTTATAAGAATATGACTAAGGTGAATGAAATATACAAATGCGAAATTTGTGGAAATATCGTTGAAGTGCTCAATTCTGGAGGAGGACAGCTAGTCTGCTGCGGACAGCCAATGATTCTTCTCAAAGAGAAAAACAAAGAAGAGCTTAAAGAAAAACATATTCCGGTTATAAAATCAAACGAAAAAGGGGTAGAAGTTACGGTCGGAGAAATTCCTCATCCAATGGAAGAAAAACATTTTATTGAATGGGTAGAAATATCCACCGAAAAGGGATATTCCAAAAAATTCCTAAGTCCGGGAGAAAAACCAAATGCACTTTTTTTAACAAAAGCAAAGAACCTCAAGGCACGAGCCTACTGCAACATTCACGGATTGTGGGAAACAAAAAAATAAATCCATCACAACTATCTTTTTAAATAAAAGATAAGCCTATTTCTTATGGTTAAATTAGAAGAATTATCTTTAGATCAAAAAAGAACCTATTCCTTTCTAAAAAGTTTACTTCCTATCTGGGAAGGAGCAAAAAGAGGAATAGTTGTTAAAACAAACGGAATCAGAAGCATAAGTACAAATTATGAAAGAGGAAATATTGTCATATATAGAAAAAGCGGGTTAGTTGAAGGAAACATTTTAATTGGCAGAGAAGCAAATGGTGGGCTAGGTTACATTCATGCCGGAGTTCCGGAATCCTACGTTGAAGAAATAGTAGAATAATCATTTTAACTCTAAATTTAAATATCCCCTCTTCCTCTCAATTTTATGGAATACAAGAGGCTGGCAGAATTCTATGAAGAGGTATCAAAGACCCCAAAGCGACTTGAAAAAATAGAAATAACTTCAAAATTTCTAAGAAAAATATCCAAAGAAGACAAAGAAGTTCTCTACCTCATGTTAGGAGATATATACCCGGAATACAATGAGAAAAAAATAGGAATAAGCAATCAGCTAGTTATCAAAGCTCTATCTAAAACAACAGGAATAGAACAAAAAAAAGTAGTCAAAGAATGGAAAACCATTGGAGATTTAGGAGAAGTTGCTAAAAAATTAACAAGTATGAAAAAACAGTCTACTCTTTCTAAAAATGGAAGTTTAACCACTGACAAAGTTTTGAAGAATTTTAGGAAACTTCCCGAACTGGAAGGAAAGGGGGCAGTAGATAAGAAAATGTATCTAATCACCGAGTTGCTAATTTCTGCTTCCCCTCTAGAAGCAACATATTTGATAAGAACACTCATAGGCGATTTGAGAATAGGACTAAAAGAAAGCACAATAAGAAGTGCTCTTGCTTCTGCGTTTTTTGAAAGGACAAATGAATCGGAAGAAACAATTCAAAACGCTATAGACAAATCGAATGACCTGGCGGAAGTTTTTGAAATTGCAACAGAAAAAGATTTAAAAAAATTAAACAAAATTTCTCTCGAAGTGGGTAAGCCGATAAAGGCTATGCTTGCACAAAAGACGAGCACAATAAAAGAAGGATTTGAAGCGTTGGGAAAACCGTGTGCAATCGAGTATAAATATGACGGATTCAGACTAATAATTCACAAAAAAGATGAGCAAGTTTCTCTTTTCACAAGAAGCTTGGAGAACGTGACAAAACAATTTCCAGAAGTAATAGATTATATTAAAAAGTACGTTAGAGGAAAATCATTTATTCTTGACTCTGAGGCGGTAGGATTTGATAAAAAAACAAAAGAGTACAAACCTTTCCAGGACATAAGCCAGAGAATCAAAAGAAAATATGATATAGACAAACTGAAACAAGACCTCCCCGTGGAAATAAATGTTTTTGACATTCTTTACTACAACGGAAAAACTCTGTTGGATGAACCATTCGAAAAGAGAACCACATTAATAAAAGAAATAATAGAAAAACAGCCTTACAAAATAATTTATGCAAAACAAATAATTACCAGTGACGAAGAGAAAGCGGAAGAGTTTTATAAGAAGGCACTAAAAGACCATCAGGAAGGAGTCATGATGAAAAACCTGCAGGCGAAGTATAACCCCGGGAGCCGAGTGGGGCACATGCTCAAGATGAAACCAAATGAAAGAGAACTTGATTTGGTTATAGTTGGAGGGGAGTACGGTGCAGGCAAGAGGTCGGGATGGCTATCAAGTTTTATTGTAGCATGTCTTGATAAAAAAACAAACAAGTTTTTGGAAATAGGAAAAGTAGGAACAGGCATAAAAGAAAAGGTAGGCGAAGGTGTCTCTTTTGAAGAATTAACGGACAAGCTATTAAGATTAAAAATATCCGAAAAAGGAAAAGAAATAAAAGTAAAACCGGAAGTTATTGTTACTCTGACCTATCAAGAAATACAAATCTCTCCCACCTACGAATCTGGTTTTGCCCTTAGATTTCCAAGAGTAACTGCTCTGAGGGAGGATAAACATTTGAAAGAGATAAACACTCTGGATGAAATAAAAGAAGATTTTGAAAAACAATCAAAAGACAGAGAATGGACGAAGTATTAACCATGAATTCGCTATTAAATAAAACAATAAATTTTTTACAAGAATATTTTTCTCTAGGATTAAAAGTAGTTCTTTTTTTATCAATACTTAATGCAGGCTACTCCGGACTGTGGCATATCATGTCCACAAATTTATTTTTGCTAATTCTTCTGGCAATTCCTTCTATAATAAAAAGTAGCTCTAAGATAGTCATTCCAAAAGAGTTTGAAGTCATGCTCTTATTTTTCGTGTTGATAACTTTTTTCTTGGACGAAAGCCAAGGAATAGTTGTTCCAATGTTTTTCGGAATCGCTGCAGGTTTGATTGGGTTCCTTATCCTTCTGTTTTTATATTCGGGAAATCAGATTAAAAAAAATTCCTTTCTAATCTCGCTATTTTCATTTAACTTCGCTGTCTCTTTTGGATTCGGTCTAGAATTCATAAAATATTATCTTAAGATAGGTCTGGGGCAAGAGATTCCTGGAGGAATTTATACCTATGTCATGACGGATATGACTTTTGTTATTTTTGGAGCGATAATCTCCTCTCTTCTGGGCTATTTTTACATGAGCGGTTATAAAAAAATATTCTCAATATTTGTTGAAAAATTTCAAAGATTGAATCCCCATCTTTTTTCTGAAAAGAATTTGCAAGAAAGAGTTTTAGAAGAAATCAAGGGAGGAGAAAAAGAAAGAATAGAATTCAAATCCACTCTAAGAGTAAACGTCCACACTGGAGAAGTAGATAAAAAAGTAGAATCTTCCGTTCTGAAAACAATAGTAGCATTTCTAAATTCAGAAGGAGGAACTCTCCTAATCGGAGTAAATGACAAAGGAGAAATTATAGGAATAGAAAAAGACAGATTTGAGAACAAAGATAAATTCTCCTTGCATCTAATGAGCCTTATAAAGTCAAGGATAGGAAATGATAACATCCCCCTCATTGATACAAAAATAATTTCCGTTAAAGAAAAAGAAATTATGAGGGTGGAATGTTCAAGAAGTGAAAAGCCTGTATTTCTCAAAGTGGAGGGGGGAGTAGGAGAAGAGTTTTACATAAGGGCAGGCCCATCAAGTGCTAAAATAGATGCAAGAGATTTATTGGAATATGTAGAAAAAAGATTCAGAAAAAGCAGGAAAGAATAATTCTCTCGTCGTAAGCTTTATAAAGGAGTTTTTGCTTCAAAAAGGTAATATGGTTCAACAGAACTCGCAAAGCGACTATAAAATCCAGAACATCGTTGCAACAACTTCTTTAGGAAAGCCAATTCCCTTAACAAAACTTGCACGAACACAGTTAAATACAGAATATAATCCTGAAACTTTTCCTGGACTTGTTTTAAGAGTAAAAG
>Ga0172374_1001565_pt1 | contig 15203 bp, 16 predicted proteins | sample LakKiv3m_FD_114536 | JGI IMG/M metagenome (GOLD analysis project Ga0172374, IMG submission 114536) | Freshwater microbial communities from Kabuno Bay, South-Kivu, Congo - kab_092012_10.3m | ecosystem: Environmental > Aquatic > Freshwater > Lake | place: Democratic Republic of the Congo... | reverse complement strand
GCCCTGACCGAGCACGAAGATCGGGACGGGCAGGAGGATGGCGAAGGCGGGATGACGCAGCCTGCTGCCGACCAGCTGCATCAGGTACCCGCGGAACACGTACTCCTCCGCTGCGGCCTGGAACGGGATCAGCAGCAGCACGAGAAGCACCATGGTCCACAGCCCTGGATGGGAGAAGTCCGCCACCACGGCATCGCCGCTCAGCGCCGACCAGCCCAGCACCACGGCGAAGTACACGACGAACACCGCGACCGCCAGCATCAGGCTCTTCCCGAGCCATCCCCTGCGCAGGCGTCCGGTCACCGACGACAGCAGCCCGACCCCGCGCCCCTCGACGATGCGCGAAGCCAGCAGCAGGGCCGGGATCATCAGGATCAGCGGCAGCACCAGCGCGACCAGCAGCCAGGGCCGGTCGAGATCGAAGAACTGCGTGGTCGTGAGGAGGACCTGCGACTCGACGGCCCAGCCGGGGACGACCATCGAGACGATCACCAGCGGCACGATCACGATCAGCAGGATCGCGAGGTAGAGTGCGATGCCGACGAGCCCGGTCAGCAGCATGCGCCACCAGCGATATCGCGGCCGCAGGTGCGCCAGCCGGTGGTAGGCGATCCGCTCGGTCTCGGGCATGTCGTCCCGAGCGGTAGCGATCCCGGGGGCGGCGGCGGCGTCCTCGTGCAAGCTCATACCTCGATCCTTCCGGGTCCGCCTGTGTGTCGCATCCGACCGCGGACGGATCCTCGAGTCGACGCCGTTCCGCACAATAGTCAGCATCCCCATGGCCGGAGTCACCATAATGGGGACATGACTGCTCCGCGCATCCTGGTCGTCGACGACGAACCCAACATCCGCGACCTGCTCTCCACGGGTCTCAGCTTCGCCGGATTCCAGGTGAAGACTGTCGCCAACGGCGCCGCGACGATCTCGGCCGTCCTCGAGGAGGAGCCCGACCTGATCATCCTCGACGTCATGCTGCCCGACATGAACGGGTTCAGCGTGACCAAGCGCCTCCGCGGCGCCGGGTTCACCGCCCCCATCCTGTTCCTGACCGCCAAGGACGGCACCGAGGACAAGATCGAGGGCCTGAACGCCGGCGGCGACGACTACGTCACGAAGCCCTTCAGCCTCGACGAGATCGTCGCGCGCGCCCAGGCGATCCTGCGTAGGACGATGCAGGCCGACGAGGAGTCGATCATCCGTGCCGGCGAGCTGTCGATGGATCAGGACACGCACGACGTGTACGTCGGCAAGGAGCCGATCGAGCTCAGCCCGACCGAGTTCAAGCTGCTGCGCTACCTGATGCTCAACCCGAACCGCGTGCTGTCGAAGGCGCAGATCCTCGACCACGTCTGGGAATACGACTTCAACGGCGACGCGGGCATCGTGGAGAGCTACATCTCGTACCTCCGACGCAAGATCGATCCGCACACGGAGGAATCGCTGATCCAGACCAAGCGCGGCTTCGGGTACATGCTCAAGGTCGGCAAGTCGGTCTGACGACCGGCTGATCATCGTCGGCGCCGCCCCGCGGCGCGACCGCCGCGGCAGGGAGGACTCGCATGGCGCACAAGCCCGATGCGGTCACCACCTGGTGGCGAAGGATCAGCCTGCGCGCGAAGGTCACCGGCGTCACGGTCGCCGTGCTCGCCCTCGGCCTCCTGGTCGCGGGGATCGGGACGGTGCCGATCCTGCGCTCCGCCCTGGTGGGGAACATCGACTCGCAGCTGCCGGCCCTGGTCTCCACCGACCTCGTCGACCGGTACTTCGAGACCATGGACGTCGAGGGCGACACCATCTACATGGCGCGCGATGAGCAGCCGCGCGACTTCGCCTTCGCGATCTACGACGCGGAAGGGGAGCTGCAGGCCTCGACCGGCGTCTCTCCCGAGTCGGGTCCGGAGTTCCCGCCCACCTACTCGCTGCAGAAGGCCCAGTCCGCGGCGGAGACCCCGTTCGACCTGACCGGTCCGGACGGCTCCGCGTACCGCGCGGCCGTCGCGACCCTCGCCTCCCCCGGCGGCGGACTGCGCATCCAGATGGTCGCGCTGCCCCTGACCGGCGTCGACCGCATCATCAGCCAGTACTTCGGCATCTACATCACGATCGCGCTCATCACCATCCTCGTCGCGGCGCTGCTCACCCGCGGGCTCGTCACCCTCACATTCCGCCGCCTCGGCCAGGTGGAGGCGACGGCCATGTCGATCGCGGCCGGCGACTTCCGGCAGCGCATGACCGACCTCGAGCCCACGACCGAGGTCGGGCGCCTCAACACCGCCATCAACACGATGCTCGACCGCGTCGACCGCTCGCTGGCTCAGCGCGATCGCACCGTGCAGCACATGCGCCGCTTCATCGGGGATGCGAGCCACGAGCTGCGCACCCCCCTGGTGAGCGTGCGCGGATACGCCGAGCTGTACCGGATGGGAGCCATCAAGGGCGAGGAGGACACCGCCAGGGCGATGGAGCGCATCGAGAAGGAGGCCATCCGCATGGGCGTCCTCGTCGAGGACCTGCTCGCCCTCGCTCGCCTGGACGAGGAGCGTGAGCCGGAGATCGAGCCGCTCGACCTGCGTCCCATCGCGCGCGATGCCGCCCTCGACCTGCGCGCCGCGGCGCCCGGCCGGACCGTGACCGTGATCGATCGCACCGTCGAGGCCATGGCCCCGATCCCGCTGCGCGAAGAGCCGCAAGCGCACCCGCAGCAGCCACCGCCTCCGCGCGGCCTGTCGCGCACCGCGCTGTCGCGACTCCGGCGGCGGCCGCGGCAGCCGGAGCAGCCACCCGCCATCGACTTCAGCGAGGTGCCGGACATCCCGGTGCGCACGCCGCCGATCGTGCTCGGCGAGGAGAACAAGGTGCGCCAGGTCGTCACCAACCTGCTGGGCAACGCCCGCCGCTTCTCTCCCGAGGACGGCCCGATCGAGATCGTCGTGGACTCCGATCGTGTCCGCGGCACCGGGAGCATCTCGATCGTCGACCACGGTGAGGGCATCCCCCCGCAGATCCGCGAGCAGATCTTCGAGCGGTTCTGGCGCGCCGACACCTCGCGCGCCCGGGAGACCGGCGGTTCCGGGCTGGGCCTGGCGATCGTGGCGTCGATCATGAAGGCCCTGCACGGCGGGGTCGACGTCTCGGAGACACCGGGCGGCGGCGCGACCTTCACGGTCACCCTGCCGCTGGCACCCGCCCGCGCCACCCCGGCGCATCTGCTCGAGGACACGCAGCCGCTGGACCGCCTCGACCTGAGCTGACGCTCCTGCACGGCTTCCCGTCCGCCGCGGTTGCTCACAGCGGCCGCGGTCCGGCCGGGGATGAGCGCTCCCGCCCCCGCGGCCCGCCTAACGTCGGAACCCCGAACAGAAGGAGTTCCCATGACCGTCTTCACCGTCGACACCGAAGCCGTCCACGCCGCGCACAGCGCGACACGCGCCACGATCGCCCGCCTGCAGAGCGAGTCGGCCACGCTCGTGGCCCAGCTGCGCGAGCTGCAGTCGTCGTGGATGGGCACCGCGTCCCACGCGTTCCAGGGCTGCGCCGAGCAGTGGCAGGGCGCCCAGCTGCATGTCGAGCAGGTGCTCGATGCGATCGGCTCCTCCCTCGGGGCCGCGGCGTCGCAGTACGCGGAGGCCGATCAGTACTCCGCCAGCCTGTTCCGCTGACCGACGCAGAACGCCCCCGGCCGAAGCCGGGGGCGTTCTGTGTGTGAGACGTGGGTCTCCGATCCTGTGGAAGGGTCAGAAGTCCATGCCGCCCGAGGGGTCGCCGACCGGAGCGGCGCTCTTCTCGGGCTTGTCGGCGACGACAGCCTCGGTGGTGAGGAACAGCGCGGCGATCGACGCGGCGTTCTGCAGCGCGGAGCGCGTCACCTTGGCCGGGTCGATGATGCCGGCGCCGAACATGTCGACGTACTCGCCCGACGCGGCGTTGAGGCCCTGGCCCGCGGGGAGCTCGGCGACCTTGTTCGCGACGACACCCGGCTCGAGGCCGGCGTTCAGGGCGATCTGCTTCAGCGGCGCCTCGATGGCGACGCGGACGATGTTCGCACCCGTCGCCTCGTCACCCGACAGCGTGAGGCCGTCGAGCGCCTTGGTGCCGGACTGGATCAGCGCGACGCCACCACCGGGGACGATGCCCTCCTCGACGGCTGCCTTCGCGTTGCGGACGGCGTCCTCGATGCGGTGCTTGCGCTCCTTGAGCTCGACCTCGGTCGCAGCCCCGGCCTTGATGACCGCGACGCCACCGGCGAGCTTCGCGAGGCGCTCCTGGAGCTTCTCACGGTCGTAGTCGCTGTCGGTGTTCTCGATCTCGCGACGGATCTGCGTGACGCGCCCCTCGATCTGGTCGGCCTCACCGGCACCCTCGACGATCGTGGTCTCGTCCTTGGTGACGATGACCTTGCGCGCACGGCCCAGCAGGTCGAGCGTGGCGTTCTCCAGCTTGAGGCCCACCTCTTCGGTGATGACCTGGCCACCCGTGAGGATCGCGATGTCCTGCAGTTGCGCCTTGCGACGGTCGCCGAAGCCGGGAGCCTTGACGGCGACCGACTTGAAGATGCCCTTGAGCTTGTTCAGCACGAGCGTCGCGAGAGCCTCGCCCTCGACGTCCTCGGCGATGATGACGAGCTCCTTGCCGTCCTGGATCACCTTGTCGACGATGGGCAGGAGGTCCTTGATGTTGGAGACCTTCTGGTTCGCGATGAGGATGTACGGGTCCTCGAAGACCGCTTCCTGGCGCTCCGGGTCCGTCACGAAGTACGGGTTCAGGTAGCCCTTGTCGAAGCGCATGCCCTCGGTGAGCTCGAGCTCGGTGCCGAACGTCTGCGACTCCTCGACGGTGACGACGCCCTCCTTGCCGACCTTGTCGATCGCCTCGGCGATGAGCTCGCCGATGGCCGGGTCGGCGGCGGAGATGGACGCGGTGGCCGCGATCTGCTCCTTCGAGTCGATCTCCTTGGCGCTGGCGAGCAGCTCCTCGGTGATCGCCGCGACGGCCTTCTCGATGCCGCGCTTCAGCGAGATCGGGTCGGCGCCGGCTGCGACGTTGCGCAGACCCTCGCGGACCAGGGCCTGAGCGAGGACCGTGGCGGTCGTGGTGCCGTCACCGGCGACGTCGTCGGTCTTCTTGGCGACCTCCTTGACGAGCTCCGCGCCGATCTTCTCGTACGGGTCGTCCAGCTCGATCTCCTTGGCGATGGAGACACCGTCGTTCGTGATCGTGGGGGCGCCCCACTTCTTCTCGAGGACGACGTTGCGGCCGCGCGGGCCGAGGGTCACCTTGACCGCGTCGACGAGGATGTTGAGGCCGCGCTCGAGGCCGCGGCGGGCCTCCTCATCGAAAGCAATGATCTTTGCCATGAGTTTTTTCGTCCCTCCTGGACGTAGACGTTGGGTTTAGCACTCAGAGTAAGAGAGTGCTAACGCCATTCTGGCACTCGACACCTTCGAGTGCAAGCCGCCGACGCGGGGTCGATCCGGGCCTCAGGAGGCGGGCGCGTCCTCGGGCGTCTCGGGCGCGGAGGAGGATCGATCCAGACCGATCACGACCGTGAACTGCTTGCGCCCGTCCTCGGTCTCGCCCGGGTAATAATCGCTCTGCTGCACGGCCGCTCCTCCGAGCACGTCGGCCAGTCCCCTCGCGGCGAGCTCGTCACCGGCGTCGACGTAGAAGACGGTCGTGGTGGCGAAATCCTGGCTCGAGCTGTCGCCAGCGAACACGTCATCCGCCGACCAGCCCTCGGTCACGAGGGTGTCGCGCATCTGAGTGGCGAGCCCCTCGTCCGGCGTCCCGTTGAGGATCATCACCGTGATGCTCGTGTCGACGACGCCGGTCTCGACCGGGGTCGGGGCCGCACTCGGTCCCGCGTCGGGGAACAGCGAGATGCGCCCCATGACGACGAGGGAGCCGAAGATGCCGGCGATGATGAGCACCAGCGCGGCGACGAACGACCACAGCAGCACGACCCAGCCGTTCATCCCCGGTGCTTCTGCGCGGTGCGCCCCCACCCGTCCGGAGGAACGGGGAACGTCATCGAAGCGATCGCGGGAGGGCTTGGACACCCCTCGATGCTAGCGGCATGTTCCTGGCAATCCGTTCCGCCGGGGTGAGCGTGCCGCCGCGAGCCCCGGCCGACCGCCGTCAGCCGACGAATCCGGGAGTGCGTGCCGAGCGGCGCAGCGCCCGCGAATCGCGGATCCGGCGGAGGCGACGCACGAGCATGGGGTCGTATTCGAGGGCGGCGTCCGAGTCGATGAGCCGCGCCAGGAGCTGGTAGTAGCGCGCGGCGCTCATCCCGAGCTGCGCACGGATGACCTCTTCCTTGGCGCCGCCGTGTCGTGGCCACGCCGTCTCCAGGGCGAGGATCGCACGATCGCGCTCCGTCAGGTCTCCGAGCATGGATCCAGGCTAAGACGCATCCGCCGCGGGAGCCGCGCGCCACTCCCACCATCGCCCGAGCGGATCCGCTGCGGCGCGCACGCGTCCGTCGAGCGCCACGACGAAACCGGGCCACGAGTCGTCGACGGCGGGCTCCCAGACGTCGAGCAGCCCCGGCGGATCGATCGTGACCCACCGGGCGTCGAGCGCGGAGATCCGCTCCACGAGCACCTTCCGCGCCGCGCGAGGGATGTGCACGAGCACTCCCGGCGTCGTCACGACGAGCGTGGCGTCCGCGGGGGCGAGCGCGGCGACCGCCTCGAGCCGATCGCCGGCGTCTCCCTCGACCAGCAGCGGCGGATCGGCGGCCGCGATCCGGAGCGCGGCCTCGATGCGCTCGGCGCGTCCGGTCTCCCCCGGCCACACCAGCGCACGCAGCCAGCGCCGGTCGTGCTCGGAGCCCGCGTCGAGGGGTGCGAGATCGATTCCGGCCCGCCACACCACGTCCGGGAGGCGCAGCGCAGGGAGCGGCCCGCTCACCCGGCTCTCGAGCACCACCTCGGACCTGCCGTGCACGGGATCCAGGGTGCCGAGGACCGTGTCGTCCTCACCGCGGAACAGGTACGAGTACCGGTCGGGGTACAGGCAGAGCCCCGCCGCCGCCCCGATCTCGAGCAGCGCGATCGGCCCGTCGATCTCGGACAGGACGGGAAGCAGTGGAGCGAGACGGAGCGGTTCATTGGTCTGCAGCGACCGACGCCCGCACTCGGCGACCACTTCCTCGGCGTGCTGGAGGACGAAGCGACGCCACTGCGGGTAGCCGCCCAGCCCGGCGCCGAGCATCCTCGTCACGGCGAAGACGAGCGGCGGCTGTCGTCTCGTCTCGGGGATCCGCAGCAGCACCCGGCGGATCGGCTCGTCCGCCGCGACTCCCGCTGCCCACTCTGTGTACAGCGCACTCCGCCCCGGCGACTCCTCGCGGGCGAAGCGGGCGTAACGCTCCCGCACGGCATCGGTCATCCGTCCATTCTGACCCGACGCACCCCGACAGCCGCCGCAGGGGGGAGAATGGAGGCGACTCAGGAGGATGAATGTCGTACAGCGTGGACAAGACCGAAGACGAATGGCGCAAGGAGCTCGGTGAGGAGCAGTACGCCGTGCTGCGTCAGGCCGCGACCGAGCGGGCGTGGACGGGCGAGCTGCTCGACGAGGAGCGCGCCGGCCTCTACACGTGCGGCGCGTGCAACGCCGAGCTGTTCAAGAGCGGGACCAAGTTCGACTCCGGCTGCGGATGGCCGAGCTTCTACGAGTCCATCCGCGCTGACGCGGTCGAGCTGATCGAGGACACGAGCCTCGGCATGGTGCGCACCGAGGTGCGCTGCGCCAACTGCGGCTCGCACCTGGGGCACGTCTTCCCCGACGGCTTCGGCACGCCCACCGGCGACCGCTACTGCATGAACTCGATCGCACTGAACTTCACCCCCGACGCGTCGTGAGCGCCCTCGACGCGGTCCGGGCGAGGCAGTCCTGGTCGAAGGTCGAAGACACCGCCCCCACGCGCGAGGAGCTGCTTCCACTGGTGTCGGCGGCGGGGCGCGTCGCCGACCACTCCTCTCTCCGCCCCTGGCGCCTGATCGAGCTGCGCGGGAGGGACCGCGAGGCGCTCGGGGCCGCCATCGCCAAGGCGCAGGGGGACGCGTCGCCGTCGTCCAAGCCGCTGCGCGCGCCGCTGCTGATCGCGGTCGTGGCCAGCTATCGCAAGAGCGACAAGGTGCCGCGGTGGGAGCAGGAGGCCGTCGCCTCGGGCGTCGCGCACACGCTCAGCCTGCTCCTGGACGAGGCCGGATGGGGCGTCATCTGGCGCACCGGCCACTACACGCGCGCCAAGGCCGTCGCCAAGGCGCACGGGCTCGACAAGAACGAGGAGCTGCTGGGCTGGCTCTACGTGGGCGCCAAGCCCGCCGGGCGGAAGCCGGGACGGCGCAAGCCCGTCGATGCGCGCAAGCTCCTCACCCGGATGCCGAAGCCGGGCGCGAAGAAGGGCAAGAAGAAGGCGAAGCAGGACGAGGCGCCCGAAGGCCGGTAGCGTCAGCGCCGGCGTCGCCACGGCAGCGCGACGAGCACCGACGCCACGGCGACGAGCACCATCGCGATCACCTGCCAGAGAGCGGGACCGGCGGCAGCAGGCCAGAGCAGATCGATGACGACCGAGGTCACGAGCTGGCCGAGGACCGATCCCAGCCCCATCAGCAGGACCCCGGTCTGCGCGACGATCAGCGCGCCGAGGAGGATGTAGGCCGCCCCCAGGAAACCGCCGACATAGAGCCACGGCTCGGCGGGGAGCGCGGACGGCGCCCCACGGAGGGCGATGCTCACCCCGGTCGCGAGCGCGAGCACCAGGGTGCCGGCCACGAAGCTCATCAACGTCGCGGCGAGCGGCGACTGCACCCGCTGCGCGAGCCGCCCGTTGGTAGCCGCCTGCCACGCGATGCCGACGCCGGCCGCGAACGGCAGCAGCAGCATCCACAGCGGGGCGGAGGCGAGGACGTCGCCGGACAGCGAGATCCCGACCGCGGCGAGCGCGAGCACTCCGCCGAGCACGCGCCCGGGCGTGACCGCCACCACGCCGGCCGGGCCGAACCCGATCCGGTCGAGGACGAGTCCGTGCACGGTCTGCCCCGCCACGACGCCCACCGAGAACAGCGAGACACCCAGCACACCCGCCGTGACCCCTTGCGTCGACACCGTGAGCGCGCCGCACGCGCCGCCCAGCAGCATCCAGAACGGGATCGTGTGTCCGCGGATGCCCGTCCACAGCCGAGCCACTCCGCGGCGGGCGGAGGGAAGGCAGGCGATCACGACGGACAGGGCGACCAGGCCGACGGAGAAGGAGAGCAGGCCGGCGAACACACCGTCGTCGACGCGGACGCCCAGGACACCGTTGATGCGTGCCTGGATCGCCGTCATGACGCCGATCGCGACGGCCCCGCCCAGAGCCACGGGGGCGGGAAGGCGTCGGGTGACTGTCACCTGTCGACCCTATCCGAGGTGCTCGTTCCGTCCCGCACCGGGATGTCCGGGCCGGGGGCTACGCTGGCGGCATGTGCGCGAGTTACGGCCTCGATCCCCGGTTCACCGATGCAGATCTCCTCGCCGCCGCCGATGATGCGGTGCTGGAGGGTCTGCGCACCTGGGCGCAGGAGAACGCGGGCGAGACCGTGCGCCCCACCGGCAAGAACCTGCGCAACCTGAATCCTCTGATCGTGCAGCCCGACACCCAGCCGACCCTGGAGCCGGCGTGGTGGGGTTTCCTCGTGAACGGCGAGCCGGCGAAGTTCCCGTCGATCAACACCCGCTCCGAGCGCCTGCAGGACCGTCCCGGTGGAGCCCGCACCCGCGGCATCGTGCCGGCGACGAGCTGGTACGAGATGCAGAAGCCCTCACGGCAGTGGAACGAGTTCATCGTCGACGACGGCACCCTGTTCGGCATGGCGGCCGTCACGCAGCGCGGTCGCACCGCCGACGGCGAGTGGTACACCTGCTACTCGATCGTGATGCGCCCCGCCCCGGCCCACCTCGCCGAGCTGCACGACCGGATGCCGCTGCTCGTGCCCGCCTCGCTCAGCCACGACTGGCTCACCGCACCCGCCTCGCGGGAGATCATCGACGAGGCGATCATCGCCTCCGACGAGATGGCGGATCGAGTGAGCGCCAGGCCGCGGGACTGATACCGGCAGGGTCCGTCGCGGGGAGGACACCGGATCGTGAGATGTGTACCTGGGGAGGACGCGCCCGTGCGGAGCGGTCCGTAGCGTTGAGGGCATGATCACAGCAGAAGGCCTCACGAAGAGGTTCGGAGACAAGACGGCCGTCGATGACGTGTCGTTCACCGTCAAGCCGGGCACCGTCACCGGCTTCCTCGGCCCGAACGGGGCCGGCAAGTCCACCACGATGCGCCTGATCGTCGGGCTCGACCGACCGACCTCCGGTCGCGCCGCCGTGGCCGGCCGCGAGTACCGCAAGCTGCGCGCGCCGCTGACCGAGGTCGGCGTGCTGCTGGACGCGAAGGCGGTGCACACCGGACGCTCCGCCCGCAACCACCTCCGCGCGATGGCGGCGACCCACGGCATCCCGGCGTCCCGCGTCGACGAGGTGATCGATCTTGCCGGGATCGGATCCGTCGCCCGCAAGCGCGCGGGCAAGTTCTCCCTCGGGATGGGGCAGCGACTCGGCATCGCCTCCGCGCTGCTGGGCGACCCGCACACCCTGATCCTCGACGAGCCGGTCAACGGGCTCGACCCCGAGGGCGTGCGCTGGGTGCGGCAGTTCGTGCGGCATGCCGCCTCCGAGGGGCGCACGGTGCTGCTCTCCAGCCATCTGATGAGCGAGATGGCGCAGACCGCCGACCACGTCATCGTGATGGGCCGCGGGCGCGTGCTCGCCGACGCTCCACTGGCGGACCTCGTCCGCTCCTGGACGCGGAACACCGTCCGGGTGCGCACGCCCCGACCCGCCGACCTGGCTGCCGCCGTCGGTGGACCGGACGTCGAGATCGTGAGCTCCGCGCCCGATCTCCTCGATGTGGTGGGGCTGCCGGCCGCCCGCATCGGAGACCTCGCCGCCGAGCGCGGCATCCCGCTGCACGAACTCACCCCGACCACCGGCTCGCTGGAGGACGCGTATCTCGCTCTCACCGGCGACTCCGTCGAGTACCGCACGAAGGAGCTCTCATGACCACGGCCCAGGCTCCCGCTCCCACGCGGACGAGCGTCGACACCGGTCGGCGACTGACCTTCTTCCGCGCCTTGCGCAGCGAGTGGATCAAGCTCGCCACCCTTCGTTCGACCTGGTGGTCGATCGGGATCGCCGCGGCCCTCACGATCGGGATCGCCGTGCTCATCGCGCAGGCGATCGAAGCTCCCGGCTTCGATCCGATCCAGGCCGTCGTGATGCCGATCCAGTTCACGATGCTCCTCGCCGGCATCATCGGCGCGATCTCGGTCACCGGCGAGTACTCGACCGGCATGATCCGGTCGACGCTCACCGCCAACCCGGTGCGCGGCTCGGTGCTGGCGGCGAAGTCGGTCGTGCTGGCCCTGTTCCTGTTCCTGTCGTCGGTCGTCATCTTCACAGTCGCGGCCGTCGCGGTCTCCCTCGTGGTCGCGTCGCGGGATCAGAGCATCGACTGGTCGGACCCGTCCGCGTCGCTGCTGCCGATCCTGGTGTCGTCCCTGTCGATGGCGGTGTTCGCGCTGATCGGCGTCTCCTTCGGGTTCATCCTGCGCTCCGGCGCCGGAGCCATCGCGGCCACGGTCGGCGTCCTGTTCGTGCTGCCCATCGTCGCGAGCTTCTTCTCGATGGCCGGCGAGGCGTGGGCATGGGTCGTTGATGCGTCCGCGTACCTGCCTGTCGCAGCGGCCCAGAGCGCGATCATGCCGAGCGAGACCGCGGCGCTCGACGCGCCTGTCGCCTTCCTGACCCTCGGATGCTGGGTGGTCGGCGGCGCCCTCGTCGCCTGGGGCGTCCTGCGCTCGCGCGACGCGTAGAGTCGGCGACGTGAGCAGAACGCGCAGCCGCAGCGACTCGATCCGCGAGGACGAGGAGCTGCGGCTTCCGCGTGCGCCGGGGGTCCTCCGGCGGTTCTGGGCGCGGCATCCGGTCTTCGCCGACGTCCTCCTGGCCCTGATCTGCCTGCTGCTGTCTCTCGCGCCGGCTGCCCGCGTGAACGACCCGGCCATCCCCGAGCCGGTGTCGATCGGCCTCAACGTCCTGGCGACCGTCATCATCGTCGCCTCCTGCGCGACGCTGCTGTGGCGACGTCGCGTGCCCCTCCTGCCCTTCCTCGCGGCGATGGTCCTGGGCACGCTCGCGCTGCTCGTCGGGTTGCAGGGCGGAAGCCCCCTGCTGCTGTTCGCCTCCTACGGACTCGCCGTGTACAGCTCCTCCCGCGCGGCCTGGAGGTGCTTCGGCATCGGCGCGACCTGGCTGGTGGGCATCGCCCTCATGCTGACCCTGCGGGGGATGATCGACCTGCAGGACGCGCTCAACACCGTGCTTCCGGACATCGTCCTCGGCTTGATCGGCACGCTCATCGGCGTCAACGTCGGTGGGCGCAAGCGCTACATCGCGGCGGTCATCGATCGCTCGCGGCAGCTGCTGGTCGAGCGCGACCAGCAGGCGCAGCTCGCCGCCGCCGCCGAGCGCGCCCGCATCGCGCGCGAGATGCACGACATCGTCTCGCACTCGCTCACCGTGGTCGTCGCGCTCTCAGAGGGTGCGGCCGCGACGCCCGACAGCGTCCAGGCTCGGAGAGCCGCGACGGCCGCCGCCGAGACCGCACGCGCCGCGCTCACCGAGATGCGCTCGATGCTCGGCGTGCTGCGCGACGACGACTCGCCGCTGCCGCTGGCACCGGTGCACCCCGTGCTGCCCGCGGACACGGTCGAAGCCGCCCAGCGCGCCGGCTTCCCGGTGACCCTCACCGTGGCCGGGCAGGCCGAGGTCGCGCCGGCGGTCGCTCACGCGATCGGTCGGATCGTGCAGGAGGGCGTCACCAACGCCATGCGGCACGCGCCGACCGCGAGTGCCGTCACGGTGCGCCTGGACTATGCGCCGGACACGGTGACGATCGAGATCGTGAACGACGGCGTCTCGGGCGGGGCCGGATCGGGCGGATTCGGGGTGCGGGGTCTCGCGGAGCGCGCGATGCACGTGCACGGCACCGTCCGCTCCGAGGCCGTCGACGGAGGACGATGGATGCTGCACGCCGTGCTGCCCGTCGACGGGCGCCCCGCGGACCCGCGGATCGAGACGACGGAGGAGACAGGATGACACCCGAGATCAGAGTGCTCCTGGTGGACGACCAGGAGCTGATCCGGCTCGGCTTCCGGATGGTGCTGGAGGCTGAGGAGGACATCGTCGTCGTCGGCGAGGCCGGGGACGGCAGGGCGGCGATCGCGCAGAGCGCGGCCCTGGCACCCGACCTGGTGCTCATGGACGTGCGGATGCCGGAGCTCGACGGCATCGCTGCCATGCAGGAGATCGTGCGCGCCCATCCGCAGACCCGAGTGCTGGTCCTGACGACGTTCGACCTGGATGAGTACGCGTTCGGCGCGATCCGTGCCGGGGCGAGCGGATTCCTGTTGAAGGATGCGCAGCGCCACGAGATGATCTCCGCCGTCCGGGCCGTGCACCGCGGCGATGCCGCCCTGTCACCGCGAGTGACCCGGATGCTGATGGAGCACGTCGGCTCGCGGCTCGATGCGCCATCGGCGGCCCCCGATCCGACGGTCGCTGCGGAACGGGCGGCCGTCGACTCGCTCACCGACCGCGAACGGGCTGTCTTCCTGGCGATCGGCCACGGACTGACCAATGCCGAGATCGCGCAGCGGCTGTTCGTGGGAGAGTCCACGGTGAAGACGCACGTGGGACGGGTGCTGGCGAAGCTCGGCGCGCGTGACCGCATCCACGCGGTGATCGTGGCGCATCTGCTCGGACTCGTCGGCGACTAACCCCGAGGGCTCATGCCTGCGCGGGCGTCCATTCCGAGACGCGGTCGAGCAGCCGGACCTCTTCCGTGGAGAGTTCGAGGCGGGCGCCAGCGAGCAGGTCGGGCACCTGGTCGGCGGTCCGCGCGCTGGCGATCGGCGCCACCACCGTCGGCTGGGCCCGCAGCCAGGCGAGGGCCGTCGCCGCGATCGAGGCGTCATGCTTCGCGCCGATCTCCTCGAGCGTGTCGATGATGCGCAGCCCGGCGGCCGTCGCGTACTTCGCGGCGCCCTGCGCGCGGGGCGAGCTCTGCCCCGCGGCATCCGTCGAGCGGTACTTCCCGGTGAGGAAGCCGCTCGCCAGCGCGTAGTACGGAACGAGACCCAGGTCGAACTCCTCGGCGATGGGGATGATGGTCTCCTCGACGTCGTTGCGGTGCACGAGGTTGTAGTGGGGCTGGATGGCGACCGGCAGCGGTGCGCCGACGCGCTGGGCGATGTCGATCCACTCGCGGATGCGCGACGCCGAGTAGTTCGAGACGCCGATGTGCCGCACCAGGCCGTCGTCGACGAGTCGGCCGAAGGTGGCGACCGTCTCCTCCAGGGGCACGCTCGCGTCGTCGAAGTGGGCGTAGTAGAGGTCGATCTCGTCGACGCCCAGACGGCGGAGCGAAGCCTCTGCGGATGTGCGCACGTTGTCTGCGGAGAGTCCGGAGAACAGCGGATGCTGGCTCACCTTGGTGGCGACGACGACGCCGGAGGGCTTGCGAGAGGCCAGCCATTCGCCGATGATCGTCTCGCTCTCGCCGCCCTCGTTGCCCGGGACCCAGGAGCTGTAGGAGTCGGCGGTGTCGATGAAGTCGCCGCCTCCGTCCACGAACGCGTCGAGGACCGCGAAGGACGCATCGCGGTCGGCCGTCCAGCCGAACACGTTGCCCCCGAGGGCCAGAGGGAGGACGTCGAGATCACTGTTGCCGATGCGGGTCATGTCGAGGACAACCTCCGCCGATGCCGACCGCATTCCCGGATGACGTGATGTTGCAGCGCCGCGGGGGTCAGACCGGCGCGCCCTCCCGGTCGGCGGTGCGGGGCGGCGGGGTCACGAGCTGCGGGTCCGGCGCGTGCGCGACCAGGGGATCCTTTCCCGGATAGTCGAAGCGGGCGAGAACGACTCTGATCGCCTCGAGCCTGGCCCGCCGCTTGTCCTCCGCCGCGATCACCGTCCACGGTGCGAAGGAGGTGTGGGTGCGCGCGAACATGGTCTCCTCCGCTCTCACGAAGTCCTGCCATCGGTCGGCGCCCGCGATCCGGGTCCCACTCAGCTTCCACTGCCCCAGTGCGTCT
>Ga0172374_1001564_pt1 | contig 15204 bp, 13 predicted proteins | sample LakKiv3m_FD_114536 | JGI IMG/M metagenome (GOLD analysis project Ga0172374, IMG submission 114536) | Freshwater microbial communities from Kabuno Bay, South-Kivu, Congo - kab_092012_10.3m | ecosystem: Environmental > Aquatic > Freshwater > Lake | place: Democratic Republic of the Congo... | reverse complement strand
GGCGTGCCCATGAAGATTGTGCGGATTTTAGAGTTGGACATATCTAAGAAATTGGTGCTATATTATCAGTATGCTGCTTAATTTTTTAAATTGGTTTTTAAATATTACTCAAGGATTGGGCTACTGGGGCGTGGTTATCTTAATGACTATAGAGAGCTCTTTTATTCCTTTTCCTTCGGAAGTCGTCGTTCCCCCGGCTGCCTTTTTAGCTAGCCAGGGAAAGATGAATCTTCTCCTTGTGATTATTTCGGGTGTAGCCGGCAGCGTCTTAGGCGCGATTATTAATTATGTTTTAGCTAGATATTTAGGCCGACTCATAGTCTATCGGTTAGCGGAGTATAGGCTGGCGCGTTGGCTGGGCCTTTCCCCAGAAAATATCTCGCGCGCGGAGGTCTATTTCTTCAAGAATGCCAACTCAGCAACTTTTCTAGGGCGCTTGGTGCCCGTTATCCGCCAGCTGGTTTCTTTGCCGGCCGGCTTTTCTAAGATGCCTTTTGGCCGGTTCATGTTTTATACAACTCTTGGTTCAACGGTCTGGGTGAGCATCTTAGCCGCCCTCGGCTATTTAGCCGGCGCCAATCAGGCCTTGTTGCAGAAATATTATCAGGAGATTTCCTGGGGGCTATTGTTCGTCGGGATTCTCTGGGTAGTCTGGCAGATCAGGAAGAGCCGTCGGGCTAAGAGGAAAGTATAGGCCTATTTTTTAGTCTGGGATTTTTTTGGTTTCTTATTGCTTAGCTTATCGATAAACAGGATTCCGTCCAAATGATCGATTTCATGCTGGATGACGCGCGCCAGAATTTTCTCGGCGCTGATTTTTTTTGTCCGGCCGGAGGTATCCCAGTATAGGCAATTAACCTTTTTATATCTCTCCACCGGCCCGTAGATTATTTCGCCCTTTTCATCAAGGACTGAGAGGCAGCCCTCTTCTTCAATCTCCTTGGCCCAGGATTTTTTAGTGAGGCGCGGGTTTATCAAAAAGATACTTTTATCTTCGTCGCGGATGACGATGATGCGGATATTCTGTCCGATTTGGGGAGCGGCTAATCCGGCGCCGTCTTTTTTAAGCATGGTTTCTTCCATATCTAAAAGCAGCTGCTTGATTTCCGGGCGGCTGAGATCCTCAGTCTTCAAGGCGGCTGACTTCCGCCGCAAGACGGGATGAGGGTTAGTGAATATTTTTAATATTTTTGGCATAGCCTTAAATTATTTATCTTTATCCTGGTCGATTATCTTGAAAAAATATTGCCATTTAGATCCTTGGCGGCACAATTCCTTGGTATCGTTCAGGGCGCGCTCAATTTGGTAGGGGGGGTGCTCCTTGCAGGCCTTGAAGATCGCCGATCGCTTGAAATTAGGGATGCCTAATTCCTTGATGACCCGGAGAGCCAGCTCCTGCCAGGGATAGGCCGGCGGCTTAACAGTTTTTTTCTGCTTAATAATGTCGCTTAAAGATTGGAATTTATCTTTTTCCATAGTTAGATCTGGCAGTCTAAGCTTAGATAGCCGACGCCGAAATCAGTTTGATAGACTAGGTTTTCCGGGTGCCAATCCTGGCCGGCTAGCAGGCCGAGAAGGATGACGATCGGCTTGAGGCCGCATTCCCCGGCAGATTTACGGAGGTTCTCATCTATTTTAAGGACATTCTCCGCCGCGCTTTTTGGTTCGTTCAGGTACTCAATCAGCTTATTATCAAACTTGGCTCCTTTAGGAGAATAGCCGCCCGGTGATTTCCTCTTCAAGCGGTGGGAAAGGTCGCTGGAAGCGATAACCGCTATCCGTTTCGGACTGGCATTAATAATCTCGCGCAGCTTCTGGCCTAGCTTGAAGTGATCGCTGAGACTCAGTTCGCCTGCCGGGTAGATGACGATTATTTTTTTGGAGGCTAAGGCTTCTTTCAGGAGATAGGCGGGAATCGCGCTGCCATAATCCAAATTTTTTTCAGAAGCTAATTGGATGGAGAAATCCGGCCGAAGCTGATCCTTGAGACTATCCGCTAAGAGCGGATCGCCCTTGAAGCTGGTTCGAGGGGGGATAAAGCCGAAATCCTGGAAGCTGACCTCTACTTCCGGGGAGATATTGAGAGAAAAAGCCTGATCTTGCAAAGCGCCATGGGGGGAAATAATGATCAGCGTATCCAAATCCTGAGCTTTTAGGTCAGCGGCCAGGCGCTGATAGGCGACGCTGGTTTTATTCAGGAATTTATAGTTAGCCCGGCTGATTTCCGGGATAAGAAGTGGAGAATGGGGGCGGATGGAGGCGTTTATAAGAGGCATAGTTTTTTATTTTTTGGTATTATTAGTATAATATAATTAAAGATTTTAGGAAAGGTTGACAGTTGCCCATTAATATTGTTAGAATTAGCTGTCAAGTAATATATTATACGTCCTTTAAAATAAGTTTAACAAAAATAAATCAGCAAATGAAAAAACATGAAGTATTTATTATTTTAGGATCAGTCCTTTTGGATGTCCTAGTTGTCGCCCTGCTATTCAGCTTAATCGCCGGCACCTTGTACGGATTTATTTTCGTGAATAATCTCGCCGCCGTCACCGAATACAGTCTTAATGCCATCCTAATATTATCATTCGCCGCCGGCGTCGTTAGTCTTTTGATCTTCGACGGCGAAAGTTTAGGGGTCTTTCTGGTTTGGCAGGCCGGCATGGCCATCGCCAGCGTTGCTCTATCCGGCTTGTTGATATACGGCTTTGATATCTGGCATCTGTTCTTTTTAGTGATCGGCCTTTTCGGCCCGGTCGTCTACGTAGAAATTCCTAAATTTGGAGAACCTCCCCGTAAGCTAAAACAAATAGATTGGCCGGGGATTTTCCTCCCGGTCCTAGCCACTTCACTGGCGGCCGTTCTTAATTGGCTGGTCATCAAGTTCGTTCTGATTGGATCGATTGATTGGCTGGTTGGCTAAATAATTGCTTTTAATAGTTTAAACCAAAAACCCTCGGTGTTAATCGAGGGTTTTAATTTAGTCAATTGTCTTTAAGACTATTCTCCCTGTTTGATAATTTCTCCTAGAGGGTAGTTGTATAGGAATTGGGAAGAGACAACAATGATATTTTGATAATTGTAGCCGAGCTTGGCAAAGGCCGCTTCATCGGCAAAGGGCCGCTTCTGACCGTTGGAGATAAGATAGACGGTAGGGAAGGCGGTCGTCTTGACCAAGGTGCCGTCGTCTAATAGGATCGGAGCGACGGTAGTATATTTCTCCAGGGTCGCTGGCGAAGCCGGGATGGTCTTTTTGTTTTTAAACTTCACGCTGAGCAGAATCTTGTCTAAGAGCGGGGCCTTAGTGCCGTTTTCCACATAGAAGATCCCGCCGGTTTTAGTATCCTGCAAAAGGGCGCCGGTGACGTAAGTTGAAGTGGCAGTAATCGTCTTGCCGGCCTGATAGCTTGCTAAGTCAACATCGGTTGCCGTTTCGATTTCTGCGGGGTTAAAGCCAATCTTCTTAAAGGTTGCCAAGCTCTCAAAGAGCCGCTTTTCCCGGCCGACGAGCAGATAGATTTTTTTATCAGGGGTCTGGACTAAGGAATAGTTGGAGAATTTCAGGCTCGGCCCGAGATCGTAGTTATCTAATTCGCTCGGATCGACCTTAATTATCTGTGAGGGCTGGAAGCGGGAGATGAAAGCGGAGTAGTTTAAGAAAGGTCGCTTCTGGCCGTTCTCTATCAGCCAGACGCCGGGTTCATCCTGGCCGCTTAATAGCGAACCGTCCGGGTAGCGGTTAGAGCTCTTCGGGAAATAGCGGTTCCAGAGCTTATAGACATTGTAGTTGCCGTTGTAGACATGCGGGGTGTAGTTATATAAAGCGGCCGTCGCCTTGTTAACCGGCGTGACTATGACCGGCTCCTTAGAAATAGTCCCGTAAGGATTAGTGAAGGTATAGGTTTCGCCCGCCCGGTAGGCATACTTATATTGTTCCTGGACGTAGGCCAGAAATTGCAGGGCGGCGCTGTTCACTTGCTTGCCGAAGCCCTTGTAGTATGGGTTGCAGGTCCAATTGTCCGGACAGCCATAGCCCGTCGCCCAATCTAGGCGGCTCTGTATAGGATTGGGATTTTCTATCAAGCTCGCTTCTTTTTGTAGTAATACTAAGATAAATTTTGGGCTGACCGTTGTTATTTTACGACATTTTAGCTGTTTTTCCGCTTCTGTCGGGGTATCGCTCAGGGTCACGCCAGCACAGTCAAAGTTATTGTGAGTAGCGTCGTAAATAATCTCGGCCGCTGTCTTAGTCGTACCATGCGCGTTGAGAGCATAATAATTAGCCAAAAAACTCCCCTTGCTTTGCAGGAAATTCTGGATATCCGGCAAGCTCATGGAGTTATAGTTCAAGAGATCGGCATCGCTAATAATATTGTTCGGGTCGAAGTTAGGATCAATTTCTTGAGCCTTTGCTGGGTTAGCCAACGAAAATATCGGCAGAATCAGACCAGCGAGTAAAATTATAACAAATTTATTTATTTTCATATTGTCTATTATAATATAGTTTTGAGTTTAGGACAACTGCCAATTCTTTAAGGAAATAAAAAAGCCGGCCCTAGAGCAGCCGGCTTCTTCTACCTTTCTGACTACTTCTTTTTAAGATAGTGTCGATTATCTTTTCTTAACCGCAGGCTGGTTATTTTACCCAATTTCCAGCCCTCAAAGTTTTCCTCGAGCGAGTTAACGAACTTTGCAAGGCGGCCCTTGCGGAGTTCGACGGTCAAGGATTCATGATCGACCAGGATGATATCCTTAACTTTCTTGCTGTTCAGATATTCAATGAACCTTTCGATCAGAAGATTACTTTCGTGCTCAGGATATTCAGTAAAGTGGACATAATCCGAATAAGAATAAATAGAGTAGCGGATTTTTTCTATTGCCTCTCGATTATTCCTTGTCCCGAGAACGCGGAGGATTGCGCCGGTGGCCGCCTCTTTGATGAAGTTTAGAGACACCTCACCTTCGGCAGATGCTTTTAGGCCCTCTATCAGCTTAGTGAGGTTAATGTGGTCGCAGGGCATGTTCTTTAAAATTTGAAGATTGCTGCCGGCGTAAATTAATAGGGTAGCTCGCTGTTTTTTTTGCGATTCTCCTATCTTCTCATAGAAGATTTGTAGCGCCTGAGATTCATTTAAGTCAGTTGCTTCAACTACATCTTTTTTCAAATCCTCTGGGAGCTTCTTAAGGAGATGATCGATTAATGGTTTTTCTGTGGCAGTTTGCTTGCCGATTCCGACAATTAATAATTTTTTTTCCATGTTTTCTTATTTTTGTTAATACTGTTAAATTTTTAAGGTAATGAGTAATAGGGGAATATAGCACGGATTTTTCTAGCTGTAAATATCAAATAAAAATAGGCTAATTATAGCCTATTTTTATCAGGATTATTTATATAATAGTAGAGTCTTATTAGGGATTAACCTTAAGAAGCACCTCTTCCTTATTGCCGAGCTCAATCTTGACCTTATCGCCGTCATTGATCTTGCCGGCGATGATTTCTCCGGCTAATTCGTCAAGAATCATGGTCTGGATGATCCGTTTAAGGGGACGGGCGCCATAGGTGATATCGTAGCCCTTTTCCGCTAAGAGCTTCTTGATGCGGGGGCTGACCTTGACCAGAATGTTCTTATTGTTGAGGCGGCTCTCTACCTTAGCCAGTTCCAGGTCAACGATTTCTTCTAAGGCTTCCGGAGTCAAGCTGCGGAAGAGGACTATCTCATCGATGCGGTTCAGGAATTCCAGCTTGAAGTGGTCCTTCAGGATCTTATCAATCTTGTCTTTCATTTCTTCCAGGCGCCATTCACCGGCCTTCTTCTGATCGCTGTCATCGCTGAAGCCGATGGAATATTGCTTGATGACTTCATTGCCGAGGTTAGAAGTCATGATGACAATAGTGTTCTTGAAATTTACTGTCCGGCCTTTGGAGTCGGTCAAGCGGCCGTCATCTAGAATTTGCAGGAGCACGTTGAACATATCAGGGTGGGCTTTCTCAATCTCGTCAAAGAGGACGACGGAATAGGGATGGCGGCGGATTTTATCAGTCAGCTGTCCGCCGTCATCATGGCCGATATAGCCGGGCGGGGAGCCGATGAGCTTAGCAACAGAGTGCTTCTCCATGAATTCACTCATATCTAAGCGAACCAAGGCTTTTTCGTCATTGAAGATGAAGCGGGCCAAGGCCTTAGCTAATTCAGTCTTGCCGACGCCGGTCGGCCCGACGAACAAGAAAGAACCGATTGGTTTTTTTTCTTCATTGATACCGGCGCGGGAACGGCGGATTGCGTTAGCGACGGCCTGAATAGCCTCGGTCTGGCCGACTACTTCCCGGCTCAATTCTTTTTCCGCTTCACTTAATTTTTTAATTTCATCCTGGAGCATCTTATTTACCGGTATGCCGGTCCAGCGGGCGATGACCTTGGCGATATCTTCTTCGTCAACTTCCTCTTTAAGGATCCGCTGGCCTTTTTTCTGGATTTTTAACAATTCTCCCTGAAGATTCTTTATCTTATTCTCTAATTCCGGAATCAAGCCGTACTTAATCTTAGCGACCTCGGTCAGATCGGCGCCTTGGCGTTGGGCAATTTCCGCCTTGATTTTCAAGGCGTCAATCTCTTTTTTAGAATCCCTGATCTGGGAGATGATATTTTTTTCATTGTTCCAGTGGAGCTCCAGCTGATCCGCCTTCTCCTTTAATTTGGCTAGCTCGGCGTTAATCGCTTTGATTTTCAAGGATTTCTTATCCGCGGTCATCAGGCCGGCTTTGTTCAGCTCCAGCTGATTAATTTTTCTTTTTAGCTGATCAAGCTCGTCAGGCATAGAGTCGATTTCCATGCGCAGGGAAGAGGTGGCTTCGTCAATCAGATCAACGGCCTTGTCCGGCAGGAAGCGGTCGGAGATATAGCGCTGGGAGAGCTTAGCTGCGGCAATCAGGGCGTTATCGGTAATGCGGACGCCATGATGGACCTCATATTTTTCCTTGAGGCCGCGGAGCATGTTGATAGTATCCTCAATATTAGGCTCAGCTACGAAGATCGGCTGGAAACGGCGCTCCAGGGCAGCATCTTTTTCAATATATTTTTGGTATTCTTTCGTGGTCGTCGCGCCGATAGTCCGTAATTCACCTCGGGCGAGAGCGGGTTTTAGCATATTAGAAGCATCCATGGAGCCCTCGGAAGCGCCGGTGCCGATTAAAGTATGGAGCTCATCGATGAACAGGATAATCCGGCCGTTCTGGGATTTCACTTCTTTCAAGACAGCCTTGATGCGGTCTTCAAATTCGCCGCGGAACTTGGCGCCGGCAACCAGCGCCCCTAAATCCAAAGTGACGATTTCTTTATTTTTTAAATTCTCCGGCACGTCGCCGGAAACAATTCGTTGGGCCAAGCCTTCAACCACGGCCGTCTTGCCCGTACCAGCTTCGCCGATTAGGACCGGATTGTTCTTTGTCCGCCGTAGCAGGACTTGCATGATGCGCCGGATTTCCATATCCCGGCCGATAACCGGATCTAACTTTTCTTGCCGAGCTAATTCCGTAAGGCTGGTGGTATATTTTTCCAAGACTTTGTATTTGGTTTCCGGGAAAGGGTCATTAATAGTTTGTGAACCGCGCAATTCTTTAAGAATATCTTTAACCGCCTGGTATTCTACCTTAAAATTCAGCAGAACGCGCTGGGCTGGGGAAGTGACGCCGATCAGGGCTAGGAGAATATGCTCGGTGGAGATGAATTCATCGCTCAGGCCATCAGCTTCTTTCTGGGCCCTCTCTAAAACCAGGGCGGTTTCGGCCGTGCCGGAAACGGCCTGAACCGGGCCGCGGCTCGGAGCCGTCTTAGTGCGCGGCAAGCGCTTGATCTCGTTGATAGCATATTCCTCAATTATTTCCGGATCAATCTTCATCTTTTCCAAGATCGGCTTAATCAGGCTTTCGTTTTGTTGCAGGAGGGCGAGAAGAATATGAAGAGCTTCAATATTGGGCTGGCCGTAAGTAGAGGCGATAATTTGGGCATTAATAATCGCTTCCTGTGATTTATCTGTAAATTTATTGAACATATTTTTAGTTTTTAACCTTGCTTAATTGGCTAGTTTAATATTTAGCAGTCTATCTATTAGAGTGCTAATTTACATCATAATACAAGTTTTTAAGCCTGTCAATTAATCGCTCAGCTTTTAGGAAAATCACCAGGAAATTAATTTGTTCCTCGGAGATTTTTGTGTTAATATATTAAAGTAGCTGACAAAGCGCTTATCTTTTTATAATACTTTATGTTTCAGCATAACTTCGCCACTTATGGTGGGAAAATCCTCACCCAGGTGATTATGGAAATCATCTATTTTCCGTTGTGGTGGTATAGCGTCGGTTTCGGTCGCCTTTTTAAAAGTGTTGTTAAATTTTGGCGCGGCCAGGAGCAGTCCTTAGGCTTCAGCGTCTGGGCCAAGAATATCTTAGTGCCGATGTACGGCCAGTATGACTGGGCTGGCCGGATCATCAGCTTCCTTATTCGCTTGATCCAGATTATCTTCCGCGGCCTGGTCTTATTAGTCTGGCTGGCTGTCTGCCTAGCGGCTTTAGTAGTTTGGCTGGCCTTCCCCCTGCTATTATTGTTAGTAATTATTTTTCAGATTAGCCAATAATTAATATGACGACGACTGACAAAATAGTCTTTACAGATGATACTGCCGGGTCAGGCCGGGGGACCTGGTTCTTAGAAAGGTTTCTATACTGGCGCCACGATTTGAAGAAATCGGTCATTGTTTTAGAAAGAAGCCGCGAGAGGATTAATCATTTTTGGGAAATTATTATCTGGCTGGTTATCTTCGCCGGCTGGCTGTCTTTCGGTTTTTGGATCTTCTGGCATCGTTTAGATATTCTGGCCGAGCCGACGAAGCTGCTCTTTTTCTGGAATCAAGCCGACCTGTTAGTTTTAATATTCCTGTTTACTCTGTGGTTTGATTTATTTTTGATCTATAAGAAGAGCGAGCAGCGAGCCGCCTTGAAGAAAATCAATTACCGCCTTTTCTCCGCGGAGAAGTCCGGCCGCCGGCCACGAAGCCAAAAGCGATATAACGTGGCTAAGGCCTATTCCGACGAAGCTCTTAAGCTGGTTGAAGAAGCCTATCTCTTAGCCAGTAAATTGCGCCAGCCGGAGGTCGGCATCATTCATCTTTTTCGGGTGCTTTTGAAATCTAAAAAGATTCAGAACCTGTTCATCCGTTTAAACACCGATGCAGAAAAGCTGGTCGGCATGCTGGATCGCCGTTTGGTCAAGACGGCCAGCCAAAGTTTTTCCGGCCGCAGCCAGCTGGCGCCGGCCCTGCAGGAAGTGCTGCTGGCCGCCTTCATTAATGCCCAAGAATTGCGGCAGGAGAGCGTTGATGTCCTGAATATAATCCTGTTCTGTTATGAAAGCGACCCGGCCCTCGCCGACATCCTGTACGAATTAGAAGTTGATCAGGATAAGATCAGGAACGTCGTGGAATGGTTCCGCGTCAATCAGCGCCTTTTGGATAACTATAATAACTACCGCCGCTTAGCCCTTTTCAAGCCGGGCAGCGGCATGAACCGCGCCTATACAGCGATTGCCACTCCGATTCTAGATCACTTTTCCCACGACCTGACAGTCAAGGCTAAGAACGGCGCCTTAGATATCTGCGTCGGCCGCCAGACCGAGATTAATAATATTTTTGAAGCCTTTACCGGCGGCCATAACGGCGTTCTTTTGGTCGGTCAGTCTGGCGTCGGCAAGACGACGATCATCAACGGTCTGGCCCAGCTTATGGTGGAAGAGCGGGTGCCGAAGTTTTTAAAAGATAAACGGCTGGTAGAATTAGACGCTTCCCGCCTGATCAGTGGCGCTAACCCCGCTCAGGCTGAAGAGCGCCTCCTTAAAGCCATTAATGAGATTAATCGGTCCGGCAATATCATTTTATATATTGATAACATTGAAAATTTAATTGGCATCAGCGCCGGTAGCCAAGAGAGTTTGGATTTGTCCGAGGTGCTGGGCGAAGCGCTGAGCCGCCGGACGATTTTCTGTATTGCTTCAGCTACGACCAGCAATTATGCCCGCTATGTTGAAGGCAAGGCTCTGGGCAATATTATGACGACGGTCGGCATTAAGGAGCCGGGCGTCAATGAGGCTATCCAGATATTAGAAAGCAAAGTCGGCTTCTTAGAATCGAAATATGATATCTATATTGTCTATAGTGCCATTGAACAGGCGGTCGTCATGTCGTCGCGCTATTTGCACGATAAGTTCCTGCCCCTTAAAGCCGTTGATCTATTGGAAAAGGCGGCTCTAATCACTTTAAAAGCCCGGCGCAATAATCCCGAGCAGGGTTTTTGCTCCCGTGAAGAGGTTGCCTTGGCGATTGCCGAGCTGACCGGCATTCCGGCTAATAAGGTGACGGCTTCAGAAAGCCAGAAATTATTAAATTTAGAAGAGGAAATCCACCAGCGCTTAATTGATCAGGTGGAAGCTGTCCAGGCGGTCTCCGCCAGCCTGCGTCGCGCCCGGGCGGAGATGAAAGAAAGCAAGCGGCCGATTGCCAGCTTCCTTTTCCTAGGACCGACTGGCGTTGGGAAGACGGAGCTAGCCAAAGCTGTTTCCGAAATTTATTTTGGCCACGAGGATTACCTGATCCGCCTGGATATGAGTGAATATCAAGATCCGGGTAGCGTCCGGAAAATGATCGGTGATGTCGACGGCACCTTAGGCTACTTAACCGAAGCCGTCCGCAAGAAGCCTTTTGCCCTCGTCCTGCTTGATGAAATTGAAAAAGCCAATCCCGACATTCTGAATTTATTTCTTCAGTTACTAGACGACGGTCGCTTGACCGATGGCCAGGGACGGACCATCAGTTTTACCGAATCAATCATCATCGCTACTTCGAACATCGGGGCGGTCTATATCCAGGAGCAGATAAAAGCTAAGACGGAATTAGCTCTGATTCGCCAAGATTTGGTTGATAACCAGCTGAACAAGTATATGCGGCCGGAACTCATCAACCGTTTTGACGGTATCATTGTCTTTAAGCCGCTTAGCCCGGAAGACGTCTTAGCGATTACCTCGCTGATGTTGAAGAAGATTAAGAAAACCCTCTCGGCCAAGGGCATCGGTTTGAAGGCGGATAAAGAAGGCGTCGCCATTTTAGCCCAACAAGGCTATGATCCTAAATTTGGCGCCCGACCGCTGCGCCGTTTGCTCCAGGATAAGATAGAAAATATTATTGCTAACAAGATTTTAGCCAATGAATTAAAACGTCGCGATGTTGTCGTGATAAACAGCCAGGCGGCCATCGAGATTGAGAAAGCACCGGACCTATAAATTTATGATCTATTATCTAGTCTTTGCGATTGCCCTAATTTTAATACTATTAGCCACTCCGCTTTTAAAGCGGTTGGCTTTTAATTGGGGGCTGGTTGATTATCCTGACGGCGAGCGGAAGATTCATTCTCGGCCGGTCTCCTTATTCGGGGGAGCGGCTATCTTTTTAGCCTATTTCGGCGCTTTATTCGTTTTCCAGAAACATTTCTTGGCCGGCAATCTAGACTGGCCGCAGCTCTGGGGCTTTTTCAGCGGCGCCCTGTTTTTGATGATTGGCGGCTTTTTAGATGATAAGTATAACTTGCCGCCCCGCCAGCAAATCATTTTTCCGTTTTTGGCGGTTTTGGCGGTGATTGCCGGGGGAGTAGAGATTACTAAGATAACTAACCCTTTCGGCGGACTACTATCCCTGGAAAATATGTTTCTCGTCGGCCCGGCACTAATATTCTTCTGGCTGGCCGGCATGATGTATACGACGAAGTTATTGGATGGCGTCGATGGCTTAGTTAGCGGTCTGGGCGCGATTGGCGGCTTGATAATTTTTCTTTTTACCCTGACGACCCGATATTATCAGCCGGATATCGCTTTAGCGGCGCTGATTTTAGTCGCGGTCTGCTTAGGCTTCTTGATTTTTAATTTTAATCCTGCCCGGGTATTCTTGGGCGAGGGCGGCTCTTTGCTAATCGGCTATATCTTAGGCGTCTTAGCGATTATTTCCGGCGGAAAAATGGCCATCACTCTTTTAGTGATGGGCATCCCTGTCCTGGATGTCTTCTGGACAATCGCCCGCCGCTTAGCGCGCGGCCGTAACCCTTTTAAGTCGGCCGACAAGAAACATCTCCATCATCGCCTGCTCGCTTTAGGCTTAAATCAGAAGCAGACCGTCTTCGTTTTTTATAGCTTAGCCTTGTTCTTCGGCCTCAGCGGCCTGTTTTTGCAAAGCCGCGGGAAATTCTGGGCTTTAGTCGGTTTGTTGGCCATCATGCTCAGCATTGTTATTGCTTTCTGGTTCTTAGACCGCCGCCGTTTGCGCCGCTAGATTATTATGAAGCTTCTTAAAAGATTATTAACTCGTCCCCGGAAATTGCTGTTTCAAGTCTGCTGCGCGCCCTGCGGCACTTATGTCAGCCGTGAAAGACTGGCGCCGGAGTTTGCCTTGACCTGGTATTTCTATAATCCCAATCTCTGCTGCCGTGAGGAATATGAGCGCCGTCTGGCGGCCGTTCGGTTCGTAGCCGACAGATATTATTTCCCCCTGATTGTCGTTCCTTATGATCACGCGTCTTGGCAGTTGAAAATCAGCGGCCAGGAAGCGGAGCCGGAGCGCGGTCGGCGTTGCGCACAGTGCTATTTGGACCGCCTCCAATCAACCGCGGAATTTGCCAAGGAAAACGGCTTCGATGCTTTCAGCACCAGCTTGTTAGTCAGCCCCTACAAGGACACGCGGGCGATCCGCGAGATAGCTAATAAGCTGGCGGTTGATATCGGAGTTGATTTTTTAGATCAGGATTTCCAGGCGGACGACGGCTATCGCCGCTCCCAAGAACTGGCTAAAGAGTTGGGCCTCTACCGCCAGAAATTCTGCGGTTGCGAGTATTCCCGGAAGAATTAGATTAAGTAATAAGTTTAATATAATGTCCCCTAATTTTTTAAAACTATCCGTTTTTATCAGCCTGTTGTTCTCTAGCAGCCTCCTGTTTTTTCCTTCCGCTCTCAGAGCGGCTGATTTAGATACGGATGGCGACGGTTATGCCGATGATTTAGAGATCGCTTCCGGATATTCGCCGTTTACTGCCGAACCGCAAAAATTAGAGAACCATGACGCGGATCAAGACGGCCTGAGCGATTATTGGGAACTCAAATTCCAGACTGGAGCAACCAATCCAGATACAGATGCGGACGGCTATTTGGACGGGCAGGAGGTCGACTGGGCCTTTGATCCTTTATCTTCTTCAACGGTCCGCTTGGATCGTCGTCTGGAGATTGACCTTAAGACGCAGACTCTAGCCTATTTTGTGGCTGGCTGGCTCTTTAAAGAATTCCCCGTTTCTACTGGTCGTCCCAGCATGCCGACCCCGTCGGGAAATTTTCAGATAGTTAATAAGAACGCCAAAGCTTGGTCTAAAACTTATCAGCTCTGGATGCCCTATTGGCTGGGTTTAGACCGCGGCAGCATTGGCATTCATGAACTGCCTGTCTGGCCGGGCGGCCAGCGGGAAGGGGCGAGCCATTTAGGGACGCCGGTTTCACACGGCTGCATCCGTTTGGGCGTCGGTCCGGCGGAATACTTATTCAGGCGCCTGGAAGTCGGCACCGCGGTGTTGATTAAATAAAATTTTGGTTTGTTTTTTCTGTTTTCAGATGTTATAATTAAAAAAGCCAATTTAGAGCTAATCTTTTGTAATATGTTTAAAAAAGCTTGGAAATTAAGTGTTATTTTATTCCTCGGCGCGGTTCTATTGACCGGTTGTACTTGGCCGTGGCAGAAGAAAGCCGCCCCTCTCGACGGCGATTCTCTAAATAGTTCTCTATCCGTTGAGCCGGCCGATACCCCCAAGACTAATGATGTTAAGAAATTCAGCAGCGAGGCGGAACTGAGGAAATTCTTAGAGGATAACGCGCCGGGCGGGAGCTTCGGGACAGAATCTCTGGCTCTGGGCCGGGACAGCAGCTCGGGGATGGCCCTGAAAGCGGCGCCCACTTTATCAGCCGACGGGATGGGCGCAGCTAATTTTACGAGCTCAGACAGCGGTGCGCCGGCCGCGCCTGATTATTCCGGCACCAACAATCAAGTGGCCGGTGTGGACGAGGCCGATATCATAAAGACTGACGGCACCTATGTTTACGCGGTCGCCCGTAATGAGCTGTTTATTATTAAAGCTCAGCCGGTCGGCGAGGCCCAGGTCGTCAGCAAGATAAGCTTCAAGTCCCGGCCGACGGATATCTTTATCAATGGCACGAGCTTAGCCGTCTTTGGCGCGGACGATCAGCTCTACTTATCCGAAGTTTATCAGAGTTTCCGCCGTCAGAACTCCTATACCTTTTTGAAGGTTTTTGACCTGACGGATCCGCTCAACCCGAAAGTGGTGCGCGACTTGGATTTTGAGGGCTATTATTCCAATTCCCGGATGATTGGCGACTATCTTTATTTGATTACCAATAATTACGCGGCTTATATTGACGACGAACCGTTAACGCCCCGCGTTCTGGACGAAGGATCCGTATTGAGCCGAGCCTGCGATTCAGCGGCTAAATGCTTTGCGCCCGACGTCTATTACTTTGATATCCCCTATAATTCCTATAATTACACCTCCGTGACCGCGGTTAATTTGAAAAACAGCAATGAGGCGATCAGCGGCCAGGTTTATCTCCTGGACGGCAATCAGAATATTTATGTCTCCGCGAAGAATCTCTATATTACCTATACCGCCTATCTTAATGAATATGATTTAGAGCAGCAGGTCAAGCGGGAAATAGTTTTCCCGAAATTAAGCGCCGCTGATCAGGATAAGGTTAATAAGATTGAGGCGGCGCCGACTTTCGTCCTGACCAAGGAAGAAAAGAAGTTTAAAATCGCCCAGATTATCGACCGCTATCTGGGCTCCCTGGAGCAAGCCGAGGCGGCGATTTTAGCCGATAAGATTGATACCGCTTTGACCCAGGCGCTGACGCAGAAGGCTAAAGATTTAGAAAAGACTGTGATTTATAAGATTGCCGTTGATCAAGGGAAGATTGAGTATAAGGCGAAAGGGGAAGTGAGCGGTCAGGTCTTGAACCAGTTCTCTATGGATGAAGACGGCGATTATTTCCGCTTAGCGACGACGCGAAGCCAGCTTTGGTCCAGGCTCTATGACAAGCCGGCGGATTCCTATAGCAATGT